>Ga0302143_1000003_pt1 | contig 68992 bp, 25 predicted proteins | sample I_Bog_E2_1_FD_198555 | JGI IMG/M metagenome (GOLD analysis project Ga0302143, IMG submission 198555) | Peat permafrost microbial communities from Stordalen Mire near Abisko, Sweden - I_Bog_E2_1 | ecosystem: Environmental > Terrestrial > Soil > Wetlands > Peat | place: Sweden: Abisko, Stordalen...
ATTATTTATTATAATATAATTATATATTTGATCTTTCTAACACCACACACAAATATGTAGTAAATTACACCTTTATTTATACATTTATTTTTATTCTTTTATAAATAAAACCATAAATAAAGAATTATACGTACCGTAACTAATTACCAACCCTTAAATAGTTATTTTTATTACCACACACAAATATGTAGTAAATTACACCTTTATTTATACATTTATTTTTATTCTTTTATAAATAAAACCATAAATAAAGGATTAGCTGGGTAGTGACTAATTACCAAACCTTAAATAGTTATTTTTAATACGGCCAGCCGAATTCGAATCGACACAAATCGCTTGGAAGACGAAAGGTCTACCATTAACCTATGGCCGTTAATTTTGTTTTGAGCAGAGTAATTTATATTTCACTTATTTATTAATAATAAATATGCTTAAATAAAACTATTTTTTTTAAGATCTGTGGGATTCGAACCCACATTACGAAGATTAAAAGTCTAGTATTTTGCCCTTAAACTAAGATCTCTATTTATATATATATTATCTATTTTTATAAATAATATAATAATATATAATATATAACAGATTACTAAAAAAAAATAAATAAAAAAAAAATAAAATGTAAAAAAAACTAACTAAAATAAAAGTTTAAACTAGTTTAAAATAATAAACTATAATAAACCTTTTATACTAATATGGTAAATAATAATAATTAATATATATCATTAATGTAAATTACATTAATACTTATATACCAAGCATATATTAACATATTAATAATGGTAAAAATATTTATATCCATTTATATGGATATAAAAATAAAGCCTTAACCCTGTTAAGGTAATTAACTTTAATATCGGAGGAAGTATTTAATATATAATAGTCATTAAAGCAGAGACTATAGGGTTTTTACTTATAATAACCAGCATTTCATATAGAATAGCAATCAATGAAATAACCTCTAAATATTCTGCTCTATTTCTATAATTCTTATCCAAGACTCGAACTTGGGTCATGATATTAGAAGTATCAGGCTTTACCATTAAGCTAATAAGAGTTATTACTAAGTAATCTTAATTAGGCTTACTTAGTAATAAGTTGGAATAATTATGTTAAGTATTATTAAATACTACTTAAATTAATACTGACTAATTATAGTAGTTAATAATAAATATTACTAATATAATCAGGTAAATATAATAAAAGCGGTTAATTGCTATATATGAGTATAAAATATAAAAATAAAATAGCCAACACTTATATGATAGTTATAGCATGTAACAAAGCTCCAAATAAACATATACCTATACCTAAATATTTGAAATATATAATAAAACGAAAAAAAAAAGAAAAAAAAACTAAAAAGATAATAGATAAAAAAAAGCTTAAAAGATATAAGAAGCTTAAAAAAAAAAATAATAGGAAAGAAAGTAAAAATATAATAAAAAAAATAAAAGCTAAAATATTAGAACTAGTAGATTAATAAAAAAAAAAGAGAAAATAAACTATATATGTTAATAGTAGCATTATCCCTAAAAAAATTAATAGTTTATATTTTTGGAGATCCAGGAGGTGTAGCATCGTACAGGTCCTTATCTACTGCTCTTTGCTCTTCAGCCGTCCTTTCTTCAGCTGGTTTATAACTCGCTTGTGTGGCATAAGAATTTTGACCATCTAAGTTATAAGAAGCTTCTGCTCTTTGCTCTTCTGCCGTACTTTCTTCAGCTGGTTTATAACTCGCTTGTGTGGCATAAGAATTTTGACCATCTAAGTTATAAGAGGCTTCCTCTTTAGCATCTGCTTCTGCTTTTGCTTTTGCTTTTGCCATAAACTCTTTAGCATCTGCTGCTGCTTTTGCCATAAAATCTTTTTTAGCTTGGACGTCAGTAAAACCTTGGTCCCTAGCTATAGCTCTTTTTTTACTTGTAAGACTCTTATAACCTTCTGCTTTAGCATCTGCATCTGCTTTTGCCAAAAAATCTTTTTTTGCTTGGGTGTCAGTAAAACCTTGGTCTTTAGCCACAATCTCTGCTCTTTTTTTACTTGCAACACTATTATAACCTTCTGCTTTAGCATCTGCAGCTGCTTTTTCCCTAAAATCTTTTTGGGCTTGGGCGTCAGTAAAACCTTGGTTTTTAGCTATAGTCTCTGCTCTTTTTTTATATGCAAGACTACTATAACCTTCTGCTTTAGCATCTGCTTCTGCTTTAGCATCTGCTTCTGCTTTAGCATCTGCTTCTTTAGTATCAGGTTTTTCGTAAAGAACACTTCAAAAATCTTTTTGTTCTGCTGACAGCTTAGCCTTTTCTTTTTCTTCCCATTTTTCTTTAGCTTTAGCTTCTTTTGCATCCTCTTTAGCTTTTTCCTCATCCTGTATTTCAGATCACTTTCTTTTAACTTTTTTGTTTTTTTTTTCATCAGGCGTATTATTATCTTTATCTGGTTTTTCTGGACCCCCTTTTTCACCTGAAGGATCCCCACCTCCAGATGGATCACCTCCTCCAGATCCTCCAGATGGATCACCTCCTCCAGATCCTCCACCAGAACTTAAATATAGCGGATTTGAGCTAGGCAGAGGATCTACGGACCCAGAGTATACATAACTTTCTAAACCTAGAAGAAAAATTAAATAGTTTCAAGAATCTAAAATAACATCACCAAAACATAATCAGATTATACTTCACATAACCATTATTACACCTATTATAGGTACTAAGTATATTAATCGACATATTCATGAATTTAATTTTCATGGTACATTTCTATTAATATATATATAAAATATAATAGTTAAAAATGTCATTAGTAATGAATGGTCCATATAATTTATATATGTAAGCCCTAACAATATACTTATGATAAAAAAAGAAATACAAACTTTAAAACTACCTCAGAAAAGTTTGTCAGGTCTTTTTAAACTACATGCAGCATGTTTACAGGCTAATATATAAGAATCCCTTTCTATATATAAATACACCCTAATATTTAATATTACAAGGTTAAATATTTCAATATTAAAAAATAAAAATTCAAAAATGAAACAACCTCAAAGATATCTTAAAAAAAACAATCAAAAATTTTGTAATGTAATATTTTTTAAATTGAATTGAATAAAATACTTAAGACCTAAAAAATAAATTATTAAATTAATATATATAGGTGGTAATCCCATTAATGGGGGTAAAATAATTAAGAACCCCAATAATATATAGAAATAAACAAAAATAATCACACCACATCTACAAAATGTCAGTATAAAATGCTTGATTCCAAACCCAGATGGTGATTGTCAGTTAAGTGGTAGGCAAGGACACGTCATAGACCTACGGCGATAAAAGCAGTTCCTATCATAACGTGTAACCCGTGGAAGCCCGTACCAAAATAGAAACAAGACCCGAAAGCTCCATCACTAATAGTGAAAGAAGAAACAGTGTATTCTATACCTTGGAAAGCTGTAAATACTACTGCTAATATCACCGTAGCAATTAAACCATATAAAGCTCCACTTCTGTTTCCTTGTATTAAAGAATGGTGAGCATAAGTTACTGTAACACCTGATGATAATAATATAACTGTATTAAGTAAAGGTAATTCAAAAGGGTTAACAGCTTCTATACCCATAGGTGGTCATTGAGCACCTAATTCTACAGTAGGTGATAAAGCACTATGAAAAAATGCTCAGAATATAGCTAAGAAGAATAGTGCTTCTGATACTATAAATAGAGCAACACCCATATTTAATCCTCTTTGTACAGCTAAAGTATGATTTCCTAAATATGTACCCTCACTTACAACATCACGTCATCAAAAAGACATAGATAAAATAAGAGATACAAAAGCTGAAACTAAAAAAATATTTGCATTACTAAAACCATGCATTGTTAATACTCCGGTTGTTGTTAAAGTTAACAATGCAAGACAAGTAAATAAAGGTCAAGGTGATGGTGATACTAAGTGAAAAGGGTGGGCTTGAAAAGTACTTCTCGTTAAATTTGTCATAGAGTTAATTTCGTAATATATGTCAATATATAACTAATTCATTAAATTAATCTACTTTAACTTTCTTTTACTTGTTATCATATAATAACATAAAGAGATAAATTTTATTTTTGCAAAACCTTTAAACAAAAATGTTATCTATTATATTATTATTGAAGTGTAATGTTAGTATGTACTAGACTAATAGTTTAACTACTTTTGTTTATATGTTTTATCTTAAATTTTAACAATTTATTAAAATTTAAAATTAAATTGTTAATTTGCACACCAGTGGTGTATAATTATAACGGAAAAATAAATTAATAATTAGTTATTATCTAATAATATTAATTATTCTAATTAGAATACTAATTAGATCTAAGGAATAGGTGACTTGAACACCTAGCCTACCGTGTGTAAAACGGTTGCTCTACCATTAAGCTAATCCCTTTTAATTTTACTGTTGATGCACCTTAAATTTAAAATATAAATATAAGTGCATTAAGTAAAAAAATATTTTTTTTTTATTATCTTTAAGGTTTTAAATTAAAAAGATAATTTATATTTTATCTCTGTTTAATCTTTTTGTTTTATGGTTATAACTATTGCACCAATCATAGCTAATAATAATATTATAGAAGTCAAAATTAATCATATACTATAGCTAGTATACATTATATTACCAATACTTGTAATATGACTAGTTTCTGATAAATTACCATCTCACATATTACTTGTAACAAAAGATATAACACCATTATCTGACTCTGTACTACTTAATTTAAAATCATTAAAATAATTACTATTTTTGTATTGTATATCATTTAATCCTATATTAATAAAATTCGCAATGTAATTATAAAAAGGTGCAATACTATAAGGTATTATAGAATGCACAGAATAATAAAATGAAATAACAATAATAATAGCTAAAGGTATACTATTGCTAGTATTACTTAATAATTCACTTATTCTAACATTAATTAACATTAATATAAAAAGAAACAAAATAGATACAGCACCTACGTATACTAATAAATAAGATAGACCAATAAAATTAAGACCTAGTATTATAAGATAACAAGAAATACTTAAAAACAAACCTATTAAAAATAAAGCAGAGACTATAGGGTTTTTACTTATAATAACCAGTATTCCACATAGAATAGCAATCAATGAAATAACCTCTAAATATTCTGCTCTATAACCATTAGTGAAAGTTTCTCATAAAATAGCTAAAGTAATCATAAAAGAAATTAAAAATTTATACCTCATGTATATCTTTTATAAGAAAAGACATAAATATAAAACATTTTAAACTAATATGCTAAATATTAATTACCCTTAAATATTATTAATGTAAATTACATTAATACTTATATACCAAGCATTAAATCACATAAAAAATAGATATATATCCATTTATATGGATATATAAAAAAAGTTTAACCCTGTTAAGGGAATTATATTTAATACCGGAGGAAGTATTTAAATCCTAATGGTAATTATTAAGATGTGTAAAGACTTTAACTTGTAATCTGTGTGACTGGCAATAAGGACATATCCTTAAGCTAACACGTCTTAATATAAGGATATAGCCCTTAAGATGAATCGAACATCTATCATAATATTAACAGTATTAAGCTCTACCGTTGAGCTATAAAGGCTTCAAGATATAAATATATATGTCTAGTAAAAATACTGCCTGATATAAAAAAAAAATATCAATTTAATATCCACTAATAATAGCACAGATTAGATATTTATAGTGTTTGTGAGTATATATTTAACATAGCTTAAAATATCAGCTTAATAAAATAAAACCTATAATACTAGGTTTAGATTATATATTAACCAAATAAATAAAAAAAAAATTATTTTAATATATTAATAATTAAATTAGAATAAAAAAGATATTTCCTGTAGGAAACAAGAGATTCGAACTCTTAAAAGTACAATACTATTGAGTTTACAGCTCAACCCATCTTACCAATTATGGAAGTTTCCTTTTTTTTTTAATATAAAAAAAAAATAACTATTATAAATAATAATAAAATCATTTCATTATTATATTTTATGGTATAATAATATATATATATATATATGTATTATATATATATATATATAAAAAATAATTATCTTAAAAGATAATTTTTCTTACCTATATGTATTAACATATATTCACAGTTAAACAATTTATTGATAACTATAATTGCTAAGGGTAGAAAATGATTTAGGGTTTAAACACTTAAATTTTAAGAAGGAAGAGAATCGAACTCTTGTGATCTTACTGTTGAATTTTTAATATTTTATAACAAACTACTATGATATTTCAACCCGTTATGCCTACAAACGGAACCTTCCTTATATATTTTACTTATATATACATATATATATACATATATAAGAATATATCTTTCAGAACATATCTTATACATCTGTATAAAAAATAGGTATATAAAAATAAAATATATGTAATTTTAAGCTTCATTAATCCCGTGCAATTTCCACTACACGAACCGTATTTCGACTTAACACCAATCAAAGTCACGCATACGAAAACCTTCCACTATAATAACTAGACCTATTTATCTAGAATAAAAATATAATAGTTGGCCAAACTTATTGCACATACTTCTTTCGGCGCCTGACGAGTAGTTAGTACCTATCTGAGATTAGATTCACCGTGACGTGGTGATTCACGATTACTAGTAATTCCTTATTCATGTAGTCGAATTTCAGACTACAATCCTTGTTATATCCTATTTTTTGAGATTAGCTTCTATTCACATTTTGGCATCTTTTTGTCTAGGAATATGTGGCACGTCCATAGCCCACAATATTTAGGCCATGATGACTTGTCTTGGTCCCTATTATCAAAACCGTTATATATGGTTGTTCTGCTTTATATATAATATGCAAATAAAGCAAGGGTTTCCGTTAATTTAATGGAGTTAACCAATATCTCACGACATTAACTGAAGACAGCCGTGCAACGCTTGTAATATCGAAAGATACTATACAAATTGTGGTAAGGTTTTTCGCGTAACTACGAATTAAATAACATACTTCACTACTGGTTTCAGAAACGGTCTAATGATTTCAGTTCCTGCGTTGCCACATTACTCTTGAGGTGGAATGCTTGCACTTTCATTTATAGACTAAATATATTTCTAACCTATGGCATTCATAATTTTCTGCTAGGACTACTAGGGTATCTAATCCTGTTTGTTCCCCAAGCCTTCGTCCCTCAACGTCAGTTATTAGATAAGAGGTTGCTTTCGCCTTTACCAGTCCTCAAGATATCAAAGAATTTCAACTCTACTCCTCAAATACTCCCCTCCTCATATATAACTCTAGTAAAACCGTTTCCTATTTTGGACTAATTTTACCGTCTAGGTACCCTTTAAACCTACTAAAGATGAATAACACTAGTCTTCTACGTATTTCCGCGACTGCTGGCACGTAATTTGGTCAAGACATATAGATAGAAAATAGTCATAATCAGTAATCTATCTAGAATTTTATTTGACAAAATCAATCCCATATTTGTAAGTAGCTTGCACTAACTTTAAATCAATTAATTAATATTTTAAGTTTATAATGATAAACAATTTAAAATAAAAAAAAATCAAACCAAATATAGTTAGCCTAAGCTATACATTCCCTCAAGTTGCTGGTTCAGCCTGACGGCTATTGACCAATATTCCCCACTGCTGTACTATACGTATTGGGGTTTTTTCAGACCCAATGTGATCGATCGACCTCTCAGCCTCGACTACGGAATTTTAAGCTAGTTAAGCCATTACCTTAACTACTACCTATCCGAAATATTAATTGTCCTCTTAAAGCGGAAATTTCTTTCCTTTATTATTATATTTATAAGGTATTTAGTCCTTACTTTAAGGCAGCCAAAATATTTTATACTCACCTGTACACCACTTCTAATGAAATAATGACTTAATACCCATTATAAAGGTATAAATGTCATAATATTAAATTAGACGTACGATTAGCATGTGTCAAGCACTTGAATAGCGTTCATTCAGAGCCATCATCAAACTCAAAAATAATATTTTTAATAAATATATTTTTCTGCTTCTTTTCTGCATCTTTTTATGCATATTTTCTGCTTTTTTTAATGGTATAGTATCTAAAATATAAGGATATATATTAAAAAAAAAGTATAGGTATCTATACCATTACTAATAAATAAATACTTTTTATTTTTTTTAGTAAAAAAAAGTATAACTAAATATACCATTACTAATTAAGAGATTAAATTTGTTCAAACATAAAAATATAATATAAAATGAACCAATATAATATATAATTTAGTTTATTATATAAAAAAAAATATTTTTAGATAATATATAATTATAATTTTTATTTTGTTACAATTAAGCCGGATCCTGTCTTAGTTATTCTTCTAAAATATGGCTTAACATAGGCTTGTGTTTTCGCAACCTTCTTTTACTGCGTAAAAATTAATAACTTTTTTTACATTTAAATATAGTTCTAACTATATAATAAGGGCTTTTATTTTCTCTTTAATACCTAAGTTTTTACTTTACTCTTTTCATAATGAGTATTCGTTTTATAAGCTCCGGACTTTCCTATGCTATATAAAATATAGCACGTCTACTATCTGTAACAAAAATAAAGCATATTTTTACTATGAATTCACGGTATACGTTATATAAAAACAGGTTTTACAAATATGAAACCTGATATATAATTAAGCTAATATACAAGTTATATTATTATCCTAGATTAAAACTATAATTTATATATTAGGTATACCTTACTATACTCTTGAGCTAATAAGAGTTAATACTAACTCTACTTAGTATTAAATTGTAATTATTAAAAATAAAAGTTATACTTGTAAAGATAATATAAATTATAATAATTTTGTGTTATAAAAACATTTATACTGTTTAGTATATTAAGTTTTAATCTTTTTTATATATTAAATAAAACATAAGTTATAAAAAAAGTATATGGTATTTAATTATATAATATAAGTATATATATTATATACTTTATGTGATGTGCTAATTATGTTTCAATAGAAACAATAATAAGAGGTATTAAAATAAATTAATATTTGTAGGTATTATTTCAAAACTGTATAATACACAAGGAATTAATATAACAAATGCTATAACTATAGGCAACAATATGGTTCAACAAAAAGACATTAGTTGATCAAACCTAATACGAGGAAATGAGGCTCTTGCTCAAATGAATATAAAAATCATAATACAGGATTTCACACCTAAAGATAAACCATATGACAATCCCTCTATTAAAGAATTTGAATATAAACTTGTATAAATATTACTTAAGTTGAATTGAAAGAATTCAATATTTTGTATTGAACTTAAAGGTAGGTAATCATATAAATAACCACCTAAAAATAATAAACTAGTCAATATACAAATTAATACAATACTAGCATATTCAGCTAAAAAAAAAAATACGAAAATAACAGCCGCATGCTCTGTCATAAAACCACTAACAAGTTCTGATTCTGCCTCGGCTAAATCAAAAGGAGCTCTATTAGTTTCAGCTATCGAACCTATAAAGAAGATAATAAATATTGGAAATAAGGGTACTATAAATCATATAGATCTTTGAGCTTCTACATTAACTGTTAGATTTAAACTACCAGTTAACATTACAACTATTAATATAGCAGAACTTAAAATTAATTCATAACTAATTAATTGTGCTGTACTTCGAAGTGAACCCAGAAAAGCGTATTTACTATTAGCACTTCAACCTGCTAATAATATACCATATGTAGATAAAGAAGAAACTGCCAACATATATAGTATACCTAGATTTAAATCACTTAAAGCTAAACCAGGTCCATAAGGTATAACAAGGTAACCTAATAATGAAAATATAAGTGTTATAATAGGACCAAGGAAAAATAAAGCCAAGTTAGCTTGTGTTGGTGAAACATATTCTTTTAAAAGAAGTTTTAAGGCATCAGCAAATGCTTGTAAAAGACCAAAGTAACCTACAATATTAGGACCCAATCTTCTTTGCATACTAGCTAATGTTTTTCTTTCAGCTACTGTTACATAAGCTACACTTAGTAATACAGGGATAGTTACTAACAAAACTTCAAACACAGAAATTAAAGAAGGTATATATAACATTTATACATATAGATAGATCTAAATATATAGGTAAAATATAATTAAGATAAAATATAATTTACAAAGTAAAATATTAGGCCAAATATAACTTACTTATGAAGTACAATAGTACTTTACATATTTAGTAAAAAAAAAATATCATAGTAAATTTTAATATAAGTTATATATTTATAAGCTTTAAATATAATATTAGTTAGAAGTAATTTTATTAATCTTTACCTTTAAAACTAATGCTTTATTACTTTAAATTAAGCTAGTAAGAATTTTATATTCTTATCTCTAGAGTTGAACTAGATTATTGTTTCGTGTATATAAATACTGCACTACCTACTAGAAAATAAGGTAAGGGATAATATTATCCCTTAAAAGTTTTTATAAAAAAAACATTAAAACTTTGTTCTTTTTTATTAGTAGTATTTTAGAATAAATCTAAATAATAATAACATAAACTCTATTTTTATGTTAAAATAGAGATAGTAATAGTTAAATTACTATATAATACAATAAGAAATACAAAATATAAAACACCCTTATATTTTTTTTTAGTATTAAGTCCTGTAATATAAGGCTTAATTATTAATAAATAAAAAATATAAAACACCCTTATATTTTTTTTAGTATTAAGTCCTGTAATATAAGGCTTAATTATTATATTTGCAACTAAGCAACGTATAATAGTAAGAATGCCATCATAAGAGCGAACAAACCTGTAGCTTCAGCAAAGGCAAAACCCAATATAGCATATGAAAATAATTGACCTCTTAAAGAAGGGTTTCTAGCTACACCTAATATTAAGGCACCGAAAACTACACCTATTCCTACACCTGCACCAATTAAACCGGTAGTAGCTAATCCTGTTCCAATAATTTTTGCTGCTTGTATCATTTATTATGAGAAATAAAAAAATCTATAAAGAAAATCCTTATTAGTTATAAATTTGAATTTAATATTATAAATCAATAACATTTAAATCTTTTTGTTTCAACTGCGTAAGTAGTTGAAAACCTTAATTAATTTAAATCTCATATATTTCTATTTAGAGTTTATATTTTTTTTTATGCAAAAAATATATTGCTTGATATCTAATACACAACACATTACTAAAAAAAGAATTCTTCTTTAAATACCTTTAAGCTATAAATATAAAATAATGTTTAGGATTATGCTTTTAACAGAGTAAGGTTTAAACCATATAACACACCTAAGTAACTAGCCTAATAGTTATTATTCTATATATACGATAAAGTATATATACTAATATTTTTAAAGTATTTTAATCTATGAAATATATGTTTAAACTAAAGCCTGCGATAGTAGTAGGATGGCTACGCAGAATGGCCTTATTATTCGGTAATTAAATATATACACATTATATTCTAGTATATTGGGATGAGATTTATTATAATAGAGTTATAATAAAGGCCTAAAAGGGTACATATAAAATATAATAGTTTTCAAGTTATTATTTATATAATAACATATTACAACGAAAATTGTAAAATAGTTGTATATAATATGTTATATATGTGTATATATATATACTTTTTTTTTATTTATAATGCAAAGCTAAAAGTATTTATGTTTAATAATTGTTAAAATTAAATAATTGTAATGTGATATACTATGACATAATTTTTAGAATATGCAAGTTATATTCTTATCCTAGATTCGAACTAAGATATATATTTTAGAAATATCCTGCTCTACCATTAAGCTAATAAGAGTTAAGTATAATCCTCTCCCCCCTCAGAATTTAAATATGGTAAATTTAGAGCCTGAGACTGCATATTATTTATACAAATATTATATAAAGTATAGGATATAATTCACTAATCAGGGTATAAAAATGGTAACTATATACCTTAGTATTTAATTTTTAATATCGTTAAATACTTAACTTTAAAAAAGCACTTTTTAAAGATAAGGGTTATTATTATTTTTGAGTGAAACAATCCTATATATTATATAACCTTTTATATTACAAATTCTATTAGAATATTGTATAGTCTATAATACTTATTTTTGCACAATTAGTATTTTTTTTATAAACCCTTAAGCTGTATTAATTTAACCTATTTATCACTATAGTTTATAATTATATTTGCTGTAGATTTAATCTATATAATACTATATATATAAATCATAACAAATTTCATTAATTTAAATGTAAGTTAGCTAATATTACTGTATATTAAAGATGAAACTGAATAGTGTAAACCGTCTAAAATAGGAGCAGGGTAAATACCTAATACGACAGTAAATACAACCAGTGTAAGTAAAATAAAGAATTCACGTTTATTTACATCACTAATATTAGCTTCAAAGAATTTAGTAAATGATCCTCCAAAAGCTATTCTGTTAAACATATATATAGTATAAGCAGCCGAAAACACTATAGAAGAACTAGCAAAAACACCTAATAAAGGTAATCTTTCAAATATACCGTATAGAGACATGAACTCTCCTATAAAATTTAAAGTAAGAGGGACTCCACAATTACCTAAAGATAAAATAAAGAATAAAATAGAAAATAAAGGCATTATTTGAGCTATACCTCTATAGAAACTAATTAATCTGGTACCAGATCTATCATATAATACACCCCCCACACAAATAAATAAACCACTTGAAACGAATCCGTGTGCTAACCCTAAAGCTATACCACCTTCTATTCCTTGAATAGAGTTACTAAATACACCTATAAGATAAACAGCAGCATGCGATACAGAACTATAAGCAATAAGTTCTTTAACATCTATTGTTCTTAATGTACTAAAACTAGCATATATAATAGTTATAACACCTATCAGGTATATTATATAAGTATAATCTAAGGAAGCTTTAGGCAATAAAGGTAATATAAGCCTGAAAATACCATATAAACTTAATTTTAAAACGATAGCAGCTAAAATTATACTACCACCTAAAGGTGATTCTACGTGAGCTTTTAATAATCACGTATTTAAGAATATCGTAGGTGTTTTTACAGCAAACGCTATAAATATACCATAAAATAAAAATAACTGTGTAGAATAGTAAAAATTGGTCTTATATAAGGCATCAAAATCTGTAGTACCCATTATTGAAGACATTGTTAATATAGATAATAATAAAAATAATGATCCAAATAATGTATATAAAAAAAGATAAAAACTAGCTCTTACTTTGTTATTTGAACCGAAAAGACCTATTAATAAAAATAATGGTGGTAATATACTTTCAAAAAAAATGTAAAACAATAGTATGTCTAATACTAAAAATACTGCTAATAATAAGCTTTCTAGTAATAATAATATTATTACATAAGATCTTATATTTTCTTTAATAGATTTCCAATTACTTAATAATGCTATAGGTGTTATCATAGTTGTTAATAAAACAAAGTATATAGATAATCCATCTAAACCCAAATAAAAATCAAAAGAGCTTATCTCATGATATTCTTGGACAAATTGAAATTGATTGCTACTAGCATCGAATAATATAAATATTATGATGGAAAGAAAAAGATTTACAATAGATGCGGTTAAGGCAATTTGCTTAATACGTCTAATGTTTGTATCAGTTAAATCATAAGATATCCCTGTATATATGGATAATATTCCAAGTAAAGGTAATAGTAAAAGTGATAGTAACATATCTTGGCTGGGAATAAAGACTAATTTCCCACAGGACCAAATATGAGTATTATTTATTATAATATAATTATATATTTGATCTTTCTAACACCACACACAAATATGTAGTAAATTACACCTTTATTTATACATTTATTTTTATTCTTTTATAAATAAAACCATAAATAAAGGATTATACGTACCGTATACGAAGTACTCTTTATAATATCTCTTTTTTTTTTAGTTACTAAGATATAATTAAAGTAATTTTTACTTAAAATTAATTTACCTTTACGCTAATTTATTTATATAAAGTATATAAATAATATATAAATTAATAAATTCATGCAACATCCACTACATGAACTTTATTGATAATGAATATAAAAGACTATTTAAGAATAAATAAACAAGTTCATGTTTACATAAAATATAAAGAAGTGTTAATTAATTATCAGTAAAATCTAGTATATATAATGAAATAACTTAGAAATATTCTGCTCTATTTCTATAATTCTTATTCAAGACTCGAACTTGAGTCATGATATTAGAAGTATCAGGCTTTACCATTAAGCTAATAAGAGTTATTACTAAGTAATCCTAATTAGGCTTACTTAGTAATAAGTTGAAATAATTATGTTAAGTATTATTAAATACTATGTAAATTTATTTCTACATGCTATCTACCCGACATTAATCTTCAGAGTCTCACCCATAACTAGGGAGATCATATTCAGGTAAAATATCAGATGAATCTTGTTTGAATTCAGGTTTAGGAGGTTGAGCGCTTGAATCACTATCTGCTTCAAACTTCCTTTTATTGGTTGAAGAAGATTCATCTTGTTTGAATTCAGGTTTAGGAGGTTGAGCACTTGAATCACTATCTGCTTCAAACTTCCTTTTATTGATTGAAGAAGATTCATCTTGTTTGAATTCAGGTTTAGGAGGTTGAGCACTTGAATCACTATCTGCTTCAAACTTCCTTTTATTGGTTGAAGAAGATGAATTATCTATATTATCATCAATAGTATTTTTTTTGTTTGCACTTTCATAAGTTTGAGTGCTAGTATTTACGTTACCACTACTTTCTATTTCACCTCCTTGTATACGTCTGTCTAATTCGTCCGTTAATTCTTTATTACGATCTACTCATTGTTGACGCATCCCCGCATTACTAGGGTCATCATCCCCATCAATACCTGCTACGGCTGGATATTCAACTATTTCAGCTGTATCATCTATAAATCGTTTAAGTTGGTCATCTGGTAATTCCCTTGCAGGGTGATTAACCATAGCATCCGTACCATCTTCGTAATATGATCTATTAGAATCCGTTTCGTAACCACTTCCGTTATCAGAATTATAGCCATTTTGAGAGTTACTCTCATTAGAGTTACTCTCATTAGAGTTACTCTCATTAGAGTTATTTTCATTAGGGTTATTTTCATTAGGGTTATTTTCATTATCTGCTAGAGAACGGGTTGTAGAAGTAAATGAGCGAATAAAGTTTATATCACCAATAAATGTAGCATAGTTAAGACGAAATTTATTTTGGAACATTAAAAATAAAAAAATCCTGGAAACTATGTTTTATACTCTAAAAAAGCTTAATAGTGTTGTTGTTAATTTTGTCTCCCTCTTATAATCCTTCCTCTTCTGATCACTCCTCCTCTTAAAAAATTCTCGGTCTTGGTTATCAATACAAGGCAAACAATCAACTATACAATGCTATCATACTTTAGTTTAAAGAGATATTTCATAGATTATAATAAAAAAAAAGTTAATATATATAAATATTTTATCGTATATATAAAATATTAACTTTTAGCTTCTATCAAGCCTAACATAAAAAAAAAAATATTTTTATTTAGCTACATTTAGTATATGGGCTTTAATAAGTATATTATTATCCCATATTCGCAAAACTCGAGGATCAAATCGCAACCATACTATTTTATCAAAATAAAATATGCTAAACTGGCTTGGTATAATGCCGGTTAATTTTTATACTCAAAGGTAAATCCTTTATAAACTCCACCTTTTACAATATTTATGTTTATATATTTACGATCTAGCTTTATACCAATAGTTTCGTAATATCTAACTGTGTCCATAATACTGAAAAAACCTTTTATACTATTATAGGCAGGAGTAAGTCTGTTAAACTGTAACCTTTTCTCTGACCGCGTTATTGTTCTTCTAGTCAAGAAAGGAACTTTTCTATTGAAACTGATTCTATTACAATAGGCATAGAACTATGAAGAATACCACATATTTCCGAACATTGACCATAGAATGTACCTTCTCTATTAATAAGAACAGATACTTGATTTAATCTACCAGGATATGCATCACATTTAATACCTAAAGCAGGACAAGCAAATGAATGTATAACATCTGCAGCTGTAACAATAAATCTTACGTGTGTTAATTCGGGAAGGATAACTCGGTTATCTACTTCTAACAATCTCAAGGCCCCCTCCTCTAAGTCAGATTCTGGTACTAAGTATGAATCAAATTCTATAAATTCATCATCTGCATTTAAGAAGTCAGGGTATTGGTAACTTCAATATCATTGGTGGCCTTCAGCTAATACAGACATAGCGGGATCACTCACTTCGTCCATTAAATATAATAATTTAAAAGATGGAAATGCAATTAAAATTAAAATTAAGGCAGGAGTAATTGTTCATATTAATTCTATTAATGTACCGTGATTTAAATATTTATGGCTTATAGGTGATTTTACTATTGTATAATTTCTTATAATAGATATCATTATTCATCCTACACCAAATAATATTATAACTAAATAGAACATAATATTATCATGTAACTCAACTAATCCTTCCATTTGGGGTGTAGCACTATCTTGGAAATATAGACCTCAAGGCCTAGGTGTATCACAATTATTAAATAGACTTAAATAAATAATATTTAACATGTAAAAGCTATTATATTTTTTTTTTCTAAAATAAGTACTAAAGTACTAAAAAATTAACCCTGAAAAGTAAAAAGAGCTAAACTCAGTTTAAATTAAATTAGAGTATTTTGTTTGCTTAAAATATAAAAGTTTAATATATATTGTTAACTTTGTGTTTAGCAAAAATATAAGCTTAGAAACCGTTGAACAGATGATAAAGATATTATAGTGTAAAAGCAGATATTTGTATTTGCCTACGCTACAAAAAAGAGCAGGGTATATTAAAACATCTTAATATAATATAAAAAAAAAGCTATTTTATAGTTATTTATACCTAAAGGGTTACCCATTAAACATGTACCTTGCTTTATATTATATAAAACATAACTTAATTTAGTCCTAAATTAAGCTAGTACCTTAAATATAAATTATATTAACTTTTAGGTCGGGCAATAAACCTATATTAATATTTATACCTTTACACTAATACGTATATAAATACATTATATGTATAGCATATACCTTTCTTATATAAACGATTCCATATAACTCTGTATACATATAACTCTGTATACACATATAGGTTATATATATAAATATAATTTTTTATATATTATTATTATAATTATATAAATTATAAACTAGCAAGATAAAGAGACATAAACAAGCCTAGCAATACATATAATCCCTATGTATATATATTGATAGCTGAGTGGGCTTTAAATTATGTTACATGTAAATTAGTAATATAATGCTTCTCCCCAATGTTTTATTTATAAAAAAATAAGATCTATTATATAATAATTTATTCTATAGAATAAAATTATATTATTCCATAATAGGTTAACCCCTTAAAATATAAGTAATGTAAGTAACACACAAATATATATAAAGCTATTGTATTTAAGGTCTAAATGAAATGCCTATTTAAACATAAGCTTCAAGAAATAGTGCTTAATATAGTTAAACTAAAAAAAATAATAATTAAATTTAATTAGTAACCATCTAAAGAATAAAAAAAATATTAGTATAAATATAATAATTGATATTTAAATATTAGGGCTACCTACCATAAGGATTATTATTTATACAATTTTGTATATCAGTTATAGCCTCATTTTTAGCCTCTAATAGGTCTTCTTGATTATGGATATAATATGCATATATATGCTCATCACTCCATTTATTTATAAATGTTTCTCTAATTTTTTGTAAGGTATCGTAACCTTTTTTATGCTTAGATATATGTTTATTTAATATATCCGGAACTTCAGAGAAAAAATTAGGATCTCTACCCATTTTGATAGCTGATGAGTAATCTAAATCCATACTAAAATATGTCTTGAAATAAATAGACATATCAATAGCTAATAATAAATTTAACTGTACATAAAGTAAGTCCTCACATATTACACTATACATAACCTCATCTGAATTATAATCTATAATGTATATATTAGGGTAATAATTAATATTACTAGCTTCTAATATTTCCAATTGCCGTAATTGTCATTGTCTAAATGCAATTCTATATTCTATACTTAATACTTTAGGTATAGCTAAATATTTATTTTCTAGGTATACTTTAGCTTTAATTAATTGGTTATATTCTCATATCATATAATAAGAGGTAAGCATTCAGGCCTTATATACTTTAGCAGGTTCAGTAAATAAAATATTATGAATTCAGTCATCGCCCATAGTATATAAAGGCGTATCATGGGGGTTACCAGTAAATCCAGGCGTCATTAAACTTAAGTTTAAAATAACTTTTTGTAATATTTCACTGTTTTTAGCTGGTATTATTACCTTGTTCCATTTAACAATAAAATCGCTAGTATCTAACTTATCCGATTTGTCTTATAATATCCTATATGGATTTAACTCAGGGTCAAATTTATGATTGGTAATACTTAAAATATTCTTAAATAATTCAAATTCTTTATTTAAATCCCTTTTACCATCCCAATCATGAATGGTATAGAATAAAGAATAAGGATCTAATTCTTTATTTTTATAGATTAAGATAGAACCTAATTTATTAATTAATATAATTAAATGTGCAATATAATCAATATTTACGTTTAAATCATAGTATAAAAAAATTTTTTTTTATCTGTATTTATTTTTCCTCGTATCCAAATAAAATACTGTTTTATTTTTTTTTTTACTATTTAATGTTAGGTTTTGTCTGCTATCTATTTTTAAAGCATTTTTACCTAATTCAAAAGCAAATCCCAATGTTAAGGCTAAAAAGAATATAAGCATTATAATTAAACCATATATACCATTGGTATATGCACTAACTACATAAGGATAAACTAAAAGAATTTCTAAATCAAATAATAAGAAAAGTAATGCAAATATAAAGAAGGAAATACTAAACTGTGTTCTATTTTGACCTAAAAAAGAATGAAAACCACACTCAAACGGTGTATCCTTTTCTTCATAAGGATTATGGGGAGCAAATATTAAGTTAATGGCTAATAAGATGATAGCTAATAACGGTATAAATACCAAAAAGAATGTTGTGCTTGTCATTTAAGGATTAAATACAATTATTGCTATAATATTTGCCATTCTTAATCATAGGTCAGTATCAAATATAAATAAAAGAATTATTAATGTTAATATAGAGATAGTAATAGTTAAAGAACTAGATAATACAATATTGTCTAATTTAACTATTAATTTTTTAATTATAATATTATTTTTGTGCGCAGCAAGTATACTGGCATGAATCTTAATATTTTTTATTTCTGGATTTATCTTGTACTCAGGTTTTTCAAAAAAAACTTGTTTTATTATATTTAAATAATAAACTGCACTTATTACACTTGTTAATATTGCTATTAATGTCAAGAATACATAACCACTATCTAGGGCTGCACTTAAAACCATTTGTTTGGCAAAAAATCCTATTAAAGGTGGTATACCTACAAAAGAAAATATAGTAATAGTTAAACTTAATGCTAACACTGGATTTATATAAAAATAACCTTGCAATTGGCTAATCAATTGTATAGGTGAGTTATTTTTATCTTCTAATTCTTTATATTCTTTATTATCATTTACATAATAGTATAGTGAAAATCCTATACTAATTAATATAATAAATGCGTTTAGATTAGTGATCGAGTATTGCATTAAATAAAAAATAAAGGCTTGAATAGACTCTATACTGTTTATACTTAATGCTAATAATATAAACCCCAGGTGGCTAATCGTACTATAAGCCAATAATCTTTTTATTCTTAACTGTGTTAAACCTAGTACTGCACCAATTATTAATGAAAGTAAAGCACTAACTAATAAACTTGTAGTTCAGTTATATGTAAAAGCAAATAATGAATTACTAGTATAATGCACTAATTCTAAAAAGAATATAAATATAGATATCTTGGCTACTATAGCAACAAATGTTGTTACTATAGTGGGAATAGCGTCATATACACCAGGAGATCAGAAGTGGAAAGGAGCTGCACTTACTTTAAATAAAAACCCTACACTCATGATTAGTAAAGAAAAGTTTATGTAATCTGAACTGTATCAATTTAATATATCTTGGCTAGCGTGATTTCCTATGTCACTTAAGCTAGTTATAACATAAATACCATCTAAGATAGTTGTACCAGAATTAGCATATAATAAACTAGTACCTAATAGTATAAAACAAGAACTTAATCCTCCTAATAAAAAGTAAGTAAGACCACCAGTTGTAGCCAACTCAGAATTTCTATATATTGTACTTAGTAAATATAATCCATAACTTTGTAACTCTATAGATAAAAAGATAGAAACTAAATCACTAGTAGAGATTAAAAATAAAGCTCCTGTTATAATAAATAACAATATCAATGGGTATTCGATTATTTTAAATTGCTCACCCATCTTGTTTACAATTTTTGTTCTATAATAACTAATATTATTTAAAAATATTTTGCTTATAGTTGAATAATCAGCTATTCAAACTTTTCTAGGGTAAAAAGCTGTTAATTGTAATATAAAAGCAGAAATTATAAAAATAAAAATACCAAAAACTTGTGTGGTAATTGTAGCATGAAATAAACCACCAAATAAACCTATACCTCGACCTAAATAAGTGAAGTATAGGCTATTAAAAGCTATAAATGCAGAATATAATAAAATTGAGATAGCTACTCGGCTAAACAGTATAGATTTATCTCGTCTTAAAGTGACGGCGTTAGACAATATAAAAAAAAAGATTGAAAATATTAACATTGGTAATATTAAGTTTAAAACCTAATAATGTGTGGTTTAAACTTAATTTTTACCATAAAACTACTAAAATCTTTATCATTAGACATACAAAGTGAAATAAAGAATATTAGTCTCCTTAATTATATTATAGTTAAATAATGAGGACCAAATAGGATTAATCACGTTATAAATTAATGTAAATCTAAACCATCTTTTATATATGATGATGTCAATACCACAAAAACTTGTGCTTGAATAAAGGCAATTCCTAGCTCTAAACCAGAGAAAGCTATAATAAAAGCTAAAGGTATTAAACCTAAAAAGAAGAAGATAATTCCGCTTGTCATTATATTATAAGTAAAACCAGCTAAAATGTTAAGTAGCATATGACCCGAAAGTATATTGGCAGCTAATCTAAGTCCTAACGAAATATTTCTGGCCAAGTATGAGATAAATTCTATTAAGACTAGCAATGGTAATAATCCTAATGGACAACCCGCAGGAACTAATAATGAAAAGAATTCTAATCGATGTATTTGGAAACCTAATATAGTTGCTCCTAAAACTATAGTGAAACTTAGGGCAAATGTTAAGATAAAGTGGCTTGTGCTTGCAAAACTATAGGGAACCATCCCTATTAAATTATTTACTAATATAAAGATAAATAAAGTGTATATAAAAGGGAAATATATTTGCCCTTTTGTGGCATTTATTTGATTAGTTACTATACTATGTATAGTCGCATATAAGGATTCTAAACTTATTGATCAATTATTACTTACAATTTTAGAGTAGTTAGTTGCTAGTATATTTAAACTTAATACTATTAAACTACCTATTGTTAGATATAATCCTATATTAGTTAAGGATATATGTAAATCATTTAAAAGAGGTAAATCTAAACTAAATAGATCTCTTATTTCAAACTGATCTAAAGGACTAGGTATATTAAATATTTGAGGTGTAAAATATAACATTATTTGTTATTATGTTTTTATTAATTATTGATATATTCAAAATTATTTTTAGTGTTTATTAAAATATAAGATATAATATCTTTTATATTACAAAAAATATGTATTTTAATCTGAAAATTCATATATATATTTAGGGATATGGAGGAGTTGAACCCCTTATTTAAGATCTGCAATCAAAACGTACTACCCTATACAGCATATCCCTTCAAGGGGCTTTAAATTATGTTACATGTAAATTAGTAATATAATGCTTCTCCCCAATGTTTTATTTATAAAAAAATAAGATCTATTATATAATAATTTATTCTATAGAATAAAATTATTATATTCCATAATAGGTTAACCCCTTAAAATATAAGTAATGTAAGTAACACACAAATATATATAAAGCTATTGTATTTAAGGTCTAAATAAAATGCCTATTTAAACATAAGCTTCAAGAAATAGTGCTTAATATAGTTAAACTAAAAAAAATAATTAAATTTAATTAGTAACCATCTAAAGAATAAAAAAATATTATTTTTTTAGTAATAAATTTATAATTTTAGATTTTAATTCTATTAAATTTTTAAAATTATCATTTCTTAGTTTAATAATATCTAAGGACAATATTACGTTATAATTTTTATACAGACATTTATCTTGGGCCGCTTTTAACTCAATTCATAGATGGCCAGGTACCTTATCATATAAACCATTAATTATGGCTCATTGAGCCAAGTTTTCATCAGATATAATAATATAGTTTATTTTATCTAATTTTTCAAAATCTATCTTTTTTTTCTTTGATCTGTATAAATCAAATATGTCTGTAATTAAAGTAGTAAGAATTCGAAAAAAAATTAAGGCTATAATAAAAGATAATGCAGTTAATATTTCTGCATTTAAAGAATCTTTTAAACTATTATTTAAAATTCCCATCCATAAACCCTTAAGATATGGTAAAAAATAATAAGCTAAAAAAATGCATAATATACTATCTAATTTAAATATACCAACATAAATTTTTCTAAAAAAAATATATAACTTTGTTTTTAATTTATTTATTGTGTTTTTCATTTACTTCTTATAATTATAACTTTCTCTTAATCGTTGTTGATTATCTATAAACAGTAATCTGTTATCAATATTATTTATTGCATCTTTTTGATCTGCAGACAATAATTTTAAAATTTCTGATACATTACTACGTGTAATAGTTTGAGGGTATTTACTATCCCCTTCGGTTAAACCTTGTACTAATCCTATTTTTACAGCTCTACTTTCACTCTTAACGGATTCTAATTTTTCTTGTAGACTTTCAATATTAGCTTTATGCAGGTTTAAGAAACCTTTTTTTATAGATAATGCTTCATCGGTATCATTAGATGATGGGTCTTGACCATCAAGAACATTTTCCACTGTAAGACCTTCATCTGCGCTTTTTCTAGAACTTGTACTAAACAACCGTTTGTTGTTTGGGGTTTTTATATATATAGTTGGATAGGTATAAGATGTTGCGTTAACGGACGTACCTAATTCAATTAGACTATTTTCAATTAAAGATATTAAAGGCATTATTATTAAGAAATGCCCAAAATATATAACTGTACTAATTTGTCCAAATTCTATATAAGGTGATTCTACATGTTTAGCACCTAATACCATAAGTATTAAGAAATTAGCAACGAATACGTAGAAAGCTATTTTACTTAAAGGTCTAAACTGTATACCTCTACTTCTACTTAAATCAGTAAAAGGTAAAACCAATAACATTAAAATTGCACTTAACATTGCTATAACACCTAATAATTTATTAGGTATAGATCTTAATATAGCGTAGAAAGGAAGTAAATATCACTCCGGAACTATCGCAGGAGGAGTTTGCATTGGATTAGCCATAACGTAGTTTTCACTATCACCTAATGCATTAGGCATAAAGAAAACAAAGATACTTAAAACTATAATAAATAAAAATATAGTTATTAAATCTTTAAATAAGTAATAAGGAGCAAAAGCTAATCTGTCACCGTTAGCACTTATTCCTAAAGGATTACCTGACCCAGCACTATCGTGAAGTGCTATTAAATGCATTATAACTAAAGCTGCTAATATAAAAGGTAATACATAGTGTAGAGCAAAGAATCTATTTAAAGTTGCGTTATTAACACTGAAACCTCCTCAAAGAAACTCAACTATATCTTGTCCAATTCAGGGTATAGCACTCATAAGGTTTGTAATAACAGTTGCACCTCATAAAGACATTTGACCATAAGGTAAAACATAACCCAGGAAGGCTGTAACTATCATTAATAGAAATATAACAGTACCAAGAGTTCAAACTAATGTTCTAGGTGCTCTATATGATCCATAGTATATACCTCTACCCATATGTAGATAAACTAAAAAGAAGAAAAATGAAGCTGTATTACTGTGTAAGTAACGTATCAGTCATCCATTGTTTACATCACGCATAATATGCTCTACCGAATTAAAAGCTTCTAATACACTAGGATTATAATGCATAGCTAAAGTTACACCTGTTATTATTTGTATAACTAAGCAAAAACCTAATAAAGAACCAAAATTCCATAAATAACTTATGTTAGTGGGTTGGGGTGAATCGATCATGTAAGCGTTAATTAATTTTAATAGGGGATGACTTTTTAAAATTCTCATTCTCTAATTAAAGTATCGTTTATTTTTTTTTTTCTAGATGTAAAAGTATTAATAAATTATATAATTTATTAATACTTAAGTTATCTACTAGTTTAATTAAACTATAATTTTTTTTTTTATCCATATTAGGATAAAAAATCTGTAATATTATGTAAATATGACAGATTACTATAAAATATTCTTATTAATATTTTTATTAAAAAAGTTTTTATAATTATATTAATTATATATTTTATAATTAAATTAAACACCTAACCTGCCATGTGTAAAAAGTTTCTTATGCTATGCTTAGCATAAAAAATAAAGTTAATACTTTATGCAAAAAATATAAAAATTTTTAGTCTTCCAATAATATTCTTATCCTAGATTTTAACTAGGGTTTTTATATTAGATATATATTGTTTACCATTGAACTAATAAGAATTAGCTCTCTGAATAAAGAGCTAATAAAAGGCATTACTTTGCAATATATTTAGCAGATCTGGTGGGCTTTAACATATATTATTTAAACAAAAGATAATATAATCCTTCTCCCATCATTTTTATATAAAAGATCTTATAATATTTATAAAATAAACATTAAATAGGTAGAAAACAATATTATAAACCTATCCCCACACTTGTTACTACCCAATCGTATTAAGGTATAATTTAATAGCTTGCAATTAAAGTTATAAGCCTATAAACTTAAATTGTTAATACTCAGTATACAAGGATTAATTGTAAGAGGTTAAATTGCAAATTATGTTAAACTATAACTCTTTAATTACATTATTTACTTCTTTTAATTGAACCTTCTTCAAGAGGATCACCTTCTCTTTTTACAGATGCATTATTTGAATTAGGAGCATTACTATATTCTTTAGTATTTGCAATGGCTTCTTTTAATTCTTTTTGAGCAGCTAATTTATCTGCAAGTTGTTCTGGACTTAATTCAGAATTTGGTTTATTTAACCCTTTTGATTTTATATATTCTTGTACTCCCTCTAATTCAGATTTTCAATACTCAGCGTCTGTTAATTCAGGAAATAATTCCGGTTCCGGTTCTGCGGCATACACTACAGGACAAAATAATATTTGATATAATACCCATAAACTTATATAGATAATAAATATTATTAGTTTATTTTTGTTATATATAATACTAGCTTCTAGTACATAATATGTAATTATACCAGGATATAAATTATTTGGAACGTAAATAATACTAAAAAGAGCTAATAATATTAATAAAAGTAAACTATTGTCAGTTAAGTCTAAATAAGGTATCATTATATAAAATATAAGTCCTATTAAGATATATAAGGCATAACTTGTAATAACACCTGTATCCAAACTAGCAATATTTCTACTTAGAGTAATTAAACCTTTTTCTAAACCATAAGGTCCTAATAATTCTACACTTCCTTTATCTATAACCTTAGTAGTTTGACCACCTAATTTTAAAACAAGACCAGTTATATATTTATTATAGAATAGTTCAATCAAGAAACGTTGATTAAAGAACCCAAATATATTATAACCTAGTCTAGAAAATTTAAACTGGATAAGAACTTTAGGTAAGAATTCTGAAAGAACTATAGCTAAGGTACTAAGAGAAATAGTAAAGATTAAAGGTAATAATTTAAATATAGTAGGTACCGCAAACTCAGTATCTAACAATATTTCATGAATAGGGTGAATAAATAGACTATTATCAGCAAAGAAAGCTGAACCTAACCCAATAAACATATCTTTAGTTATATATCCGAAAAATATAGAGAAAATAGCTAATATAATTAGTGGTAAACTCATATATATATCACCTTCATGAGCATGTTTATAATTAACAAGAGGTCCATTAGGGTTAGTTAAGAATGTTAAATATAAAACTTTAACAGAGTATAAAGTAGTAAACATAGCACCGATAGTGGCTATAAAGTAAACAACTGTACCACTAAAGTAAAACTGACCATATGAAGATTCTAATATAAAATCTTTACTATAGAACCCTGTCATAAAAGGGAATGCTACTAAACTAAGACTTGCTATTAACATTACAGAATAAGTTAAAGGTAAGAATGGTCTTAATCCACCATATTTTCTAAAATCTTGGTTATCAGCAACTGCATGTATTACAGCTCCAGCACCTAAGAATAACAGCCCTTTATAAAAGGCATGATTAACTAGGTGAAATAAGGCAATATTGTATGATGATAGTCCTACAGCTATAACCATCATACCTAATTGGCTCATAGTAGAATAAGCAATAACTTTCTTAATATCTTGTTGGAATAGTCCTATAAGAGAACTAAAGACTGTAGTAATAGCACCCAATCATAAACATAATATTAATACAGTTGAACTATATTCTATTAAGGGACTTGTACGCATTAATAGGTATACACCAGCGGTAACCATAGTAGCGGCGTGGATTAATGCACTAACAGGTGTTGGACCTTCCATCGCCATAGGTAATCAAACATGTAATCCAATTTGAGAACTTTTAGCCATAGCACCAATTAATAAACATATACCTATAATTGTAACGATATTTTCATTAACAAAAGGTGCTAATGAAAATACTGTACTATAATCGATGTTACCAAATGATCATAGTATAGCAAACATACCAATAGTTAAAAAACAATCCCCCACTCTGTTAGTTAAGAAAGCAGACATAGAACTTTGATTTGCTGCTATTCTAGTAAATCAGAAACTTACTAAAAGATATGAACAAATCCCTACACCTTCTCATCCCACAAACATCAATAAAAAATTATTAGCTGTAACAAGTATAATCATCATAAATGTGAATAAACTTAAATAACTAAAAAATCGTTGATTATGGGGATCATGACTCATATATCCTATAGAATATATGTGTACTAATGAACTAACGATTAAAACAGGTATCAACATAGATACTGTTAAACTATCAAAATGGAAACCTCATAAAACGTTAAGTGATTCACTATCTATCCATCTAAATAGACTTATTGAAACAGGTATATTATTTAAACCTACTTCAAAAAAAGCAACTATTGCTAATAATGTTGTTACAATTACACTTGTACATGTAATTAATTGTGCTCCGCTAACACCGACTTTTCTACCAAAAAACCCGGAAACTATTGATCCTAATAAAGGTAAAGCAATTATAGCTAAATACATTATTTATATTCTATTGCAATACTACCTCTTAATCTGTAAAAAGCAACTAGAATACCTAAACCTATAGCTGATTCTGCACCTGCTATTGCTATAACGTATATAGCGTATGTTTGGCCTAATATATCATCAAAGCTAAGTGAACTTATCAATATTAAGAATGTAATAGCTAATAACATTATTTCAATTGAAATAAGCATTAATATAATATTTTTTCTATTTAACACGAAACCTAAAATTCCTATTAAAAAAAGTATTAAAGATAAATTCATTGTATATATTTGTAAATTAATTATTTGGGTTACGCTCAATTAAGCTTTAAAGTTTTCCTTATAAATCTCAGATAAGGGTTAATTATACATAGACAAAATAATAGTTACTAGTCAATAACATAAAAATTAGAACTATACACCACCTCAAAATACTATTTTTAGTATATATTAACATAAATAATATTACTAAAAATAGTATATCTACCACACTTTAAATTTTATTGATCTTTAATACACGTAACCATTTAGTTTAAAATTTTTGTATCTTATATCTGTTAACATAAAAATATTTAGAATTTATCTATCTTATATTATTTTTTTTTTATTAATTGTTATCTAAGACTCAATATTAGATGCATATATTATACATATATTGCTCTACCTTTCAGGTAATAATAATGAATTATATTAACACTAGCAATGGTAATAATCCTAACAGACAATAAACAGGAACTAATAATGAAAAGAATAGTTACTCCTAAAACTACAGTAAAACTTAGGGCGAAGGTTAAGATAAAATGACTTGTGCTTGCAAAGCTATAGGGAACCATTCCTATTAAATTATTTACTAATATAAAGTGTCTATATAACGATTGGTATTTTTAAAATATAACTTAAAATTACTTACTAATTACATTAACATAATATGTGGTGGAGGGCTTTATATTATATATATAAAGAGTAATACAATATTTCTCCCTCCTTTTTTTTTGTAAAAGATCTATCTATATGTATTTATACATTATAATAGGTATAAAACAGAGTTAAATATATAAAATAATGTTTAACATTATGCTTTTAACAAAATTAAACTAAATGTATAATAAATATACTTATACCACCATTTTAGCAAAAAGATCTATTAGTATATATATATACTATATAGGTAGAAAAAAAAGCATATAGAATAAATAAATTAAATTGTACTAAAAATTCTTCTGTCTTAATACTTTATTAATAGAATTAGCAAACCCTATATTATGTTAAAGCTCTTTTTTTTAACAAATATCTCTTAGAGGTAATATAGGACTTAATTAAGAATATATATTTGTACTAAAAGATAAATAATATTTTTATTATATTTTAATTATCATTCCTTGTAGCAACCTGTTTTAATATGTATCTTAAAAGAGGTATTATTAATATAATTAGTGCTCTAACTCTATATCTATCAATTAATGCAATAAGAGATATATCATATAAATATGAGTATAAAAGAGCTATTAGAATTAATTGTAGGATTAACTTAATTACAGGCTTATCACCTAAAATATTAAATAAACTAAAAAGATACTTAATAAATAGATTAAAATACAATAAAATATGTAATTTTATATATATATTAGGATTATATGTAATGAAAATATCTAAATCATAACCTATAAAATAGTATCATATATTTATAGCAATAAGACCAATAAATAAAGTAATATAATAAGAGTACATATGTTTTAAATTTATTATTACAGATATGACTTTAAAAAGAGTAGATACAGAACTAAAATTCTTAACTCTTAACAAATATATATCGATATATATGTTTAGTAGCTTTTTCACTAAAATTAACACTTCTCAACCTCAATGAAATAAATTTAATATATAAGATCTATAAACTAAGCCTAAAAATAACATTAGTACAGTTAAAAAAGACAATAGTGTATATAAATTAAGTAGCATTATATTGATCAATTAATTTATTTAATGTAATCAATTTTGAATCACATCTAACATCAGAATTGATTAACTGATTAGTTGATCGTTCTTCATGCATGGAATCATTATCACCATGTGTGGATTGTATTTCATTCAAAGTAGCACGTAATGCTAATTCTTTGTCTAATACAGCTAGAGATTTAGTTATTTTAGTATCTAAGATAGCCAAAGTTTCTATCCGAGTAGGAGATAATAAAAAAAGCGTAGGAGAAAAACTTTGTAACGGTAAACTAACAAAGGCATGTGGTTTAGGTGGGCTAGTTAAAGCTCATTCTAATGAATTATAACTTCTATTTAATAGTGTTTGTAAAGTATCACTATAGAATTGTGGAGTTAATCAAGGATATCTACTTGTAGCTTTACCTTCAACTAACTGTACATATACTATATATAAAAATAGTCATGTAGCAACCACACTAATGATACTACCGAACGAGCTAATTAAATTTCAACCTGCAAAAGCATCGGGATAATCACTAATCCGCCGAGGCATTCCTTGTAGACCTAAGAAATGTTGAGGGAAGAATGTGACATTAACCCCTATAAATAAAATTCAGAAATGTACTTTACCTAACATTCTGTTATAATCTAAACCTAATATTTTAGGTATTCAGAAGTATCATGCACTAAATAATGCAAATACAGCACCCATACTTAAAACGTAATGAAAATGCGCTACTACGTAGTAAGTATCATGGAAGGCTATATCAAGAGAAGCATTAGCTAAAACAACACCACTTAAACCTCCAATTGTAAACATGAAAACAAAACCTAAAGCAAATAACATTGAAGGTGTTAATTGTAAAGATCCACCGTAACATGTTGCCAATCAAGAAAAAATTTTAATACCTGTAGGTACGGCAATGATTAATGTAGCTGCTGTGAAATATGCTCTTGTATCCACGTCTAAACCAACTGTGTACATGTGATGTGATCAAACAACGAAACCTAATACTCCAATAGACATCATAGCATATACCCGTGGTCAGAATTTAGCCTACATAAAATATTTTGATATATCTACCTTTTTGAACATTTACGTGAAAAAAGTCATAAGGTATAGAAGAATTTCTGAGATATCATTTCATAGAGGTACCTTAAAATCTAACATATCCGAGGGATCTCCCATAGGTAATGAACTTTTCACTTCACTAACCATTTCTGAAAATTCTTTATTAGAAGAATTTTTAACTTCGTTAAGTACAGTAGAACTACCTGAAACACTAGTATTGTCAGAGCAAGCATCTAATTTTTCTTTAATGTCACTAAAAATTTTTTCCTTACGATCAAAAAATTCCTTATTAATTTTAGTTTTTGCACCTAGTAAAATAATAAAAATATCTTTTTCTACTAATGATACTGTTCCATCTGAAACACTATTATCTATAGATGATTTTAATAAGTTATCTATTTTATTAAAAACATTTATTTTACTTTTATATGTAAATTCGGCTAATTTTGTAGCTTGTTTACAGTCCGCAATATTACTACTATCTAATTCAGATATTTTTTTTGTAACTTCATCTGAAAATAATTCATCTTTTTCTATATAATTTAGCATTTTTGCTTTATCATTTTCAGAAAGATGTTTTTTATATCTTCAAATAAATTTTTCTGAGTTTTTAAAATTATCTGTAGACAATTTTGTTAATTCAGTTATTTGATCTTTAATACCATTGGATATGTTACTTTTATTAGCTAATGCTTTATTTTTTTGTAATAAAGCGTCAACTCTAGATAATAAATCATTATCTATACTATTAACTCTTGTACATGTAAATGTACGAATAGGTTGTATATTTATATAAATATTACCAATTTTGTTATATTTAATCCTGTGGCATATACCTGGAATTGTAACGCTTTAAAGTCGGTTTTAAATATTTACAGGTTTAGTTGATACAAGCAGCAAAAACTAAAAGTATATACTACAGTATATAACAAAACGGTATCTTTACTAGTTATGAAAAAAAAACTAGTAAAGAAAATATATATGTATTTTCATCTTAAAAAAAGACTAGACAAAGCTATCTTAAAAATTTAATTAAATCTTACTTATTTATAAGGGTTTATAAATATTTTGGGAAATAAACCCCTTTCGAGGCTACAAGAGTACACCTTAAGTATAAAAACGGGTTATATTTTTATACCCAGTACCGTCTACTCGTTGCTCTTTTACAACCTAAAAAAAAAAGAGCAAATACCTTACCTAAAAACTACGTTTAAAAGTGCAGTAATTACCCAATAAATAACTAGGTGATTTAGATCCGCGATAACCCATTTAACTTTCGTACATACCTTATGATATTACTATACCCATGGTCATTAACATGGCCGCGTTCAACCTTTTGAGAGGAACGTTTAGTTATAAGGTCTTTAGGGTGTCCCCGGAGTTTGATACTGAAGGACTAAATAAACTCGCTTAATGTTTATCCATCCCTAAATAACCAAAAACGCTCTTATTGGAGCTAGCTGAAATAGTAGTACTTATTATACCAAAACCTGGTATAATTAATATATAAACTTCAGGGTGACCAAAGAATCAAAAAAGATGTTGGTAAAGAATAGGATCACCACCACCAGCAGCTTCAAAGAAGGATGTATTAAAATTTCTATCAGTTAAAACCATAGTAATAGCACCGGCTAATACCGGTAAAGATAATAACAAAAGAACAGCTGTAACAAGAACAGCTCATCCAAATAAAGCTAACTTGTGAAGTCTAATCCCAGGACTTCTCATATTCAGAACAGTAGTAATGAAATTAATAGCACCTAATAAACTACTAATACCAGATAAGTGTAAAGCAAAAATAGCTAAGTCAACACTAGGACCACTGTGACTTTGTACACCACTTAAAGGAGGATAAAGAGTTCAACCAGTCCCAGCACCATTTTCTATACCACTAGCAAATAAAAATAATAATAAACTAGGAGGTAATAATCAAAAACTGATATTGTTAAGTCTAGGGAATGCCATATCAGGACCACCTACCAATAAAGGTAATAAAAAATTACCAAATCCACCAATTAATGCAGGCATAACCATAAAAAATATCATTAAAATGGCATGCGCAGTAATGATAGCATTGTATAGTTGATTGTCTGCTATATACTGAACACCAGGTCCGCTTAATTCTAATCTAATTAAAACAGAAAAAGCAGTACCTAATAATCCAGAAAATAATGCAAAAATAAGATATAGTGTACCTATATCTTTTGCATTAGAAGATAAAAATCATCTCTCAGTCCATAAAGATATACTAGACTTTAAAACTGAGAGATGCCTTTCACCCTCTTCAGGTTTACCGCCTATAATAGAATAGGAATAATTAGAAGAGGAGTTATCAGAAGAGGAGTTATAAGAAGAGGAGTGATTATAAGAGGCAGACAAAAAAAACACCACTATTAAGCTAAGCAAAAAATAAAAATAAATTATAAAAAAAATTATTTTAATTAGTATGAAAAGCATAGTTGAAAGAAAAAGATTAAAAAAGTGGCTAATATATTTCATATTTCATATTTCATAATTCATATTTCATATTTCATATTTCATAATTCATATATATAATTCATATTTCATAAAAATATATCATATTTCATATTTCATATTTCATAATTCATATTTCATAATTCAAATTTCATAAAAAAACAAAATATAAAAGCGAAGGAGTATTAAAAGTTTAATAGGTATAGAGTTAAAATAATACATAAATATATAGATTAACAAATATAACTAATAGGGTTAACATAAAGAAAAAAAAAAGGTAATAAGTAATGTCTATAAAAAAAAAATAAATTATTTAATATAGACATTACTAAAAAAAAATAAAATGATCATTAATAAAAAAATATATATTAATGATATATTAAATATTAATAAATCTAAAAACTAAAAAAGTATATTTAACTTAATATACTTAAAATCTATTTCTTAACCGGGAGAGAAAATCGAATTCTCATTGTTAATGCATGAAATTAATGTTTTAACCAATTAAACTATCCTGGCTTGATAAAATCAAAAACAAAAATCCCATTGTTTGCTACGCTTATATAAGTATAACTAACTCACACATATAAATATAAATATAAAAATATATTGTATAAAAGAAAGGTTTGATGTTAAACTTATTTTAAACTAATTAGCTATAAAGAAAAAAATATAAATATAATTACCCATAATACTAACAACAAATATGTAAACATTATGTACAGATTAAGAGTTTAGCTAACCTATTAAGCTTATTTTTATCAAGGGCGGATACCCTGATTTGAACAGGGAACATATTGAGCCACATACAATCACTCTACCATTGAGTTATATCCACCTAAATAATATAATATTGGCAGTATAAAGGAGCTCCTTTATTTTACTTATGAATAAAAATAGAAAGTTATAAATAAAAAGTTATAAACAGCCAACTAATAAAAGGATTATTCTTTTGTAATTATGTTGGAGTGGTTCGAACACTCAATAATAAATACCAAAAATTTATGACTTACCGATTAGTCTACAACATATATTAATGTAAAGAAAAATATAGCATTTAACCATTGTAAAATATAAGTGTAGGTAATCTAAGGTAAATCCGACTTGAACGGACAAAATTAAAAAAAAATTAAATAGTCCTAAGCTATTCATGTCTACCAATTCCATCACTACCTTTAGATAAACTATTATTTACATTAATGCAACTGCTCGAGATAAGATTTGAACTTACAGCCTAAACATCTTCAGAGTTCCGCTCTACCAGGTTGAGCTTCTCGAGCTTAAGTATCATAAACAAAAAAAAATATGTTTGTTTAAAAACATTAATAAATGCTTCACAGCTGGAGACATCAGGACTCGATCCTGAAATAACGATATGCAAAATCGCAGTTTTACCAGTTAAACTATGTCCCCTATATTGCTAAATTTTAGAATATTTATCCGAAAAACGACTTGAACGTTCACGATGTTATATCAATAAATCTTAAGATTATCCTGTCTACCAGTTCCAGCACTCGGATTTTAATATAGCTAAATTATATTAGTTAAGGCCAGAGTGATTTGAACACTCATCTCAGCTGTCATGAGCAGCTTGCTTTACCAATTAAGCTATAGCCTTTTTTAGGCTATACTAAAATAGTCAATTAGAAAAAATGCGGACAAAGGGTTTGCACCTTCATATACTGGACATGAGCCAATTATGTTACTATTACATCAATCCGCATTAAACTATATATAATATAGTTATTATTAACCTAAAAAAAAAGGGTCCTATCTTAAAAAAGAGATAATAAGTTAGACGTGTACAAGATTTGAACCTGTAATCTTCGTGGCCGAAACACAACGCCTTACCATTAGGCTAACACGCCTTTATGGGCTTTAAACTATATTATCTAAATAAAAGGTAACCTAAGACTTCTCCTAATTTTGCTAGCAATAAAAGATAAGTTTAGATATAGGATGGTTTTGCATATAGATTTTAGCCTCAGAGGGATTCGAACCCTCGAAAGTAATGATGAAAACATTAGGTCGTAACCACTTGACTATGAGGCCTAATAAAAGTAGAAGTATATGTAATTAAAAGCCCAGTGCAAGTATCGCACTTGCTTCAGCTGGTTACAAAACAGCTACATTACTTTTATGCTAACCAGGCTATGTATATAGCTCTTTATAATTTAAAAAGGTAAATTTATGTGTGATATACTACAATGTTTAGTTATATATAAAATTAGTACTTTATACCTAAAAACATTTAAATTCTTTCAGCTAAAGCCTATTAATTGCACTTTATTAAATATTAATTATTAAATATTTAATATTAAATACAAAATCGTAGTGTTCTACTACGTATATTTAAGAATATCTTAAGGTAAGTTTCGCGCCTATATGCATTCAGCACTTATCTTTAACTAACTTAGCGTTCCTGCCGTGCCTACACTATATGTTTTTACTTAGTGAAAGTAACACCCCCGGAGTGTCATTCTCCTTCTCATATAAATATTTTGCAATACTGTATAAAAAGGCGAAAGTTTAGATCCTTTTTTAAACTAATATTATTTTTACATAATAGTCTCACCCTCATCTATTTTAGTTTATTGGGCAACATTTAAATTAATATTGGGCATGTAAACAACAGGTAAACCATAGGTTAATATACCCAGCTCCTTTCGTACGAGGGGGCTATCCTTATTTTATTCTAATTTCCTCTAGAAGATAGAAACCATACTGTCTCACGACGTATTTAACCCAGCTCGTGTAACTTATTAATCGACGAACAGTCGAACCCTTCATGATTCCTGCATCCATGTGGATAAGTTAAGCCGACATCGAGGTGCCAAACTGCGCACTATATTTGTACTCCCTGGCGCAATTAGCCTGTTCAATTATGTTATCATAAAGAAAAACAGTAATTCTTTATATCCATCTTTCACAAAATGGTTCAGACTATTTCTTAATATTCTTTTATATATAATAAGACAACGCGAAAAAAGTGAATAATATTTTATTTTTATTTAAATATAAAATAGAAGCTATAAAGCAAATATTTTATATTTAAATTATGCAAGGCGAAAACTGAACATAATATTTTATAATAAAAGTTTGTTATAAACTTAGCTAAATTTAATGAGAATATTTATTGTTATTACTTACTACTTACTCAACCTTTAACTCCAAAAGCTCCATTACGGTTTTTAGAATGAAGCATTGTATATTCGACATTAGATTTAACATGACCTCTTAAAATTACAGCTGATAATCCTCTGAATGAAGAATCAATGTTTTTTAAACCACCTTTTCATCTCATCTTAAATACAGATCTAGAAGCAGTAAATCGTCTTGTTAATCTTCCCTTAGCTTCTACTCTAATACCAACTATTTTTATATGCTTTAAAGATCTAATTATATGATTTGTTAATGAAATGGGGTATCTAACAATTGATCATCTATTTTTTTTTTCTCTTTTTAGATTATCAGTTTTGGGATAAAAGTTTAAAAGTAATTTATTTAAATAATCTTTATTAGTTATCTCTGCATAGCTAGTAAACAAGGTATTAATTTTCATGTTTCTCATTTTATTTATTCCTAATAGTTCCTTTTTACCTTTACCGTAATTTAGAGTTATTTTACTTACATTTGGCAAATTAACTTTATTTAATGATTTTTTTAATACTCTATATAATTTATTCTCTCTATTTTTTAATTTTAATGTAACAGCTTGCGTAAAAATATCACTATTTAAATGCATTTTTTTCAAATTAATAAGATTAAATTCAACATTTTTATTGTAAATCTGGCTAACCAGACGCTTTAGATTATATAAAAAATTAGATTGAAATTTAATTTGGTTAAGTACAAGTAACCTAATAAATGAAGTTAATTTATTTAATTTATTTAATTTAACTCTATTCAAATAATATTGATAATTAGGATATTTAAAACTATAAAGACTATTTATTTTATTGTTGAAAATAAAAAGTTTTTCATCCTTAGTTAATACTTTATTTTCAATTAATTTAGATATTAACTTAAAATATTCACTCTTTAAACTTAAATATTTACTTATTTTTTCGACTAATAACATCTTAAAATCTAAGTAATGTTTAGGTATTGTCATGTGTTCAAAAAGAGTAAAAGGTCTATTATAAGTTTTTATTATATTTTTATTTCTATCAATACGTATTATCAATTTTAAAGGTTTTTTAGTCGTAAATAAAAGCTTATATTCATCTAATAAATTAGAAATTAAATAATTTTTTTCTACATTATAAATATATAAGGTAATAAGAACATTAGAATTTGTATGTTTTAAATTTCCTTTAGCTATATATATTTTATTTGCAGATAATCCTTGAGCTATAGACCGTTTACGTATAGTTATCTTCTGTAGTTTTCCTTTACGTATTCTAGGTTTAATTTTTATTTTGGTTTTTTTTTTGTAAAAATTAAAGTAACTTGTTACTAAACTCATTAAGGATTTATCTGCTACAGGTAATAATTTGTTATAGTTTATATTATATGCATATATACTATTACTTCATTCCTGGGCTGCAGGAGGAAAATGTCTAGGTTTTCCCGTATCAGTTGTTTTAACTTTAAAAGATATAACTTTAAAATCCTTTTTTTGTTTTTTTACAAATATAAAGGGCCTATTAATACTCAATTTATTATTGACGGAGGGGTCAAAAATTAATTGTTCATTATTATTATTTTTTGTGTTTTGTTTTGTCATAATATATGGTTGTCTATATATATATATATATATATATTTGTATATACGCAATTTTTATATAAAGATTGGGTCTATTTAATTAATATTATAAATATTAATTGTTAATGTTTTTATTATATATAATGAAATATCTTGGGAATTAATCGAGGGAGTATTGTTAGCATAACTCACCCTCTAGTCGTTGAACGGTTTTACTTATTTTTTTTTATGATTTAGGGTATTTAAAAATAAAATGCTAAAGTAAACTTCGCTTCAAATTGGCTAATATAGATATACGTACAAAAGTAGAGGTATACCTATATAGCCGTTCTTGAAATTAACCCAATTTAGTAACCAATAGATTTATAACTATGATAATAGTAATAAAACAATGGAGGACTAACATCCCTAGCGTAGCTTTTTCAAAAATCCAAGACCTTTCCTTTCTGCATCTTGTGATCATATGCCCCGCTTACGCGACTGATAGACGTGTAAGTCAAACAGTAAAGCAAGATTAAGCCATTAAACTTGACAAGTAATAACCATAATTATATAATTAATGTATTTTGACAGATTAATTATATAACTAAAAACATTAAATTATTTTTATTAAAGAAGTTGTGCTTCAAATTAATGTTTTAATTACATCTATTTTCCATATAGTTAAAATCTTACTTATATAAATATATTAATTCTAACTTAATAGATATATAATTGGATTAGTTATAGCTTAAGCTATACCAAATAACATACTAAAAATAAAAAAAATACACAAAATTTGTATATTTAATTGTCATAACTAAGTTATGACAATTTTACATAATTAACTTTGGATACACCCAGGTACTTTTTATGGGATCTGTGCCCCGCATAAACTGCCTCCTAGCCATTGTCCCCTAGATATGGGTAAACTCAATACCTATTAATAACGTTGTAATAACAACGTCCGTTCAATATTGAATGTAGACTATTTAGTCTACAAATAGGACAAACTTAATAAAGGTGTTTCAATTTTGTTTTTCATCACTACCTTATACACTAATATTGGTTGAATCATATTCAATAGCTAGCAACAGTAAAGCTGCATAGGGTCTTCTCGTCTAACTAGAGGTAAACTGTATCTGCACAGTTATTCCAATTTCACTGAGCCAATCATTGAGACAGCTGTTGTATCGTTAAATCATTCATGCAAGACCGCATTTAACGGCCAGGGTATTCCGCTACCTTAGGACCCTTATCGTTAAGGCCGCCATTGATCGGGGTTTCCTTCAAAGCCAAGCTTATATTAGTCAACTTAGCAAATCCGTTAACCAGCCGACATCGGGCAGAAATCACACTCAATACTTTGATTTATTATCTTATTGCAGAGTGCTTTGTTTTAATTAAACAGTCGTACAACACTATTCCATGCTTCCTATTCTTTACCTGATATTAATCAGGAGGAATGGCTCTCCTTATCCCTAAGTTACGGTAGTTAGTTTGCCGAGTTCCTTAATGATTGTTCACTCAAACGCCTTCGTATTCTCTACTAGCTTACTTGTGGTAGTTTCTAGGTACGGTTTTAATGCCACCTATTATCATTCTTCATACTCTTTAGTTTATTTTAACGATAACGGTTCTATAATGTTTTGTTAACAGTAATCATCTATTTTAGTTTATTTTAATGTTAGTTAACCAGTAACCATCTATTTCAGTTTATTTTAATGGTCTCGTTTAGTATATTTTAATAACGAACATATTATACATGTTTTTCCAGAACCATCTTCACTTTTCTTACAGAGTAAGAAGATGGTTGTTACTATGTAGGCAAGATTTACTCATCGTTTAATCCTTTAGGTTGGTAAACTTAGAGGCCGTTACTTTATAAAATCCATAAGCTTTAGGCGGGGAACCCCCCCTTTTAAAAAAGGGGGGGGTTCTCCTTTTCGTTACTCATGTCAGCATTCTCACTTGGGTTATCTATTAACAATACTCTTAACAAGAGTACATCGAAGATTTACCCAACGTTCTGCTACCCCATCAGATACAATAATTTTAATTATTAATAAATATGGACAATGTGTCGGTATATTGTTTAGATCCGTTAAATTTTCGGTGCAACTATCAATGTAAAATTTAATTTACTAAACCAGTGCTCTGTTACGAGATCTTCAAAAAATGGACCGCTTCTAAGCCTATTTCCTAGTCGTATTAGATAGAAACTTCCTTAGTTTCACTTAACAATAATTTTGGAACCTTAACTCTTGTTCTGGGCTGTTTCCCTTTAGACATACAACCTTATCGTACTATGTCCGATTATTCAATATTCATCATTGCCCTTCCGAGTGCGAATACTCACCGATAAAATCTTCACGATTGCCCGATATATGCAAAATTATTTTTTTTTTAATACGTTATAAACAATTAAAAAAATAAAATATAAGTTGCCTGAGATCACAGTTCTGTACCTGCTATGATGTAACTTGAATTACCTACTTATATAGGTTTCGCAGAAAACCAGCTATCCTAGTCAGTATTGTCTTTCACTAACTTACCATAGTTCATCGGATATCTTTACAACGATAACCCGTTCGGGCTTTTATAACCCTGACTATGGTAAGATCACTAGGCTTCGGGTCTAATTTTAGATACTAAATCATTATTTCAAAATTGGTTTATCTAGGCATTGCTGCTCGCATCTAATATTAACTCGCTGACCCATTATGCGAAAGGTACGCTCTCACTTTTTTTTTAATTTACTCGAGCTGCTTATAAAACTACTATTTCCTTTACCTTTCCCTCACGGTACTATACGCTATCGCTTATATATTATATTTAGCCTTAGAGGAAGGTTCCCCTATATTCAAACAGGTTTTGCCCGTTTTACTTATTATAATAAATCAGTTTATATATGTTAAAAATGCAATTCAATATTTCTATCAATTGCATTATTATGTTTACATACTAATATATATATTCTTATATTATTTAGGCTGTTCTATTTTCATTCACACTAATCATAGAATCTCGTTTGATTTCTTTTCCTAAAGTTACTAAGATATTTCAATTCACTATGTTTATTAATCGGATTTCTCCTAAGAATACACTTGTAATCTGCTGATCTAATACACATGTTTATACTCTTTCTTTAATATATAGCTAGGTATCCTTAATAGTTTCTTTATATACTTGCCTATACAAAAAAAAAGTATTTTTATATAGAAACATTGCTTGATATCTATCACATTACTAATAAATATTTATTAGTATAATTTGTTTATAATATCCTAAATATTTAGGCTATATCAGTTATAAATTAGCTTATTATATTAAAATTGTATATAAGCTATACTTTTAAAATTATGTTAAGGGTTATTATGACTCGAACATAACAATTACTCATCAGGTTACTTAGACTCGAACTAAGAAAGTCTCCCACCCAAAGGGAGCGGTTTAACCAATTGACCTATAACCTGTTTTTTTTTTAATTTTTTTAATAATTTAAATAATATAAACTAATTATTAAAATATGGGTTTGATATATAATTAAACTTTGTTATCATAAAGTTTACTGGATTTAATAAAAATATTTAGAGTACTACGAGCTATATTGCATCATTTTGATGTTTCTTTATTACCCAATATTTTAACTAATTATTTATTCAAGTCATAGACTCAAATTATAATATCTTTTGCCTCAAATTAAAAAGTATAATTATCATATATACTTTTATTTGGAATTCTACCTATTGTTTTCTTTCTATTAGTACATCTATTTCACAATATTCAAGTATATCTAGACTAAAGTTATCATAACCATGTTTTAATATTCCACTGTATACAATACTTGTTCTACTACTTATTTTGCTAAGCATTGTCTTTTTTTGACAGTAATATATACCAAGTATATTTCCTATATTTATACTTGATCCAATATAACTTTTACTCTAAATTAACTTATTTAAATAATAAATACCTTATTTTCCTTTATTATCTTTAATATAAGATTTATATTATTAAAAAAGAGGCTAAATTTATCTAAAGGTTTAAGATAACCTCAATTTACATTATCACTCAGAGAGTAAGGGATTTGAACCCTTGTAATCTATTAAATTAAATTAATTTCAAGTTAATCGCCTTAAACCGCTCAGCCAACTCTCTTTATTGTAAGTAAGTGATTCCTTGTGGACTTGAACCACAACTCATATCCTTATCAAGAATACGCTTTACCAATTAAGCTAAGGAATCTATTATTTATTGCAAAATATAATCTAACTAAACTTTCAAGAGCACTCAGATTTGAACTGAGAATGTGAAGTTTGAAGCTTCAAATTTTACCATTAAACTATGCTCTTTATATATTAAATAGTACTATAAGTTTAATATTACTTATATAAATATAACATCGGAAAAGAGATGATTCGAACATCCAGGTGCAGAACACAATATTTAGCAAATACCTCGTTTTACCAATAACAACTTTTCCTTATTACTTATGCTATTTAATTTTACGGGCTAGGCTGGCTACGATCCTGCATCTACTTTCGTGACAAGAAAGCACTTTACCAATTAAGTTACTAACCCTATATAACTTTACAGTCAGCCGGGTTAAATCCGGCAATTCCAGTTAACTTATGACTGTTTTAATATTAAGCTAATAAGCCTTATTAGCTTAATACCTAATGTTATATTAAATATTGGTATTTATACCATTACTAAAAATTAAGAAATATTTATATTTATGATTAACTACAATTTTAATTATTGTTTTTTAGATGTTAAACAACTATCTTTTAACAATTTATTACTATTAATATGCTTTGAGATAGCATAATTACTAACAGCTAATCAAAAAAATCGAAAGGGTCTCAAGTATCAGAATTAAAAATGCTTTTAGTGGACTCTAAATCAACTATATAATCAACGGGGGATAAATCAGAGTTAGAGCTAATAGTACTACTATTGGGGTTATCAGCATCTTTATTATTCTTACCATCATTATCATCCTCACTGTTATTGTTTGGATTTAAAGAATCACCACCATTATTAGGATCTTTAGGATCATTGTCAGTGCTCTCAGTTGAAGAAAAAGACGCGACAGAACTCATTTCGTCGCTGTCTACTCCTTCTTCGTGTTTACATAGCCTGTGCCCATCTTCTATAGATCATAATTGGTTATCCGCATATTTGTTAGCTTCTAGTATCTGATTAGCTAAATCTTCTCTTTCATTTTCTGAAGTTAGTTGTTTTTCATCTCTCGAAAGATTATTAGATGCAGTTATTTCAGATATAGTTTCAGCACTATCCTCTTGTAATTCTCTTACTAAATTAATAAGATCTTTTTTTACATCTTCTTCTAACTGCTCTTTATGTTTTATAGCTTCATCTTTACTTAAAGAGTTATAAGTAGATGTTTTATCCATCAGTTCATTGTCTGTGTGTCTATCTTTAAAGTCTGTTACTTTAGTTTCTCTATTATTTTTATTTTCTACTAGATTTTTTTCAGTGGTATTATCACTAAACGTAGATTGATCATCTCTACTAGGAAAAGAATTAATTGCACTAGTAGAAAATAATTTATTTATTCTATTAGCAATAAACCTAGCTGTTAAAAGTCTGCAAAAGTAGTTAGAATTTGTCCTGCGTATTACATAATAAGGCTTATTTTTTTTATACATTATCATGTATTAATATAAAAAAATTTTTTAGACGAATTTCCCACGAGACCAAATATGAGTATTATTTATTATAATATAATTATATATTTGATCTTTCTAACACCACACACAAATATGTAGTAAATTACACCTTTATTTATACATTTATTTTTATTCTTTTATAAATAAAACCATAAATAAAGGATTATACGTACCGTATACGAAGTACTCTTTATAATATCTCTTTTTTTTTTAGTTACTAAGATATAATTAAAGTAATTTTTACTTAAAATTAATTTACCTTTACGCTAATTTATTTATATAAAGTATATAAATAATATATAAATTAATAAATTCATGCAACATCCACTACATGAACTTTATTGATAATGAATATAAAAGACTATTTAAGAATAAATAAACAAGTTCATGTTTACATAAAATATAAAGAAGTGTTAATTAATTATCAGTAAAATCTAGTATATATAATGAAATAACTTAGAAATATTCTGCTCTATTTCTATAATTCTTATTCAAGACTCGAACTTGAGTCATGATATTAGAAGTATCAGGCTTTACCATTAAGCTAATAAGAGTTATTACTAAGTAATCCTAATTAGGCTTACTTAGTAATAAGTTGAAATAATTATGTTAAGTATTATTAAATACTATGTAAATTTATTTCTACATGCTATCTACCCGACATTAATCTTCAGAGTCTCACCCATAACTAGGGAGATCATATTCAGGTAAAATATCAGATGAATCTTGTTTGAATTCAGGTTTAGGAGGTTGAGCGCTTGAATCACTATCTGCTTCAAACTTCCTTTTATTGGTTGAAGAAGATTCATCTTGTTTGAATTCAGGTTTAGGAGGTTGAGCACTTGAATCACTATCTGCTTCAAACTTCCTTTTATTGATTGAAGAAGATTCATCTTGTTTGAATTCAGGTTTAGGAGGTTGAGCACTTGAATCACTATCTGCTTCAAACTTCCTTTTATTGGTTGAAGAAGATGAATTATCTATATTATCATCAATAGTATTTTTTTTGTTTGCACTTTCATAAGTTTGAGTGCTAGTATTTACGTTACCACTACTTTCTATTTCACCTCCTTGTATACGTCTGTCTAATTCGTCCGTTAATTCTTTATTACGATCTACTCATTGTTGACGCATCCCCGCATTACTAGGGTCATCATCCCCATCAATACCTGCTACGGCTGGATATTCAACTATTTCAGCTGTATCATCTATAAATCGTTTAAGTTGGTCATCTGGTAATTCCCTTGCAGGGTGATTAACCATAGCATCCGTACCATCTTCGTAATATGATCTATTAGAATCCGTTTCGTAACCACTTCCGTTATCAGAATTATAGCCATTTTGAGAGTTACTCTCATTAGAGTTACTCTCATTAGAGTTACTCTCATTAGAGTTATTTTCATTAGGGTTATTTTCATTAGGGTTATTTTCATTATCTGCTAGAGAACGGGTTGTAGAAGTAAATGAGCGAATAAAGTTTATATCACCAATAAATGTAGCATAGTTAAGACGAAATTTATTTTGGAACATTAAAAATAAAAAAATCCTGGAAACTATGTTTTATACTCTAAAAAAGCTTAATAGTGTTGTTGTTAATTTTGTCTCCCTCTTATAATCCTTCCTCTTCTGATCACTCCTCCTCTTAAAAAATTCTCGGTCTTGGTTATCAATACAAGGCAAACAATCAACTATACAATGCTATCATACTTTAGTTTAAAGAGATATTTCATAGATTATAATAAAAAAAAAGTTAATATATATAAATATTTTATCGTATATATAAAATATTAACTTTTAGCTTCTATCAAGCCTAACATAAAAAAAAAAATATTTTTATTTAGCTACATTTAGTATATGGGCTTTAATAAGTATATTATTATCCCATATTCGCAAAACTCGAGGATCAAATCGCAACCATACTATTTTATCAAAATAAAATATGCTAAACTGGCTTGGTATAATGCCGGTTAATTTTTATACTCAAAGGTAAATCCTTTATAAACTCCACCTTTTACAATATTTATGTTTATATATTTACGATCTAGCTTTATACCAATAGTTTCGTAATATCTAACTGTGTCCATAATACTGAAAAAACCTTTTATACTATTATAGGCAGGAGTAAGTCTGTTAAACTGTAACCTTTTCTCTGACCGCGTTATTGTTCTTCTAGTCAAGAAAGGAACTTTTCTATTGAAACTGATTCTATTACAATAGGCATAGAACTATGAAGAATACCACATATTTCCGAACATTGACCATAGAATGTACCTTCTCTATTAATAAGAACAGATACTTGATTTAATCTACCAGGATATGCATCACATTTAATACCTAAAGCAGGACAAGCAAATGAATGTATAACATCTGCAGCTGTAACAATAAATCTTACGTGTGTTAATTCGGGAAGGATAACTCGGTTATCTACTTCTAACAATCTCAAGGCCCCCTCCTCTAAGTCAGATTCTGGTACTAAGTATGAATCAAATTCTATAAATTCATCATCTGCATTTAAGAAGTCAGGGTATTGGTAACTTCAATATCATTGGTGGCCTTCAGCTAATACAGACATAGCGGGATCACTCACTTCGTCCATTAAATATAATAATTTAAAAGATGGAAATGCAATTAAAATTAAAATTAAGGCAGGAGTAATTGTTCATATTAATTCTATTAATGTACCGTGATTTAAATATTTATGGCTTATAGGTGATTTTACTATTGTATAATTTCTTATAATAGATATCATTATTCATCCTACACCAAATAATATTATAACTAAATAGAACATAATATTATCATGTAACTCAACTAATCCTTCCATTTGGGGTGTAGCACTATCTTGGAAATATAGACCTCAAGGCCTAGGTGTATCACAATTATTAAATAGACTTAAATAAATAATATTTAACATGTAAAAGCTATTATATTTTTTTTTTCTAAAATAAGTACTAAAGTACTAAAAAATTAACCCTGAAAAGTAAAAAGAGCTAAACTCAGTTTAAATTAAATTAGAGTATTTTGTTTGCTTAAAATATAAAAGTTTAATATATATTGTTAACTTTGTGTTTAGCAAAAATATAAGCTTAGAAACCGTTGAACAGATGATAAAGATATTATAGTGTAAAAGCAGATATTTGTATTTGCCTACGCTACAAAAAAGAGCAGGGTATATTAAAACATCTTAATATAATATAAAAAAAAAGCTATTTTATAGTTATTTATACCTAAAGGGTTACCCATTAAACATGTACCTTGCTTTATATTATATAAAACATAACTTAATTTAGTCCTAAATTAAGCTAGTACCTTAAATATAAATTATATTAACTTTTAGGTCGGGCAATAAACCTATATTAATATTTATACCTTTACACTAATACGTATATAAATACATTATATGTATAGCATATACCTTTCTTATATAAACGATTCCATATAACTCTGTATACATATAACTCTGTATACACATATAGGTTATATATATAAATATAATTTTTTATATATTATTATTATAATTATATAAATTATAAACTAGCAAGATAAAGAGACATAAACAAGCCTAGCAATACATATAATCCCTATGTATATATATTGATAGCTGAGTGGGCTTTAAATTATGTTACATGTAAATTAGTAATATAATGCTTCTCCCCAATGTTTTATTTATAAAAAAATAAGATCTATTATATAATAATTTATTCTATAGAATAAAATTATATTATTCCATAATAGGTTAACCCCTTAAAATATAAGTAATGTAAGTAACACACAAATATATATAAAGCTATTGTATTTAAGGTCTAAATGAAATGCCTATTTAAACATAAGCTTCAAGAAATAGTGCTTAATATAGTTAAACTAAAAAAAATAATAATTAAATTTAATTAGTAACCATCTAAAGAATAAAAAAAATATTAGTATAAATATAATAATTGATATTTAAATATTAGGGCTACCTACCATAAGGATTATTATTTATACAATTTTGTATATCAGTTATAGCCTCATTTTTAGCCTCTAATAGGTCTTCTTGATTATGGATATAATATGCATATATATGCTCATCACTCCATTTATTTATAAATGTTTCTCTAATTTTTTGTAAGGTATCGTAACCTTTTTTATGCTTAGATATATGTTTATTTAATATATCCGGAACTTCAGAGAAAAAATTAGGATCTCTACCCATTTTGATAGCTGATGAGTAATCTAAATCCATACTAAAATATGTCTTGAAATAAATAGACATATCAATAGCTAATAATAAATTTAACTGTACATAAAGTAAGTCCTCACATATTACACTATACATAACCTCATCTGAATTATAATCTATAATGTATATATTAGGGTAATAATTAATATTACTAGCTTCTAATATTTCCAATTGCCGTAATTGTCATTGTCTAAATGCAATTCTATATTCTATACTTAATACTTTAGGTATAGCTAAATATTTATTTTCTAGGTATACTTTAGCTTTAATTAATTGGTTATATTCTCATATCATATAATAAGAGGTAAGCATTCAGGCCTTATATACTTTAGCAGGTTCAGTAAATAAAATATTATGAATTCAGTCATCGCCCATAGTATATAAAGGCGTATCATGGGGGTTACCAGTAAATCCAGGCGTCATTAAACTTAAGTTTAAAATAACTTTTTGTAATATTTCACTGTTTTTAGCTGGTATTATTACCTTGTTCCATTTAACAATAAAATCGCTAGTATCTAACTTATCCGATTTGTCTTATAATATCCTATATGGATTTAACTCAGGGTCAAATTTATGATTGGTAATACTTAAAATATTCTTAAATAATTCAAATTCTTTATTTAAATCCCTTTTACCATCCCAATCATGAATGGTATAGAATAAAGAATAAGGATCTAATTCTTTATTTTTATAGATTAAGATAGAACCTAATTTATTAATTAATATAATTAAATGTGCAATATAATCAATATTTACGTTTAAATCATAGTATAAAAAAATTTTTTTTTATCTGTATTTATTTTTCCTCGTATCCAAATAAAATACTGTTTTATTTTTTTTTTTACTATTTAATGTTAGGTTTTGTCTGCTATCTATTTTTAAAGCATTTTTACCTAATTCAAAAGCAAATCCCAATGTTAAGGCTAAAAAGAATATAAGCATTATAATTAAACCATATATACCATTGGTATATGCACTAACTACATAAGGATAAACTAAAAGAATTTCTAAATCAAATAATAAGAAAAGTAATGCAAATATAAAGAAGGAAATACTAAACTGTGTTCTATTTTGACCTAAAAAAGAATGAAAACCACACTCAAACGGTGTATCCTTTTCTTCATAAGGATTATGGGGAGCAAATATTAAGTTAATGGCTAATAAGATGATAGCTAATAACGGTATAAATACCAAAAAGAATGTTGTGCTTGTCATTTAAGGATTAAATACAATTATTGCTATAATATTTGCCATTCTTAATCATAGGTCAGTATCAAATATAAATAAAAGAATTATTAATGTTAATATAGAGATAGTAATAGTTAAAGAACTAGATAATACAATATTGTCTAATTTAACTATTAATTTTTTAATTATAATATTATTTTTGTGCGCAGCAAGTATACTGGCATGAATCTTAATATTTTTTATTTCTGGATTTATCTTGTACTCAGGTTTTTCAAAAAAAACTTGTTTTATTATATTTAAATAATAAACTGCACTTATTACACTTGTTAATATTGCTATTAATGTCAAGAATACATAACCACTATCTAGGGCTGCACTTAAAACCATTTGTTTGGCAAAAAATCCTATTAAAGGTGGTATACCTACAAAAGAAAATATAGTAATAGTTAAACTTAATGCTAACACTGGATTTATATAAAAATAACCTTGCAATTGGCTAATCAATTGTATAGGTGAGTTATTTTTATCTTCTAATTCTTTATATTCTTTATTATCATTTACATAATAGTATAGTGAAAATCCTATACTAATTAATATAATAAATGCGTTTAGATTAGTGATCGAGTATTGCATTAAATAAAAAATAAAGGCTTGAATAGACTCTATACTGTTTATACTTAATGCTAATAATATAAACCCCAGGTGGCTAATCGTACTATAAGCCAATAATCTTTTTATTCTTAACTGTGTTAAACCTAGTACTGCACCAATTATTAATGAAAGTAAAGCACTAACTAATAAACTTGTAGTTCAGTTATATGTAAAAGCAAATAATGAATTACTAGTATAATGCACTAATTCTAAAAAGAATATAAATATAGATATCTTGGCTACTATAGCAACAAATGTTGTTACTATAGTGGGAATAGCGTCATATACACCAGGAGATCAGAAGTGGAAAGGAGCTGCACTTACTTTAAATAAAAACCCTACACTCATGATTAGTAAAGAAAAGTTTATGTAATCTGAACTGTATCAATTTAATATATCTTGGCTAGCGTGATTTCCTATGTCACTTAAGCTAGTTATAACATAAATACCATCTAAGATAGTTGTACCAGAATTAGCATATAATAAACTAGTACCTAATAGTATAAAACAAGAACTTAATCCTCCTAATAAAAAGTAAGTAAGACCACCAGTTGTAGCCAACTCAGAATTTCTATATATTGTACTTAGTAAATATAATCCATAACTTTGTAACTCTATAGATAAAAAGATAGAAACTAAATCACTAGTAGAGATTAAAAATAAAGCTCCTGTTATAATAAATAACAATATCAATGGGTATTCGATTATTTTAAATTGCTCACCCATCTTGTTTACAATTTTTGTTCTATAATAACTAATATTATTTAAAAATATTTTGCTTATAGTTGAATAATCAGCTATTCAAACTTTTCTAGGGTAAAAAGCTGTTAATTGTAATATAAAAGCAGAAATTATAAAAATAAAAATACCAAAAACTTGTGTGGTAATTGTAGCATGAAATAAACCACCAAATAAACCTATACCTCGACCTAAATAAGTGAAGTATAGGCTATTAAAAGCTATAAATGCAGAATATAATAAAATTGAGATAGCTACTCGGCTAAACAGTATAGATTTATCTCGTCTTAAAGTGACGGCGTTAGACAATATAAAAAAAAAGATTGAAAATATTAACATTGGTAATATTAAGTTTAAAACCTAATAATGTGTGGTTTAAACTTAATTTTTACCATAAAACTACTAAAATCTTTATCATTAGACATACAAAGTGAAATAAAGAATATTAGTCTCCTTAATTATATTATAGTTAAATAATGAGGACCAAATAGGATTAATCACGTTATAAATTAATGTAAATCTAAACCATCTTTTATATATGATGATGTCAATACCACAAAAACTTGTGCTTGAATAAAGGCAATTCCTAGCTCTAAACCAGAGAAAGCTATAATAAAAGCTAAAGGTATTAAACCTAAAAAGAAGAAGATAATTCCGCTTGTCATTATATTATAAGTAAAACCAGCTAAAATGTTAAGTAGCATATGACCCGAAAGTATATTGGCAGCTAATCTAAGTCCTAACGAAATATTTCTGGCCAAGTATGAGATAAATTCTATTAAGACTAGCAATGGTAATAATCCTAATGGACAACCCGCAGGAACTAATAATGAAAAGAATTCTAATCGATGTATTTGGAAACCTAATATAGTTGCTCCTAAAACTATAGTGAAACTTAGGGCAAATGTTAAGATAAAGTGGCTTGTGCTTGCAAAACTATAGGGAACCATCCCTATTAAATTATTTACTAATATAAAGATAAATAAAGTGTATATAAAAGGGAAATATATTTGCCCTTTTGTGGCATTTATTTGATTAGTTACTATACTATGTATAGTCGCATATAAGGATTCTAAACTTATTGATCAATTATTACTTACAATTTTAGAGTAGTTAGTTGCTAGTATATTTAAACTTAATACTATTAAACTACCTATTGTTAGATATAATCCTATATTAGTTAAGGATATATGTAAATCATTTAAAAGAGGTAAATCTAAACTAAATAGATCTCTTATTTCAAACTGATCTAAAGGACTAGGTATATTAAATATTTGAGGTGTAAAATATAACATTATTTGTTATTATGTTTTTATTAATTATTGATATATTCAAAATTATTTTTAGTGTTTATTAAAATATAAGATATAATATCTTTTATATTACAAAAAATATGTATTTTAATCTGAAAATTCATATATATATTTAGGGATATGGAGGAGTTGAACCCCTTATTTAAGATCTGCAATCAAAACGTACTACCCTATACAGCATATCCCTTCAAGGGGCTTTAAATTATGTTACATGTAAATTAGTAATATAATGCTTCTCCCCAATGTTTTATTTATAAAAAAATAAGATCTATTATATAATAATTTATTCTATAGAATAAAATTATTATATTCCATAATAGGTTAACCCCTTAAAATATAAGTAATGTAAGTAACACACAAATATATATAAAGCTATTGTATTTAAGGTCTAAATAAAATGCCTATTTAAACATAAGCTTCAAGAAATAGTGCTTAATATAGTTAAACTAAAAAAAATAATTAAATTTAATTAGTAACCATCTAAAGAATAAAAAAATATTATTTTTTTAGTAATAAATTTATAATTTTAGATTTTAATTCTATTAAATTTTTAAAATTATCATTTCTTAGTTTAATAATATCTAAGGACAATATTACGTTATAATTTTTATACAGACATTTATCTTGGGCCGCTTTTAACTCAATTCATAGATGGCCAGGTACCTTATCATATAAACCATTAATTATGGCTCATTGAGCCAAGTTTTCATCAGATATAATAATATAGTTTATTTTATCTAATTTTTCAAAATCTATCTTTTTTTTCTTTGATCTGTATAAATCAAATATGTCTGTAATTAAAGTAGTAAGAATTCGAAAAAAAATTAAGGCTATAATAAAAGATAATGCAGTTAATATTTCTGCATTTAAAGAATCTTTTAAACTATTATTTAAAATTCCCATCCATAAACCCTTAAGATATGGTAAAAAATAATAAGCTAAAAAAATGCATAATATACTATCTAATTTAAATATACCAACATAAATTTTTCTAAAAAAAATATATAACTTTGTTTTTAATTTATTTATTGTGTTTTTCATTTACTTCTTATAATTATAACTTTCTCTTAATCGTTGTTGATTATCTATAAACAGTAATCTGTTATCAATATTATTTATTGCATCTTTTTGATCTGCAGACAATAATTTTAAAATTTCTGATACATTACTACGTGTAATAGTTTGAGGGTATTTACTATCCCCTTCGGTTAAACCTTGTACTAATCCTATTTTTACAGCTCTACTTTCACTCTTAACGGATTCTAATTTTTCTTGTAGACTTTCAATATTAGCTTTATGCAGGTTTAAGAAACCTTTTTTTATAGATAATGCTTCATCGGTATCATTAGATGATGGGTCTTGACCATCAAGAACATTTTCCACTGTAAGACCTTCATCTGCGCTTTTTCTAGAACTTGTACTAAACAACCGTTTGTTGTTTGGGGTTTTTATATATATAGTTGGATAGGTATAAGATGTTGCGTTAACGGACGTACCTAATTCAATTAGACTATTTTCAATTAAAGATATTAAAGGCATTATTATTAAGAAATGCCCAAAATATATAACTGTACTAATTTGTCCAAATTCTATATAAGGTGATTCTACATGTTTAGCACCTAATACCATAAGTATTAAGAAATTAGCAACGAATACGTAGAAAGCTATTTTACTTAAAGGTCTAAACTGTATACCTCTACTTCTACTTAAATCAGTAAAAGGTAAAACCAATAACATTAAAATTGCACTTAACATTGCTATAACACCTAATAATTTATTAGGTATAGATCTTAATATAGCGTAGAAAGGAAGTAAATATCACTCCGGAACTATCGCAGGAGGAGTTTGCATTGGATTAGCCATAACGTAGTTTTCACTATCACCTAATGCATTAGGCATAAAGAAAACAAAGATACTTAAAACTATAATAAATAAAAATATAGTTATTAAATCTTTAAATAAGTAATAAGGAGCAAAAGCTAATCTGTCACCGTTAGCACTTATTCCTAAAGGATTACCTGACCCAGCACTATCGTGAAGTGCTATTAAATGCATTATAACTAAAGCTGCTAATATAAAAGGTAATACATAGTGTAGAGCAAAGAATCTATTTAAAGTTGCGTTATTAACACTGAAACCTCCTCAAAGAAACTCAACTATATCTTGTCCAATTCAGGGTATAGCACTCATAAGGTTTGTAATAACAGTTGCACCTCATAAAGACATTTGACCATAAGGTAAAACATAACCCAGGAAGGCTGTAACTATCATTAATAGAAATATAACAGTACCAAGAGTTCAAACTAATGTTCTAGGTGCTCTATATGATCCATAGTATATACCTCTACCCATATGTAGATAAACTAAAAAGAAGAAAAATGAAGCTGTATTACTGTGTAAGTAACGTATCAGTCATCCATTGTTTACATCACGCATAATATGCTCTACCGAATTAAAAGCTTCTAATACACTAGGATTATAATGCATAGCTAAAGTTACACCTGTTATTATTTGTATAACTAAGCAAAAACCTAATAAAGAACCAAAATTCCATAAATAACTTATGTTAGTGGGTTGGGGTGAATCGATCATGTAAGCGTTAATTAATTTTAATAGGGGATGACTTTTTAAAATTCTCATTCTCTAATTAAAGTATCGTTTATTTTTTTTTTTCTAGATGTAAAAGTATTAATAAATTATATAATTTATTAATACTTAAGTTATCTACTAGTTTAATTAAACTATAATTTTTTTTTTTATCCATATTAGGATAAAAAATCTGTAATATTATGTAAATATGACAGATTACTATAAAATATTCTTATTAATATTTTTATTAAAAAAGTTTTTATAATTATATTAATTATATATTTTATAATTAAATTAAACACCTAACCTGCCATGTGTAAAAAGTTTCTTATGCTATGCTTAGCATAAAAAATAAAGTTAATACTTTATGCAAAAAATATAAAAATTTTTAGTCTTCCAATAATATTCTTATCCTAGATTTTAACTAGGGTTTTTATATTAGATATATATTGTTTACCATTGAACTAATAAGAATTAGCTCTCTGAATAAAGAGCTAATAAAAGGCATTACTTTGCAATATATTTAGCAGATCTGGTGGGCTTTAACATATATTATTTAAACAAAAGATAATATAATCCTTCTCCCATCATTTTTATATAAAAGATCTTATAATATTTATAAAATAAACATTAAATAGGTAGAAAACAATATTATAAACCTATCCCCACACTTGTTACTACCCAATCGTATTAAGGTATAATTTAATAGCTTGCAATTAAAGTTATAAGCCTATAAACTTAAATTGTTAATACTCAGTATACAAGGATTAATTGTAAGAGGTTAAATTGCAAATTATGTTAAACTATAACTCTTTAATTACATTATTTACTTCTTTTAATTGAACCTTCTTCAAGAGGATCACCTTCTCTTTTTACAGATGCATTATTTGAATTAGGAGCATTACTATATTCTTTAGTATTTGCAATGGCTTCTTTTAATTCTTTTTGAGCAGCTAATTTATCTGCAAGTTGTTCTGGACTTAATTCAGAATTTGGTTTATTTAACCCTTTTGATTTTATATATTCTTGTACTCCCTCTAATTCAGATTTTCAATACTCAGCGTCTGTTAATTCAGGAAATAATTCCGGTTCCGGTTCTGCGGCATACACTACAGGACAAAATAATATTTGATATAATACCCATAAACTTATATAGATAATAAATATTATTAGTTTATTTTTGTTATATATAATACTAGCTTCTAGTACATAATATGTAATTATACCAGGATATAAATTATTTGGAACGTAAATAATACTAAAAAGAGCTAATAATATTAATAAAAGTAAACTATTGTCAGTTAAGTCTAAATAAGGTATCATTATATAAAATATAAGTCCTATTAAGATATATAAGGCATAACTTGTAATAACACCTGTATCCAAACTAGCAATATTTCTACTTAGAGTAATTAAACCTTTTTCTAAACCATAAGGTCCTAATAATTCTACACTTCCTTTATCTATAACCTTAGTAGTTTGACCACCTAATTTTAAAACAAGACCAGTTATATATTTATTATAGAATAGTTCAATCAAGAAACGTTGATTAAAGAACCCAAATATATTATAACCTAGTCTAGAAAATTTAAACTGGATAAGAACTTTAGGTAAGAATTCTGAAAGAACTATAGCTAAGGTACTAAGAGAAATAGTAAAGATTAAAGGTAATAATTTAAATATAGTAGGTACCGCAAACTCAGTATCTAACAATATTTCATGAATAGGGTGAATAAATAGACTATTATCAGCAAAGAAAGCTGAACCTAACCCAATAAACATATCTTTAGTTATATATCCGAAAAATATAGAGAAAATAGCTAATATAATTAGTGGTAAACTCATATATATATCACCTTCATGAGCATGTTTATAATTAACAAGAGGTCCATTAGGGTTAGTTAAGAATGTTAAATATAAAACTTTAACAGAGTATAAAGTAGTAAACATAGCACCGATAGTGGCTATAAAGTAAACAACTGTACCACTAAAGTAAAACTGACCATATGAAGATTCTAATATAAAATCTTTACTATAGAACCCTGTCATAAAAGGGAATGCTACTAAACTAAGACTTGCTATTAACATTACAGAATAAGTTAAAGGTAAGAATGGTCTTAATCCACCATATTTTCTAAAATCTTGGTTATCAGCAACTGCATGTATTACAGCTCCAGCACCTAAGAATAACAGCCCTTTATAAAAGGCATGATTAACTAGGTGAAATAAGGCAATATTGTATGATGATAGTCCTACAGCTATAACCATCATACCTAATTGGCTCATAGTAGAATAAGCAATAACTTTCTTAATATCTTGTTGGAATAGTCCTATAAGAGAACTAAAGACTGTAGTAATAGCACCCAATCATAAACATAATATTAATACAGTTGAACTATATTCTATTAAGGGACTTGTACGCATTAATAGGTATACACCAGCGGTAACCATAGTAGCGGCGTGGATTAATGCACTAACAGGTGTTGGACCTTCCATCGCCATAGGTAATCAAACATGTAATCCAATTTGAGAACTTTTAGCCATAGCACCAATTAATAAACATATACCTATAATTGTAACGATATTTTCATTAACAAAAGGTGCTAATGAAAATACTGTACTATAATCGATGTTACCAAATGATCATAGTATAGCAAACATACCAATAGTTAAAAAACAATCCCCCACTCTGTTAGTTAAGAAAGCAGACATAGAACTTTGATTTGCTGCTATTCTAGTAAATCAGAAACTTACTAAAAGATATGAACAAATCCCTACACCTTCTCATCCCACAAACATCAATAAAAAATTATTAGCTGTAACAAGTATAATCATCATAAATGTGAATAAACTTAAATAACTAAAAAATCGTTGATTATGGGGATCATGACTCATATATCCTATAGAATATATGTGTACTAATGAACTAACGATTAAAACAGGTATCAACATAGATACTGTTAAACTATCAAAATGGAAACCTCATAAAACGTTAAGTGATTCACTATCTATCCATCTAAATAGACTTATTGAAACAGGTATATTATTTAAACCTACTTCAAAAAAAGCAACTATTGCTAATAATGTTGTTACAATTACACTTGTACATGTAATTAATTGTGCTCCGCTAACACCGACTTTTCTACCAAAAAACCCGGAAACTATTGATCCTAATAAAGGTAAAGCAATTATAGCTAAATACATTATTTATATTCTATTGCAATACTACCTCTTAATCTGTAAAAAGCAACTAGAATACCTAAACCTATAGCTGATTCTGCACCTGCTATTGCTATAACGTATATAGCGTATGTTTGGCCTAATATATCATCAAAGCTAAGTGAACTTATCAATATTAAGAATGTAATAGCTAATAACATTATTTCAATTGAAATAAGCATTAATATAATATTTTTTCTATTTAACACGAAACCTAAAATTCCTATTAAAAAAAGTATTAAAGATAAATTCATTGTATATATTTGTAAATTAATTATTTGGGTTACGCTCAATTAAGCTTTAAAGTTTTCCTTATAAATCTCAGATAAGGGTTAATTATACATAGACAAAATAATAGTTACTAGTCAATAACATAAAAATTAGAACTATACACCACCTCAAAATACTATTTTTAGTATATATTAACATAAATAATATTACTAAAAATAGTATATCTACCACACTTTAAATTTTATTGATCTTTAATACACGTAACCATTTAGTTTAAAATTTTTGTATCTTATATCTGTTAACATAAAAATATTTAGAATTTATCTATCTTATATTATTTTTTTTTTATTAATTGTTATCTAAGACTCAATATTAGATGCATATATTATACATATATTGCTCTACCTTTCAGGTAATAATAATGAATTATATTAACACTAGCAATGGTAATAATCCTAACAGACAATAAACAGGAACTAATAATGAAAAGAATAGTTACTCCTAAAACTACAGTAAAACTTAGGGCGAAGGTTAAGATAAAATGACTTGTGCTTGCAAAGCTATAGGGAACCATTCCTATTAAATTATTTACTAATATAAAGTGTCTATATAACGATTGGTATTTTTAAAATATAACTTAAAATTACTTACTAATTACATTAACATAATATGTGGTGGAGGGCTTTATATTATATATATAAAGAGTAATACAATATTTCTCCCTCCTTTTTTTTTGTAAAAGATCTATCTATATGTATTTATACATTATAATAGGTATAAAACAGAGTTAAATATATAAAATAATGTTTAACATTATGCTTTTAACAAAATTAAACTAAATGTATAATAAATATACTTATACCACCATTTTAGCAAAAAGATCTATTAGTATATATATATACTATATAGGTAGAAAAAAAAGCATATAGAATAAATAAATTAAATTGTACTAAAAATTCTTCTGTCTTAATACTTTATTAATAGAATTAGCAAACCCTATATTATGTTAAAGCTCTTTTTTTTAACAAATATCTCTTAGAGGTAATATAGGACTTAATTAAGAATATATATTTGTACTAAAAGATAAATAATATTTTTATTATATTTTAATTATCATTCCTTGTAGCAACCTGTTTTAATATGTATCTTAAAAGAGGTATTATTAATATAATTAGTGCTCTAACTCTATATCTATCAATTAATGCAATAAGAGATATATCATATAAATATGAGTATAAAAGAGCTATTAGAATTAATTGTAGGATTAACTTAATTACAGGCTTATCACCTAAAATATTAAATAAACTAAAAAGATACTTAATAAATAGATTAAAATACAATAAAATATGTAATTTTATATATATATTAGGATTATATGTAATGAAAATATCTAAATCATAACCTATAAAATAGTATCATATATTTATAGCAATAAGACCAATAAATAAAGTAATATAATAAGAGTACATATGTTTTAAATTTATTATTACAGATATGACTTTAAAAAGAGTAGATACAGAACTAAAATTCTTAACTCTTAACAAATATATATCGATATATATGTTTAGTAGCTTTTTCACTAAAATTAACACTTCTCAACCTCAATGAAATAAATTTAATATATAAGATCTATAAACTAAGCCTAAAAATAACATTAGTACAGTTAAAAAAGACAATAGTGTATATAAATTAAGTAGCATTATATTGATCAATTAATTTATTTAATGTAATCAATTTTGAATCACATCTAACATCAGAATTGATTAACTGATTAGTTGATCGTTCTTCATGCATGGAATCATTATCACCATGTGTGGATTGTATTTCATTCAAAGTAGCACGTAATGCTAATTCTTTGTCTAATACAGCTAGAGATTTAGTTATTTTAGTATCTAAGATAGCCAAAGTTTCTATCCGAGTAGGAGATAATAAAAAAAGCGTAGGAGAAAAACTTTGTAACGGTAAACTAACAAAGGCATGTGGTTTAGGTGGGCTAGTTAAAGCTCATTCTAATGAATTATAACTTCTATTTAATAGTGTTTGTAAAGTATCACTATAGAATTGTGGAGTTAATCAAGGATATCTACTTGTAGCTTTACCTTCAACTAACTGTACATATACTATATATAAAAATAGTCATGTAGCAACCACACTAATGATACTACCGAACGAGCTAATTAAATTTCAACCTGCAAAAGCATCGGGATAATCACTAATCCGCCGAGGCATTCCTTGTAGACCTAAGAAATGTTGAGGGAAGAATGTGACATTAACCCCTATAAATAAAATTCAGAAATGTACTTTACCTAACATTCTGTTATAATCTAAACCTAATATTTTAGGTATTCAGAAGTATCATGCACTAAATAATGCAAATACAGCACCCATACTTAAAACGTAATGAAAATGCGCTACTACGTAGTAAGTATCATGGAAGGCTATATCAAGAGAAGCATTAGCTAAAACAACACCACTTAAACCTCCAATTGTAAACATGAAAACAAAACCTAAAGCAAATAACATTGAAGGTGTTAATTGTAAAGATCCACCGTAACATGTTGCCAATCAAGAAAAAATTTTAATACCTGTAGGTACGGCAATGATTAATGTAGCTGCTGTGAAATATGCTCTTGTATCCACGTCTAAACCAACTGTGTACATGTGATGTGATCAAACAACGAAACCTAATACTCCAATAGACATCATAGCATATACCCGTGGTCAGAATTTAGCCTACATAAAATATTTTGATATATCTACCTTTTTGAACATTTACGTGAAAAAAGTCATAAGGTATAGAAGAATTTCTGAGATATCATTTCATAGAGGTACCTTAAAATCTAACATATCCGAGGGATCTCCCATAGGTAATGAACTTTTCACTTCACTAACCATTTCTGAAAATTCTTTATTAGAAGAATTTTTAACTTCGTTAAGTACAGTAGAACTACCTGAAACACTAGTATTGTCAGAGCAAGCATCTAATTTTTCTTTAATGTCACTAAAAATTTTTTCCTTACGATCAAAAAATTCCTTATTAATTTTAGTTTTTGCACCTAGTAAAATAATAAAAATATCTTTTTCTACTAATGATACTGTTCCATCTGAAACACTATTATCTATAGATGATTTTAATAAGTTATCTATTTTATTAAAAACATTTATTTTACTTTTATATGTAAATTCGGCTAATTTTGTAGCTTGTTTACAGTCCGCAATATTACTACTATCTAATTCAGATATTTTTTTTGTAACTTCATCTGAAAATAATTCATCTTTTTCTATATAATTTAGCATTTTTGCTTTATCATTTTCAGAAAGATGTTTTTTATATCTTCAAATAAATTTTTCTGAGTTTTTAAAATTATCTGTAGACAATTTTGTTAATTCAGTTATTTGATCTTTAATACCATTGGATATGTTACTTTTATTAGCTAATGCTTTATTTTTTTGTAATAAAGCGTCAACTCTAGATAATAAATCATTATCTATACTATTAACTCTTGTACATGTAAATGTACGAATAGGTTGTATATTTATATAAATATTACCAATTTTGTTATATTTAATCCTGTGGCATATACCTGGAATTGTAACGCTTTAAAGTCGGTTTTAAATATTTACAGGTTTAGTTGATACAAGCAGCAAAAACTAAAAGTATATACTACAGTATATAACAAAACGGTATCTTTACTAGTTATGAAAAAAAAACTAGTAAAGAAAATATATATGTATTTTCATCTTAAAAAAAGACTAGACAAAGCTATCTTAAAAATTTAATTAAATCTTACTTATTTATAAGGGTTTATAAATATTTTGGGAAATAAACCCCTTTCGAGGCTACAAGAGTACACCTTAAGTATAAAAACGGGTTATATTTTTATACCCAGTACCGTCTACTCGTTGCTCTTTTACAACCTAAAAAAAAAAGAGCAAATACCTTACCTAAAAACTACGTTTAAAAGTGCAGTAATTACCCAATAAATAACTAGGTGATTTAGATCCGCGATAACCCATTTAACTTTCGTACATACCTTATGATATTACTATACCCATGGTCATTAACATGGCCGCGTTCAACCTTTTGAGAGGAACGTTTAGTTATAAGGTCTTTAGGGTGTCCCCGGAGTTTGATACTGAAGGACTAAATAAACTCGCTTAATGTTTATCCATCCCTAAATAACCAAAAACGCTCTTATTGGAGCTAGCTGAAATAGTAGTACTTATTATACCAAAACCTGGTATAATTAATATATAAACTTCAGGGTGACCAAAGAATCAAAAAAGATGTTGGTAAAGAATAGGATCACCACCACCAGCAGCTTCAAAGAAGGATGTATTAAAATTTCTATCAGTTAAAACCATAGTAATAGCACCGGCTAATACCGGTAAAGATAATAACAAAAGAACAGCTGTAACAAGAACAGCTCATCCAAATAAAGCTAACTTGTGAAGTCTAATCCCAGGACTTCTCATATTCAGAACAGTAGTAATGAAATTAATAGCACCTAATAAACTACTAATACCAGATAAGTGTAAAGCAAAAATAGCTAAGTCAACACTAGGACCACTGTGACTTTGTACACCACTTAAAGGAGGATAAAGAGTTCAACCAGTCCCAGCACCATTTTCTATACCACTAGCAAATAAAAATAATAATAAACTAGGAGGTAATAATCAAAAACTGATATTGTTAAGTCTAGGGAATGCCATATCAGGACCACCTACCAATAAAGGTAATAAAAAATTACCAAATCCACCAATTAATGCAGGCATAACCATAAAAAATATCATTAAAATGGCATGCGCAGTAATGATAGCATTGTATAGTTGATTGTCTGCTATATACTGAACACCAGGTCCGCTTAATTCTAATCTAATTAAAACAGAAAAAGCAGTACCTAATAATCCAGAAAATAATGCAAAAATAAGATATAGTGTACCTATATCTTTTGCATTAGAAGATAAAAATCATCTCTCAGTCCATAAAGATATACTAGACTTTAAAACTGAGAGATGCCTTTCACCCTCTTCAGGTTTACCGCCTATAATAGAATAGGAATAATTAGAAGAGGAGTTATCAGAAGAGGAGTTATAAGAAGAGGAGTGATTATAAGAGGCAGACAAAAAAAACACCACTATTAAGCTAAGCAAAAAATAAAAATAAATTATAAAAAAAATTATTTTAATTAGTATGAAAAGCATAGTTGAAAGAAAAAGATTAAAAAAGTGGCTAATATATTTCATATTTCATATTTCATAATTCATATTTCATATTTCATATTTCATAATTCATATATATAATTCATATTTCATAAAAATATATCATATTTCATATTTCATATTTCATAATTCATATTTCATAATTCAAATTTCATAAAAAAACAAAATATAAAAGCGAAGGAGTATTAAAAGTTTAATAGGTATAGAGTTAAAATAATACATAAATATATAGATTAACAAATATAACTAATAGGGTTAACATAAAGAAAAAAAAAAGGTAATAAGTAATGTCTATAAAAAAAAAATAAATTATTTAATATAGACATTACTAAAAAAAAATAAAATGATCATTAATAAAAAAATATATATTAATGATATATTAAATATTAATAAATCTAAAAACTAAAAAAGTATATTTAACTTAATATACTTAAAATCTATTTCTTAACCGGGAGAGAAAATCGAATTCTCATTGTTAATGCATGAAATTAATGTTTTAACCAATTAAACTATCCTGGCTTGATAAAATCAAAAACAAAAATCCCATTGTTTGCTACGCTTATATAAGTATAACTAACTCACACATATAAATATAAATATAAAAATATATTGTATAAAAGAAAGGTTTGATGTTAAACTTATTTTAAACTAATTAGCTATAAAGAAAAAAATATAAATATAATTACCCATAATACTAACAACAAATATGTAAACATTATGTACAGATTAAGAGTTTAGCTAACCTATTAAGCTTATTTTTATCAAGGGCGGATACCCTGATTTGAACAGGGAACATATTGAGCCACATACAATCACTCTACCATTGAGTTATATCCACCTAAATAATATAATATTGGCAGTATAAAGGAGCTCCTTTATTTTACTTATGAATAAAAATAGAAAGTTATAAATAAAAAGTTATAAACAGCCAACTAATAAAAGGATTATTCTTTTGTAATTATGTTGGAGTGGTTCGAACACTCAATAATAAATACCAAAAATTTATGACTTACCGATTAGTCTACAACATATATTAATGTAAAGAAAAATATAGCATTTAACCATTGTAAAATATAAGTGTAGGTAATCTAAGGTAAATCCGACTTGAACGGACAAAATTAAAAAAAAATTAAATAGTCCTAAGCTATTCATGTCTACCAATTCCATCACTACCTTTAGATAAACTATTATTTACATTAATGCAACTGCTCGAGATAAGATTTGAACTTACAGCCTAAACATCTTCAGAGTTCCGCTCTACCAGGTTGAGCTTCTCGAGCTTAAGTATCATAAACAAAAAAAAATATGTTTGTTTAAAAACATTAATAAATGCTTCACAGCTGGAGACATCAGGACTCGATCCTGAAATAACGATATGCAAAATCGCAGTTTTACCAGTTAAACTATGTCCCCTATATTGCTAAATTTTAGAATATTTATCCGAAAAACGACTTGAACGTTCACGATGTTATATCAATAAATCTTAAGATTATCCTGTCTACCAGTTCCAGCACTCGGATTTTAATATAGCTAAATTATATTAGTTAAGGCCAGAGTGATTTGAACACTCATCTCAGCTGTCATGAGCAGCTTGCTTTACCAATTAAGCTATAGCCTTTTTTAGGCTATACTAAAATAGTCAATTAGAAAAAATGCGGACAAAGGGTTTGCACCTTCATATACTGGACATGAGCCAATTATGTTACTATTACATCAATCCGCATTAAACTATATATAATATAGTTATTATTAACCTAAAAAAAAAGGGTCCTATCTTAAAAAAGAGATAATAAGTTAGACGTGTACAAGATTTGAACCTGTAATCTTCGTGGCCGAAACACAACGCCTTACCATTAGGCTAACACGCCTTTATGGGCTTTAAACTATATTATCTAAATAAAAGGTAACCTAAGACTTCTCCTAATTTTGCTAGCAATAAAAGATAAGTTTAGATATAGGATGGTTTTGCATATAGATTTTAGCCTCAGAGGGATTCGAACCCTCGAAAGTAATGATGAAAACATTAGGTCGTAACCACTTGACTATGAGGCCTAATAAAAGTAGAAGTATATGTAATTAAAAGCCCAGTGCAAGTATCGCACTTGCTTCAGCTGGTTACAAAACAGCTACATTACTTTTATGCTAACCAGGCTATGTATATAGCTCTTTATAATTTAAAAAGGTAAATTTATGTGTGATATACTACAATGTTTAGTTATATATAAAATTAGTACTTTATACCTAAAAACATTTAAATTCTTTCAGCTAAAGCCTATTAATTGCACTTTATTAAATATTAATTATTAAATATTTAATATTAAATACAAAATCGTAGTGTTCTACTACGTATATTTAAGAATATCTTAAGGTAAGTTTCGCGCCTATATGCATTCAGCACTTATCTTTAACTAACTTAGCGTTCCTGCCGTGCCTACACTATATGTTTTTACTTAGTGAAAGTAACACCCCCGGAGTGTCATTCTCCTTCTCATATAAATATTTTGCAATACTGTATAAAAAGGCGAAAGTTTAGATCCTTTTTTAAACTAATATTATTTTTACATAATAGTCTCACCCTCATCTATTTTAGTTTATTGGGCAACATTTAAATTAATATTGGGCATGTAAACAACAGGTAAACCATAGGTTAATATACCCAGCTCCTTTCGTACGAGGGGGCTATCCTTATTTTATTCTAATTTCCTCTAGAAGATAGAAACCATACTGTCTCACGACGTATTTAACCCAGCTCGTGTAACTTATTAATCGACGAACAGTCGAACCCTTCATGATTCCTGCATCCATGTGGATAAGTTAAGCCGACATCGAGGTGCCAAACTGCGCACTATATTTGTACTCCCTGGCGCAATTAGCCTGTTCAATTATGTTATCATAAAGAAAAACAGTAATTCTTTATATCCATCTTTCACAAAATGGTTCAGACTATTTCTTAATATTCTTTTATATATAATAAGACAACGCGAAAAAAGTGAATAATATTTTATTTTTATTTAAATATAAAATAGAAGCTATAAAGCAAATATTTTATATTTAAATTATGCAAGGCGAAAACTGAACATAATATTTTATAATAAAAGTTTGTTATAAACTTAGCTAAATTTAATGAGAATATTTATTGTTATTACTTACTACTTACTCAACCTTTAACTCCAAAAGCTCCATTACGGTTTTTAGAATGAAGCATTGTATATTCGACATTAGATTTAACATGACCTCTTAAAATTACAGCTGATAATCCTCTGAATGAAGAATCAATGTTTTTTAAACCACCTTTTCATCTCATCTTAAATACAGATCTAGAAGCAGTAAATCGTCTTGTTAATCTTCCCTTAGCTTCTACTCTAATACCAACTATTTTTATATGCTTTAAAGATCTAATTATATGATTTGTTAATGAAATGGGGTATCTAACAATTGATCATCTATTTTTTTTTTCTCTTTTTAGATTATCAGTTTTGGGATAAAAGTTTAAAAGTAATTTATTTAAATAATCTTTATTAGTTATCTCTGCATAGCTAGTAAACAAGGTATTAATTTTCATGTTTCTCATTTTATTTATTCCTAATAGTTCCTTTTTACCTTTACCGTAATTTAGAGTTATTTTACTTACATTTGGCAAATTAACTTTATTTAATGATTTTTTTAATACTCTATATAATTTATTCTCTCTATTTTTTAATTTTAATGTAACAGCTTGCGTAAAAATATCACTATTTAAATGCATTTTTTTCAAATTAATAAGATTAAATTCAACATTTTTATTGTAAATCTGGCTAACCAGACGCTTTAGATTATATAAAAAATTAGATTGAAATTTAATTTGGTTAAGTACAAGTAACCTAATAAATGAAGTTAATTTATTTAATTTATTTAATTTAACTCTATTCAAATAATATTGATAATTAGGATATTTAAAACTATAAAGACTATTTATTTTATTGTTGAAAATAAAAAGTTTTTCATCCTTAGTTAATACTTTATTTTCAATTAATTTAGATATTAACTTAAAATATTCACTCTTTAAACTTAAATATTTACTTATTTTTTCGACTAATAACATCTTAAAATCTAAGTAATGTTTAGGTATTGTCATGTGTTCAAAAAGAGTAAAAGGTCTATTATAAGTTTTTATTATATTTTTATTTCTATCAATACGTATTATCAATTTTAAAGGTTTTTTAGTCGTAAATAAAAGCTTATATTCATCTAATAAATTAGAAATTAAATAATTTTTTTCTACATTATAAATATATAAGGTAATAAGAACATTAGAATTTGTATGTTTTAAATTTCCTTTAGCTATATATATTTTATTTGCAGATAATCCTTGAGCTATAGACCGTTTACGTATAGTTATCTTCTGTAGTTTTCCTTTACGTATTCTAGGTTTAATTTTTATTTTGGTTTTTTTTTTGTAAAAATTAAAGTAACTTGTTACTAAACTCATTAAGGATTTATCTGCTACAGGTAATAATTTGTTATAGTTTATATTATATGCATATATACTATTACTTCATTCCTGGGCTGCAGGAGGAAAATGTCTAGGTTTTCCCGTATCAGTTGTTTTAACTTTAAAAGATATAACTTTAAAATCCTTTTTTTGTTTTTTTACAAATATAAAGGGCCTATTAATACTCAATTTATTATTGACGGAGGGGTCAAAAATTAATTGTTCATTATTATTATTTTTTGTGTTTTGTTTTGTCATAATATATGGTTGTCTATATATATATATATATATATATTTGTATATACGCAATTTTTATATAAAGATTGGGTCTATTTAATTAATATTATAAATATTAATTGTTAATGTTTTTATTATATATAATGAAATATCTTGGGAATTAATCGAGGGAGTATTGTTAGCATAACTCACCCTCTAGTCGTTGAACGGTTTTACTTATTTTTTTTTATGATTTAGGGTATTTAAAAATAAAATGCTAAAGTAAACTTCGCTTCAAATTGGCTAATATAGATATACGTACAAAAGTAGAGGTATACCTATATAGCCGTTCTTGAAATTAACCCAATTTAGTAACCAATAGATTTATAACTATGATAATAGTAATAAAACAATGGAGGACTAACATCCCTAGCGTAGCTTTTTCAAAAATCCAAGACCTTTCCTTTCTGCATCTTGTGATCATATGCCCCGCTTACGCGACTGATAGACGTGTAAGTCAAACAGTAAAGCAAGATTAAGCCATTAAACTTGACAAGTAATAACCATAATTATATAATTAATGTATTTTGACAGATTAATTATATAACTAAAAACATTAAATTATTTTTATTAAAGAAGTTGTGCTTCAAATTAATGTTTTAATTACATCTATTTTCCATATAGTTAAAATCTTACTTATATAAATATATTAATTCTAACTTAATAGATATATAATTGGATTAGTTATAGCTTAAGCTATACCAAATAACATACTAAAAATAAAAAAAATACACAAAATTTGTATATTTAATTGTCATAACTAAGTTATGACAATTTTACATAATTAACTTTGGATACACCCAGGTACTTTTTATGGGATCTGTGCCCCGCATAAACTGCCTCCTAGCCATTGTCCCCTAGATATGGGTAAACTCAATACCTATTAATAACGTTGTAATAACAACGTCCGTTCAATATTGAATGTAGACTATTTAGTCTACAAATAGGACAAACTTAATAAAGGTGTTTCAATTTTGTTTTTCATCACTACCTTATACACTAATATTGGTTGAATCATATTCAATAGCTAGCAACAGTAAAGCTGCATAGGGTCTTCTCGTCTAACTAGAGGTAAACTGTATCTGCACAGTTATTCCAATTTCACTGAGCCAATCATTGAGACAGCTGTTGTATCGTTAAATCATTCATGCAAGACCGCATTTAACGGCCAGGGTATTCCGCTACCTTAGGACCCTTATCGTTAAGGCCGCCATTGATCGGGGTTTCCTTCAAAGCCAAGCTTATATTAGTCAACTTAGCAAATCCGTTAACCAGCCGACATCGGGCAGAAATCACACTCAATACTTTGATTTATTATCTTA
>Ga0302143_1000082_pt1 | contig 15777 bp, 10 predicted proteins | sample I_Bog_E2_1_FD_198555 | JGI IMG/M metagenome (GOLD analysis project Ga0302143, IMG submission 198555) | Peat permafrost microbial communities from Stordalen Mire near Abisko, Sweden - I_Bog_E2_1 | ecosystem: Environmental > Terrestrial > Soil > Wetlands > Peat | place: Sweden: Abisko, Stordalen...
GGGGCGCGCAATTTATGAGCGGATGGCCGCTGCCATTGGGGCGACCGGCCGGCCCATGCTGTTCTACCTCTGCTCCTGGGGCAGCGAGGAGCCGTGGACGTGGGCGCAAGGCAAGGCGCAGTTGTGGCGCACCACCGGGGACATCAGCATGGTGAAGAATCGCGCGGAGTGGAAAGATGTGCTGCGGAATTTCGAGTTGAACGCCGCGCATTCGGTGTTCAGCGCTCCCAACAGTTGGAACGATCCCGACATGCTGGAAGTCGGCAACCAGGGGCTCACACTGACCGAAGCGGAGTCGCAGTTTTCCATGTGGGCGATCTCAGCAGCGCCGCTGCTGGCCGGCAACGACCTGACGGCCATGAGCGATTCGGTGCGCGGCATCTATACCAACCAGGAAGCGATCGCGGTCGATCAGGATACCCTCGGAGCCGGTCCGGTGAAGATCGCTGGATCGGATGATGTGGTGGAAGTTTGGACGAAGGCTCTCGGGTCGATTGGCAGCGGTCAAAGCGCGGTGCTGCTGCTGAACGTTTCTGACGCGCCTCAAATTGCGAAGGTGCAATGGAGCGACCTGGGGCTCAGCGGCAAAGCCGCCGTGCGCGATCTGCGGGCGCACCGCGAGCTCGGCGAATTTCGCGATGGCTATCAGGCCGATATCCCGGCACATGGGTCGATACTGCTGAAAGTGAGCGGTGAATTTTCCTGGAAGAAAGGCGCAACCTACGAAGCCGAGGGTCCGGGGAATCTCCGCGAAGGGAACGCGTCGCTGCTGGCTTGCGCAGAATGCAGCCAGGGCTATGCGGTGTCGCTGCGCGGCGGTGCGCCGGGGTTGAAAGGCGGTTCCATCACCCTGACCAACGTTGCCGTGCCGCGATCCGATGGCTACGTGCTGAGCATTTTCTCCGCGGGCGCTCACGCCGGCACACAGGTGGAGGTACGCGTGAACAATGACCCGCCATCGACCGTTCACTTGAAGGCTGGCGGTCAAGGGGCTACCCGGATTCCCGTCGCGCTCAAGCAGGGCAGCAACTCCATCGCTTTCCGTCTGGCTGGAGAGGGCAGTGTGGATCTTGACCGATTCGTCTTGAGCCGGTAACGGAAAGTCCTTCTGCACGGGTTGAAGTTGACGCTGACGGAACCAATAAGAGGCTGCTGACAAAGGCCGCGTCCGAGTGAAATCCGACAGGATACTGCATGGGGCTAAAGCCCCATCTCTCTCATATCAAAGCAACTTGCGGCACGACTGAAGTCGTGCCCTGACAAGAAACAGAATGGAAGGTGGAAAAACCCGATGGCCGATGGTGGGCCTTTGCGGTCTCCCACCCATCGAGCAAAAAACGCTCGATGGATGGGGCACAGTCTCATTCCCCGTGGGTCGGCTTCGCCGGTGGAGGACTGAAACAAAGCGCGTCCCATGGCGAAATGCTGAAGCGGGATGTGAATTGCGCCTTGGTTGGAACGCGGCCCAGGCTTGATACAAGGCGTGACCTATGTCGGATGTTGGAACTGCAAAAAGCGCCACTCCGGAATGCGGAGTGGCGCTTTTGTTTGCGGAACGCGGATTACTTGCGGCGGGCGGCGGCTCTTGGGGTGGGAGAGATACGCTTTGGCTTGGCTGCGGGTGGTTCGGGCGCCGGCGCCGGCAGCACTTCCTCTTCGCGGGGGGCAAAGAACTTTGCGCCTTCCGTGTGCTCGCCAATCACGTGCAGGCGGAGGAAGTTTGTGGAACCGGACTTGGTGCGGGTGCCGGCGACGATGGCGATGACCTCGCGCTGGCGGACGAAGCCATTCTGCTCGAGCAGGTTCTCGGCCACATCGACCAGCGCCTCGGTGGTGTTGACCTTGGGGCAGCGGATGGGGGTTGTACCCCAGAGCAGGTTGAGGCGATTGATGGTGATATCGACCGGGCTGAGGGCGTAGATGGGCGCCGAGGGATGATACTTGGAGAGCTGGCGGGCAGTTGATCCCGACTCAGTGAAGAGCGCGATGCCGCGCAGGTCAAGGTCGTCGGCGGCGTGGGCCGTGGCTTCGCAGATGGTCTCGGCGATGGAGAGATGGCTGGTACGCTCGCGGGGCTCGTAGTGCGTGTCGAGCTTGATGCTGAGCTCGGCTTCGGTGACGATGCGCGACATCATGGCGACGGACTCGACCGGGTATTTGCCCACGGCCGACTCGCCGGAGAGCATCACGGCGTCGGTGCCGTCGTAGATGGCGTTGGCCACGTCAGAGACTTCGGCGCGGGTGGGGCGCGGGTTCTCGATCATCGATTCCAGCATTTGCGTCGCAGTGATGACCGGCTTGCGGTACTCCGAGGCGCGGCGGATGATGTGCTTCTGGATGGCGGGGACTTTCTCGGGCGGCAGTTCGACGCCGAGGTCTCCGCGGGCCACCATGATGGCGTCGGCGGCCTGCAGAATGCCGTCGAGCTGCTCAATGGCCTGGGGTTTTTCGAGCTTGGCAATGATCCAGGTTTCGCCGCCGTAGGCTGAGACGCGATTGCGGACCAGGCGCACGTCTTCCGCGGTGCGGACGAAGGAGACGGCGATGGCGTCAACGCCGTTCTTGAGCGCGAACTCGAGGTCTTCGGTGTCTTTCTCGGTGAGCGAAGGCACGCGCACCGGAATGCCGGGCAGGTTGATGCCCTTGTTTTCACCGAGCATTCCGCCATTAATGATTTCGCAGATGACGTCGCCGCCGTCCACCTCGTGAACCCGCAACTCGATGAGGCCGTCGGAGAGCAGAATCCTCGAGCCCTGCTCTACGTTTTCAGCCAGGGTCTTGAAGGTGGTGCCGACGATGGAGGCGGTGCCCTGGATGTCGCGCGGGGTGATGGTGAGCCGCTGGCCGGCCTTGAGGAGAACCGGCTGGTGGTCCTTGAGCTTGCTGGTGCGGATCTTGGGTCCTTGCAGATCGCCGAGGATACAGAGCGGCTTGCGCTCCTCGCGGCTGACCTTGCGGATCATCTGGATCAGGGCCAGCTTCTCCTCGTGGGTTCCATGAGAGAAGTTCAGGCGGACAACATCGACGCCTGCGCGGACCAGGTCGCGGAAAACCGGCTCGGTGTTGGAGGCCGGCCCGAGAGTGGCGACGATCTTTGCGCGGCGTGGGGAACCGGAATCGGTCAGGCTTTGTTCTGAAAACGGCATGAGAATGCTCCAAATGGGTTGCAGTTAGGGAAGAGGGTTGAATGGAAGACGGCCCGCTTCATTGTACATCGAGGGCGGGTTCCCAGCCCACGGACGAGAATGTATCAAACGATTGCACAGGGGCGATTGCACAGGGGCTGCATGCTCAAAGTTTTTCCACCCTTACGCCCCCTTCAATTGCGTGGACCAACAGCGCACGGATGCTTGTTTTATCGACTGTTTTCCGCCGCGTGTGAACTTCATTTTCTTCCGATTGATTCACAGCAGGAAGACGCTGGCCATTTTTCGCGGTGGATTGGGGCGAAACCCGGCAATACCATCATGCAGCGCGCGCAGTGCGATGGTCGGTGAGAACGGTCACTGACGTGACGATTGCGTTTCGGCTTGAGCAGCCGAGGCAAATTGGACCCCGCGGCGGCGATAGAGTGCGCCGTTCATCTCCGCGCCAATGAGTACGCTGAATGTAGTGATGTAAAGCCAGACGAGGGTGGCGATGCCGGCGCCGAAGGAGCCGTAGAACATGGAGTAGTCGGCGATGCGCGTGACGTACCAGCCGAAGGCCAGGGTAGTCGGGAACCAGATCAGGGTTGCGGCCACGGCGCCGGGGATCACCCGCAGCCAGCGTTCCGTGCGCCTGGTTCCAAAGTGATAGACAGCCGTGAGAACCGTGGCGCTGGTGAGCAGCGCGATGGACCAGCGCACAATTCGCCAGAAGAAAAGAACCATGTGGCGCAGTTCGTGGTCCGAATTCTCAATCATCCAGGCTTCAATCTGGTGGCCGAAGACGACCAGCAGGGTGGCGAGCGCCAGTGGAACCAGGGCGATGGGAACCAGCATGAGGGCGCGCAAGCGGCATCCCCAGAAGCTCCACCCGTCGCGCCGGATGCGGTAGGCGCGGCGAAAGCCTTCCATGAGCGAGAGCATCATGCCCAGGCCGGCAAAGACGCTGAGGCTGGCTGCGGACCAAATGACCTGGCTGGAGTGAATGCGGCGGGAGAGCATGTAGGACTGGAGCACGCTCATGGTGTCGCCGGGCAGAAACTGCTGGGAGATGCCGCGGATTTCGTTCACCAGCGTGGTTCCCTGGGGCAGCTCGGCAAGAACGGTGGTGAGCACCAGCAGGGCGGGAAAGAGCATGAGCATCCCGGAATAGGCAGCCGCCTTCGCCGTGTTGAGCACGTCGTGGTCAAGGGCCTGGCCGATTGCATCCCGAAGTGCGAGGAGGAATTTGCTCATGCGCGTCACTGGCTAGAGTAGAGCATTTCGGTCGATTGCGGCGATACGAGTTTTGCAACGGAGAGGAAGGCGGGAATTGCTCATTGATCCTCCGGACGGATTGGCGTCAGGCGATAGCCATGATCGGGATCGTTTTGTACAACTGGGCAGCGGCGGAGGGTATCGAGGATCCGGAATCGGTATCGGCGCTTCGTATCTGTGCTTAGTATGGAGGAGCCGGCACTCTTGTACATGCGAGGCGGCAAGGATAGTCACAGGGAGACACTGAGATGCCAGAGCGGCCAGACAAGCGTGCGGATGTTCCACTCGGCGACCGGAAACCTACGAGCCATGAACGGACGGCTGGTCAACTATGGGATGCGTCGTACCGGGCTGGGCCGGCGCCATGGGATATCGGGCGACCGCAGCAGGCAGTGGTGCGTTTGGCATCGAAAGGCGGGCTTGCGGGCCCGGTGCTTGATGCGGGCTGCGGGACGGGGGAGAACGCTCTTTGCGTTGCTTCGCTCGGATTGCAGGTACTGGGCATCGACGTGGCGGAAACGGCTCTGGAAATGGCCCGTGAGAAAGCCAGCAGCCGGGGGATCAAGGCCGATTTTGCGGCGGCTGACGCGTTTCAACTGGAGCGTCTGGGGCGGCGATTTGAAACGGTACTGGATTGCGGACTGTTTCACACGTTCAATGCCGAGGAGCGGCCGGGATACGTGGCGAGCGTGGCGGCCGTGACTGAGCAGGGTGGGACGTTGTACGTGTTGTGCTTCAGCGATGTAGGGCTTGAGGGTGGGCCGCATCCTGTGAGTGAAGACGAGTTGAGAGGGGTGTTCACGGCAAGCAGGGGCTGGAAGATCGCTGCTATTGAGCCGGACCGGATCGAGACAAGATTTCATGACAACGGTGCGCCGGCCTGGTTCGCGACGATTCAACGGCTCTAGAGTTACACCTTCCGCAGAAGCGTAATGTGGGTTCGATGGCCGCCACGCAACGTGACGCCGGAAGGATTACGGCTTGCGGACGAACCGTTTATGATTGCCGAGCGATGAATATTTTCTCGAACGGCTCTTCAAGGAAATCGATCTGTCTTCTGCTGCTGACGGGCTGCGCCTGGATGTCAGTAGCGTCTCAGGGCAAGCCTGTTCCGAACCCACAACTGGCGTCAAAGGAGCTGAATGCGCGAGTTGAGGCGTTGCTGAAGAAGATGACGCTGGATGAAAAGATCGGGCAGCTGGTTCAGTATTCGGGAGGTTGGGCGAGCGGGCCGAACGCCTCCAAACTGAAGTACGACGAACTGGCAGCCAAGGGCGAGATCGGCTCGTTACTCAACGTGGTGGGTGCGCAGGAAACCAACCACTTTCAGCACATTGCGGTGGAAAAGTCGCGGCTGCACATTCCCATTCTGTTTGGGGAAGACGTGATTCACGGGCACCGGACCACGTTTCCGGTTCCACTGGCGGTTGCGGCAAGCTGGGATGCCGCAGCGGCGGAGACGGTGGCGCGCCATGGAGCCGTGGAAGCCCGCGCGGACGGGATTCCCTGGGTGTTTTCGCCGATGGTGGACATTGCCCGCGACCCGCGCTGGGGGCGGATTATCGAGTCAAACGGCGAGGATGCTTACCTCAGCTCGGCGATGGCGCGGGCGTGGGTGAAGGGCTACCAGCAGGACGATCTTTCCAAGCCGGATTCGGTGGCCGTGAGCGTGAAGCACTTTGCGGCGTATGGAGCGGCCATTGCGGGGCGGGATTACAACGCGGCGGACATGAGCGAGATTACGCTGCGCCAGGTGTACCTGGAGCCGTACCACGCCGCAGTGGAGGCGGGAGCAGCTACGGTGATGAGTTCCTTCAACTCGATCAATGGAGTGCCCGCATCCGCCAATCCCTTTACGCTGACGCAGATTCTGCGCAAGGAGTGGGGCTTTGACGGCTTTGTGGTCTCGGACTGGGGTGCGGTTTCAGAGCTGATGAACCACTCCATCGGCGATGGGCCGACGGTGGCGCGAAAGGCGCTCGAAGCCGGCGTGGATATGGACATGGAGGGCAACCTGTTTGGAACCACCATCGCGGCGCAGGTGCGGGCGGGCAAGATTCCGGAGAGCGTGGTGGACGAGGCGGCGCGGCGGGTGTTGCGGGTGAAATTCGCGCTGGGCCTGTTTGATCATCCCTATACCGCGGAGGGGCCGGCCTACGACGCGACGCCTGAACGGCGGGAGGCGGCGCGCAAGGTGGCGGAAGAAACCTTTGTGCTGTTGAAGAACGATGCTGTCGAGGGCATCGGAACGCTGCTGCCGCTGACGGCGAAGGCGAAGAAGGTGGCGCTGATTGGTCCGCTGGCGGATAACCCGCGCGAAATGCTGGGTGCGTGGGCGGTGACGGGCGATCCAAAGTACGTGGTTACGTTGCGCACGGCGCTTCAAGAGAGACTGGGCGGCCGGCTGCTTTATGCCGAGGGCTGCGGACTGCTGAGCGGCGAGGATGGGAACGTTCTGAAGCGGATGAGATTTACCGGGCCGGCGGCGGCCGACGATCATGCGCCGCCGCCCGACGACGCCAGGACCATTGCCGAGGCGGTAGAGACGGCGAAGCAGGCGGATGTGGTAATTCTGGCGCTGGGCGAGAGCGCGGACTGGATGGAGGGCGAGGCTTCAAGCCGGGCCCACCTTGGGTTCACGGGCGCACAGGAGAAGCTGCTGGAGGCCGTTGTGGCTACCGGCAAGCCGGTGATCCTGGTGGTTCTGGCGGGGCGTCCGCTGGAGCTGAAATGGGCTGCGGGGCATGTGCCGGCGATCCTGGAGGGCTGGAGTCCGGGAGTTGAGGCGGGCCACGCGCTGGCCAATGTGCTGCTCGGCGACGTGAATCCGTCGGGCAAGCTGCCGTCCAGTTTTCCGCGGGCGGTGGGTCAGGAACCGCTTTATTATGCGCAGCTTCCCACTGGGCGGCCGGCACGCGGAGACTTGAGTCACCTGCCGACGAATGCGCAGGAAAAGTTTGTATCGCGGTATATGGACGAGGACAACTCGGCGCTGTTTCCGTTTGGGTGGGGGCTGAGCTATACGCGGTTCAGCTACGCGCAGCCGACGATTACGGGAGCGGCGGTTGCGGTGAAGCAGGTTCTGGCAACGCGGGACGCGCCGGTGGCGACGGTGGGCGTGGACGTAAAAAACACGGGAAGCGTGGCCGGGACCGAAGTGGTTCAGCTCTACATACGGAACACGGCCGCGAGCGTGGAGCAGCCGGGGCGGGAGCTGAAAGGCTTTGCGCGGGTGACGCTTGCTCCGGGCGAAACAAAACACGTGGAGTTCCCTCTGGGCTTCAACGAGTTGAGCTTTTATAACGCCGCGATGGAGCGGACCGTGGAACCGACGACTTACAGGATCTGGGTGGGCGGGAGTTCGCTGGCGAAGGCGGAGACGGCGCTGGTGGTGGAGTGAAAAAGCAGGGATTAGGGATTAGGGAACAGGGACCGAGGGAATAGGGAATAGGGACTAGGGAATAGAAGAACACGGCTACTGCTGAATGTAGTGGCGCTGCGCGGTTACTTAATGATCGAAAAGGCCGGGCTGTGGGGCTGCATTTTGAGCGAGTGAGGTTTGTTTTGCTCGAATGTGGGCGGATGTATTTATGAAAAACATCCTGTTATAGGCGGACGAAAAGTATTGAAAACGATGCGATTTTGATCGATCTAGGGCCTGTTGCCGGCTGTCTTAGGGCTGTTTTTTTGAGGTCGCGTTTTCCCGGCGCAAGCAAATATTCTGGCGAATCAGTCAAAGTTCGAATCGTGAGTTGACAAGAATTCTGTTCGCTCGTATTGTTCCCATAAGACATTTATGGGAACGATGACGGATTCGGGCGAATTGATTCAAGGGACGCTGGAGATGCTGATCCTCAAGGCTCTCCTGCGCGGGGCACTGCACGGCTACAGCGTGGCGGAGTGGATTCAGCAGACATCGCAGCAGATGCTGAAGGTGGAAGAGGGCGCGCTCTATCCGGCATTGCACCGGATGGAGTTGCGCGGGCTGCTGAAGTCAAAATGGGGCATCTCGGACAACAATCGGCGGGCGAAGTTTTATGAGCTGACGGCGGACGGGCGCAAGCGGCTGGATGCGGAATCGCAGCGCTGGGCACGGCTTTCGTCGGCGGTGGCGTTTGTGATGCAGGCGAGTTAGGAGATGGAGAGAAGAAGCAGATCCTTCGACTCACCACCCCCGAGCTGAAGTACGCTCGGGGCCCCTTTCGCTCAGGATGACGATCAGTCTTTGAGGGGCGCAAAAGAGGTAATGCATGGCACAGAATCTGCATGAGTTTCTGCTTCGATTGAAGGCGCTGTTTCAGAAGCGGCGCATGGAACGCGAGATGGCCGATGAGCTTGCGTTTCACCAGGCTATGCTGCAGGACAAGTTGTTGAGACAGGGGGTTGCAATGGCGGATGTGAGCGCGGCAACGCGACGGAGTTTTGGCAGCGCGAGCAGGTGGCAGGAGCGGCTGCGCGAATTGTGGCAGTTCAGAGGCCTTGAGAATTTTAGCCGCGACGTGAGTTATGGCGCGCGCGTGCTGCGCAGATCGCCGGGGTTTACGGCGGTGGCGATTCTTACGCTGGCGTTGGGCGTGGGCGCGAATACGACTGTTTTCTCCATCATCAATGGGCTGCTGCTGCGGCCGCTGGCTGTGCCGGCGAGCGACCGGCTGGCGGTGCTTGGAATCAGCCAGGGAAATCCTCGCATCAACTACACCTTTTCAGAGCCGCTGTTTCGGAGCGTGGAAAGCAGGCACGGCGTGTTTGAGCAGGTGTTTGCGTTCGATCACGCGGATCTGCAGGTGAAGGGCAGCGGCGGAAACGAAAACGTGCCCGGTCAAATTGTGAGCGGCGAGTTCTTTCCCGCACTGGAGACAGCGCCACTGCTGGGGCGCACGCTTACGCCGCAGGATGATCGCAAGGGCGGCGATCCGGCGGGGTATGGTGTAGTGATCAGCGAGGGCTTCTGGCAGCGCTGGTTTAACCGCACGCCGGATGTGATTGGGCAGAAGCTCACCATCAACAATGTGCCGTTCACCGTGGTAGGGGTCATGCCTAAGCGGTTTATTGGAGCCGATCCGCTGGAGCGGCCGGAGCTGTTTGTTTCCATGTCGACCGAGCCGGCGCTGAATGGCGAGCGCAACATGACGGCAGACGGCTTCCATTCGTGGTGGCTGAATGTAATGGGGTGTCTGAAGCCGCAAGCAACGCTGTTGCAGGCGGATGCGCAGGTTGCGGCAGAGAGTGGGGCGGTGCTGCATGAAGCCGTCCCCGATGCGGGATGGATTGCGAGCAAGGAAAAGCAGCATTTTCATTTCATCGCTGAAAACGGATCGGGTGGATTCACGTATCTGCGTTTGATATTCCGCAAGCCGCTGACGGTGGTGTTTGCGATGTGCGGAGGGATTCTGCTGCTGGCTTGCATGAACCTGGCGAGCCTGCTGCTGGCGCGCGGCGCGGCGCGGCAGCGGGAGCTTGCCACGCGGCTGGCGATGGGCGCGACGCGGCGCAGGCTGGTGCAGCAACTGCTGGTGGAGAGCCTGTTGATTGCCGTGATGGGTACCGCTGCGGGGCTGGCGGTTTCACCGCTGGTGGGCAAATCGCTTTCGGTGATGCTGCTGGGCGGCGAGATGGACATGCAGATCGATACTTCGCTCGACATCCGGGTGTTTGCGTTTGCGGCGCTTGCCTCAATCGTGGCCACGTTGCTGGCTGGCCTGGTGCCGGCGCTGCAGGCCACGTCAGGCAGCTTGAATGAACACATCAAGAATGGGCAGCACACCACGCAGGCACATGAGCGGCAGCGGATTCTGCCCAAGATCATGATGGCCGGCGAAGTAGGCCTGGCGCTGATGCTGGTGGTGGGCGCGGGGCTGCTGGCATCGAGCCTGGTGCGGTTGTACCGGTCTGGCGCGGGATTTGATCCGCGCGGAGTGGAGAACATCTCATTCAGCATGGATCAACAGCCTCTGAAGGGCGACGCTCTGATGCAGTTCTACCAGCAGCTTGGCGATGGACTGAGCCATCAGCCCGGCGTGACGAGCGTGAGTTTCGCGCGCATTGTGCCATTGACGCATCGTGTGTGGGACCAAAACTATTCGGGTGCGGGGGGGAAAGAACAAGACCTCAACAGGAATGACGTTGGGCCGGATTACTTCAAGACCATGCGCATTCCTCTGCTTGATGGGCGCGAGTTCACATGGAGCGATACGAAGGCGTCGGGATTGAAGATGATTCTGAACAAAGCGGCGGCGCAACTCCTGTTTCCCGATCGCAGCGCGCTGGGACAAATGGTCTTGAACAAGGACGACAAGACGACGCTGCAGTACGAGGTGGTTGGCGTCGTGGGCGATGCGAAGTACGAAGAATTGCGCGAGATTGCGCCGCCGACCGCTTACTCTCCGATGGCACAGGACATTGGCGACCGCTCGCGTTCGTATAACGCGGTGGTTCGCGTGGATGGGCCGGCTGGCCCGTTGGCGAATGCGGCGCGCGCCTTGGGAACGAAGCTCGACCCTGGGATTCCGGCGCCTGTGATGACGTCAATGGAGCGCGTGATTGACGATTCGCTGAGCGCGGAGCGCACCATGGCGCTGCTGGCCGTGTTCTTTGCGGTGTGCGCGCTGGTAGTCACGGCGGTAGGGCTTTACGGGACACTGGCGTATGCAACGGCGCGGCGCACCAGCGAGATTGGGATTCGCATGGCGCTCGGCGCGCAGAGAAGCCAGGTGGTGGCGATGGTGTTCTTCCAGAATGCCACGGTGGCGGCGACGGGAACGGCGATGGGCGTGGTGGCCGCACTGCTTGCGTCGCGCGCGCTGGCCAGCTTTCTGTATGGAACGTCCACGCACGATCCGTGGGTGTTTGCGGGTTCAATCTTTGCGCTGGCGATGATTGCCAGCGCGGCCTCGCTGTTGCCGGCGCTCCGGTCGGCGCGGATCGATCCGATGACCGCCATCCGCTGCGAGTGACCACCTGCGGTGGGGCAGACGCTCGCGGGAGGCTCGCTCGCTCCTGGTTGTGGTTGCGGCAGAAAGAAGCCGCAAATTAGGCGTGTTTTCGTCGCGTCCCTCCAGGACGCGGATCGCTTTATGGCGGCTTTCCCAGGGCGGCGCTGCGCTTGCCCTGGGCTATTATCGTCTTGTCCCTTTGGGACGGGCGCTGCGCGTCGCTTTACCGAAAAGGAATCTTCAATTTTGTGACGGTAGATGGTGCATGAGGCTGTCGAAGCAGGCTGGAATCTGCGCGTCCCACTCGTTCCAATCGTGGCCGCCGGGTTTGGTGTGAAACTCGTAGGCGAAATGGCGGTCGTGGAGGCGGGAGGCGAAACGGCGGATGGGTTCGAGGAGCGGTTCGTGCTCTCCAGCGGTCATGTAGATGTAAGGAGTCGCAGCGGGGTTCGCCGATTGAACGAGAAGGAACGGGTCGCTGGCCTTGCGGGACTCGCTGCCGGCGGGACCAAATAGGCTACGGATTCTCCACCATTCACCGATGCGCTTGGGACTGAATTTCCGGTGAAGGATATCGATGGATGGGCTAAAGGCCGCAACGAAGACGAACAAATCGGGGCGGCTGAGCGCCAGTTTGATGGCCGCAAATCCACCCATGGAGATACCCACGATGGCGCGGTTGTCACGGCCTTTCGCGGCCGGGAATCGAGCTTCGACATCGGAGATTAGATCGTTTACCACATAATCTTCGTACTTGTCTTTCGGCTTTTCTGCGGCATTCGCGTAATAAGAGAAAGCGCCTTCGGGCATGACAAGAATGAGGCCTTGCGCGGCATCGTGACCAACATCGGAGTCATTCGACCAGTCGCGGAAGCCTCCGTTGCCGCCGTGGAGTAGATAAACGACGGGGAGTTTCTTGTTCGGAATAAGTTGAGCGGGAAGATAGACACGATAAGGCATGTCGCGATTGAGAGCGGCGGAGTGGAAGGTCACGTCGCGCATGGTGACGCCAGGAAACTGGCGCGGAGAGTCGGGATGGGTCTGCGGCGCGGGACCACAGCCGGCGAGGATGAAAGCGCCGATGGTGAAAATGAACCCAGCAGTGGCGAGTACAGGCAGCGTTCGGCGCGGAATGCCAATTATTTTCATCGAGAAAGCGATTCTATCTCGACTTCTAGGGTGTCTGGGCAGGTACACTGGCGTGACACAGAGACACAGGAGGGATAGCCCCATGCAAACGCGGATACAGGGTACGACTATGCCGGTGCTGGATGTGCAGCTTGACCCGAACGAGAGTGTATTTTCAGAGAGCGGCGAGCTCTCCTGGATGACCTCCTCCATCCAAATGACAACGCATACGCAGATGGGCGGCGGCGGCGGTCTTTTTGGCGTATTGAAACGGGTGGCGGGCGGCGGCAGCCTGTTCATGACTGAGTACCGGGCGTACCAGGTCCCCGGCGAGGTGAGCTTTGCGACCAAGGTGCCGGGACACATTGTGCCGGTGACGCTGGGCCAGGGCGCCGACTACATGGTGCACCGGCATGGGTTCCTGTGCGCGACGCCGCAGGTGACGATCGGTGTGGGCTTCCAGCAGTCGCTGGGTGCGGGCATTTTTGGCGGAGATGGATTTCTGCTGCAGAAGCTGAGCGGGCAGGGCACGGCGTGGCTGGAGCTGAGCGGCGAACTGATTATGAAGACGCTGGCGCCGGGCGAGGTGCTGCGCGTGCATCCGGGCCATGTGGGGGCGTTCCACTCGACGGTGGCGTTCCAGATCACGATGGTTCCCGGATTGAAGAACGCGATCTTCGGCGGGGATGGGCTGTTTCTGGCGGTGCTGCAAGGGCCGGGGACGGTGTGGCTGCAGACGCTGCCGATTTCGCGGCTGGCGCACCAAATCAGCGAGTATCTGCCGCATGGAGAGAGACGAGCGGTGGGGCCGGCGGTGGGCGGCGGGCTGCTGGGCGGGATTGTAGGATCGATCCTGAGCGGAGATCAGTAAGGACAGGGACTAGGGACTTAGGGAATAGGGAATAGGGCCGAAACGGATGCTGGGGGTGGGCGGAATCGATCCAGCGGGCGTTCGGCCTGTTTTCCATGTGTCAGAATCGAGGCATGGCAGACCTGCATCCTACTTGTTTCATGGGGAAGAACGCATGACCGGGGTTGCCGCCAATTCGCGCACGCTGCGCAGCGACATCGTGTTCACGTTTGGGCTGGCGCTGGCTTGCGCGGTGGCGTGGCTGGTGCGCGACGTGCTGATGCTGCTGTACGTGAGCGCGCTGTTTGCGGTGGTGCTGACGCCGGTGGTCGAAAAGGTCTCCAATGTGGAGGTACGGGGCTTTCGGCCGTTCAAGGGGTCGGCGATTCTGATTTTGCTGCTGGCAGCGGTTGGCGCCGTGGCCCTGTTCGGCTTTCTGGCGATTCCGCCGGTGGTGAGGGACATGCAGCAGTTCGGCGGGGAGATGCCGACGCGCCTTCCTGCGCTGATGGCCAAACTGAAGGCGATTCCTTTTGCAGACCATTTGAATACCGCAGACATCACCACGCGGGTACAGGATTTCGCGAGCGAGGCGGCGACCTACCTGGTGCTGGGGATTCGGGATTGGGCGGGCAAGTTTCTGAATCTGGCGATGGGCCTGATCCTGACCATCTATTTCATGCTGGAAGGCGAGCACGCGTACCACTGGTTTCTCTCGTTCTTTCCGGCGGAGAGCCGGGGGCGGCTGGACAAGACGCTGCGGCGGGCCGAGATTCGCATGGGCAAATGGCTGTTTGCGCAGGGTAGCCTGATGCTGATTCTGGGACTGTTGAGCACCACGGTTTACCTGGCGCTCGATGTGCGCTATGCCTATGCGCTGGGCGTGTTGACCGGGGTGTTGAACATCATTCCTGTGCTGGGCGCGGCCATGTGCATTGCGCTGGCGCTGCTGGTGGCGGCGCTTGACTCGTGGGGCAGGGTGCTGGGAGTTGCGATCTTCTACCTGGTTTATCTGCAGGTGGAGAACTCGTACCTTACGCCGCGCATCATGAAGAACAGCGTGGACCTGCCGGGGCTGGCGATCCTGGTGGCGTTGCTGATGGGGGCGGCGCTGGGCGGGGTGGTGGGGGCGATGATCTCCGTGCCAACGGCGGTGCTGGTGTCCGTGCTGGTGGAGGAGTATTTAGTGCGGAAAGAACCGTCCGCAGCGTAGCGGACGAGCTAGTCAGCAAGTTAGCCGCGCTGCGCGCGTGTTAGCGGGTTAGCGTTGGGGCTGGCGTCAAATCATGGATCAGGGTTGGGGGATATTAGGCCTTCATGGCTTCAAAGGAGTGTCGGTGGCCACGGTTGCGATAACGGGCATGCCGGGCTGGATGATGGCTTGCTGGTGGGTTTGACCTTCGAGAAACTCGGCTCCGAGGAGGGGAATTTTCTTTCCCTGGATGTTGAGAGAGTGGACCTCGAAGACGAGGTCGCCCGCATCGGCGCCGGCGGCCGGGTCGGCGTAGGTGAAGACGGCGTCGACGGGAGTTCCTTTGGCGGCTACAACCGTACCGCCGGATTTAACATCCTGATCGAGCACAAGCGGTGCCTTGTCTCCCACGCGGGCGAATGCCGAGCTGACGGTTGAACCGGCGGCAAGACGGAGTGATGTGCCGGCACGCAGCAGGCCACCGTTGATTTGAACGGACTGCTCGATGGGCGGCGCAGATCCAGCACGATCGACACGGTAATCGGCACGCACGATTGCGCTGCGCACATTGCCCGGCCCGATGGCGAAAGCCTGAAAGTGCGTGGTCTGGTTGATGGGGATGGAGCCTGTGTAGAGCGTGGAGATGATGGTTGGGGTCCATCCGTCGGTGGAGTAATAGACGGTGTCGTACTGTGAGGCGCGCCACTTGATGCGCACCGTAGTTCCAGCTTTGACGCGGCCCGGCTTGACCGAGAAAAAGGGCAGGTTATCGTTGTCGATGGTCGGCTCGGCGTCCAGCGGAGGGGCATTCAGACAGCGATGACGACGCTGCCGCGCGGCCTGCAGGCCCGCGATCTGTTGCTCCAACGAGGACTGCCGGGCGGCGTCCATCACCTGCTGGTTGAACTGTGAGGCCTGCTGCATGGCCAATCGGCTGGACTGTGAGAGCTGCTGGTTGAACAGTGCGGCTTGTTGGGCGACCTGCTGCATGGCCTGCTGCGAGGCCTGTGCGGCCTGCTGCATAGGCGAGGTTGCAGGGTCCTGGGCGATGGCAACAGCGGCACTGGAAAAAGAACCAAGGACGAACGCGAGGAGAATGGTTTTCATCTTGACGCCCCAATATTGATTGGGACCCTCTGCACATTCGACCTTGGGATTTGCCGATGGTTAGGGATATTTCGCAGTTATCTTGTCGAGTCTGCAGCTTTGATTTCGGCTTGAACTGCGGCTTTCATTACGCCGGAGTTGGCGAGGAAACGAGTGAGGCTGGCG
>Ga0302143_1000136_pt1 | contig 12930 bp, 10 predicted proteins | sample I_Bog_E2_1_FD_198555 | JGI IMG/M metagenome (GOLD analysis project Ga0302143, IMG submission 198555) | Peat permafrost microbial communities from Stordalen Mire near Abisko, Sweden - I_Bog_E2_1 | ecosystem: Environmental > Terrestrial > Soil > Wetlands > Peat | place: Sweden: Abisko, Stordalen...
ATGCGTCTTTACTCATGCGCCGGCTCCAGAAGTCTCAAGGTCTGCGGCGCGTTCACCGCCAGCAGCGGACGCGACTTCAGATTGTGGAAGAAATACGCCATCCAGAGACCGCCCATGCCAGCGATGATCGCAAAAAAGACCCAGCTCAGGTGAAACGTGAGATGCGACGCGGGCTCAATATGCCAATAAATATCGACGATGCGCATGAACAGGAGCCAAGTAGCGAGCCAAACCAGAGTCCGCGCCTTGCGCTTCAACTGCCGCGAGAGCAACAGCGCGAACGGCACCGCGAAGTGGAACACCACCAGAAACAGGCCCACCGTTTCCCATCCGCCATTCATGCGGCGCATATACCACGGAATCTCTTCCGGCAAGTTGCCGGCCCAGATAATCAGCCACTGCGAGAAATTGAAGTAAGCCCAGACCATGACGAAGGCGAGCATGAACTTGCCATGGTCGTGGACTTCCGTATCGTTCAGGTAGCCGGACATCGGCCGGCGCTTGCCAAGAATGTCCTCGATGACCACGCAGAAGCAGAACGCAGCGAGCGCCTGTCCTGCAATGAAGAGCAGTCCATAGATGGTCGAGATCCAGCGCGCTTGCAGCGACATCACCCAGTCGATCACAGCGAACGAAATCGTAAGCGAGTAAATGACGAGTCCAATGGAACTCAAAGCGCGGAAGCGCAGCGTGCTCTGGCCCGTGATCGTGTCCTGCTCGGTCGACCAGCGATTCAGGAAGTATGCCATCCCGATCCACACGGCGAAGTAAAAAATGTAGCGCACCAGGATGCCGTTGAAGTTGAGATAGGTGTGCGTAATCTCAACCATTTTCGGATCGGTCAGCCCCGGCCGAGCCCAGAAATACAGTTTGGGCAGATTCAGCAGTATGGGGATGAATAGCACAAACATCAGCGGCAGCGTCATCATGCCCGATTCCAGAATGCGGCGAATAACCGTACCCCACGCGCCGCCGACCAGGTGATACATCATAAGAATGGCCATGCATCCGAGCGAGAGGCCCAGCCAGAACATGAAACCGGTCAGGTACGCGGAATAAAAGCTGTCGGGAGCGAGAAAAGCGCCGGCGACCGACGCAATGGCGCCGATTGCTCCAATGACAAGCGACCTCTGCTGAATGGTCTGCGCGACGAGCGGAGCCATCAGGTCCGACTTCGTCATCTTGCCTGTGGCCGTGGTCATTTAGGCTCCCCTTCTGCGGCTGCGGCGGTCGGAAGCGCAATCTGCGGAAGCGTGGCTCCGTTGCCGATATCGCGGAACTGCGGTGGAGCTGACGGAACTTTTTGTCCGGTGGGAACATCGGCCGAAGTCGCATTCTGACTGAGTTGCAGCGCGCGAATGTAGGCGGCGATGCACCAGCGGTCGCGCGGCGCAACCTGCGTGCCATATTCGGGCATCACTCCGTATCCGTTGGTCATCACATCAAAAAAGTAGCCGATCGGAGCCTTGCGCAGGCGCTCGATGTGGTACGAGGGCGGACGCTTGAATCCACGCGTTGGAATAAATCCTCCACCATCGCCGACGCGTCCGTGACAGGGCGTGCAATTGATATTGAAGCGCTCGCGTCCGCGGTCAAGAACTTCAGCGGTCACCGGAAACGGCATGAACCCTCCCGGGTTGCTGCCGATTTTTCCGGTGTAGAAATAAGCGTCTTCGTGAAGGTCGCCGCGGGCGACCGTGCCCTCGACCGGCAAGCGGGCGGAGCGCTCGTCACCGAAAAAATCGCTCTTCGCCATCGTCCGGTAATAGGGTTGTATGTGCATGTCGATACGGCATCCGGCGGTGATGGCGACCAGCGCCAGCAGGGCGGGCAAAGCTCTTTTCGGGATCAGGAAGGCTCGGACAGTCATGGCTAGCTCGGCACCTCCGCAATCATGCGTGGCCCAAGTCCCGATAAAAACGAATGCGTACGAGCGGCATCGAAATTCGGGTCGCTCGATTCCACCACCAGGAAAAATTTGTTGTCCGACGCCTTGGCAAATTCGGCTACGTTGAACACAGGGTGATACGGCATCGGCAGGCCATTGAGCGCGATCATGCCAATCGCCGACGCAAGTCCGCCGAAGAGAATTGTCAGCTCAAAGGTCACGATGATGAACGACGGCCAGGAGTGAAACGGCCTTCCCCCGACGTTGACGGGATAGGTGATGACCGCCACCCAATACTGCATCGCGTAGGCCGAGATGCCGCCGATCAGTCCGCCAATCAGTACAACCAGCGGCACGCGGTTCTTGTGAAAGCCAATCGCTTCGGCAAGCCCCTCGACCGGGAACGGACTGTAAGCCTCGACTTTCTGGTATCCCGCTTCGTGCGCCTTATGCGCGGCATCGAGCAGTTCTTGCGCCGAATCGAACTCGGCCATCAATCCATGGATGGCAGCATCGTTCGTCGAAATTGAAGTGCTCACTGCTTCACCTCCGCCGGCTCGTGCGCATGCGATTCCGGCAGCAGCGTGCGCATTTCGAAGATGGAAATCATGGGCAAGATACGCACGAACAGCCACATGGCTGTCAGGAACAAGCCAATGGTGCCGGCAAAAGTCATCCAATCCCACTTCGTCGGGTAGTACTGGCCCCACGAAGAAGTCAGGAAGTCGCGGCTCAGGCTGACGACGACAATAATGAAGCGCTCAAGCCACATGCCGACCAGCACAACAAAAGAAATGATCCAGAGCCAGAAAGTCGAGACACGGAACTTCTTCAGCCAGAAGACCTGCGGGATGCCAATATTGCAAAGCAGCAGCGCGAGGTACACATACCGATATGGCCCGTGCAGACGGTTCCAGAGCAGGAAGGAATCAAACTGGCTGCCGCTGTACCAGCCCATGAACGCTTCCATGAAATAGCCATAGGCGACGATCAGGCCGGTCGCGAGCATGACCTTGGCGGCGTTCTCCAAATGCCGCTCGGTGATGAAGTCTTTCAGCCCATAGATGGCACGGATCGGAATGGCCAGGCAAACGACCATGGCGAATCCGGAATAAATGGCGCCCGCAACGAAGTACGGCGGAAAGATCGTCGTGTGCCAGCCCGGAACGATGCCGACGGCGAAATCGAAGCTGACGACGGTGTGCACGGAAAGAACCAGCGGCGTCGCGAGACCCGCAAGCAGCAAGTAAGCCGTCTCATAGCGGTGCCAGTGCCGGGCCGAACCGCGCCATCCCATGGCGAGCAATCCGTAAATGCGCTGCACCCACACGCTTTCCGATTTGTCGCGCAAGGTCGCAAAATCGGGAATCAGTCCGACGAACCAAAACACGAGCGAAATCGTGCCGTAAGTCGAAACCGCAACCACGTCCCAAACCAGCGGACTGCGGAAGTTCGGCCAGTAACGCATGGTGTTGGGATACGGAAAGAGCCAGTACGCAAGCCAAGGACGCCCGGTGTGCGCGAGCGGAAAGATGCCGGCGCAGGCAACCGCGAACAGCGTCATGGCTTCGGCGAAACGGTTGATCGAGTTACGCCAGGTTTGGCGGAGCAGACAGAGAATCGCAGAGATCAGCGTGCCCGCGTGGCCAATGCCGATCCACCACACGAAGTTGACGATGGCGAATCCCCAACCGATAGGAATATTGATGCCCCAGATCCCCGTACCTTTGATGAACAGGTATCCCAGGCACATCATCAGCATGTTCATCATCCCGAACACGATCAGGAAGCCGACGATCCATCCGAGCGATACGGGACGGCTCAGCACGATGTTGCTGATCTTCTCGCCGATGGTGGAGAAGGTGTACCCCGGCGCGATTACCGGCACTCGCCTGTCTGCCGCGGGTATTTGCGTGTTCGTTGCCATGCCTTAAATGCGCTCCACTTATGCTCTCGACTTATCCAACTTTGTTTCTAACTCCGGGTTTCTAACTCCGGGTTGGGATTGCGGACTTCCGCCAGATACGTTGTGCGCGGCCGCGTATTCAATTCCCCCAGCAGGGAGTAATTTCTCGCCTGCGCCTTCCACTGATTCACCTGGCTCTTCGGATCGTTCAGATTACCGAATATAATCGCGTTCGCCGGACACGACTGCTGGCAGGCGGTCTGCAACTCCTCGCCGATGAGGATCTCCTTGCCTTCGCGCACCGAAGCCGTTTCCGTGTCGATGCGGCGCTCGCTGATGCGCTGCACGCAGTAAGTGCATTTCTCCATCACGCCGCGGCTGCGCACAGTAACGTCGGGATTGCGCATGAGCTTGAACTGCGGCGTCTCCCAGTCTTGAAATAGCAAGAAGTTAAACCGTCGCACTTTGTAAGGACAGTTATTCGAGCAGTACCGCGTTCCGACGCAGCGGTTATAGACCATGTCGTTCAGGCCTTCGCTGCTGTGAATGGTCGCCTGCACCGGGCAAACCAATTCGCACGGTGCATTCTCGCACTGCATACAGGGTACGGGCTGGAAGAAACCTTTCGGATTTTCACGCGGGCCATTGTAGTAAGCGTCCACACGCAGCCAGTGCATGTGGCGGCCTTTGAGCGTCTGCTCTTTGCCGACTACGGCAATGTTGTTTTCCGATTGGCAGGCGACGATGCAGTTGTTGCACCCGACACAGGCGTTCAAGTCGATCGCCATGCCCCAGGAGTAAACCTCCTTGGAATAGTCAACCGGAGGCTTATAGAGCGTCAGCTCCGCAGGCGGCTCGCCTTCTTTCGCGAAGTTCGGCTCTTTCTTGTATTCCTCAAGACTGCGCGTTTGCACCAGCGGACGCTCGCTGCCGTCGGGAGTCTCCATCGACTGATAGCCCTGGGTGCTGGCCAGGTCGTAGGTTTCGCCGGTGGGAGTTAGTTTCGCACCGTCGCCAAACGATGACGCCTGACTTGTGCGCAGCGGATAGACGTCGAAGCCGGTGCCCGTACCGATACGGCCGGCGCGCGTGCGGCCGTAACCGAGGAAGACGGTGATGGAGTTGTCGGGATGCCCCGCCTGAATCCAGACTGGGCCTTTGACTTTCTTTCCGTTGAATTCGAGTTCGGCGACGTCTTTGAAATTCAGCTTCAGCCGCTCGGCCATCGCCGGGCCGATCATGATGGGATTGTCCCAAGTCAGCTTGGTAAGCGGCTTCGGAAGTTCCTGCAGCCAGCCGTTATTCGAGAAACGCCCGTCATAGATGGAGGGATCGCGGCGGAAGTTGATTTCGTAGCCAGTGCCCGTCGCGGATTGCGACACGGGAAAGCTGGCGGTCTTGAGCGCGACAGGTTTCGGCGCGTAAGTTGTGCCCGCGACCCAACCATCGTGCAGAGACTTGCGCCAAGATGCTTCGAAGTCACAAATGCCAGCACAGATTTGCTGTTTCTGCCAGTGCTGCTGCACCAGATCGTGGCCTGTCAGGCCCGACTGTCCGGCAAGAATCGTGACGATTTCGTGCGCCGTCTTGCCGCCATAAAGTGGTTCGATCAGCGGCTGCACGACGCTGACCGTCCCGTCGTAAGCGCGGGCATCGCTCCACGATTCTAAGTAGTGCGCTTCGGGAACGTGCCACTGGCACAGCTCAGCGGTCTCGTTGCGATGCGAGGCGAGACACACTTTCAGACTTACCGCGTCTGATTTAAGCGCGGAAGCGAATTCGAGTTCGGCGGGCGCATCGTAGGCAGGATTGCCGCCGAGAATCAGGAGCAGGTCGACTTTTCCCGCGCGTATGTCTTCGACGAGCGCGTGCAGCGACTCGTTACGGGGTACCGGGTTGGCGTCGACTGGCTCGGTGTAGAAAACCGTCTTGCCGATGTTGCCCAACGCCTGATTGATAGCGTGCGCGAGCGCATGCACTACTGGCGGCTGATGATCGCCAGCGATTACAACACTCGACCCGCGGTGCGCAGTCAGATCATCCGCAACCGCCTTGTCAAACCCAGATGCTCCCTCGGACCCAGTTACCGTAAGCCCAACAGCAGCCGCCAGAGTCTTCGCAAAATCCTCGACGTAACTCGCCTTTACCGGCAGCCGATGGTCCGCCTTCATCCCTGTTGACGACGGCGTGCTCTCGATCACATACAGCCGGTTCATGTTTCCATCAGGATTGCGCCGCGCCGCGAAATCGCGAGTATAGCGTGCCGAGCCGGGGAATCCAGCGTAGAGGAAATCTGCATCCAGCGAAACGATGACGTCGGCCTTCGACAAGTCGTAGCGCGTCTCAACTACCTCGCCGAACGCAAGCTTCGCTCCTTCGTAGACATTGTCGCGGTTGATCGGTTCGTAGACGTGCCATTTCGCCTGCGGGTTCGCTCCCAGGTATTCGCGAATCTGCGCCGCCAACGTGGGCGACGTAACCGTCTGCGTCAGGATGCGGACGCCTCCGCCCGCCATGCTCTTTTCCGCATTCATCGGCCCATGGATAGCATCCATAAATGCATTCCACGACCGCACATCGCCCATGTAGGTGATGTTCTGCGCGCGATCGGGATCGTAGAGATCGAGCAGCGAGGCCTGCGCGTAAATATCAGTGCCGCCAAGACTCGCCGGATGCTGCGGATTGCCTTCGATTTTCGTAGGACGGAATAAATGGCTCTCGACCAGAATCGGCGAGGCGTATCCGCCGAGCGTAAACGCGGTCGCGTAGTACTTGGGACGGCCGGGAACGACATTTTCCGGCTGCCGCACATAAGGCACGATCTCGGTGATCGGCATGCGCGTGCATCCGGTCAAACCGGCGAGCGCCAGCGATGCGCCCATGGTCTTGAGGAATCCGCGGCGCGAGAAGTCGTCGAGCCACTCCGAAGCCCCCTTGGGGAACTCGCGGTGCAGCATCTCCTGAAATTCTTCGCTGCCCGCCAGCTCTTCGAGGCTGCGCCAGTACTCGGGGCCGGTCGTCTCCTCGAGCTGATCCTTCACCGTCGCCAGATCAAGCTGCTTGCGCTTGCTGGGGCAGACGTCGCCCATAGCAGCGGTGGCTCCGACAGCCGTTCCGGCGGGTTTCGTGTTGTGCTCGTCGATGCTCATTTCAAAATCAGTTCTCAGCTGTCAGCTGTCAGTTCTCAGTAAAACCTGACCCCTACCGGTGGCAGGTGTTGCAACTGGTGATGTCCATCACCGAACGCACTTTGTATTGCTCCTTCAACGCGTTCCCCAACTTTTCCTGATCGGAATAGGCCGTCCCATTCACAATAACGGGCTCTCCCGCGGAAGGCTGCTCATAGCGCATGTTGAAGACCTGCTCGCGCGGCCGCAGATATTTTTCAGGCTCGCGGTGACACTCGAGGCAGAATTCCATCTGCAGCGACGCGTACTGGTACATCAGCGGCATCTGGTCCACGGGACCGTGGCAGGTATTGCAGCCCACTCCCTTATTCACGTGGATGCTGTGGTTGAAATACACGAAGTTGGGCAACTGGTTGACGCGCGTCCATTCGAGCGAACGCCCGGTGCGAAAACTTTCGCGGACCGGCTCGAGGTACGCTGCGTTGGTCCAGATCTGGGCATGGCAGTTGATACAGGTCTTGGTCGGCGGAATTCCAGCAAAACTCGATTGCTCGACCGAAGTGTGGCAATAGCGGCAGTCGATGCCCAGCCCGGTTACGTGATGCTGATGGCTAAATGGCACAGGCTGCGACTTGCGCACTCCCGCGTACGTAATGTACGGAGAGCGCTCGATCTGCACCATGGCCCAAAATACGCCAGCCACGGCGACGACCGTCAGCACCATTGAGGCCCGGGCGATTGCATTGCTGCTGCGCGGAAAGATCTGCATTGAATATGAATTCTTTATCTACTGCGGAATTGGCTCAGGCCGCTCCCGGTGGACACATTCCTATGATTTACGTCACGTATTGCTGTGACGAAGGTTACTGAAACATGTGAGTATAAACAGTTGCTGGGAGAAATGGAATAGGTTCCGTAGTTTTTCTTGTGTTCCGAAATGGGATTGAGTGTTGAGAAAATCAACAGGCAATCTACGCCCCAAAATGAATGCCCGATAAATCCACTTCTTTTAAGGTTGATCGAAAATTGATCGGCCAAGGCCCCGATCTTCAGCGCAGATTCATGACCAGCAGCTTTGGCTCGGTCATCTCCTGAATCGCGTCGCGCAGGCCTTCGCGTCCCAAGCCGGAATCTTTGATGCCACCATAGGGCATGTGGTCGATGCGAAATGTGGGAACATCGCCGGCGATCAAGCCGCCGACTTCAAGTTCGTCGTAGGCCTGAAAAATGAGTTTGGCGTCGCGCGTGAAAAGGCCCGCCTGCAACCCGAAAGCAGAACTGTTGACCTGCTTCAGCGCCGACGCGAAATCGTTGTATGGCTCAACCGTCACCACCGGAGCAAAAATTTCCTGGCAATTGACCTTCATATTGGGCTTGGTTCCGGTAAGCACGGTGGGATCGAAGAGAGAACCTTTACGGTGGCCGCCGCAGAGCAGGCGCGCGCCTCCGCGCACCGCTTCTTGCACCCATTCGGCGGCGCGGATCGCGTCGCTTTCGCGAATCAGCGGGCCCAGATCGCTCGACTCGTCCAACGGGTCGCCGACCTTCAGTTTGCCGACTCCGGCCAGCAGCAATTCCGTGAATTTTCCGTACACCGAATGCTCCACCAAAATGCGCTGCACCGAAATGCAGGACTGTCCAGCGTAAGCAAAACTGCCGGTGATGCAGCGGTCGGCAGCGTACGCAAGATCGGTGTCGCTGTGAACGATGACCCCGGAGTTGCCTCCCAACTCGAGAACGACTTTCTTTTTGCCAGCATCGTTCTTGATCGCCCAGCCGACCGAGGCGCTGCCCGTGAAGCTGATGAGCTTGATGCGCTCATCGGTGACCAACAGACGCGAATCTTCATTCGAAAGCAGAAGGGCGTTGAAACCCCCATCCGGCCATCCCGCCTGCTGGATCACTTCCGCCAGAAGCATCGCGGTGATCGGCGTCTGCGGAGCCGGCTTGAGCACCATCGAACAGCCGGCCGCAATGGCTGGTGCAACTTTGTGCGCAACCAAATTCAGCGGGAAATTAAATGGAGTGATTCCGGCGATCGGGCCCAGCGGAAAGCGCTTGACGATGCCCCAACGACCGGCGGTCGATTGCTGCCAATCCAATGGCAGATATTCGCCGTAACCGCGCACCGTCTCTTCGGCGGCGATGTTGAAGGTGAAGACGGCGCGGTCCACTTCCATGCGAGCGCTTTTGATCGGCTTGCCCGCTTCAAGTGCAATCGTGCGCGCGAATTCTTCTTTTCGATCATGGATACCCGTCGAAATCCGGCGCAGAACTCGTTGGCGTTCGAACGCAGGCAAGCGCCGGGTAGTTCCAAAGGCCTTAACCGCGGCGGCAATCGCGGCATCCGCATGTTCGCGACGCCCCTGGTAGACATGTCCGATCAACGTCCCGTCGTATGGCGCGTGGACATCGACGATGTCACCCTCTTCCAGCCACTTCCCGTCCAGAAAAAAACCATGGGTTGCAACTGGAGTCACCGTCATCTCGGCCATGTTTTCCCTCTTTCGACGCGCTGTGCTCGCTTCAGCGGAAGCGGAAACCGTAGACGATTATAGATCTTCGCGGTGAACGCGTTGGCAACCTGCGCCACCGTTCGTACGTCATTTCCCGCTCTGCGGTTTAAAACGCTCGTCAACTTCCACTTGATATCCCGCGACCAGACGGTTGGTTTCGTTGGCCATCCCGACCACGGACATCAATTCTTTGAACTGGGCATCCGTCATGCCCTTATTCCTGGCCGAGGCGGTGTGCGAGGCAATGCAGTATTCGCATTGGTTCGAGACCGAAACGGCGACGTAGATCATTTCCTTGGTCAGCGGATCAAGCGCTCCGGGCGCCATGACCTGCTTAATATCTTCCCACGTCCGCTTGAGCATCACCGGATCGTGCGCAATCGACTTCCAGAAATTGTTGATCCACTCGGTCTTGCGCGTAGCCATGATGTCGTCATAGATCGCGCGGACCTCCGCGGAAGCGTCGGCGTATTCGATTAAGCCAAAGATGGACATGCGATTCTCCAAATTAGGTGTTAGGTATCAGGTCTCAGGAGAGCCCAGAAATCTTAGGTTTTTTCCTGAGACCTGACACCTGCGACCTGAGACCTGCTTCTCTCACGACACCCAGTCTAGAACTTTGTAGTACGCCCCTGCGAACGGCAAAAACCAGGGATTGCCGTTGTACAGCCCAAACGGCGCGCCGGGGAAGGAGATCTCCGCGAACGGGTTGTCGGTCTTTCCCCCGGCGCCTTCCGCAATCCACTCCGCCATTTTCAGCCCTTGATACGTGGCCATGGCGACGCCGTGTCCCGCGTATCCGACGGCGAAATAAATGCCATCCATTTGTCCCGCGTGCGGCATGATGTCGAAGCAGAAATCGAGCGTACCGCCCCAGACGTATTCCACTTTCGCGTCGCACAATTGCGGATATACGTCAATCATGCCAAGACGCAGAATTTCCGCACTTTTGCGAATCGTCTGATCGGTCTCCGGAAAAAACGCCGCGCGGCCTCCGAACAACATGCGGTTGTCAGGAGTGAGCCGGTAGTAATACAGATAGTTCTTGGAATCGTAGATCTGGCGGTTGCGCGGGCTCAATTCGCGAGCCAACGCTTCGGGAAGAACCTCGGTCGTGATGATAAACGACCCGATAGGGATGATTTTCTTGCGCAGCGCAGGAGTCGCCGCGCCGGTGTAGCCACTGGTTCCGACCAGCACGTTGCGCGCCCAAACCGCGCCCCGAGAGCTGTTCAGCCGGAAACCAGGCGCGCCATTCCGCGATTCGCGTTGGATGCTCTGCAGCCGCGCACCCTCACAGATCTGAGCACCGGCCCGCATCGCAGATGTGGCGATTCCGGCCACGTAGCGCGCGGGGTTGAGTCCGGCCGAGATCTCATCGACCATGCCCCCGTAATAAATGCTGGAGCCGATCTCGCTGTGCAGTTGCTCGCGCGGCACAACGCGCAACTGGTGGTTGAATTCACGGGCGATTACTTCGACCTGGCGGGCATAGTCGTCAAAATGCGTCTGTTTGCAGGCGACTTCGAGGTGTCCGGTACGGGCGAAATCGCAACCAATGTTTTCGTCCTTCACGATGCGCTCGACCGCATCGATCGTCTCTAGCGACGCGGCGTACATGCGCCGCGTAAGTTCGCGCCCGTACATTGAAATGAGTTTATTGACGCCGAGCTTTAGTCCGGTGAGCACCATGCCACCATTGCGCGAACTCGCGCCCCAGCCGATGGTTTCCGATTCGAGCACGACGACTTTCGCCCCGCGTTTGGCTAGAGCAAGCGCCGCCGAGAGTCCCGTGAATCCCGCGCCGATGATGGCCACGTCGGCGCTCTCCGGCAATGGCAGCGCCGGAGATGTGGGCATCTCGACGGTCGTGAGCCAGTAGTTGAGTTCTTGAGGCATGAGGGTTTATAGCACCGCGGTCTCGTGAATCATCCGCCCCTCGGCGAACCGCGAGAAGTTCAACAGGGTCGCATCAATCAACTCCGTCTTCCCACTCAAGATCAAGTCACTGAGAATTTTGCCGGTCGCTGGCGAGTGCATCACGCCATGCCCGCTGAATCCGTTGGCGAAAAAGAAGCCTGGGACCTCGGGTGACTCGCCAAGAATCGGATGATGATCAGGCGTCATTTCATAAAGGCCGGCCCAGGCTCGCTTCGGATTGACCTCGACATTTTCAAACACGGGCACGCGATCCGCGGCACGCGTAAGAATTTTTTCGATGAAGCCCGCATCGAAATCGGTCTTATAGCCCGGCGTTTCTTTCGGGTCGTTCCACGCCAGCAGAAACCCGCGGCTCTCCGGGCGGAAGTGAAAGCCAGTGGACATATCGATGATCATAGGCGCGGTGTGCGGAAACTGGTCAAACGGCTCAGTGGGGACCAGCATGCGACGCAACGGTTCGACCGGCAGATCGATGCCCACCATCCTCGCAATCTGCGCAGCCCACGGTCCCGCGCAGTCGACCACCGTGCGAGTCGAAACCGTGTCGCGTGTCGTCGCTACTTCGAAGCTTCCGCCTTCGACGTTGCGCTTGATTCCAGTGACGCCGGCGTTTTTCCAAAGTGTGGCCCCGTGATCGCCAGCCCATGTCATGAATCCGATCATGGCGCTGTAAGGATCGACAAATCCGTCCGTCGAGCAGAAACTGCCGCCAACAATATCGTCGCCCCGCAGCAGCGGAAACATGCCGCGAATCTCATCGCCGGTGACGAGCCGCACGTGCTTCAACCCCATGGCAACCTGCTTCTCGTAGTTGGCGCGCAGATAGGCCAGATGCTTTTCGCTGGTCGCGCAAAAAAGATATCCCTGCGCACGGTAGTCGCACGGATATCCGAGCCGCTCTTCGAAGCTGGCATAGAACGGGATCGAGTAGAGCGACATCTGGATGTTAACCGGCGTGGAGAATTGCGCCCGCACGCCGCCCATGCTCTTGCCCGTGGATCCCTTGCCCTGCGATGTCTCGCGTTCAATCACGAGAACGTTCTTGCAGCCCGCCGCGACCAGGTGGTAGGCGATGCTGGAGCCGACAATCCCTCCGCCAATGAGGACGATGTCCGCGGTGTGCATGGTAGCGGAGCCATTGTAAATGCTCTGGCACACACGCGTTGTGCGGTGGCGGGGCGCTGCCCCGCGCTCCGCAAGATTATTGTTGTCCCACCTTAGGAGGTCGCCGCAGCGAGCGCAACTCTGACCAGCAGCACAAGAACATACCAGCCGAACACGACGGCGAACGCGGTGCCCCGCTTGGTTTTACTGATGCACGTAATGCCGATGGCGGTCAGAACCAACGTCCAGAGGGTGATGACATCCAACGGTGTCAGCAGGGCGCGAAGTACCGCGGAGCCGTCTGGGCCGATGAAGTACCCGGGATTCGTAGCCACTGGATTCTCGATATTGAAACCGTCGCCACTGACTCCCGCAAGAAGCGACAGAGTCGCCAGTAGCGCCCTCAGCAACTCCGGCAACCGGGTATACACAATCAGCGCAAACAGA
>Ga0302143_1000164_pt1:0-5000 | contig 12377 bp, 4 predicted proteins | sample I_Bog_E2_1_FD_198555 | JGI IMG/M metagenome (GOLD analysis project Ga0302143, IMG submission 198555) | Peat permafrost microbial communities from Stordalen Mire near Abisko, Sweden - I_Bog_E2_1 | ecosystem: Environmental > Terrestrial > Soil > Wetlands > Peat | place: Sweden: Abisko...
GTGACAGTGACACTGTGCGAAGCAGACACATAGTCTATTATAAACTCATGTCATGATGTGAACAGCGCTGGTTGTGAAGTGGTGTACAAAAAGCCGCTGCTCGACGTTAAATAATCCAATGTGAGAGTGTTTGTGTCATTTCGATCTTCCAAGTCACAGGGGTCTTTTTAGCAAGCCGAGCGATTCCGGATGTTACACCCACCTCTTAACTTGCTATATATAGGAGGCATGTCTTTCTGAGACATGCCTCCGACAGTCAGTGAGTGTGATTATGCCTTGCACACCGACTGACTGTCGAGTGAGCGTCATTGAAAAAAAGACGCTGAGTGTGTTTGCCTCACACGCTGATGTCGGTGTGACCGTCGAGAGAGTGTATGGGAAAGCACTCTGTGTCTTAGTGATTTTGAGAAAAAGTGTAAAAATGCCTACACTGATTTATACATGGAAAGGAGATTGAGAGGAGCTCTTAATTTTCAATTATTTTTAACAACAGGGGGGACCTTCATCAAAATTTTCGAAAATTCAGATCTTGTGTCCCCCTCTTAACTTGCTATATATATGAGGTGGTGTGATTTAGTAGATGCGATGTGTTGATGAGAGTCGGCCGTTCCAAAGGACTCGACGCTTCAACTCTAGCGCGAACGATTATTAGCACCATCTCACCTGTGATGATGTATTTTGCTTCGCTGACCCTGACGCATACTGTGTCGGTTTAGTTGTCTTAAAAGCGTACAGGCCGCGGTCTGCCTAAGGCCGATTGGGCACACAACTCCGTGTGTCATGATGACTTTAAAACCCAAAAGACTGAAAATGAACCCTCGTTTTCAGTTGGGTATAACTCATGATTGTATATCATGGTACAGAGGGTTTTGAAGTGGACATTTGCCCGCAATGGGTAGAATGTCAGTATTAGTTTGAACAAATGCCTCAGTTTATAATTCAAAGAATGTCTCAAACAAACAAATCCGGTTATTCCGAAAATAAATTAAAAATACTTTTGTGTTTATCACAAAAGTTGTTCATCTCATTCACAAAGTGACTTTCATTGACTCTCTTATAAATGATGTGTTGTTCCTCTAGACACTGTTATGTTTATAAAGTCATGATGACCTTAGTGATGTAAGTCACTGTCACTTTGTGATTCATAATGAGATTCATGTTTTGGTGCAGTTGATTGTTCATTAAAGAGCAGTTGATTGTGCTTTAACTAACTGGTTGATCCTGCCAGTAGTCATATGCTTGTCTCAAAGATTAAGCCATGCATGTATCAGTACAGGCCTTTAAATGGCTAAACCGCGAATGGCTCATTAAATCAGCTATTGTTTCTTAGATCTTACATTTCATACTTGGATAACTGCAGTAATTCTGGAGCTAATACATGCCACTGTGTTTCACTCGCAAGAGTGGAATGGGTTTATTAGATCAAAACTAACCACACTTCGGTGTGTTGGGTTGATGACTCTGGATAACCAACCTGACCGTATGGCCTTGTGCTGACGGCGTATCTTTCAAGTGTCTGACCTATCAACTGTCGATGGTATGTGATATGCTTACCATGGTGATAACGGGTAACGGGGAATCAGTGTTCGATTCCGGAGAGGGAGCCTTAGAAACGGCTACCACATCTAAGGAAGGCAGCAGGCGCGCAAATTACCCACTCTCAGTTCGAGGAGGTAGTGACGAAAAATAACGATGGTAGACTCATTACGAGGCCTACCAATTGGAATGAGTACAATTTAAATCCTTTAACGAGGAACAATTGGAGGGCAAGTCTGGTGCCAGCAGCCGCGGTAATTCCAGCTCCAATAGCGTATATTAAAATTGTTGCAGTTAAAAAGCTCGTAGTTGGATCTCAGGTGTGAGTCGTCGGTACAATCTTAGTATTGTTACTGTTCGTTCTCCGCCTTATATAGCTGTTGATGCTCTGTAGTGGTCTTTACTGATTGTTACAGAGTGCACGGCACGTTTACTTTGAAAAAATTAGAGTGCTCAAAGCAGGCCTTTGTGCCTGAATAGTCTTGCATGGAATAATGGAAAAGGACTTCGGTTCTATTTTGTTGGTTTTCGGTTCCGAAGTAATGATTAAAAGAGACAGACGTGGGCATTTGTATGGTGGTGTTAGAGGTGAAATTCTTGGATCGCCGCCAGACAAACTACCGCGAAAGCATTTGCCAAGGATGCCTTCATTAATCAAGAACGAAAGTCAGAGGTTCGAAGACGATCAGATACCGTCCTAGTTCTGACTATAAACTTTACCGACTAACAATCAGGAGCGGTTAGAATTTATTGACCCTCCTGGCTGTCCCTGGGAAACCTGAAGTAAAGGTTCTGGGGGGAATATGGTCACAAGGCTGAAACTTAAAGGAATTGACGGAAGGGCACCACCAGGAGTGGAGCCTGCGGCTTAATTTGACTCAACACGGGGAAACTCACCCGGCCCGGACACTGGAAGGATGGACAGATTGACAGCTCTTTCTTGATTCAGTGGGTGGTGGTGCATGGCCGTTCTTAGTTGGTGGAGTGATTTGTCTGGTTAATTCCGATAACGAACGAGACTCTGTCCTGCTAAATAGTACGCTGTTCTTGGGATCATCTGGTCTTTCAGACAGTGCTGACTTCTTAGAGGGATACGCGGTATTCAAACCGCACGAAATAGAGCAATAACAGGTCTGTGATGCCCTTAGATGTCCGGGGCCGCACGCGCGCTACAATGACAGTATCAGAGAGTATTACCACCTGGTCCGAAAGGATTGGGAAATCTTGGCAATATTGTCTCATCGGGGATTGAGACTTGTAATTATTTCTCATGAACGAGGAATTCCCAGTAGATGCAAGTCATCAGCTTGCGTCGATTACGTCCCTGCCCTTTGTACACACCGCCCGTCGCTACTACCGATTGAATGGTTTAGTGAGGTCCTCGGATTGTGGTCTCTGGAGTGCAAACTTCATTGACTGTAAGAAGACGATCGAACTTGATCATTTAGAGGAAGTAAAAGTCGTAACAAGGTTTCCGTAGGTGAACCTGCGGAAGGATCATTACTAAATGAAATAATGTTCTACTTATACCTGAAGGTATTTGTACATCATTAAGATGCATGAAATATATCATATAACCCAAAAGAGGGTCAATTCAAGTCCTCCACACACAATTCTTATTCAAAAAGAGTTGTTTGCATGTTGAGGCAAAAACTGTGCGGTACTTTCGCCGCCAAACAAAACTTTTGATACCATTGATGGGGTGTCTGTTGATTTTGTCCCAGTGCATGAGTAGACTCATTCAGACTCATTTAAATGCATACAATATACATTTATACTGTTTGATTGTATAAATTTTGTTGTGCAGAGTCGAGAGATGTTCATGTGCAAGGCTTAAATAGTTGAAATAGTCAATTGATTGATGAAAAAACTGCCCCATTGAAAAATTTGTCTGTTGATGTACATTCGCATCAAAACCATTTACGAGTTGCTATTTCCATATGGTTTCCGAACATTGTGATTTGTTGAGACCATGATTATGGCCTGTGTTGCGATATATTACTGCAACTGCAGCGAGTCATAATTAAAATTATAAACATCTTTCTTTTTGAAATAGAAGAAAGTAAATTGTAAACTTTAAGCGGTGGATCACTCGGCTCGTGTGACGAGGAAGAGCAAAGCCAAGTTTGTGTTGTAATGTGAATTGCAGAACGATTTGAGCATCTACCTCTCGAACGCATATTGCGGTCTCAGGGGTTAAATCCTGAGGCCACGTTTGTCCGAGCTTCGGCTCTATTTATCATCACGTTCCTCTAGTGATGGATTGAGAGAATGTCCTGGTCTTTGTAGCCTTTTATGTGTGCGGACTATGATGGACGTCTCTTTAAGGTGTGATCTCTAGGTTGATGGTAGTGCAATGCCGATAAAGGAATATCTGAAAATGATTTCGATTGTTTTCATAGATTGATATTCCAGTGTTGTACAATGATCTGTCAGTAGAGACGGTTTGCATGATAACCACACAAATCATGTAAGTTGATCTTGACCATACCTATGCCCTAGCACGCATTGCATGGTTAGAATGGAATATAGCGCTTTGTAAAATAAAGCGAGGATACATAGGGTGATTTATGTTATTGTAAATCATTGATCCCTCCTCAATTTGTTTTGTTTGCCGTTGTCCATTCTTTCTGTGAAGTGTTGGGGTGTTAACCGGGTCTAGTCTCAATTAATGTTCCCACATTGTGATGAGGAATATAATGAGAGGCAGACTGTTTTGGTCGCGGCTTGATAAGTTGCGCCCGGTCTGTGTTTGTATATTTGTTATTGAATATGCACTCACTCTTATTATATCTAATCGTTGGGAGTATGATACTTTACAGTATTACATGTAGAATTGAGATGATAAAGATGAACAGAAGGAGGACTATTTTCCATACTTCACCCAACTATACACCTGAACTCGGATCAAGCGTGAATACCCGCTGAACTTAAGCATATCAGTAAGCGGAGGAAAAGAAACTAACAAGGATTCCCTTAGTAGCGGCGAGCGAACAGGGAATAGCCCATAACCGAATCTCTTGGTGTGATACCAATGAGAAATGTGGTGTTTGGGTGGTTTCTTGTTGTGCATAAAATGATTGTAAGTCCACGTGATTGTGGCGCTCTGCCCAGAGAGGGTGTAAGGCCCGTAACGATCATTTATGTGTATGACGCGAAATTACTCAAGAGTCGGATTGTTTGGGAATGCAGTCCTAAGCGGGTGGTAAACTCCATCCAAGGCTAAATACAACACGAGACCGATAGTAAACAAGTACCGTGAGGGAAAGTTGAAAAGAACTTTGAAGAGAGAGTTCAATAGTGCGTGAATCCGCTTAGAGGTAAACGGGTAGAGCTGAAGTTGGACTTGATGGTTGATACTTTTTGTTGGTGTCATCTTAGCATTGTGCTGTATCTCTGCTTTAAGGAGACCACAATGTTAAACAATGGTGTGCCTAACAATTAGTTGTTTTCCTCTTGTCTTC
>Ga0302143_1000164_pt1:10000-12377 | contig 12377 bp, 4 predicted proteins | sample I_Bog_E2_1_FD_198555 | JGI IMG/M metagenome (GOLD analysis project Ga0302143, IMG submission 198555) | Peat permafrost microbial communities from Stordalen Mire near Abisko, Sweden - I_Bog_E2_1 | ecosystem: Environmental > Terrestrial > Soil > Wetlands > Peat | place: Sweden: Abisko...
CGAAGGGTGTCAAAAAATTGACTATTTCAGGTCAAAATTCTCACCATAAAATTTATAGATACGGCGATACAAATTGACCTTTGAAAGGCAAAGATATTTTGCTTATTTTTTCCATAAATAGTTTACAGAATTTCTCCTTATTATTTCAATCAATGAAATAAATCAACAGAATTTTTCCAATTCACACATGTAAGTCATAATTTAACAACACAATTCTCTACTTCATACTAAAAACAGTCCATGTCACAGTCAATTTATTAATGTCAAGTCACTTTTTCAACCTGTTAATTATGTTCCTATAATATAGATTTATCTATTGAAGGTGTACACTATATGCTACTCATCAATATTTCTAAAACAGACAAAAAAATATCTCAACACAATATCAATTTATTTTCTCATCTTTTTCATTTAGTTTATAAAACCCCGAAGGGTGTCAAAAAATTGACTATTTCAGGTCCAAATTCTCACCATAAAATTTGAATATACGGCGATGTAAATTTGACCTTAAAGGCAATGAGACTTTTTCCGCATCTTTTATTATAGTTGAGAGAAATAATCATAGCAATTTCAATCAAAGAAAAGAAATGAATTCAATTCAATGATTCTACATATAAAGCTATATTTCCGATAAATTATTCATACGCACAATAATCACTTCAATAGAAATTCAATTTTTATTTTATTTAAAATCAAAAAGAAAATTAAATTGCAAGAAATAAGTAGTCAACACCTTAAATCATAACGTATATAATATGTACTTCTTTCAATTGAAAGTAACAAAATTTCACTTTCAACTCAATTTTTCACCACTAAGCAATGAGCGGATGAAAAAATAAATATGCCCAGTCGACGCAGCACGTTGCCTTGCATATATAGGCACAGTTACAAGGCAATCGGAGGAGATGAAAAATGTACAAATTTTTTTTGAATTATAAATAAATAATTCAATGTATTGACTACTCTTAAGTAAATCTGCATATATATTCAAACCGCTTTAACTTTTTACATTGACCACATTCTTTCAAACTTTTTTTTTACATCTGTTCTTCTCATTGAGATCTACACAGCGCAAAAAACAGATTGAAAAAATTCCTTTCCAAACTCTCACAATATTCAATTGAAAGATACAAAATTTCACTTTCAACTCAATTTTTCACTATGAAGGAATTGTCCGATTAGAAAAATTCTTTCGCCAGTCGATTCACCACATTGAATTCTATCTGAATAAGAAAATTCAAAAAAAATTCAAAAAATGTTTGCTACCTCCAAAGTCGCGCAGTTGCGTATATTTACATCAACACACGCATATCAATCAAACAAGACAAGAACGAATACATATCTAATTTTTGATAAAATATTCCTTTTCAACGCAATACATTTACTATAAGAGTTAAATTTCAGTTAAATCGAATTACAATGAGCCATAAGAACAATAATGCAAAGCAATATTGCCTTCAATTTGTTTGTGTATACTATATACTACTTTATGCTACTTGCAACTTTAACACGCAAAATCTTCATGAAGGAATGAGTGAATCACAAAAATTCTATCTTCATTCGACTCAGCTCATTGAGATCTACTTATATAAATGATAAAAAAAATTTGCATTAAAAAATTTTTTTCTATTCGTGAGTGGAACAGCTTTTGGTTATATAGAAAAGCTATATATATAGCTTCTTTACAGTCATTCAGAGCAATTTAAACTTTTGACAGTAATTCTTTCACCAGTCTACACAGTGCATTTACGTCTATATACTACTTGATCTACTTACATATTTAACATGTAAAATCATCATGAAGGAATGTGTGAATGACAAAAAATCTTTCACCATTCGACTCTGCACATTGAGATCTATCTATATAAATGATAAAAAAAATATTTACATTGAAAGACATTTCTTTCTATGCGTGAGTGGATGAGGTTTTGGCTATACCAGGAACCTATATAAATGACATATTTTATCAATTGCTTGCAGAAATTAGACCATTTTTTAGAAGGTTTTTTGAAAAATTTTTCTAAGTTCGAATGGATCTTACACCGCACTCTTAACTTGCTATATATGTGAGGCATGTGTTTTTCAGAATTGCCTCCTGAGTCAAGTGAGCGTCATTGAGCTGGGTATAAAAAAGACGCTGAGAGTGAACGACATGTGAACAGCACAGCGCTTTTTTGTGAGGTGGTGCACACAAAAAAGTCGCTCAGAGTGGATTTGGACATTGTCATTTTTTCAGTCAATTTTGGACTTGGAAAAATATTCACTGATTTCTGACATAGTCGTTTTTTTGAGAAATGTTGGAGAGAGTGTCATTGAAAAAAAGACGCTAGAGTGTGACAGTGACACTGTGCGAAGCAGACACATAGTCTATTATAAA
>Ga0302143_1000170_pt1 | contig 12277 bp, 10 predicted proteins | sample I_Bog_E2_1_FD_198555 | JGI IMG/M metagenome (GOLD analysis project Ga0302143, IMG submission 198555) | Peat permafrost microbial communities from Stordalen Mire near Abisko, Sweden - I_Bog_E2_1 | ecosystem: Environmental > Terrestrial > Soil > Wetlands > Peat | place: Sweden: Abisko, Stordalen...
CTTGCGCGGAAGCTTCAGCGCTCACAGGAATGGACCCACTTCTGCTCATGGAAGTTGAGCCATGTAGCGCGCGTGAGTTTGTGGTCAGGTGGCCGGATCAACCGGTAGCCGGTCTGCTCGGCGGCAAATTTTCCTTTGCCTGACGGTGACGGCGGGCGGGTATGCCGGTTTTTAGTGCCCGGCAGCGCGTTGCCGCACGACTGGAACCTCCTCGCCGGTTGCCGGGTCGGGAAGATCCGGCAGCAGCGACGGGGCTCAGCAGCCCGACCGCGCGCTCGGTCTGAAGAGGCTGCTGCTAAATTCCGGTCCCTTGTTCGACGCCGCGCGGCGAGCGCGCGTCGATGTGTCGGGACGTCCCTCGTCCCGACACCATCCACAAGCCACGGCGCGCAAGGCGGGTCAAAGGCGCCGCGCCGCCTTTGGCGCGGCGGGAGCGGAGCCACGCGCAGAAAATCGGCGCTGGCCGATTTTTGAGCATGGCGAGCACCCACACTTTGACGCGCTTTGCGCGACGTGGCACCGCCGCCCAGCACTCCGGCGGCGACATCGGTGGTGCCTTCAGTTCTTCCTTGTACGACGAACGGGCTTTTCAGACGGTTTCGCCGGCGATTCCGGGTTGCGCAGGGACGGCCCGTCGATGCGGATGGTGGTGCAGTGGTGCTGCAGGCGATCGAGCAATGCGTCCACCAACGGTTTCTTATCGAACAGCCCGTACCAGTCCGGCAGGTCAAGGTTGGTGGTGATGATCGTCGAGACCCGGGCGTAGCGTTGGTCCAGCAGGCGAAAGAACGCGTTGGCTTGTTCCGGCTTGATCGTTAAGTAGCCGAGCTCATCGATTAGCAAAGGTTGCATGCGGCTCAGTTGGGCCAGCAGCCGTGTGGTCGTACGATCGGCTAGCGAGGCGTAGAGTTCGTCGAGCAGGACTTGAGCGTTGATGAAGCGTCCACGGTAGCCATTGAGGCAGGCCTCGCGCAACAGCCCAATCGCCAGTCCGGTTTTGCCGGTGCCCGGGTTGCCGATGAACAGCACATTGTCGGCGCGGCGCAGGAAGTCCAGTCCGGCGAGCGTTTGGATCTGCGCCTTGCTCACGCCTGGCTGCCGGTTGAACGGGAAGCTATCGAGTGACCAAAGCCACGGGAGACGTGCCTGTTCGAGCCGATAGGCGAGGCTGCGTTCGCGGCGAGAAGCGGCTTCCTGGCCGAGCATCCGGTACAGCAACTCCGGCGCGGCGATGGCCTCGCGTTCGGCGCGTTCGATCTCGGCGTCGAGTGCGTCCGCCATGCCATGCAGGCGTAGCTGTTCGATCAGCGCGCGCAGCTTGTCACGCATCGTCGTCTTTCCTTGTGTTCAGCGCGAAGAAGTCGCCGGCGACTTGTTTGAGGATCAGATCTTCCAGCCGGCCGAGGTCGAACAGGCCATACAGCAGGGCCTGTTCGACGGCGGCGATGAACGGACCGGCTGGGTAGGTGCGCTTCATCTCGACCAGCCGGCGGAGTGCTCGCCGGCCGCCTGCGTTACCGCGCTGCCTGATAGCGTCCACGTAACGGTCGAGGCTGGGGTGGTGGCCGCTCAGCAGTTTTTCTTCAGTTGCTGTGCCGCGGCCCTGCCGCAGCGGGATGGTATGATGACCGGGCAAGGTGCTTTTGGCATTGCGCTGAGCGATCATCCGTTGGTGGACGGCGATCGTGGTGTCCTTGCGGCAGACGCGGATCTCGGCCGGCAGCTTGTAGACGGCGACCGACTTGCCAACGAGCCGCTCGGGCACGGAATAGCGGTTGGTGTCGACGCTGACATAGCCGTGCAGGTCGACCAGGCGCTCCAGCAACTCGTAGACCGGCGGCAGCGCATCCGGCAGCGGCACGAGATGTGGCTGCTCGATAACGTAGGCGGCATCAGGCGACATGCCGAGTGCGGCCTTCGGCTTGCGGTTGGCGACGTCGCAGCACCAGGCGAGCACCTGGCGGTTGAGATCGTCGAAATCCACGAAGTAGCGGCCGGCCAGGAAATTCGTTTCCACATAGGCGAACGGGCGCTCGATCCGGCCCTTTCGGTCGGGATGGCCAACCTGGTGGGCACGGAACCTGAAGCCCAGGGTGCGGGCAAACGCGCCCATCTCCGGAGCAATGACGGCATCGGCGCCGGACCCGCTTGCCAGCAGGACGCTGGTGTTGTCGATGATACACACCGGACAGACACCCGCCATGAAGCGCGCCGCTTCGAGCAGGAACGTCTTGGCTTCGAACCGGGTGAACCGCGGGTAGTACTGAATGAACAGCCGGCGCGAGTAGGCCAGCACCAGGCCGGCGCACTGCGCGGTGACAGGCTTGTCGGCTGTCGCGAACGTCACCCGATGCGGCGACGTGTCGTGCTGCATCTCCTGGCCCGGCACGAAGTCATACTCGCCGGCGCGTCGCGGCGGACTGCGCAGGCCAGCCTCCCTGACCCAACGGGTCAACGTGCTGTAGTGCACCTCGATACCGTCGCCGGCCAGCAGTTCGCGGACCCGCACCACGTTGCCACGGGCGCGCTCGAAGGCGGCCTTCACCCGTACCAACGTCGCGTCATCGCACGGTGCCGCTTCTGCTACGTTGCTGTCCCGCTCACGCAGGATGCGCCGCACGGTGTTGCGCGACAGTGCCAGCAGGCGGCTGATCTCGCGCAGGCTGTGGTCCTGCGCCTGCAAGGTGCGCACCGCACTGCGGATCTCGGTCGGGGTCATGCGCGTCCTCCCTCTCAATCGCGATCGTCAGGGCGTCGATCGCCGCCCGCAGACGCGCCACCCCTGCGATCAGCGTCTCCGGCACAGGGCGCAGCGCCGCCATTCGCTTCCTCAGGCGCGCGAGAACCGCCTCGAGGCAGCGCAGATCGGCGGCGCATTCGCCTTCGGGTCCGGCGCGCAGGCGCTCGCCGGCGCGCCGTTCGTCGTTCGCCCGCCGGGCGTCGAGAAACAGACGGGGATCGCTGACCATGCGCTCGCGCACCGTTCGCGTGGCCTGCTGGTAGTGCTCGAACCAGCACAGCAGCTCGCGAGTAGACAGCGGCGCCGCGGCCAGCGCCGCCAGCAGGCTGTCGGCATGTGCGGCATTGGCACGCGCCAACGGGACCACCACCCGGTTGGCCGCCCAGCTCGACAGATTGCCGGTGCGCACCGCCGCCAGGGCCGCGTCGGGCAACGCCGACAGCAGCTGCAGACGCCGGCTGACCCAGCTCACATCGCGTCCGCACCGGCGAGCCAGGTCGTGTTGCGTTAGGCCCTGACCCTGAAGCAGCTCGCGCAGCAGCAAGGCTTCCTCGATGCTTGCGAACGAGCGGTCCTGCGCGCGCGCCAACACCCCCAGTACCGCCTCGGCCAGGTCGCACGTCCATTGCTCGACGCTGGCCGTGTCGCGACCGAGCCGACGCAGCGCGGCAACGCGCCGATAACCGTCGATCAGCACCCGCGGGTCAGCGCCCGCACCGGCAGCACCGGGAACCGCCACCACGATGCAAGGCACGATCTGGCCACACCGCTCGATGGACTGGGCGATCCGCGCCACCGCCTGCGGTTCCACCAGGCGGCTGCCGGCAAAGCGCAGGTCCAGGCGGTGCAGATCGAGGTCCAGACGATGGCTGTCCATGGGCGTCATCGCTGGCAGGGCGGCCGGTTCGCGCCTGTCACGTCCCGCGGGAGCCTCACTGCGACGTCAGTCGGGTTCACCATGGCGGTTTGCGCTCCGTCCGGGCGTGGTCAACACGGCCGCGGCGATGATCGCGACGGCGCAGGAACCCCAGCCGAAGCGGCGGCAGGCAGGGACGATCGCACCAATGGCAGTACGTCGTTGCTTGCCGGGGCGCCTCGGCCGGAGAAGCGTCGTCGCGCGAGATCACCATCGCGCCGGCCGCCAGCAGATCACCCGCCGGCGGCGGGGGTGAACCGTGATGCGTCACTATTTTTCTGCGCGCCCGAAACCGACCCATCCGAGCGGCATGCTTCCGCCGGCCGCGATGGGTCTGCTGATAGCGTTTGCCCGCATCCTGGAGCGTCTGGCGACGCGCCTGTCCGGCGCAATCGCTGCCACAGTAGATCTGCCCGCGGTCACAGCAGCTGCACACGACCACCTGGCAGTGACACCGCGCGCACAGGAACAGACGGCCAGCCCCTGGCCCGGCCTGCCCATCGTCGCAGACTCGGCGTAGACGAACGCCATCCTTGGCAGGATACTCGCCCTGCATTCGTGCCCAGCACGGTGTGGGGCACGGCGTCGAGACAGAACTGCCAGGTAATGGTCGGCGCCGTGCTTGCCCCTCAATTCTGGCAGGCTTCCGATACGCTGCCGAGACACGCCGTGCCTCCTGCACGGCGCCCCCGCCAAGAACCGCATCGGTCCGGATCGTGGCGCCACGGGCTCACGCCGCGCCACGCCTGCGGCAAGCGCCGGCTCCCTGAAGCAGGCCTCGCGCGCACAGCAGCGGCTCGGAACAACGGCGAAACTGGCTACAGGCTGCGCACCGCCGCCAACCTATGGATGGGCCTCCGCGCACAAGCACGACGCGCCGGTAGGAATGATGTCAGTGGGTCAACTTCCCTGAGCGGACCCGGGTCAATCACCGTGAGCGCTGAGGGCAGGCGGCGGCAGGGCTCCCGCTGCCCGAAATCATCGAGCTGCTGCGGACGAAGTCGGCCCACGATTTCAGACTCTACAAGCCGGGCACCCTTCAGCGCCGAATCGAGCGGCGCATGGCGCTGGCCGGGATCGCCACGGACCACATGGCACGGGATTAGGCGATGCCTGCCGCGATGAGTTTGTCCGGGAAGTCATCCGGGGCATCCAGCAAGGTGGTTCCGGCGATGTCGCGGAACATCCGGGCCAGGGGCAGCGTGCCGCTGATATGCTTGGGTACGACTTCGCAGATTCCCATGCCGCCTTCGATCTGGATGGCATCAACCAGCATCTTCGAGCCGAGGCGACCGACGAACAGCTTCACCATCGCTGCTTCAGGCTCAAACGGTGAATCGTGCTCGATGAGTCTCGCAACGTGTTGGATGCCGAGCCACGCCATGTGGCTGTCAGTCACAATCTCAGCCAGCATTGTCTGGATCACTTGCAGGCTGGCGATCGGATGACGGAACTGCACGCGATGCTTGGCGTATTCCGCGGCATGCGAAACCGCCGCCTTGGCGATGCCGACGGTTTGCGCGGCCTCGGCCACGGCGCCGACCGAGAGCACCTGACCGGCGATCCCGGACGCGCAGTTTTCGGTACCCATGACTCCAGCCTCAGTCACCGAGACGTTCTTGAAGCTGAGATGAGCGACTGGACAGGCCCTCAATCCCATGGTTTCCAGCCTGGGCCCGACGCTCAGGCCACTTGTCCCGGCGTCAACGATGAAAGCGGCGAGCCGGATGTTATCGGCATCTGGTCGAATGGTGGCGAATACCAAATAAGTATCGGCCGCGCCGGCGTTTCGCACGAAAGTCTTGGTCCCGTTGAGCGTAAATCCACTTCCCTGTCGGGTAGCGAGCAGTGCGTCGGGACCATTCCCCAACGTCGGACCTTCTTCCTGGATGGCGATCGCGCCGAGCTTTTCACCTTTGATCAGCGCGGGCAGATACTGTTTCTTCTGGACGTCGCTGCCCCAATGGGCGATGGCATAAGCGAACAGGGCGTGATTGTTGAGGATGGAGGCGATGGCAGGGCAGGATCGCGACAACGCCTGAACGACCTCGATGTGGCTGATGAAGCCGGCGCCGGCCACATCTGATTGTTCGGGTACCGCGAGGCCGAGGAAGCCCTGCGCCGCCAACCGGGCGATCAGCGCCTTGGGGACCACCCGGCCGCGATCCAGTTCCGCGGCGACCGGACCGAGAATTTCATTGGCGAAGTCATGGCCGCGTTGCCGGAGGATCTTCTGTGCATCAGTCAGAGTGTGAGTCATTTTGCACCTGCCGTCATTGCCGGAGCCGCGACCTTGGGTCGGGCGAGAACCGAACGCGCGATCACCAGGCGCTGGATTTGATTGGTGCCCTCATAGATCTGCATGACTTTGGCATCACGCATGAACTTGCCGAATTCCGAGGTGTATGCGTGCGATCCCATCAGGCGCATCGCCTGCGTTGTGACGCTCATCGCCACAGCCGTGCCTAGCGTCTTCGCGACCGCCGATTCCATCGAGAAAGGAAGCTTCGCCTCGCGCAGCACCATGGTGTGATGCTGCGCCTGCCGCGCAGCTTCGATCTGGATCTGCATGTCGGCGAGATCGAACTGCAGCGTTTCCCCCGGATAGGACGTGGCGGGATAGCGCTCATGCAGGTGCTTGACGCATTCATCGAGGCACCGTTGCGCCAGTCCGATGGCGATAGCGCCGATAGACGGCCTGGCGATATCGAGTGTTTCCATGGCGATTCTCATGCCGTCACCCTCTTTGCCTAGAAGATTGGAGGCGGGGACATGAAGATCCTTCATAAAGAAGAACACCGTGTTCGAGCTGCGCAACCCAAGCTTGTCTTCCTCATCGCCCATGATGAAGCCGGGCAGGCCACGCTCGACGATAAAGGCGCTGAGACCCTTCACGCCTTTCGCCGGATCGGTCGCCGCAAAGACCACGTAGACGGCAGCCTTCCCGCCATTGGTGATCCAGCATTTCGGCCCATTCAGGATGTACTCGTGACCGCTCTTGACCGCGGTCGCCACGCCCGCTCCGGCATCCGAACCGGCGGCCGGTTCCGTCAAGGCAAAGGCTCCAATATCGGCGCTAAGCATCGGCTTGAAAAAAAGGCGCTTCTGGTCGTCGTTACCCGCGATCAGAACCGCTTCCATACTGAGGATGCTGGCGGATAGTGTGGTTCCCATAGCGGCACAGCCGTATCCCCATTCCTCCAGCACCAACGCCTGAGTCAACGGGCTATAGCCAAGGCCGCCGTACTCCTTCGGTACTGCCATCGCGAAGATCTTGCTCGGCTGCGCGGCCTCCAGGAGATAGCCATGGAATTCGCCGGATTTATCGTACTCCGCTGCATGCGGAATGATGTTCTTGGCAACGAAGTCCTTCGCAGCCTGCTTTATAGCAAGTTGGTCTGGATTCAGGGGAGTCATGATCTGCTACCTTTCGTCGCCTTCACCGGGCGGTCTGGGCGACCTTGGCCTTCTTCGCATCGAAGCTGGCCCGCGCGGTCAGCGTATCTTCACCCGGACAACCTCCTCCCCGGCCGGCCCGAACACATGCGCCGCGCAGGCCATGCATGGATCGAAACTGTGAATCGTCCTCAGCACTTCCAGGGGCTCATCCGGAACAGCCAGGCGATGTCCATCCAGTAGCGCCGCCTCGTACGGCCCGTGCTGACCCTGGCCGTCAATTGGTCCGGCATTCCATGTCGACGGCACGACGGCCTGATAGTTGGTGATCAGGCCGTCGTCGATGACAACCCAGTGCGCGAGGGCGCCCCGTGGCCCCTCTACCGTGCCTATCCCGCGGCTGTGGCGGGGCCAGGTGTCCGGGTCCCATTTCGTACTGTTGAATGTCCGCACATCGCCACTTTCGATGTTCGCCATGAGCTTGTCATGCCAACCCGCCATGCGATCAACCACAAGCTTGCTCTCGATCCCGCGTGCCAGGATTCGTCCGAAGGTCGAATAGATCGCCTCGAACGGCAGGGCGAGCCGCGCAAGCGCCTCCGCCGTCAGAGCCTTTGCGGCGTCGTTCCCGACGGCGTGCAGCATGACCAGGCGAGCCAGAGGGCCCGTCTCCATCGGCTTTCCGCGCCAACGCGGCGCCTTCACCCAAGAGTAGGTACCAGCTGCATCGAGATGGTCGAAGGGTGGCTTCGGCCCCGTGTAGTCGAGCACTGTCTCACCGTGATAAGGATGCAGGCCGACGTCTTGGCTTTTGCTGTATTGGTACCAGGCATGGGCGACGAATTCCTGGATCTGCGCCGGATCCCGTAGATCGACCGGTTCGACCCGTGACAGGTCGCGGTCAAGCACGACGCCACGTGGTACGCCGAAGCCATTACCTGCGGCGTATCCTTCGAAGTCGCCGTAGGTCATGAAGTTACGCACATTCTCGCCGCGCGTGAACCAGTCCTTGTAGCTGCCGCCGATCGCGATCAGGTCGGGAAGATACACACCGTCAATGAAGCCCCGCATCGTCTCGATCAGTTGCCGGATCCGAATCAGCCCGGTCAGGGAAACCGCCGTGGCATCACCCCCGCCCGGCAACTTGCTGTCGCCCGCGATCGCGCATGGTGCGCCGCCAACCGCGACGTTCGGATGCGGATTCTTCCCGCCGAAGATGGTCAGCACCTCGCCGATTTCGCGCTGCCATCCCAGTGCCTCGATATAATGTGCGAGGGCGATCAGATCGATTTCCGGCGCCAGCCTGTATCCAGGATGATCCCACCAGCCATTCGTGAAGATCCCGAGCTGACCGGACGTCATGAGACCCTTCAGCCGTGCCTGCGCTAGGGCGAAGTAACCGACAGAGGTTTCGCGGTAACCGGCCCGTTCGGCGGTTTGTGCGGCGGCTTCCGGATCCGCGGTCAGCGCACGCAGGGGATTGACCCAGTCGAGGGCTTGCAAATGATAGAAATGGATGACGTGATCCTGCAGCAATTGGGCGCCGGCCATCAGGTCGCGAATCAGCTCGCCGTTCGGCGGCACTTGAATGCCAATGGCGTCCTCGACGGCGCGCACCGAGGCCAGGCCATGAACCAATGTGCAGACGCCGCAAATCCGCTGAGCGAAGGCCCAGGCGTCGCGTGGATCGCGGCCGCGCAGAATGATCTCGATGCCTCGTACCTGTGTGCCAGCGCTTAGCGCCTGAACGATCTTGCCATCACCGTCAACCGCCACTTCAATACGGAGATGGCCCTCGATGCGAGTGATCGGATCGATCACGATGCGTCGGCTCGTCATGGCTCAATCCTTGAGATTATCAGCGACGAGTTCCAGCAGGCTCGCGACCGTCTTGTTCCAGTTTCTGGCCTTGCCGCCGTGCTCAAGCGTCTGCCGGCAGCCGGAGCAGCTTGTATAGATGGTCGCCACACCGGTCACCTCGATCTGACGTTGCTTGATTTCGAAGGCCTTGTCCATGAGCGGCTGTGCCCGCTTGATTAGCGCGACACCACCGCCGCCGCCGCAACACCAGTTCGTGGCGCCGGCATCCTCCATTTCATGTAATTCGACGCCAAGGGCCTCCAGGATAACCCGCGGTGCCGCCGTGGCGCCCCCCCGGCGGGAGAGCTGGCAGGCATCGTGATAGGTCGCGCTGTGCGGTACCTTGTTCACGCGAATGCGGCCAACGGAAAGGCCCTCTGCGATCAGTTCCGTGATCTGCAAGACCCGGAACGGTAGGGCCTCGCCAAAAGCGTTCGCTGCCTCCCACCGCATTTCCGTGAAGGAATGGCCACATTCTGGCATCACAACTGTATTGGCGTCGCAGGCCAATGCCGCCTTGACGATGCCTAGCGTGATCTTCCTTTGTCCGGCGCGGTCGCCGGCAGTCAGCGAGACATTGTCCGCGTCAAACCCATCGGTCCGGAATGTCCACGACGCGCCCATGTGGTTCAGCACCTTGGCGATCGCCGCCATTGAGGCCGGATACATCTTCACATCGATCGATGACACGGTCGGGACGATATCTGCTGTCCCCTTGTCCACATTCATGACGACACCGTGATCGCGGCCGATGGCGTGCAACATGTCCTCGAACTGAGACCTGACCAGCCCGAACGGGCTGCCGGTCGCGTGTTCCTTTTCCGCCAAGACGCCGAGAAAATCGGCCGCCGCCAAGCCAGCCGCGAACATCCCATGACGGGCCCGCTCAACCAGTTCCGCGATGTCGATCCCCATCGGACAAATCAGCGAGCAGCGCCCGCACATGTTGCAGGAGTCGTAGATCAGCTCCTGCCAGCGCGCCAGTTCGTCAGGGGTGATCTTCGGCGCCAGGCCGAGCAAACGATAGGCGAAGGCGAACGGCCCGACCTCGCGTTCATAGGCCCGCCTGAAGGGCTCGACCTTGTGGATCGGCGTATAGCGGGGGTCTCCGGTCTGCACATAGAACTGACAGGCTTCCGCACAGCGCCCACAATGCACGCAGGATGACAACGCCAGCGCCACGGTCGGACCGATGTCGGCGATGAAGCCGCGCACGGCCGCGGCAACCTGGCCCGCATTTGGGACCTCAGCCGGAGGTGCCGCTGCCTTCGCGTCGCTGCTCATGTCGCGGCACCCTTGCGGGCAAAATTCATCCCCATACCCCAGCGCCCGGCGAACACGAGCGCGCCATGCATCAGCTTGCCAAAGGGCAACCAGACCATCATCAATTCCACGCTCAGGATATGCAGAGCCAGCAGCGTGCCATAGCCGCCGATTGTCTCGCCCGCCAGCAGAATGCCTGTCAGAACGGGCAGAAACACGAGCAACCAGCTCAGATAATCGTCCACCGTCGAGAGCATCCGCAGCACCGGGTGGGTGATGCGACGAATTAACAAGACGATCATGCTGGCCAGGGTCAGGCCGCTGCTGATGACGATCAGTCCCTTTGGCAGGCCGGGCCAGGTCAAGCCAGTGACCTGGTGGATCAGCAGGATATGCGGGGCGCCGCCGAGCAGGATAATCGCGAGCCCGAGATGGAAGGTGGTGCTTAGCACCACACTCATAGCGACCCTGGGCCAGAACGTGTGATGCGGAATGAACCGCGACACGATCATCAGCGCTCCGCCGCCGATACGTCCGGCCAGGGAATGCCGTGGCGCTGCATGCTGCGCGCGCGGCGGCAGCAAAAAAATGCCTGCGAGTCGCCAGAAGATTCCGGCGATCATGATCAGAAGGGCGGCCTGCAGGGCTGGGCCGCGGGCGAACGCCAGCAGCGTCATGGCGTTTCTTCCGGGCTGGGGCCGGCCTTATGCCGCGCGCTGGCGGCCCTGCCGCGTGCGGCGAGCGCAGCCGCAGCGCCTGCCGCCACGCCGACGGCAGCGGCTATGCCGGCATTCCGCCACCCAGGGGGACTTCCGCCGGCGAGCGGGGTATAGAAGCCGCCAGCGTCCCAGAAATCCGGTTCCGAGCAACCGAGGCAACCGTGACCGGATTCGATGGGGAAACTGGCGCCACCATTCCATTTCAGGCTGGCACAGGCGTTGTGCGTCGTCGGTCCCTTGCACCCGAGCTCGAACAGGCACCAGCCCTGACGGGCACCCGCGTCATCGAAGCTCTTGGCAAACTTGCCCTGATCGTAGAACGGCCGACGGTAGCACTGGTCGTGGATTGTGGTGCCGAAATATGCAAGCGGGCGCTTGCGGTCGTCGAGATCCGGCAGACGGCCGAAGCTGATGAAGTGGACAAGCACGCCGCTGAGCACCTCGGGCACCGGCGGACAGCCGGGAATATTGACGATCGGCTTTCCCGAGACCAGGTCGTCGACCCCAACGGCCCCGGTCGGATTCGGATATGCCTTCGGGATGCCCCCGTAGGCCGCGCAGGTACCGATCGCCAGCACCGCCCTCGCGTTGGTTGCGATCTCCGCCAGCATTTCGACGTTGCTGCGTCCGCCAGTGAGCGAGTAGACGCCGCCGTCCTTGATCGGGATCGATCCGTCGATGGCCAACAGATACTGGCCCTTGTTCGCGGCCACCGCCTCGCGCAACGTCCGTTCCGCCGCGTCGCCGGCCGCGGCCATCAGAGCTTCCTGATAGTCGAGCGAAATGAAGTCGAAGATCAGCGAGTCGATGGTCGGGCTGGACGAGCGCAGCAGCGTCTCCAGGCATCCTGTGCATTCCTGGAACGAGAGCCAGATCACCGAGCGCCGCGTCGCCTTGGCCAGGTTGGCCGCCATGACCGGCGCGACGGAAGGAGGCAGCGCTAAACTGGATGTCATGGCGATCGCGAACTGGAGCAGGCTCCGCCGTCCGAAGCCACGGCGCGCGAGCATGGCGCACAGGGTTTCTGTCATTGTTTCGCGGTCATCCATCAGGCAACCGTCCTGCGTGCGCGGCGCGCGGCGTTGGTGGCACCGGGAAGGCGTTGGCACCCGCGCGCCACGTCGTCGATATCCGCCCGGACGATGTGGGGCACGAACGCCACCTCGATCAGCATCGCGATGACGCGCCCTGTGTCGTCGGCATGCGTCGTCCACCAAACGCCGGGAAAACTCGTCTCGCGGATCGTGCTCCGACCGGCGGCATCCAGCAGACGGGAAGGTGACAAGGGCAGGCGGAGCGGATCGGTGCTACCCGCCTCGTCATGCTCGATGAGCCGCCGGAGGAGGTCGGCGATCTCCATGATCAGCGCGTCGACCAGGCCTA
>Ga0302143_1000171_pt1 | contig 12222 bp, 7 predicted proteins | sample I_Bog_E2_1_FD_198555 | JGI IMG/M metagenome (GOLD analysis project Ga0302143, IMG submission 198555) | Peat permafrost microbial communities from Stordalen Mire near Abisko, Sweden - I_Bog_E2_1 | ecosystem: Environmental > Terrestrial > Soil > Wetlands > Peat | place: Sweden: Abisko, Stordalen...
GACGGCATCGGCACCGATCAGGGCGAGTTCTGGATCAAGGATGCCAAAGGTAAGAAAGTGGTCGATGAGACCCCGGCCCTTCCTACCCGGGCCGCCGCCTTCAAATTGGTGGCGGATGCGCTGCACTCGAAGGACTTTCCCGCACCGGGGGCCATCGGTCACCGCATGGTTTCTGGCGGTCCTACTGTTCAGACAAACCGGCGCATCACCCCTGCACTGATCGAAGAAATGGATCGCTACAAGGCCTTCGCGCCACTGCACACACCCATCGCCGTCTATATCATGCACGAGGCTATGCGCTTGTTCCCCGGCATTCCCAACTTCGTTTGCCTGGACACCTACTTTCATCGCCACATGCCCGAAGTCGTCACCCGCTTGCCGATTCCGGAGGAGTATGCCGCGATGGGTATACGCCGCTACGGCGCGCACGGCCTGTCTTACGAATCGATCGTTTATCAACTGGAACCCCACGTGCCGGGGAAACTTGTAGTTGCCCATCTTGGAAATGGCGCATCCATCGCGGCCATCCGGAACGGACAGGGCCTTGATACTTCGATGGGCCTCACGCCGCTTGGCGGCATCATAAGCGGCACTCGTACCGGCGATATCGATCCTGGAGTGCTGCTGTTTATCCTGCGCAAGATCGCGGAGACAACCAAAGATGCAACCGACGCCGCCGACCTGTTGGAGGTCGTTGTCAGCAAGAAATCCGGTCTGCTGGGCATGAGTGAACTTTCAAGCGACATGCGCGATCTGCGCGCCGCCATCGCGCACGGCAACGCGAAGGCGCGGCTTGCCGTAGAGAAGTTTAACTGGACAATCACCAAGTGGATCGGCGGTTACGTGGCCGAGTTAGGTGGGCTGGACATGCTAGTCTTCACCGGCGGCATCGGGGAGAACGACATTGCCTCCCGTGCGGAGATCTGCGCTGGACTGGGCGCGTTAGGCATCACGCTCGACGCGGGGCGCAACAACGTTCATGGCGCAGCGGTGATTTCGGCAGAACACTCAGCCGTGATAGTGCGCGTCATTCCGCCCGCCGAGGACCTGATGATCGTCAACCATGTGGTGCGATTGCTGGCGGAGTGATCTCCCACCATGTTGTGCGGATCCACGGCCCACGGAATCTTGCCCAATAAACGCAACGATTCCTGGATTTCTTTTAGACTGTGGCTGGCTGAATCCAGGGAGACACCCCTACTTCACATTTGCATCCCGCAAGAGCTTGGCCCGCCGTTCTTCATACTCCTCGCTTGTGATCTCCCCGGCGGCATATCTTCTTTGCAAGAGCTGCAGAGGCGATTGCATTCCCCGGTAAGTAGTTCGCCGCATGGGCATCATAAAGGAAAAGAACAAAACCCAGAGAAGAACCCAGAAAAACCACCAGAACCAATGCATTCCCCAGAAATAGTAGTACATCGTTCAACTTTTATGCTGTGCGGTTGATCGGTTTTCGGCTGGTGCTAGCGAGTCAGGAAACATCTTCACCGGATAGCGCGAGCCTAGTGCCGACACCTCGGTATGACGAATTGCCTTCCAACGGAGGAACCTGTAATAGGTTCGGAGCGACGCGACACCGAGTGAGATCGATCTACGACTGGCGGCCATGATCTTGCTGTCTACAATTGACCAGGGCACGCGGCTAATGCGCGGGTGGTGTCCACAACGGATTGTGGCTCTGCCACTCTCTCGTGCAGCCTCAAGCGCACTTTGCTTGCATTCTGAATTTTGATGCAATGGGGCAGCCTGGCAGCGATGTATACGATTGCTCAGCGCCTTCAAATGCAAAGTGGAAAACTGCAAATGCAACAGACAGAATGCTTCCTGAAAAATGGAGGTCGCGGTAGGGACGGACCTCACGGTCCGCCCCCCGCACAGATCCGGACAGGCGGATTTCCCGCATCCGGCTCTTGCCTCAGGTAGTGACGCGCATACGTCGCGCAGGATAGGGATGGCAGATGCGGGCCGGAGGCAGATACGCGGCGATGAGCCGTTGCATTCGCTCCCACTGAACGCGACCATGCTGGCTTCGCCTGCACAAAGCGCGATGCCAGAGGTTGCCCACGGTGAAGCGAAAGTAGGCCAGGGCGTACCGGTTGCCCGGAACTCCGAAGTATCGGAGATGCCCACCCACAACGGACTTCAGCCACGCGCCGACTTCTGGCACGGGGTCGTGCATACGTCGCCGCAGTTCGGTTTTCACCTGTTGCAGCTTGGCTTGCAGTCGTTTGCGAATCGTCTGCCGCAGCACCGTGAACCGTCCCCTGCTCGTCTTCCCGCAGAGATGCGTGAAGCCGAGAAAGTCGAAGGCCTCCGGTTTACCCAGACCACGGCGCTTTCGATTGTCCGCCGCATGGCGTCCAAACTCCAGCAGCCGCGTCTTCTCCGGGTGCAGTTCCAGTTGGAACTTCGTCATTCGTTCCTTGAGTTCCTTCCAGAACTGTTCGGCATCGTCCTTGAACTCGAATCCAATCACAGCGTCGTCGGCATAGCGCACCACGATTACATCGCCGTGCGCGCGCTTCCGCCGCCATGCCTGAATCCAGAGATCGAAGACGTAATGGAGATAGATATTCGCGAGCAGTGGCGAAGCACTTCCGCCCTGCGGCGAACCTTCCTCCATGACGGTTCGTTTTCCCTCTTCCAACACGCCCGCGCTCAGCCATTTCTGGATGAGCCGCAGAACGCGTTGGTCCGCGATGCGGTGCTGGAGAAACCGGACCAGCCATTCGTGCGAGAGCTTATCGAAAAAGCTGCGCACGTCCAGGTCCAGCACCCAATTCACATTTCTGTCGCGGAGTCCGCTGTAGAGCGCATCCAGCGCTTGATGCTGGTTGCGTCCGGGGCGGAAGCCGTAAGAGAAGCCGAGAAAGTCGGTTTCGTAGATGGTGTTAAGCACTTCCACCGTGGCGCGTTGGACGATCTTGTCTTCGAGCGCCGTAACGCCCAAAGGACGCAAGCGCCCGTCAGCCTTGGGGATATACACTCTGCGAACCGGCTTGGCCCGGTACGCTCCGCGCTTCAGTCTATGGGAGAGGTTCTGGAGGTTATCCTCAAGCGCCTCGCCGTAGTGCCGCCACGTCTCACCGTCCACGCCGGGGGCCGCTTGCCTCTTCAACTGCGAGTAAGCGAACCGCAACGTGTCGATCCGGTAAATGTGGTGCATCAGGGCGGTGAACTTCATCTCCTTGTTCTGTTTTGCCGTCTGTCGTACCTGTTCCAGCGCACTGAGCGCGTCAGCCCGGCTCTGAGTCCGGAACGCGTTTTGCTGGCTCAGGTTCCCCTTGGCCAGACCCCTTCCCTCCATCTCCTCCGCCGCCGGTGTTCTGGTTTTGTTCGGAGACTTCCCCGGTACTATGGGTCTGTCCGACTTCCCGTGTTCGTTCATCATCGGCTCCAGTTCTTGAACTTCCCGATGCGTCCCGTGCGCACTGGCTGCGCTCGGGTGAACCCGGGATCTCCCAACTTCCGTGCAAGATGCGTCCCTACGTGCCAGGGTCTTACGACCGCGCAGGACTCCAGAGCAACTTGCGGTGACGCTGCCCAGGATGTTGCCTTCCGCGTAGTGTCAGAGCGTCGGCGTCCTGAAGTTCGGGGTATTTCGCGGCTCAATTGCCTGGCCCATAGTTCCTCCTGTCTACGCTTCGCATCTGACCTTGCGATCAGACCCGCAAGACTCGGAGCCGGTGTGGTTCGCTACGCCTTCACCGTATGGCTCTTACATCCACTACATCTTGCCGGCTTGCCCGGTGCGATCTGCATCGTGTCCCTCCAAGGCAGTTGGTACTACCCGCAAAGAACACGCTGCTACGCATCGGCAGTTGGCGCTACGACACGTCACCCCCAGCGGGTTGCTGCAGGGATACTGTTCGGTAACTCTGCGTTAACGTGAGCAGCGCCAATGCGATGCGGGCGGAGACCGCGCAAACACTGGCGTTTACGTGTTTACGCGTGTAAACATGTTGAAAACAAAGCGGCTAAGGGGATAATGTGCGGCTCGCGGTTCCTGCGGGAGTAACCTGCGGTTGCTGCGGCGTTAACGTGTTGAAAATCAAAGGATCGAAGCTGAAAGTGTTTCCCGGCGCGGCTCACGCCGCGTACCCTCCGCTGCGGCGACCGTCAAGGGGCTTCGCTCGCGCAAGCGCGACGCGCACAGATCGCGCGCCCTTGACTGCCGTCCTCGCTGCGGGTGTTTTTCAGCAATGAGAAAAATGTATTTTTCTCATGTTCCACATGACCAGGGCGACGGCTCCCGGCCATCGGCGGGCGGGTGGCCCAGGTGCCGGGGATGAAAAGTGAGGATCACCACTGAAGTTGGGTGGCCCAGGTGCCTCGCTTTTGGGCACCTGGGATGTGACTACGATTCGAGGTCTACGCCTATGACGACCGCCGCGATTTGTGCAACACGAGAACTTTCGTGGCGGCCGTCTTTCTATCGCGGCGAACAGTACGATTCCGACTTAGGGCTGTATTATCTCCGCATTCGTTCTCCACACAAAGTACAGCGGTGGGGCTCTTGTTGCCCCGGGTACGTGGGAGTCCAACTGCACTCCGGGATGGTGATTTTCGGTCGTATTTTTCCGGGTATTCAACCGGGTATTGTCATTCTAGCGTTGTGCAACGTCAATTGAATGAGCACAATTCGAATCCCTGGGGGGCAGCCATGAATCCCAAAACAACCTCAAAGTTTCTCGATTTCGGTCGAGGTGTCTCGATCCTTTCCTGCGCTTTTTCAATCTTAAAATCAGTAATTTACAAGCATTGATGGGTCGCTGTACTCCCCAAATCTGGTCTCAGACGTATGGGCGGTGTTTTGAAACATTCCGCGCGGAGAAAGATGAAACCATCACATGGCTGCTCTGGTATGACAAGACGCGCATGCACTCGACGCTGAATTACCTCAGCCCGATGCAGTTCGAGCAAGACTGGGCCGATGCAAGGATGAAGGTCGCAGCGTGAAAACTGTTGGCGACAGACGCAGGTGGTGGAAATGACGGCTTATGGAAAGATGCGGAAGGCGATGCTGCTGTTCTCCGTCCTTCCCGCAAGCTTCGGAAATCGATAAGGAAAAGACCCGATGCATATATCTGCCGAGGGGGCTGACACAAGCCGTAACAACCACCACGAACAAGAGATATTGAGCCGCACTGTACAAATTCATCGTCCTGCCTTTCGGCGAATGATTCTACAAGGGGCCGACGATGGTAGTGTCGCACGGAAATTGTAAAGGAATTGTAGGGGAATTGGGCTTGTTTTGTAAGAGATGGGGCAACCGGGCAAGAGCGCCGGAGTCCTCATGACTTCAATCATGGGGAATTTCGAGGGCGCCGGTGAGGCTGGTGACTTTTGCAACGCCGTGACTGCGGCACCAGGACTCGAGGCCATGGGTGAGGCGCTCGACGGCGCATGGATCGGCATAGCTGGCCGTGCCCACCTGAACGGCAGTGGCGCCTGCCAAGAGGAATTCGACAATATCCTCTGGGGTGGTGATGCCGCCCATGCCGAGGATGGGGATGGAGACGGCGCGGGCGCACTCGTAGACCATGCGCAGAGCGATGGGCTTGATGGCAGGACCTGAGAGGCCACCGGTGATGTTGGACAGGCGCGGGCGGCGGGTTTCGGCGTCGATGGACATGGCCAGAAAGGTGTTGGTGAGGCTGATTGCATCGGCTCCCTCACCGGCGGCGATTTTGGCCATGTTGGCGATGGAGGTCACGTTGGGTGAGAGCTTGACGATGAGCGGCCGGGTGGAGACGGTCTTGGCTTGATGGACCAGGTAAGCAAGCTCGCCTGCGTCTGAGCCGAAGGCCATGCCGCCGGAGTGGACGTTGGGGCAGGAGACGTTTAGCTCATACGCCGCGATGCCTGCGGCCTCGTTGAGCCGCTCGATGACGCCAGTGTAATCGGCGACTTGATAGCCGAAGACGTTGACAATGACATTTGAGCGGGGGTAGCGGCTGAGCGGCGGTAGCTTGCGGCGGATGAACTCTTCGACGCCCACGTTCTGGAGTCCGATGGCGTTCAACATTCCGGCGGCGGTCTGCACAATGCGCGGCGCGGCGTGGCCGGCGATGGGATGGAGGGAGATGCCTTTGGTAACGAATCCGCCGATTTGCTCAAGCGAGACGATATCTTCAAACTCGATGCCGTAGCCAAAGGCCCCGCTGGCGGCGATGATCGGGCTGGCCAGTTCCAGGCCTACGAACGGCACATTCATCTCAGGTTTCACGCGCTACGCTTCCTTGACCGTGGGAGTGGCTACTGTCCGTTATGATACCTGCCCGGCGCGAATGCCGCAGTGTGGATTGCCCGCTGAGAACAAAAACCGAGGGCGGCCTCAAGCAAGCCGCCCTGCTGTTTCTCGATGGTGGCGCGGTTATGCGCTGACCGGCTCACTGGCGTTCACCTTGGTCGGGGTGAGCCAACCGAAGCGATCGGGCTTGAGACCGTTGGCGATGCCGAAGTATTCGTCGGCGATCTTGCGGGTAATCTCACCGGGCTTGCCGTTACCGATGACGATGCGGTCGATGGAGCGGATGGGCGTGACTTCTGCGGCCGTGCCGGTGAAGAAGACTTCGTCGGCAATGTAAAGCATCTCGCGCGGAATGGCCTGCTCGCTGACTGTGAAGCCGAGGTGGCGGGCGATGGTCAACACGCTATCGCGGGTGATGCCGGAGAGCGCGGAGTTGCCCAGCGTCGGAGTGTAGATTACGCCGTTGCGCACCACAAAGACGTTCTCGCCTGAGCCCTCGCTGACCTGTACGTTCACATCCAGGGCGATGCCTTCAACATAGCCGTTGGTCTCGGCCTCCATGCGGATAAGCTGAGAATTCATATAGTTGGCGCCGGCCTTTGCCATGGCTGGCAGGGTGTTGGGCGCCAGGCGGTTCCAACTGGAGATGCACACATCAGCGCTTTCGCCGGTGACGTATTTGCCCCAGGGATAGTTGATGATGTAGACCTCAACGGGCGAACCCTTGGGGTTGACGCCGATCTCGCCGTAGCCGAGTAGCACGATGGGGCGGATATAGCACGGCGCAACGCCATTGGCTTCAATCACATCAACCACGGCCGCGCAAAGCTCGTCGAGCGTGTAGGGCACGGCGATGCGGTAAATCTTGGCTGAGTCCAGTAGCCGTTGCATGTGCTCCGGCAGGCGGAAGATGGCCGAGCCTTGAGGCTGGCCATAGCAGCGAATCCCTTCAAATACGCTGGAGCCATAGTGGACCACATGGCTCATCACATGGATGTTGGCCTGCTCCCAGGGAATGAGGTTGCCGTTGTGCCATATTTTTGATGTGGGTTGGAAAGGCATGATCTTTGGAATGCTCCTTGGCCGCGCCGTGCGCGAACAATATAGCGTACCGCGCGGGAGGCGGCCCTGTCACGGAACGGTGAGAGCCGGTCGTGGCAGGTACAGGTTTAGATGCGACAAAAAGTTATATGGGGTAGGAATTGTAGCGCTCAGATGAGATTTCAGCGAGGCCGTAAGAGTGAAATTCGGGGATTGGACCTGGGTTTACGATAGCATTTTGATGGAGGCTTACTGCTGGGCAACCGAATCGAATCAGCAATCTGCGTCCACCCGTGGCATTAAATACGTCAACGGCGCCGTATTCTGAATCAAAAGAATGGGGAGTGCTCAATGCTCCAGTGAGGGGTCGAACAATTCTGCCGGATTTTTGGCGCTTAACGGATGAAAGAATGAGGCAAGGAGGATTTACATGGCACGAGTAACATTGATTTTTGCGGTTCTATTGATTGCCCTGGGACTGGTTGGCTTTCTGGGCACCGGCAACGCGCACCCTACTGCGCTGATTCCCACATGGTTTGGCGTCGCCCTCGGCATTGGCGGGCTGCTGGCCATCAGCCCCAGCGAAGGCCGGCGCAAGCTGTTCATGCACATTAACGTAACCATTGGCCTGCTGGGGTTTCTGGGTGCGGTGGTGGAAGCAGCGCGCGGTTATGTTCATGCCGCCTCAGCCGGCCTTGCGCCAGATATGATCGCTTTGGCGTCAAAGCTCACCATGTCCGGCTTGATGCTGATTTATATGCTGCTTTGCGTGCGGTCGTTTATTGCGGCGCGGCGTTCGGGGAAGGTATAGCACATGGGCGGCTTGCATGGACCTGGTGGTGGAATGAGTATGGGCAGGCACGCGGAGCGCTCGCCGCGAAGCGCCGGCGCGCGCGCTGGCCAGTCTGACGCGCCCAAGCGCAAGCCGAGCTTGAAGAAGATATGGCCGCAAATCAAAGCCTTGGTTGCCCCGCGCATGGGGTTGTTGTTCGCCGGCATGGGATTGATGGTCATCAATCGAGTGGCTCTGCTGGTCATGCCTTACATTTCCAAGCCGTTCATGGATAAAGTGCTCAATCAGGATCACCCGCATCCGGAACTCCTGCCGGGAATCATTGCGGTGGTCTTCACGGCCATGGTGATACAGGCGATTTCTTCGTTCGCGTTGACTCAACTTCTCTCCAAAGCCGGCCAGCGACTGATTGCCGAGATGCGCCGCCAGGTTCAAAGGCACGTAGGGCTTCTTTCGGTCTCCTACTACGATGAAAACCGCACCGGCACTCTAGTCGCCCGCATCATGACCGACGTCGAAGGCGTGCGAAACCTGGTCGGTACCGGACTCGTGGAGTTTGTAGGCGGGCTGTTCACCGCCATTTTGGCGTTTGTCTATCTGCTGCACCTCAGTGCGTCGGTGACATTGACTGCCTTTGCAGTGATGGGCGCATTCGTCTTTGTCCTGCAATACGCCTTCAGGGTGATTCGTCCAATCTTCCGAGAACGCGGCAAAATCAACGCCGAAGTCACGGGGCGGCTCACCGAATCGCTGGGCGGCGTGCGCGTGATCAAGGGCTATCACGCCGAAGATCGCGAGGCAGGTGTTTTTGCCGAGGGCGTTGGCCGCCTGTTGGACAACGTGATGAAGTCGCTGACGATGACCAGCGCACTGGCGGCTACAGCGACTACTGCGGTGGGTCTTCTGACTGCAATTGTGATGAGCATGGGCGGACATTTGATCATGGCCCATAAATGGACCTTTGGCGACTATCTGAGCTACAACATGTTTCTAGTCTTCATGACTGCACCGATCTTCCAGATTGTGGCAATCGGTACGCAGTTGACAGAGGCTTTTGCCGGCCTGGACCGCACCAACGAACTCATGTCCGAACTGGAAGAGAATCAAAGCCCCGGACGCACGGTGAAGGTGCCGCCCATTCGCGGCATGGTGAGCTTTGACAATGTTGAGTTTGCCTATGACCCGGAGAAGCCCGTGCTGCACGGCGTCAGCTTCGTGGCCCAGCCGGGAACGGTGACCGCGCTGGTGGGATCATCGGGGTCGGGCAAGTCCACCATGATCAGCCTACTCTGCGCCTTCCACACGCCGTCCAGTGGCCGAGTGCTGGTGGACGATGTGGACCTGGCATGTGTGGACCTGGACACCTATCGCTCGCAGTTAGGCGTGGTCTTGCAGGAGTCGTTCCTTTTCGACGGCACCATCCGCGAGAATATTCTGTTTTCGCGCCCCGAGGCCACCGAAGAAGAGTTTCTCTTCGCCTGCCGCACCTCGCGCGTGGACGAGTTTGCGGAGCGCTTCCCTGACGCTTACGACACTGTAGTAGGCGAGCGCGGCGTGAAGCTCTCCGGCGGACAGCGCCAGCGGCTTTCCATTGCTCGCGCGCTGCTGGCCGAGCCGCGCATCCTCATCCTCGACGAGGCTACCAGCTCACTCGACTCCGAATCCGAAGCCATGATTCAGTCCGGATTGAGCCAACTGATGCAGGGGCGCACAACTTTCGTCATTGCTCACCGTCTCTCGACCATCCGCCGCGCCAACCAGATTCTAGTGGTCGAGCAGGGACTTATCGTTGAGCGCGGCACTCACGCGGAGCTGCTCGCTCTCGGAGGCCGCTACTACGACCTCTATACGCGCCAGCACGGCCTGGTGGAAAACCTCTTCCTTGCGCCGGGTGAGGGAGACGCGGTGGACGAAAAAGTTGAGTGAGAGGCCGGGTTGTATTGCCGCTCCAGGTCACTTCTTTCTTGAGATCACGATGAAAGGCCCCGCCATCTCAGCGGCATCGCCGCCGGCAAAAGCAGCCTGGCCGATGGAATGCGTTAAATCCGCTTCCCATGTGCGCGACGGAAGCTCCGGCATGGGCTTGGCCCGGAACAACTTCTTGCATTGGTGTGCCGTCCATCTTGCCCAGGCTTTGGACTTCTTTCGCCGAGCACTGTCCGTCGAGATTCCCGTGCCCGCATACATCTGCCGGTAGAGCTTCGACAGAAACATGAAGGCAATCCGAGACCGCAGATTGGGTGTGCACGCCGACCGCTGCCAGATGGCGCTCCACCTATAAAATGTGTCCCATACTTTTTGCGTGCGCTCCCTTATCTCATCCGCGCTCATCGTAGGATGAGGCGTAAACATCTTGGGCCTCACTGCCGTTGGAATAAGCCAGTAGCGGGTAATGGGCACATCGCCCACCATGGTTGGATTCTCCGCCTGCTCCTTCTCCCATCGCCCAAAATCCACTGTGCCCGGGAAGGGCGTCATCATTACAAATTGTGCAAAGGTTACGCCGGCCTTTTGCGCCATTGCCACCGTAAAGTCGAAGGTTGATGGCTTGTCTGTCGGCAGCCCGAAGATGAAAGAACCCAGCACGTGGACGCCGTGCTGCTTGAAGGTCTGTAACCGCTTGGCCAACGCATCGCCGGAGAGATTCCAGTCCTTGTAAACAGCCTTCAGTCCTTCAGGGGTCACTGCTTCAATCCCCACCAGCGCGCCCTTGATGTTGGCCTTCTTCATCGCATCCAGAAACTCGACGTCCTCGCCCCCCTCCATCGTCATCTGGGTATAAAACACCATGTCCTTCGGCAGTTTGGCCAGCTCATCCATCAGATGAAAGCGATCGGCGCGAATCGCCATTAGCTCGTCCAGTCTTGCTGTATTGCCTTGCTCGCGGGCCTGCCGCAGATCAGTGAATGTCACCGGATAGAAGTTATCGTCGGCCAGTGCAATAAAGCGAAAGCCCAGCCTCCGCAGGGCGACAATCTCATCCACCACGCTTTGAAATCTCCGTTGCCGCGGCTTCTGACCATCTGTACGCCACACGCTGCAAAAGGAGCAATGCTTCGGGCATCCGCGAACGGTTTGCACCGAGGCCCACATATATTTCTCAGGATTCATCAGATCCCAGCGCGCGGCCAGAAACTCGTTGCCTTCAATCCGGCCGCCTTCGTAGATCTTTGCCGGCTTGCCAGCCATGCAATCCGCGACCGCTTTGCCCCATGCAATATCGCCGTCACCGGTCACCACCGCATGACCCTCGCCCCGCTCCAGCGCCTCCTCGGGAAACAGGGTAGCGTGAATGCCGCCGTAAACCACCCATGCGCCACGGCTGCGCGCCATTTTGCCCACCTCGTACCCGCGCAAAGCATTCCCTGTGTGGACGCTGATGCCCACAATATCCCCCGCTTGAATCGTCTCCGGCACAATCTGCTCCAACGATTCATCGACGAGAATGGGATCGCCCGCGACCCTGGGAGTTGCTGCCGCTAAAACGAACAGCCAGCGCGGCGTGATCACCGCTGTGCCGAATGAATTGTCGCTGGGATTGACAAGATGAACGCTCAATGAATCCAACCTTTCCTCGGACGAGTAGGTGGCCTCAGAGAGCGCCGTTGTTGTGGGCGAAAACAGCGGGCGACGCGCTTTCGCAAGATTGTGAGAGGTTGTTTTCGCCAAATAGCCGTAACGATACTACAAAGTTAGAATTCTGCTGTATGCCCACTATTGACCATATAGGCTAATAAACTTATTCGATGAATCTATGGAGAATTAATTCCGCGACGGATGGCGTGTCCTGTGACAGATTCAACTAGGTTTGATGGTCTGCAGGCCAAGGCGCTTCTCGCGGAACAGGGTTGTGCATACCCGCACAACCTCCGCATCCAATAGCGTTCCTGCAAGACCTTCAATCTCTGTAAGAGCAAACTCCAATCCAAGTGTCGCTCGGTAGGGCCGGTCGGTGGCCATCGCTTCCACAATATCCGCTACTGCCAGAATCTTGGACTCCGGGAGAATCGCATTCTCTTTGAGACCCAGTGGATAGCCTGAGCCATCGAGCTTCTCGTGATGTTGGCGTACGATATCGGCAATGGGCCAGCTAAAGGGAATGTCTTTCAGGATGGTATAGCTACTGTCGGGGTGT
>Ga0302143_1000178_pt1 | contig 11968 bp, 14 predicted proteins | sample I_Bog_E2_1_FD_198555 | JGI IMG/M metagenome (GOLD analysis project Ga0302143, IMG submission 198555) | Peat permafrost microbial communities from Stordalen Mire near Abisko, Sweden - I_Bog_E2_1 | ecosystem: Environmental > Terrestrial > Soil > Wetlands > Peat | place: Sweden: Abisko, Stordalen...
AGCGACCGCCAAGCCGGTGCTGATTGGAACGGCCGTAGTGGGCGCGACGACGATGATTTTTTCCATCATCATGGCGCTGACCAATGGGTTGACCACAAATGTGGAGAAGCTCTCGTTGCTGCACGCCCCATTCTTTTTGGGCCTGATCACGGGCGGCGCGATGATCTATTGGTTCACGGGCGCATCGATGCAGGCCGTGACCACCGGAGCCTATCGCGCGGTCGAGTTCATCAAAGCCAACATTAAACTCGAAGGCGCAACCAAAGCATCGGTCGCTGACAGCAAGAAAGTCGTTGAAATCTGCACGAAGTATGCGCAGAAGGGCATGTTCAACATCTTTCTCGCGGTCTTCTTCGGGACGCTGACGTTTGCCTTTGTCGAGCCGTTCTTCTTCATCGGCTACCTGATCTCGATTGCGATCTTCGGTCTCTATCAGGCCATCTTCATGGCCAATGCCGGAGCCGCATGGGACAACGCCAAGAAGATCGTCGAAACCAAACTAAAGCAGAAAGGCACGCCGCTGCACGACGCCACGGTGATCGGCGATACGGTGGGCGATCCTTTCAAGGACACGTCTTCGGTGGCCATGAATCCGGTCATCAAGTTCACGACTCTGTTCGGATTGCTGGCGGTGGAGTTGGCCGTCTCGCTGACCCGCGACCAGGGCACTGGGCTGACGCACGGCCTGGCGGTTGCCTTCTTCGCGGTGTCGGTGTTCTTCGTGTACCGGTCGTTCTACGGGATGCGGATCAGTTCGGAGTGAGGTTCGAACAAAGGGCCAAAAGAAGAAACGCCATCCAGCACCGTGGATGGCGTTTTTATTGTCCCTGTCAGATTCCCGCTGCTAATTCGAAGTCGTTAAATTGCTCCCGGTGCCAACTGGCTGCCGACGGAACTCAGCAGTTTTTCCGCCGCTTCTCCGGGGTCCTGGCTGGCGAAGTTTTCGTCCAAAACGAGCAGGGAGACGGCGGGATCGATTTCCTCCAACGCCTTGCGGGTCGGCTTGCCATGCACGGATTGCATGCGTGCGGAAACGACCACCAGCTTTGCCTTGGTTGCCTTGAGCAGGATGCGGGCGTCGTCGACGGTCGCGGCGGTCAGGGCGTTGTATCCGGCGCTGCACAGGACTTCGCGCAGGAACGTGCCCACATCGGTCGACTCGCAAACGCAAAGCATGCGCGGGCGCGCGTCGCCTTTTCCGCGCGAATAGCGCGAGCCTAGATAGGCGGCTGTGATCGCTTCTTCGACCGAATCGTAGGTTTCAAATTGCGAGAGCAGGTTGGTCATGGCCAGCGTCTTGAGGATTTTGGGAGGGACGCCGCTGAGTTTCAGGTCTCCGCCCTTGGCGCGCGCGGCTTGCACCAGCCGCACCAGGGCGCCGAGTCCGCTGCTGTCGACGAACTCGACTTGATCGAGTTGCAGCACGACGTCGCCGTACTTGACGACGGAATCGCCGACTTGAGCGTGCAACGTATAGACTTCGTTCCCAGCCACGATCCGTCCGTGGCATTGCATGACCAGCACATCGCCGACGGGGCGGCTTTCCAGGCGCAATTGCATCCCGACTCCTTGAATAGCGAAAGGGTGATTAAATCACGGATTGGGCTGGGGTGGAAGTGGAGATCGGTTGATGAGGGCTGCCCCAGCCAGCGTTCCAGGCAGCCGCAACCAGCGCAATGTAGCCAGCCTTCGTTCGGGCCGGAACATCCTAGCGCCCCACCGTGGCCGCCAGTGCTTTAAGTTGGAAGTGAACCCCCGTCTTCTTCTGAAGACAGGAAACAATCTCGAACAGGTGTCGGGCGTAAGGATTTCCGGAAGGGCCGAGCATCCGCATCAGGCTCTTGGGCGAGTGATTTGTGATCGCCGCCAGTTCGTGAAAGCCGATCGTAGCGTTGATGTAGTCGCGCAGGATTGTCTTTCCGGTGTCGACGTCGCCTGCGAGAAAACTCTCCACCCCTTCACGAAGAAGTTCTCTGCGGAAAGCGGGATCGCGTTGCGCTCTGGCGCGGACCGTTTCTTTGAAATCTCTGGTCAAAGCCATCACTTTTCTCCTAGTTTCTTCCGTCGTTTGTAATCCAGCCATCTTTCGATTGCGAGGTTGATGTCCCTTTGCTGCCGCCTCTTCGTTCCGCCTCCCAGAAGGATGATGATCTGGTCCCCGTCCCTGCCAAAATAGACCCGATAACCGGCGCCGAAGTCGACTCTGCACTCCGCTACTCCGGAACCAACAGCTTTCACGTTGGAAAGGTTACCCTGTTCCATGCGGACGACTGCGGTCGTGACCTTCGCTGCTGCCGGAGCGTGGAGATCGTCAAACCATTGCGCATAGGGACATCTTCCCTGCTCATCTTCGTATTGTTTGGCGACAGGCAAGGGCGCCTAGGGGAGGAGTGTGACGCACCTATAATGGTAACAGTTGTGGTACCAACTGTCAACGACCACGCATAGCTAGGGCGGGCGAGGGCGCCCGCCCTACACGTGCACAACTTACAGCTGACTCATCTTAGCTAAGAACTCGCTGTTACTTCCCGCTTTGGCTAGGCGCTCGATCAGCAGCTCCATGGCTTCTACCGGGGACAACGGGTTTAGCACTTTGCGCAGGACCCAGATGCGCTGCAAGTCTTCTTTTGGAATCAGCAGCTCTTCTTTACGTGTGCCGGAGCGCTGGATGTCGATGGCCGGGAAGGTGCGCTTGTCGACGAGCTTGCGGTCGAGGATGATTTCGGAGTTACCGGTGCCTTTGAATTCTTCGAAGATCACGTCGTCCATGCGCGAGCCGGTGTCAATGAGAGCGGTGGCGATGATGGTGAGCGAGCCGCCTTCTTCGATGTTGCGGGCCGATCCGAAGAAACGCTTGGGGCGCTGCAATGCGTTGGAATCGACGCCGCCGGAGAGGACTTTGCCGCTTGGCGGAACGATTGTGTTGTAGGCGCGGGCAAGGCGGGTAATCGAATCGAGCAGGATGACCACGTCGCGCTTGTGCTCGACCAATCTCTTTGCTTTTTCGATCACCATTTCCGCGACTTGCACGTGGCGGGCGGCGGGCTCGTCGAAGGTAGAAGAAATGACTTCGCCCTTGACTGAGCGCTGCATGTCGGTGACTTCTTCCGGGCGCTCATCGATCAGCAGCACCATCAGCACGACTTCAGGATGATTGGTGGTAATCGAATTCGCCACGTTCTGCAGCAGCATGGTTTTGCCGGCGCGCGGCGGAGAGACGATCAGGCCGCGCTGGCCTTTGCCTAGAGGCGTTAGCAGATCCATGACGCGGGCGCTGATGTTCTCGCGGACGGTTTCAAGCTTCAGCCGTTCCTGCGGATACAAGGGCGTCAGGTTGTCGAACAGGATCTTGTTGCGGGCCTCGTCGGGCGACTCGAAGTTGACCGCCTCGATCTTGACCAGCGCGAAGTATTTCTCGCCCTCATGGGGCGGGCGCACCTGTCCGCTGATGGTGTCGCCGGTTTTCAAGTCGAACTTGCGGATCTGCGAAGGCGACACGTAAATGTCGTCGGGGCCGGGCAGGTAGTTGTAGTCGGGCGAGCGGAGGAAGCCGTAGCCGTCAGGGAGGATCTCCAAAACACCTTCAGCGAAGATGTGTCCTTCTTTTTCACTTTGCGCCTGCAGGATCTTGAAGATGAGGTCCTGTTTGCGGAGGCCGCTGGCGCCGGGCAGCTCCAAGGATCGGGCGATCTTGGTCAGCTCGGTAATGTTTTTTTCTTTCAGTTCTGCGATGGTCATAGGTACCTACGTGGATTGTTTTCTTCGGAAAGGATTCTCGTTCCCCGGCTGGGGGGTGGGTTTGCTTTGCCGCCGTGCGGGCACACGGCGGAGCTGCTAAGCAGCTCGCCGTTGTGCTTCGGCAAAGTTCTCGGGTTCGCTCAAAATGTCATGACGTTCCGCATCGGCGATTTTGTCAAAAACATCGTTCATGGTTTCCTGGATGCGGGTGTTCGGCCGGTGAAACTTGCGAGTTGCCTTCGAAGCAAGCTGGCACAGCATGTACCGGTTTCGCAAAGTGTGGAGCGCGTCAAAAACTCGATCGGAACGCATGGTCGGTGTATCTCCTTAAAAAATAATAACTTACGCTTTAGTCCCGTCCTCTGGCCAGAGATTGATCGTCGATTTCGGTCAGCCCAGCCGCGCATTTCGGGCTAGGTTTAAAGAGACTTGCCAGAATTACTCAAGTAGATGCCCCGCCTATCCCGAAAGTTGCTCAATTCTTAAGGAGTTCCACAACGCCGGGCGGAGGTTCGTCGGGACGGGCAGAACCTGCTCTTATGTCCTGAGAACGCCTAAGTATAACAAGGCTCTGGGGAAGGTCAAGAAGAATCTGCGGGCGGGGTTACCCTCCCAGCACCCGCTGTAAAGCATTGATCCGAAGCTACTTAATAGCGGTCAGGCGCTTCGACAGGCGCGACTTATAGCGCGAGGCTGTATTCTCGTGCAAAACGCCCTTCTGGATTGCCTTGTCGAGCGCCGACACCGTTTCGCGGTAGGTCTGGCTGGCGGCGGCCTTGTCGCCTTTTTCGAGGCTCTCGCGCATATCCCGCAAAGAGGTGCGCAGTTGCGAGGAGTTGGCCCGGTTGCGGGCGGTTCGCTTCGTGGTCTGACGGGCGCGCTTGAGCGCCGAAAAATGATTTGCCATGTTGCTGGTTACCTTTGTTGTCCTAGATTGCGCCAGGAGGATATTCCGGTTGGAACCGAAGGTTTATTCTACGGGAGCAAGTCGCATTGGGTCAAATACCTATGAATTCGCCCCCAAGCCCATCCCCCAGCCCGCTCGACCGGCTGAAGGTTCTCATCAATTCTTCGACGCCCATTGTCGTCATGGAGACGGTGGAGGAAGTCCGCGCGCTGATGCTGGTGCGCGCCGCGTGCTCGGATTTGAGCATGGCGGTTTTCGAATGGACCATCGCGGACGGGCTGGTGCGGTCCGGCAGCGGCGTCCCCGTTGCGCAGCCTGCGGCGGCGCGGTCGGAGTTCCGAATGCCAATCCCGCAAGGCAACAGCGAAGCCGATCGGTTGGCGCGAGCCGTGCTGTCGTCGGGCGGGTCCGATGCTGGCGCCGGTCCGAAACAAGCCATGTACAACACGGCCGACCCGGTGCAGGCGCTGGCGAACCTGGAGACCATGACCATCGAGGCTGTCTTTGTGCTGAAGGATTTTCACCGTCACATGGACAACCCGGTCGTGGTGCGACGCCTGCGGGACGTGGGTCAGAAATTTTCCGCTAATCGCCGCACGCTCGTCCTGACCGCGCCCGCGATCGAAATGCCGCCCGAAGTGGCCGGTCTAGTCGAGTTTCTCGATCTGCCGCTGCCCGACCACGACCGGCTGCGCGAGATCATCCGCGAAACCTATACCCGCATGTCGGGCACGCACACGCTGAAGCTACAGCTCGACGCCAATGGGGTGGACGCGATGGCCGACAATCTCCGCGGCCTGACCGAAGAGGCCGCCGAGCGCGCCATCTCGCAGACGGTGGTCGGACGCCTGGCGCTTTCGCCCGATTGCATCACCGACGTGCTCGACGCGAAGAAGGCTCTGCTGAAGCGCTCGGAAATGCTGGAGTTCGTGGACTCCACCGACAACATGTCGAGCGTCGGTGGCCTGGATAACCTGAAGCACTGGCTGGAGCAGCGCCGAGGCGCATGGGACGAACACGCCCGCGAATTCGGCCTCGATCCGCCGAAGGGCGTCATCATTCTGGGTGTGCAAGGCTGCGGCAAGAGCCTTTGCGCGCGAGCCGTTGCCGGAGAATGGAAGCTGCCGCTGGTGAAGTTCGATACGGCCGCCGTTTACGACAAATTCATCGGCGAAACGGAAAAGAGAATTCAGAAAGTGTTTCGCGTAGCCGAGGGGCTGGCTCCGTGCGTGTTGTGGATCGACGAACTGGAAAAAGTCTTCGCCGGAAGCGGCCCCGATTCCGCCTCCGCCGACGCAGGCGTTTCGTCGCGTCTGCTGGCGTCGTTTCTCTCCTGGATGCAGGAGCGCAAGCCCGCGGTGTTTGTGGCAGCGACGTGCAATAACGTGACCGTGCTGCCGCCGGAGTTGATCCGCAAAGGGCGCTTCGATGAACTTTTCTTCGTGGATTTGCCAAGTGCAGCCGAGCGCAGGCAGGTATTCGCGATTCAGTTGGCGAAGCGCAAACGCAGTCCCGGCGACTACGATCTGGATCGGGTAGCGGAGGCGGCCAAGGGCTTTTCTGGGGCGGAGATTGAATCTGCTGTGCAGACGGCGCTCTACGCCGCGTTTGCGCGGAAGCAGGAACTGAGCAACGAAGACCTGCTCACCGCGTTGTCGTCTACCGTGCCGCTGTCGGTTACGCGGGCTGAAGAGATCGCGGAGTTGCGGGGGTGGGCTAAGGATCGGGCGGTGTGGGCTAGCGCGCACGAGGCAAGAGCGAGCGATCATGACGAATAAGCTAGCCTGAGGATAAAGAGCCGCTATGTCATGGACGTCAAGCACCAAGTTCGCAAAGAAGGCCCTGCGCGAAGGCGCGTGGATCTTTGGATGTACTGCTGTCGCCACTGTCTTCTGCTGGTCGGAATACGGCTGTTCCACGGTTCCGTTTTTCGCTGTCGCCTTTTATACGTTGACCGGAATCATCAGGGTTTTCTACTGGTTTGTCCGCTGGCTCTCACGTCGCAACTGAGCCCCGTTCCATCTTAAGCGCGCACCATCGGCCGGTAACGCTCTATATCAGTCCGACATTTTGGCCGCACTCTTTGCGTCTCTCCAGTCCCTCTCCAGTCCCAAATCGCCGATCCACTTCTCCAAATAGCCGTGATCCAGTGCGTCCCATCGCACTCTCAAGATTGCCGCTGCGTCCTCAACCTGCCGCCGGGACTGCGCCAGCTTCGCCCATTCGAGCTTGGAGATGACTACATCCTCGGCACTTGCGATAAAGAGAGCGACGCCGTGCAGGTTGACGCTTTGGCGCCGTCCGAACTCCTCGATACTGAAGGGTCGCGATTTTCGAATGATCAGATCGACTTTCCAGCCGGTTGCGTGGTCAATGACGTTGAACATCGATTGCCGCTTGAGGGCATTCAAAGCAGTGTCGAGGTCGGAATAATACTCTGTGGCGGGTAACGACTCGATGAACGCTTGCAACTGCGCGGGTGTTGCCTCGACGACAAAATCGATGTCTTGTGTAGACCGCGGAACGCCGTAATGAGCGCCCGCGAACGATCCGGTAAGCATGTAGCGAATGCCTGCCTGCTCAAACGCTGTCGTGATTCTTCGGAATACTTCGGCAATACTCATGGCAGCCAGGCTGGCAACGGCGCCGGGAGAAACGCCAGCCTCAACAGTTCGCGCGCGACCTGTGCTTCCGTCCATTGCGGATGGTCTCGCCGGATTCCCGCGCGGGCTAATTCGCGGGCGAACTCGCTCATCTCGAGCGCTAGCAGCATGCGTTGTTCTCCCGACATGGCGCTCTGAATCTTAAGCTGGAGAGCTTGCGCCGCCGGACTTGTGTCGCCAATCGCCACGGGCAGATGTTACCACGCTACTGCGCGTTGCAATTTGGTTGACCTCACACCCGCGCGAACATCTCCAGCAGGGTAGCCGAAACCTCCTGCGCAGTTTTAGCTGACACGGTTCCGAGCATCTTCACTAATCGCAGCCGGTCCACGGCCCGCAGTTGATCCAGTGCCACCTGCCCTCGTTTCCCCTGAAATCGCACGGCGACCCGTGTGGGAAAGGGGCGCGTTACGGTAGTCATGGGAGCAACGACGACGGTCCGCAGATGCCGATTCATTTCATCGGGAGAGATGACCAGGCAAGGACGGGTCTTCTGAATCTCAGCCCCCTCGGTGGGATCGAGGGCTACGAGCCAAACCTCTTCCCGCTGCGGTCCGTCTCGCTGTGGCCCGCCTACCACCGCCATTCCTTATGATCGAACTCGTTGGGTTCGGCGGCTTCCAGCAGGAGTTCGTCTTGCGCGGAGTGGTTCGAGGCTTGGAACGCACCATCCCAGCCGTGGCGCGGCTTGCGTTCGGGAGAGATGATCAGGCAATCGTCGGCGACTCTCAAGTCGACGGTTTCGCCCAATCCGCATTGCTCGATGAAGGGCTTGGGAATGCGGACGCCACGAGAGTTGCCGATGCGAACCAGTTCCGTCTTCATGCCGGGAATACCTCGGTAATTACATTGTAGTCACTTGAGCTGTGCTCCGCAAGGCCTCTCCGGGCCGGACTCTTCTACGGGCGATGGTTGCCGCGGATTGTCCCCCTCCCCATTGACTCCCCCGCCCGCCCGCGATACGCTGATCTCAAATGGTTGGGAACGGCCCCGTGGACGGGGTGCGCAATCCGGTTGGCTCCACTTCTTTCCTTAGCGATTTGCGTTCAAAAAGCGCTGGAACGGGTTCGCCCGAATCCGGCGGCAAGCCACGTACCGGTGATCCACATCAGACAGTGAGCCCAGTCCGGCTGCTGGAGGCGGCGACTCATCCTGAATGAAAAAAAATATTGCACTTACTCCTGATATCTCGACCCTGTTTGGCACGCGCGACGAGAATCTCCACGTGCTGGAAGACGGCCTGAACATCAATATCGATCTGCGCTCCGACCGCATCGAACTGGAAGGCGCGCCGCGCGATGTGGCCCGCGCCGAACAGCTGTTTGCGGACTACGAGTACTTGCGCAAGTCCGGCCACCAGTTCGTCAACGGCGACCTGAGCAGCATGTTGCGCGTCGTGGTTGGCGATCCGAACGCTACTCTGCGCGGACTCGCCGAAGCCGGTCGCCAGCGGTCGTTTGGGCGCCGCACCGTCCAGCCCAAGAGCCCCAACCAGCGCCGCTACCTCGAAGCCATCGAAAAGCACGACATGGTGTTTGGCGTCGGGCCGGCCGGGACCGGCAAGACTTATCTTGCCGTGGCCATGGCGATCTCGGCGCTGCTCAATAAGCAAGTCAACCGCATCATTCTGGCGCGCCCCGCAGTCGAGGCGGGAGAGCGTCTCGGCTTTTTGCCCGGTACTTTGCAGGAGAAGATCGATCCTTATCTGCGACCTTTGTATGACGCGCTCTTCGACATGCTCGACCCCGAGCGCGTCGAGCGCTATCTCGAAAAAAATATTATCGAGATCGCGCCTATCGCCTTTATGCGCGGACGCACGCTCAACGACTCGTTCGTCATTCTCGATGAGGCGCAGAACACGACCTCAGAGCAGATGAAGATGTTTGTCACTCGGCTGGGATTTGGCTCCAAGGCGGTGATCACCGGCGACGTCACGCAGATCGACTTGCCGACGGCGCGGCGCAGCGGTCTGATCGAGGCCGGCGACATTCTTCAGGGCGTGAACGGAATTGCCTTCGTACACTTCGACGAAAGCGACGTGGTGCGCCATCACCTGGTGCAGAGAATCATCCGCGCCTACGACGAGCACAAGACCAGGCAGGCGGAGCAGCAGCTGTCATTGCTGGAGCCGAAGCCCGTCGCGCCGCCGTCGCCAGATGAGCCGCGCTTGCGAAATTGAGCGATACGATGGTGGGACGTTGGTCATCTTTCAAAAGCGCGTCGCCGATCTTACCGAATTAGCGCTCGGGCGCTTCATGGCGCGCGCCCGGCGTGCCGCCGGACTGAAGGGCAGAGTCGACGTGTTGCTGACGTCAAGCGCTGAGATGCAATCTCTGAACCGCCGTTTCCGCGCTAAAAACAAGCCCACTGACGTGCTCTCGTTTCCCGTCGAAACTGCCGCGGCGAAAAGCCTGGCCGGAGAAATCGCCGTCTCCGCCGAAATCGCATCCAAGAACGCCCGCACGCTCGGCCATTCGCCGGCCGAGGAAGTGAAGATTTTGGTATTGCACGGCCTCCTGCACCTGCGCGGCTACGATCACGAGTGCGACAATGGACAGATGGCTCGCCGCGAAAAACAGTTGCGCGCGCAATTCCACCTGCCGCTGGGACTGATCGAAAGGGCGATGGGCGAGAGAGTAACGGTTTCCCCGGCGCGGAGGAAGCACTAGGAGATGATCGGCGCCAGCATCGCTCTCGCGCTCTTGTTTGCCCTGCTGACGCTCGTCTCCTACGTCGACCGTCTTTACCAGGAGATCGGAAAATTTCTTTCCCGCGAATTTCAGGACAACATCGACGCCTTCGAGCAGATTGTCGAGCCGCGCCTGAAGGTGACGCGCCAGCGGGCCTCGCTTTCCATGGCGATCCTCACGCAACTGGTCACCGCGGCCATCGCCATGATTGTCGGCTTCACCGTGTTTCGCGACCGCGCCTGGAGTATCTACGAAGTCCTCGAAGCCACGCTCAGCCTCATCCTGATCATCATCGTTTTCAACCGGCTGCTGCCTTTCGTATTTTTCTCGCGATCCAAGGGACGCTGGCTGGGCGACTGGGTTCTGCTCCTGCGCATTCTGATTTATGCAGTTCTGCCGGTCACGCTGGTGCTGGGTTTCTGCCAGTCCGTGGCCGCGCTGACCCGCGAGCACGCCGACGCGCTGCCCGAAACTTCCTCCGAAGCCGTCGACGCGCTGATTGAAGCGGGACAGGAAGAGGGAATCATTCAGGAAGGCGACCGCGAGCTGATCCAGTCGGTGGTCGAGTTCAGCGGCAAAACCGTGCGCGAGGCGATGAAGCCCCGGCCGGAGATGGTCGCGGTTCCCTCCGATTGCACGGTCGAGAAGATTGTCGAACTGCTCAAGGGCAAGCCGTTCTCGCGCATTCCCGTCTACGAAGGATCGATTCACCACATCAAGGGCATTCTTCACACGCAGGATGTGCTGCAGGTACCCGACTCCGAGGCGCACACGCGGACGGTCGCGACCTTGATGCGGACCGATGTTTACTTTGTCCCGGAAAGCAAGTTAGTAAGCGACCTGCTGCGCGAGATGCAGCGCAGTAATGTCCGAATGGCGATTGTGGTCGACGAATACGGAGGCGTAGCCGGGCTGGTAACGATCGAAGACCTGGTGGAAGAAATCGTCGGCGAAATCGGCGATGAGCACGAAAAAGCGCAGGTAGTGCAGGAAAGCGACCACTCCTATATAGTCCCCGGCAACATGGACGTGGACCGTCTCGATGAACTCTTCGGCATGAAGCCCGAAGGCCATGAGTCGTCTACCATTGCCGGCCTGGTGAGCGAACTCGCGGGACGCATTCCCAAGAAGGGCGAAGTCATCGAAGACGAAGGGCTGAAGTTTGAAGTCTTGGAGTCGACCGATCGCCGGGTCGAGCGCGTGCGGATTACGACGGCTGAGCCGAAGCAGATGAAGCTGATTTGAGAAGAAGGGGGGCCCCACGCATTCGCGCTTTTTGCGAATGAGTGGGTTCCTCTGTTTAGCGTTCGTTAAGCAGCCGACTTACCGTTCCCCCGCCAGCGACAAAGACAGAGATTCACCGTCCGTCGTATTCGTGCTCCAGACCACGCTATTGGCGGTGCTCCAGACGACGCTGAACCCGCTGTTGGAACTCGTGCCCCAGACTACCGACGTACCCCAAACCACGGAACTGCCCGCTACATTCGTGCCCCAAACCACCGACGTTCCCCAAACCACCGACGTTCCCCAAACCACGGAGCTGCCCGCTACCTGCGAGTTACCGTTGGACAGAGTTACGGTCTTGGTTTTGGAGTTGTAAGAGGCGGACGGAGATAGCGCCGCTCCCAACGTTGCTGGCGCCGCGTCGTGGTTCGCCAATGCGGCCGCAACGTCCAGGTATCCGGCTCCGACCGTGAACAGGTCGTAGAAGGACGTGTAGCTCTGTCCAGTCGTGGGATCGACGGCCACGCTGGAAGTTGGAAAGCTCTTATATGCGGTCTTCATCAGCCGGGCCTTGACCTGGTCCGGAGTCAACGACGGGTTCGCTTGCAGCAACAGGGCCACCGCGCCGGCCGCTGCCGGAGTCGCCATGCTGGTGCCGCTCAGGATGAAATAATCGTTCGAATTGCCCGGGACCATATTGCCCGGGTACTCCGTGGCCAGGGTGCTGGTCAAGTCGGCCAAAGACG
>Ga0302143_1000198_pt1 | contig 11532 bp, 9 predicted proteins | sample I_Bog_E2_1_FD_198555 | JGI IMG/M metagenome (GOLD analysis project Ga0302143, IMG submission 198555) | Peat permafrost microbial communities from Stordalen Mire near Abisko, Sweden - I_Bog_E2_1 | ecosystem: Environmental > Terrestrial > Soil > Wetlands > Peat | place: Sweden: Abisko, Stordalen...
TTGGAAGGCATGAAAGCAGTCGGCTGCGAAATGCAGTCCAATGGCTCCAATTTCCAGCTTCTATACTGCGATGTGTGCGATTCAGCCAACGTCTCTTCAGCCATCCAGCAAGTCATCGAGGCGCATGGCCGGATCGACATCCTGATGCAGATTGCAGGCATAGCTTTGGCGGTGCCATTCCTCCAACTGGACGAAGCGATGTGGGACCGGACAATCAACATAAATCTGCGCGGGGCCTTCTTAGTATCAAAATCGGTGTTGACCCATATGGTGGCGCAACGAAAAGGAAAACTTGTGTTCATGGCGTCGACCAATAGTTGGGATGCAGAGGCGCGGCTTGCTCACTACAACGCGTCGAAGGCAGGTGTTTTTTTGCTCGCGAAAACCATCGCGCGGGAATTCGGGCGGTATGGGATTAATTCAAATGCCGTTGGCCCGGGCATGATCAACACGCGCCTCGCTGCTCCGTTTCTCGATGATCCAGTTTTTCAAGCCAAATACCTCTCGGAGGACGGCGTGATACCGCTCGGAAGACTCGGGAGCACGGACGACGTTGCGGCCGCGGCCCTTTTCCTAGCTTCGGAAGACGCCGCCTACATCAGCGGCACTTTGCTTTTCGTAGACGGGGGCCAACTGGCATAGTTCGCCGGCATAATTCTTTTACCGCGACCTGCCTGTTCTTCGTTTTACCGATTTTTCAAGGAGACACAAATTGTCCCGCAGAAAGCCTATCGTTGTAGTCGGCAGCATTAATCTGGATCTAGTCGCTGTCGCAGACAGGATTCCGGTAATCGGAGAAACAGTCTTTGGAACAGACTTTCAGATTCATCCCGGTGGCAAGGGAGCGAATCAGGCCGTCTCTGTCTCGCGTCTCGGATATCCGGTGCAAATGATTGGACGCTTGGGGGACGATGCCTTCGGCGTTCAACTCCGAAAACATCTTGTGATATCCGGCGTCGATATCGCTGGAATCGCAACGAGCGAAGGGCCATCAGGCGTGGCCGTGATCGAGGTTTCAGCCAAAGGGGAAAACTCCATCGTTGTGGCGCAGGGCGCCAACGCCAAGCTGACGCCTGAAGACATTGACCACAATCTTCCCATCATTAGAGAAGCAGGGCTTGTACTAACTCAGCTTGAGATTCCTCTCGAAACGGTGGAGCACTTATCCTCGGTTTGTGCCCGCCAGGGTGTCCCACTCGTCTTCGATCCTGCCCCAGCCAGAGATTTGCCCGCTCGCATCTTCAGTAAGATCGCGTGGTTCACTCCCAATGAAACAGAAGCCGCATTCTATGCAGTGAATGGCCATTTGGAAAGGGAAGGGAATCCTTCCGAGATCGCCGCAGCGCTCCTGGCGAAGGGCTGCCGCGGTGTGGTTCTCAAGATGGGATCTCGTGGCCTTTGTTTCGCAACGCGCGATCAACCACCTGAGCTTCTACCTGCGTTCCCAGTCAAAGCTGTCGACACCACTGCGGCCGGAGATTGCTTTAACGGTGCATTTGCCGTCGGACTTATGTCGGGCAAAAACGCTCGCGATAGCGCGATCTTTGCGGCCGGAGCTGCAGCCATCTCAGTAACCCGCGCCGGCGCACAACCATCCATGCCATCCATGGCTGAATTGCAATCGTTCATAAATGAATACGGAGCTGTCGAGTCGTAATCCATGAAAGCAAAAAGGGTTGACCTCGACTCCTCCCATACCAACCTAGGAGAATTTGAAATGAAGAAGTTTTTAGGTGTCTCACTTCCGATGTTGAGCCTCTGGATACTGGTTCTCGTTTTTGCGACGGGTGCTCGGGCTCAGGACACGCTCTTTGCTCCGGAAACCTATTGGGATCAAACGATTAATTCCCCTACGTGCATGACGTTTCGCACAGCGGCCGATGGTGGAGTAATTCCGTGTATGCCGTACACTCATCAGCAATGGCTCGCAGACCTGAGCCGATGGCGCGTAGAGCGCCGAATCCGCGTTGGCTACGACCCCGCACGCTATTCCCTCCCAGCTCTGCAATGGGCACAATCAAGTTTTATTCAGCCACTGATGATGGTGCACGACCGCAACTTCTACGATGTTGGTCAGGGAAAGTACACGGTCGACCGATACCTCGACGATCTGGACAAACGTTACGGTGGAATCGACAGCGTGCTGATCTGGTCAACCTACCCAAATATGGGAATCGACGATCGTAACCAGCACGATATGGTGCGTTCAATGCCCGGTGGAGTTGAAGGCGTGAAAAAGATGGTCGCAGATTTCCATCGCCGCGGCGTGCGCGTGTTGTTCCCCATGATGATGTGGGATCTGGGCACGCGTGATCCTGGAAAGCCATGGCCTACAGCGATCGCCGAGTTCATGAAAGAGATTGACGCCGACGGTATCAACGGCGATACGCAGGATGGCGTGCCTCTCGCCTTCTCGCTTGCTACTGACAAAGTTGGGCATCCTTTGGCCTTTGAACCCGAAAGTTCTCCGAACGATGAAGAGTTGGATTGGGATGTGATGTCGTGGGGTTACTATAAGTACCAGTTCGTTCCCCAGGTGGATCGCCTTCGCTGGCTCGATCCCCGGCATATGGTCATTGTGGACGATCGCTGGACCAGAAGCAAAACCGACAATCTGCAGTTCGCTTTCTTTAACGGAGAGGGCTGGTCTAGTTGGGAGAGTGTCTGGGGACTTTGGAACGGCATAACCGCGCGAGACGGCGAAGCCACTCGTCGTGTCGCTACGATAGAACGGGCGTTCGCTCCATTCCTGGTTAGCCAGGAGTGGGAACCTTTATATCCGATGCATAGGTATGGTGTCTTTGCCAGCCGCTGGCCACTCGGCGAGCGGACCCTCTGGACGATCGTGAATAGGAACGAGTACGACGTCTCTGGAGGCCAGATGACGGTCCCGTACACGCCGGGAATGCACTACTTTGACGTCTATCACGGCGTCGAGTTGAATCCAACGCCGGAAGCCAATCAGACAGCGGTCTTGACCTTTAGCACAGAGGGGCGCGGATTCGGAGCAATTCTCGCCACCGTAGGCGAACTCGATGCGAAGACAAAACAACTTCTCGACACAATGAAAGCGATGACGGCAAAGCCGCTCTCGGACTTTTCCTCCGCCTGGCACACGATAAATCAGACACTGGTCGAGATTCCAGCCACCAAGCCGGCCTCGACGACCCCGGAACGCATGGTTCGCGTCGATGGTGGCGACTATCTCTTCGTAGTTCAGGGTATTGAAATTGAAGGGAGCAACGACATCGGCGCGGACGTTCAGTATCCATGGGAAGACAGCCCGAGGCGATTCCACGAGCATTCGATGGAGATCAAGCCCTTCTATATGGATAAGTATCCAGTTACAAATGTCGAGTTCAAAAAGTTTCTGGATGCATCACACTACCATCCCAAAGACGATATGAACTTTCTCAAGACTTGGGCGGCAGGGAGCTTCCCGGAAGGCGCCGCCGACCAGCCAGTCACTTGGGTTTCTATTGAAGATGCTCGCGCCTACGCGGCGTGGGCTGGTAAACGCCTTCCGCACGAATGGGAGTGGCAGTATGCCGCACAAGGCAACGATGGTCGCCTTTATCCATGGGGCAACTGCGACTGGAATCCGCCGTTGCCCCCGGTCGGACTAGTTGCTTGTAGTACAGGCGCCAATCCAAAAGATGTTGTGGCGCCGTTACCGGATAAAGGACGAGTGATGCTCGCCGCTAGCGACGTAGATGCGCATCCGAAGGGCGCCAGTCCGTTCGGCGTAATGGACATGGTGGGCAATGTATGGCAGTGGACGGATGAATACGTCGACGAACACACCCGCGCGGCGATCCTGCGTGGTGGCAGCCACTATCAGCCACAAGGTTCCATTTGGTACTTTCCGCAAGCCTACAAAAACAATGAACACGGCAAACTGCTCCTCATGGCGCCCAGCTACGATCGTTCGGGGGCGGTCGGTTTTCGCTGCGTGAAAGATGTCGAATAAGTTGAGCGGCCAAGCGGAGGAGCACCGTGACCGGAGAGACTTCCGCCATGACCCTCCGCAAATTCAATAGCGAACACGACAAAAATAGTTGAAGAAAAGAGAGCAGAGGAAATCAAAGTATGAACCGAATCCAGAATACATTTCGTGCATCGAGGCGCCGACTGTTTGCCGCCGCAGCCTTGCTTGCACTTCTTGCCGGCTGTTGCGGCAAGCAGAACACTACGGCCTCAGCTCCAGCTGTCCAACCGCCACCGCCGCATGTCGTCAGTTACGCGACGAAGTTCCCGCAGACTGAAAATCCGATCTCGGAAGGTGTCCATTGGGTCGGTGGCAAGACTCTCGGCGTGGATTGGGGGGACGTCTCGACGAAGCCCGGATACGCTGTTGGTCATGCAAGCGCCGCCAAATTTGGTGACTCAGTCGCAGTGCTGACCGGCGATTGGCCACCCAACCAAAGCGTCGAAGCCGTTGTGGACCGTAGGAAGGTCTTCAATGCCCCGGAAGTAACTCTTCGCCTTCGCACTTCGCTGGCGAAGCATCTTTGCGATGGATATGAGATATCCTATTCCGCGAAAGACACCGATTCGGACTACTTCATTATTGTGCGGTGGAACGGGGGATCGGGTGACTTCACGGTTCTTGCAGACGGACAGGGTAAGCAATATGGGGTAAAGACGGGTGACGTAATCAAAGCCACGATCGTCGGAAATATAATCAAGACCTACAAGAACGGCGTGTTGATGGGGACGGCGAAGGACAACACGTATATCTTTGGCAAGCCCGGCTTCGGGTTTAACGCAGGCAAAAACGGCGACTACGGCTTCAGTAGTTTTAGCGTCATCGCCACTGACGCCACGACCTTCTAAGAGACTCTCCGCTAGTGGTTTCATCTCCAGAGGTTTCAGGATTGCGCGCCCCGCGCCATCATAAGACTTACGGGTAACGATTAAACAAGGGCGCACTGCCTAAAGCTATCGTTCAGATGGTTGACTCTGCTTTGGCACGATCGGCAAAATCAGAGCGCTGGGATGTGCGGCATCGTGAAAGACAGAATTCGTAGCACTTACGAACGTCGCGCTTTCGGTCGCACCGACTCCAGTATTTAAATTGCGATCAAAACGTGGAAAATCGCTACTTGAGATTTCAAGGCGGATCTTGTGGCCTTTAAGGAAGACGTTGCTCGTAGCCCAAAGGTCGATCTTCAGCTCATACACTTTTCCGGGAACCAACGGCTCAGCTGCCTGGGTGGTTTTGCGGAAGCGCGCACGCAGAATGCCCTCTGTCAGGTTCTGCACAAATCCATTCGGCCAAACGTCGACGAGCTTTGCTGTAAAATCCGTGTCGACCGCTGTGCTACTAGCGTAAAGATCCAGCGAGACAGGGCCTGTGACTTCGAGGTCCTCCCCAAGCGCAGGGGTCGAGTAGACCTGGACATCCGCCCGTTCTTCTTCTGCCTTCTGATCGACGGGGCCGGGTGCTAACTCCGCTGCATCGCAGCACAATGGACCGCCCAGCGTGGGAACCGGATTTGCAGGGTCGTAGTTGAAAGTGTCCTTCGATATAAGGTTTGCAGCGGTCGTGGTAAGCGTGCCGGATCCGCTGGAGGAATTAGCACTCCCAGCTGAGGCAAGATAGAATTTCGTCGGCTTCGCTTCAGGTGGCGGCCAAGCATCTTCGTCGCGCCAGCGGTTCGCACCCATCACAAATATGTGCACAGGCAGGTTGCTCGAGAACAAATTTTTCTTACCCAAAAATAGATATTCGTACCATTCCACCGATACTTCATTTTCGTCGTACTTCAACGCTTCGGAACCGAAGTCTACCTGGCCTATTTTCTGTCCGCTGCCTGCGTGGCCGCCAATGGCCACAAACAGATGTTGCCCCTTGCGCGCAGCTTCGTTTCCGGCAGAGCTCTGAAGCCCGGTAAAATTTCGCAGCGATCCGCCTTGGAAAATGTCATACCACGCCGCAATGTGCAACGCGGGGACCAGAATCGTGCCGTAGTTCTCTTCGATCGACCACTGCTTCCAATAGTCGTCATAAAGCGGGTGGCTTGCCCAGTCAAAATAGTAGGGAGCAAGAAGCCTGGTCATGTCTGCGCTGTCAAGGCTCCCGCCAAGATTGAAGACCGGGAAATTCGTGAGCGGTAGAATCGTACGATTCGAAAATGCACGAGTCGTGTCTTCGATTTTGCGCGTCAGTGTGTTTTGTGCCAGGATCGCCGTCCACGACTGATTGAACCACTGCTCGAAAGCTCCGCCTTGGTAGGTCCAGTTTTCATGGTAATTACTCCCGGTCACAGCCGGGCAAATTCCGGCTAAATGCGGCGGGTGACTGACTGCGGCAAGCATCTGGGTGGCACCCACATAAGATCCACCGATCATTCCGACGCGACCGTCTGAACCAGGGAGCATCGCAGCCCATTCGACCGCGTCATAGCCATCATTCGACTCGTGCTTGAAGGGGTACCATTCGCCTTGTGATTTGAATCGGCCGCGCATCCTGTATGACCACCATAAAGCCACGCGCTGTGGCAAGATGCGCGACCTCTGTTTCCTGATCCTTGTTGTACGGAGTACGCTCCAGAAGTACCGGGAAAGTGCCGGCTCCATCAGGACGATAGATGTCGGCGTAGAGTGTAATGCCGTCCCTTGTCTTCATGGCAGCATCCAGTTCGACTTTGGGCAACTGTATCTGAGCGCCGGCAATGGCTGTGTAACCAAACAGCATTCCAAGTATCAATTTTTTCATCATCAGAATGCAGCTCCGAAACGGCGAACAACAATCACTTCTTTTTACAACTAACCGCAATGCTCAATTCGAGCAACAAATTCCATTGACAAACTCGATAAGATAACGCGAATGTAACATAACAAGCTGACAGCGACGCAATGCGCACAACTGGTCTGGCGACATTTTTACCGCTCCGTCAGTATCGCAGGCAACGGCGCATCCAATTGCGGTGCAATCGATCTTATAGATTTGGGCTACATATAGCTGTCTGAAAAGGTTACGCGCTAGCAGAAAGGCGAAATTGCCGATGGTGGAGTTTTTGTAGCGTCTGTTTCGGCCTTCAGTCCTGCGATAGTAGATGCGGCGTCAACGAGCGCTAATCGCCGAAGCACTCATCGACCACGAATAAGGAACTTAAAGTCGGCTTGTGGCAAAGTTTTTGGCTGCGGGTTTGTTACTGTTCAGGCCGATCATGGGCTAGTCGAAAGTTGAGCGTTGCTAATTTCCAGACTGGTTCAAGTGGAATTTGCAAAGGCGCACTTCCATGCGAACTGGCAAAAGCTGTTGCCCCAATCACCCGGACCCAAGAGGATGTCCCGCGCGTAGTTGAAAGTTTCCAACGGCGGTTGAGTTCATGTTACTACGCGGCAACCTGCGTAGTGGCCGATTGAGCGGGATTCAGAATCGCATCCAGCGCCCAGAGTTCTTTATACCCCATGATCCTGCGGAAGTTCTTCTCCGTTCTCAGGAAGGCCGAAGCCATCCAACGCCGGACCATCGAGCCATTTTGCCAGCGGGTTACGCGGCGGGTTCGTATGCGCACTCCAGCATGAGGACTTTCGATGATATTGGTCGTCGCCAGGCAGCGCATCAGAGACGGCGGCAGGCCCAGACGGTTGATGGTGAAGCACTCCTCCAGCCCCTCCAGCAGGCTGGCCGCGGCCGATGGATGTTCGCGCTCCAGCCACTCGGCCAGCTTGCGGATGCGGCTCATGCCCGCCTTGGCCTCCATCTTCCAGGCCGCGCGCAGCAGGCTCTTCACCTGCTCTTTCTGCTCTTCGGGCAGGTGATCGAGGACGTTGCGCAACTTATGCGCGCGGCAGCGCTGGACGGGCTGATCGGCGCCGAAGACCGCGTTGATTGCGGCTCGGATGGCCTTCGATCCATCGATGATGAACAGGCGTTTCTGCCGCGCATCAACACCGCGCGCCGCAATGTCTTGCAATAACTCGGTAACTATGGTCGAGTTCTCCGTAGCGCCTTCGCGGATGCCCAGCACGTGCTTGTGGCCCTCGCTGTCCACGCCCACCGCGCCGATCATGGTGTGCTCGCCGAAGACCACGCCATCGATGTAAATGATGAGTATCTTCAAGTGATCGAAGCGGCGCGAGAGCAGCGCTTCCACCTCCGCCTCCGAAGCTTCAATCGCAGCCCGACTTACGGCGGACTTACTCACTCCAACCGTCTCGGCCATCTGCGGAATCACGTCTTTATAGTTGCGCGTAGAGACGCCGCAGAGCAGCGTGTCCAGCATCCGTTCGCCCAGCGGCGAGGGGTTTTGCATGGCAGTGTAAGCGGGGATCTCGACCTCTTTTCCGCCTCGCCCCTTGGTGCGCAACCGTGGCCGTTCCACCTGGATTTTGCGGTCGCTGAGCATCACCTGGCCCGCTTGCCGGCCATAGAAAACCACGCTCTCTGGGCGGCGTTTACCCTGCTGCTGCGGACCTCCCGCCACCTGCGCGGCGGACAGTTGCAAGACGGCCTGCAGCACGGCTCGGCCTGTAACATCAATGAGTTGATCGCAAGCCATGCGGCTTTGCTCGATCAACTCGATCATGGGCAGCAACCCCTGCCCGTTCTTGGCGAGGAACGTGGCCAGCTCCTGCTCAGGGGCGACGCATATCAAATTCCCAGTAATTTGAGCAAGTAGGGGTGGTCCCAAGCGGCTTTGAGTCGTTTTCCCTTGATTCCTCGTTTTAACGATTGCTCCTGTTTGAGCAAGTTGAGTGCGATTCGGTTAAGCAGCGAGAAGTTTTGTGCCGAGTGTCCGGCACGCTTGCGGTCCAGGTCCTCTCCGAAGCCCACGTCGAGCACCCAGTGGAGTTTGTTTTCAATGCCCCAGTGCTGGCGGATTACCGCATTGAGACGCGCCGCATCCGGCTTGAGGCTGGTGATGTAGTAGCGGACTTCGCGCTCGGTTTTGCCCGTCACCTTGTGATAGCGTTCGCTCTGGATACGCACCAACCCCTTTAACGAAGCCCATTCGGATGACTTTTCGATCATGCTCAAGTCAGCGATCACCGTGCAGCGTCGTTGCTCGACCCTTCCGTGGCCACAGTCCACTTCCTCGGCTACAGCGGCAGCGTTCAACAGCAGAAACGAGTCCCGCACCTGTTCGGCCAGCAGGCCCTGATTGTCCTTGACCGCCAGTACGTAGTCGGCCTTTTTCTCGACGATCAGTTGGGCAATCTCGCGCTGGCAGCCCATCGCGTCGATGGTCACCACGGCGCCAGCCAACTCCAACGCCTTCAGTAATTTTGGTATGGCCGTGATCTCGTTGGACTTTTCATCGACCTTGCGCTGGCCCAGCACCAGGCCGTTACCCTCGGCCCAGGCCGAAACCAGGTGCACCAGCTTCTTCTTGCCGGTTTCGCGTGTGCCGCACAAGGTCTTGCCGTCGATGGCTACCACCTCGCCGGCCGTCAGTTTGGCAATCGACGAAACCCAGTCTACGAAGCCCTTTTCCATCTCTTCCGGATCAAGCGCAGTAAACACCCGGTTGAAGGTGTCATGCGACGGAATACCAGAAGGAAGGCTCAAAAACGTCTTCAGCCACTCCTGCTTGGACTTGCCGTAGTCGGCCATGTCGTTCCAACTCTCGGCTCCGCTCAACACCGCCGCTATGGCGATAAGAAGAATCTCTTCAAGTAAATGTTCCCGGTTTCGTTCGATGCGCGGATCGCGCAACTCAGCAAAATACTTCAGGGGATTGTCCATCTCCCCTTCTTACCTATTTCGTCCCCCGTGCATATAGCAAGTCATGGACATTTATATGCGTCGGCCCTGATGCCGCGACACAGGGATTGCGCCCGCCGCCGACCGCAAAGTATAAAGGTGATCCATGAGAAACCTGTATGATGCAGCGGACGCACGAGAGGTCAAGGAGCGGCTGGCGCGTCTCACGCCGGAGAGCGCACGGCAATGGGGCAAGATGAATGCCGCGCAGGCCGTAGCCCACTCCGCGGCCAGCATGGAGTGGGCAGTTGGCGACCGCACTCCGCCGCGCATGGTCCTTGCCAGCCTGCTTGGCCGCGTGATCAAGAAAAAGGTTCTTGGCAACGATGCGCCTTTTCGCCGCAATTCTCCGACCGCGCCCGATCCGATCGTCCCTGGCCAGCCCAACATCGACATCGAGCGCAATCGCCTGATCGCCCTTATCGACCGCTTCACCAGCTCCGGCCCCAGTGGCTGCACAAAGGACCCCCACTCCTTTTTCGGCCCCCTTACCCCCGACGAATGGGCTATCCTCACGTACAAGCACCTGGACCATCATCTGCGTCAGTTCGGGGTTTAGCGCCGCAGCCGGACGTATACTCAAGCTCGCCTATGATTCGCATTCTGGGAACGGTTCTCGCGGGGCTCTTCGGACTGGCCTTCGGCAGCTTTCTGAACGTGTGCCTGAGCCGCTGGCCGGAGGATGAGAGCATTGTCCATCCAGCGTCCCACTGCCGCAACTGCGATCATGTGTTGTCGTGGTGGGAAAACATTCCGGTGGTCAGTTGGCTCGCGCTGCGCGGGCGGTGCCGCAATTGTTACGACCTCATCGGCTGGCGCTATCCGCTGGTGGAACTTGCAGTCGGCGCGACCTGGGCGGTGGATGCGTGGTTGCGCCTAAGCGGGACAAATGCGTGGTGGCTCGCACACCCGTTTCACTTTCCTGAGAAGCCGTTTGTCGAGGTGGGCCCGCTGCTTTTTCTTTGGCTGCTTGTCGCACTCGCCGCGCTGGACGCGGAGCATTTGTGGCTCCCCAATAAGCTCACATTCCCCGGAATCGGGCTTGGGATTGTCTGGACGGTTTTAAAGAACAGGCTATTTCACAGGATGTTCTACGACTTTGGGTCTCCTTCGCCACCGCTGGCCCCTGGCGTCCTGCGGTGCATAGGTGAAACCATCGCTGCCGCCGGCCTCATCCTCCTCATCCGCTGGCTCTACAAGCTCATCCGCCACCGTGAAGGCATCGGCCTGGGCGACGCCAAGCTGATGGCCATGCTGACCGCGTGGCTCGGCCTGCCCGGCGCGTCCCTCGCCTTCGCCCTCGGCGTCGTCATCGGAGCGTTCGCCGCACTGCTTCTGCTCCTCTTTCCTTCCGCACGCAGAGACTCAACCCGCTGGGCAGGACATAAGCTTCCGCTGGGCACGTTTCTTTGTATAGGGGGGATCATCAGCAGCTTGTGGGGTCAGCCGATCATCGCGGCCTACCTGCGCTGGTCAGGCCTCTAAGCTAAAGCTCGCTTCTGCGACTCACTTCTGCGAGCTTCCCGCGAGCGGCTGCCCCACCGCAGGTGGCCGAGCGTTGGCAATCTCCGGGTCCTTCAACGCCTTGCGCGCATCCTTGCCGTGCTTGCCGTCCGGGTCGTAGTCCACCACCGTCTGGTAATTCTTGCGCGCTTCGGCAAAGTTGCCCAGGTGCCGCTGAGACTCGGCCAATCCCCAGAACACCTCGGGATTCTCCGGCGCCAGCACCATGGCCGACTCGAAACGCGACAGCGCCGCCCTCCAGTTCTTGGTCTGCAGGTAATAATCGCCAACGCTGATGTCCTCTGGAGCGC
>Ga0302143_1000210_pt1 | contig 11290 bp, 7 predicted proteins | sample I_Bog_E2_1_FD_198555 | JGI IMG/M metagenome (GOLD analysis project Ga0302143, IMG submission 198555) | Peat permafrost microbial communities from Stordalen Mire near Abisko, Sweden - I_Bog_E2_1 | ecosystem: Environmental > Terrestrial > Soil > Wetlands > Peat | place: Sweden: Abisko, Stordalen...
CCTCAGCAATCAGTGTTTCCATCTAGTGTGGCGTCCAGTCAGTGCCAATTATTCCCTTGGGAGGACTGCGGCAAGGATACCGCGCAGTTCCATCTGCTGCGGCTCGGAAAGAGATGCCAAGCCAAGTTAAAAACTTCCGCCTGAGCGGGATTGCGGCACTATCACTCCGTTTCCCTCGCACCGGTGATCGTAAAGAGTCCATGCGGATTTGGAGGAGACCCCAGCCGTATTTACGGCAGAAATCGAATCGGGCGTGATGTCTGCCGTAAATTTCCCTTGTGCCGTGGGACTTTTCCGATACATAGTGCGCGGTCTCATTGGCAGGAGCCCGAATATCGGATCGATCCACGCGCCTGCGTACAAGACGCCCAGAACGAGAACCATGAAGAGAGCTTTCATAGTGTGGCCCGGGTTGTGCAACGCAATGCTGAAGAACAGTACAACAAGGAGAAGAACGACGGAAACACAAATCAAGGCGGCGAATACAATTCCGGTGCGTGCTATGCGCTTGAACCTGAGCTTCAAGGCACTTAGATAGTCCGCCTCGCTGATTGTGTAGCTAAACTCCATACCGCCATTCTTTCATGGTTCCCTCAACACTCGGCCACATCTCACTTCGGCGCCGTGGTCTCGGTCATGGTCTTGCCGGCGCCGCCTTCGGCTCTGACGCTATCGTCGAAGCTCGAGAAAATCAGGGCCTGCCCGGTCACGTTGCCCCGCACCGGGTCGTTCATCTTGGGCGGTAAGGCCGCGGTTCCGGTAAGAACATATTCGCCGGTTTCGCTCATATACACCAACTGCTCGCCCGTGCCGCGCCGTCCGCCGGAGTTGACAACCACCTGTCCGCGAGCCGTCATCCGGTCCACCTGGCCCTGCCCGCCGTCCTTGCCGGCGTGGTTGCCCGGCGCCAGAAGGATGAGCTCAACCTCATTGGATACGGACGTTGCCGAGACAGTTTCAGCAACCACGCTGCCCAATGTTCCGGCGCGCATCACGGCCTTGTGTTCGGCGTCGGAGTATTTCAGATCGCCGCCATGTACTCGTATTACCGACGGCGAGCTTGATTTTCCTTCTGCGGAACGGGCTGAATCCGCGCGGCCCAGGCTGCCTGGCGCTCTGGCCAGATCCGTGCCGCCTGCGCTCACCAGCACAGCGCGCACTGGCTCCGCGGCGTCGGTGCTGCGGGCCACCAGCGTCTGCTTCAGCCGGTCGAGGATGATCGCCGGCGCAGTGACGGAATTCCCCTGCTGCCACAAACGCGCGTGCCCGGTGAATGTTGCAACGCCGGTGACCTGTTTGAGCTCGGCGTCGGATGAGATTACGTGGGAAGGCTCGCGTCCGCCCAGAGCCAGGCTGGTTTGACTGGCGGAATGCAGGGCAGGCATAACCTGCGTGCCGGACGCGGCTGATCTTGTGTCCGCATTACTGATCCAGGTAGCCTTCACGTTGCCATGCGCAAACGCGTCGCCCGAGTCGTGCGAGACGTCGATCTTCTCCGCGGTCAATTGCAGGGCGCCGTCTTCCACGCGAGGGCTCAGCGTAAGGTGCAGCCACCCACCCGCGCCTTCGTACACGGCCCGGCCCGCCGTGGCCCGCATCGTCGCGGGGGCTTGCGCACCCGGCTTGGCGGCCGGCGCCTGCACCAGGACCACATGGCCATCCAGCACCGCCGACTGGATTTGTGCGGCGCCGCTGGAAGGTGTGGTTGACTGCGATTTAGGCGAGGAACCGGGCGCAGCTCCGGCCGCTGACGGAGGAAGAAAATGCACTTCAATGCGATCGCCGCTTGAGGTTTGCAGGGTTCCGGTCGCTGTGGTTTCCTCAATCGAGGCGTGGCCGACGCCGGTCATCGACGTCAACTGCGACGAGGGCCCGAAGTTGCCGGTCATCTCGTCGGCGGCAAAGCGCGAAGGAACAACGGGCTGCCTGCCGCGCTGGCTTTCGCCGGTAACCACGACGCCTTGCGTCCCGTGCATTGTGGAGGGCTCCACCTGCCCGCGCGCGGATTCGCGGAAGTCGATATCGGCGAGCGGCGAGCGCCAGTTGCGGCTCACATGCAGTTGCCCGTCTTTGGAATTCGCCGTCTGGCTCAGCTCGTCGCTGTGCATCTCGACGCCGCGCTCCATGTGAACGTGGCGGAGTTCGCCTTTGGGCGTGAATTCAAGCTCCGCCGTGGGCGAGGTTGCATGCACGTGCCGGCTGCCCGCTTTGCTTTCATTCGCCCGCACGGAGTCCATCTCCACGCCGCCCTCAAGATGTCCGTGGTGCGGTTGGTTGTGCTCGTCGAAATCCATTGACCCGGTGGGCGCGGCCACATGCCCGCCATGCGCGGTGGCGAGCGTAAACCCGTCCGACGCGTCCAGCCGCTCCGCCGAGCCGTCTCTGCGAAAGAGTACCTGGGCCTCGACCGCTGTCGCTTCCCCGCCCCGATAGTCGGCCGTGGCGGCCTGCAGGTGGCAGAGGTCGGTGTCCCGTTCAAACTCCGCGTGCTGCGCGTGGAGCACGACCGTGCCGCCTGTGCGCGGGCTGTTGAGTTCGACAGCGTGATCCAGCACCAGCTGCCCCTCCTGCGAGTCGTAGGTGGCCCCCATGGAGCTGCCCGTGCCCTGGGTCATGGAGAAGTCTACGTGCTCTTTGGTGGTGGCTATGCCGGACTTCTGATCGAAGCTCAGGCCGCTTGTCCTCACGTGAATCTCGCCCGAGGCAGCCGTCTTTGCGGCGTTGGACAATGGGGTAGCTTTGGCCGTGGCGTTTTTGGCCTGGGAATTCTTTGACTGATTGGCCATAGCTTTGGGCGCAACCGCGAGCGCCGCGCCGGGGCGCATCAGCGTGATCTCCACCGGGCCGATCGCGGTAATGGAGCCCGCCTTCTGGTCGTAGTCGAACTCGGCGCCCTCAATGCGATCCACCCGGCTGCCATCTTCGCCGTAGAGCTCGATCTTCACGTCGTGAAGACGCGCATTGCCCTGCTTGAACTGCACCTCTTTCGACGCGTGAATCTTGTACTGCGCATGTGCGCCGAGAGCGTGAGAGTAGGTATAGCCGTTGGCTTCCTGCTGGATATTGGGTCCGAGGGCCTTAAGGATTTCAGATGTGCCAAGACGATGCTTCCATCTGCCGACGGCAAGGAAGACAATCAGCGCGACAACCAGCAGAATTCCTGCCGAAAGCACCACGGTGCGAATCCGTTCGATGGTGAATCGTGCGCTCAGTTTGCCGCTCCCAGGCGTGCCGCGAGCCGCTGGGCAAGGCTTTCGCCCAGTTCGCTCCACAACAGGCGCGCCGTTGCGCCGGAGGCCTTTTCCACCGCCGCGGTCAACTCGATCAGTTGGCGGACGTTTTCTTCCACGTGCCGAGCTCCCACCGAGTCCAGCTCGATGCCCTCTTCAAGAAACGGCCCGTCCGAGCCAAAATCGATACGGATATGGCCATCGGCCTCGTAAGCGCCCTCGTCAAAGAGCGGCCCGTATCCAGTCACGCGCACCAGCCGAGGCTCGCGCATCCAGCGAGGCTGCTCGCCGGTAGTTTCAATCTCCCACAGACTCCACCCGATCTGAAACTCGTAGGCGTAATCTTCATGAAGGTTTTCGAGCGATTCTTCAACCGCTAAGGCAGGCTCCGCGCCGCGCTCGCCGTGGCCATACACGCGCTGAAAGGTAGGCGACTCGGTCCAGCGAATCGGCCAGACGGTGACGGCATAGACGCGCGGCTCGCCGCCGTGCTTTGCGAACTCGCCCAGAACCGCGGACAGCTTCGCCGGAAGCGCTTCAAGGCGCAGATTCGGGTACCACAAACTCAAGTAAAGTGTGTCGGACATCTCTATTGATTGTAGACGCGCTGGCGCGAGCAAAGATGCAGCGGAGTTGGCTAGCGGTGTCCGCCACACAGATGGTCGTTTATGTTTTGGAAGGGCACGACTTCAGTCGTGCCAAAAACGGCCGAAAATAAGCCGGGCTTTAGCCCCTGAGGGAAGTCTTCTCTCCGAATTCACTCCACTCGCGGACATTGGCAAACGACCCCATCTGCGGCGGCCTACACTAGGCGGTAACGATCTCGCTGAAGTCGGCGATGCCGGAGAAGCTGCGCAACACTTCGTCGATGAGGCCCAAGTGGGCTGCGCGTATTCCGGGATCGGAATCAAGAACCATCACCTTGTCGAAGAAGGCGTCAACTGCCGGACGCAGAGTTGCTATCGTGGCCAGGGCCTCCGCATAGGCGCGTTCTTGGCGCAACTTCGCAACCTCGGGAGCTAACGCCGCTGCAGTTTGTGAAAGTTGGACCGCCTCAGGCAAGAACATTGAGCCAATCACGATCCGAGGACCTTCAGCGTGACCGTAAATGTACTGCTTTTCTTGAGCCTGGCGCAAGATATTCTTAATTCGCTTGAATGCAACTGAAATGGCGGCGAAATCTTCTGTCTCGCGCGCCTCCGTCAATGCTTCGGCGCGCGCTATGGCGTCGCGGACATCATCTGCGCCTGCAACCATGACCGCTGCAACCACGTCGTAGGCAAAGCCGCGCACGTCCTTGAGATAGAAATGCAGACGCTCGCGCAGAAAGGCTGCAACCAGTTCCTTATTGGCGGGTTTTGAATCGGTGGCATTGACCACGTTGGACAGGGTCAACGGCAACTCAGACTCGGCCAGAATCTTCACGATCGCGTTCGCGGCGCGGCGCAGGGCAAACGGATCCTTTGAACCGGTGGGCGCGTTGCCGATGCCGAACATGGCGCTGATGGTCTGAATGCGGTCGGCGAGCCCCAGCAACTGGCCTTCAACGGTGGTGGGAATCGCATCGTCCGTCGCGGCGGGCTTGTATTGGTCATAGATGGCCTGCGCCACCACCTCACCCAGGCCTTGCGCTTTGGCGTATAACCCGCCAATAACTCCCTGTAACTCAGTAAACTCCTTCACTAACTCGGCAGTCAGGTCGGTCTTGGCCAGTTCGACAGCCTTCAACAGCGCGCTTTCTTCAAACACTACGCCCGCGGCCTTGACCGTAGATGCAAGCGCGAAGGCGACGCTGAGGTTCTGCTCGGTCTTCCAGTGATAACTCCCCAACTCCTTCTGGAACGTGACAGACTTCAGGCTTTCCACGCGATCTTCAAGCGATATTTTCTGGTCAACTTCCCAGAAGAAGCGCGCGTCTTTGAATCGTGCGCGGAGAACCTTCTGGTTGCCGTGCTGGATGGTGGCTTTGCCCTCTTCATCCACCTGGATGTTGAGCACGGCGAGGAAGTGCGGCAGCAGCTTGCCGTCAGGACCCTCGACAGCGAAGTACTTCTGGTGGTCGCGCATCACGGTGACCAGCACTTCTTCAGGCAGCGCCAGATACTCGGGCTCGAAGTTACCAAGAATCACAGTCGGCCACTCGGTCAGATGAACGACGGTTTCAACCAGCGCCTCGTCCTCGCGCCAGCGCGCTCCGGGAACAGCGCGCGTTGCCGCATCGAGAGCCTTGCGAATGATACTGCGGCGCTCGACCACATCGACCACGGCAAAGGCCTTCCGCAGCGCTTCGGCGTAGCTCTTCGGTGAGTCAAGAACAACGGGCGCCTCTCCATGCAGGATGCGATGGCCGCGGCTGGCATTGCCGGCGGCGATGCCGGCGATTTCAACCGGAACGATAGCCGAATCGAGCAGTGCGACCACCCAGCGCACCGGCCGCACAAACCGCTCCGGCTTGCCGGCGCGCCAATACATATTCTTGGCCCAGTAAATGCTCAGAACTTCCTTTGGCAGTTCGGCGGCAAGCAGTTCCGACGTTGCACGGCCCGGGCGCTTGACGGTCGCACCGGCATATTCACCCTTGGCGTTGGTAACCTTTTCGAGCGCATCCACAGCGACGCCGGCCTTCTTCGCAAAGGCCTCCGCGGCAGGCGTGGGCGCGCCGTCTTTGAACGCGGCCTTCCACGAGGGGCCTGTGAGCTTTTCTTCCGTATCCGCCTGGCGGTCGAGCACGCCTTCCACCAGCACCGCAAGCCGCCGCGGCGTGGAGTACGTGGTGATCTTGGCCTCGCCGCCGAGCACGCGTTCGCGGGCGAGCAGATCATGGACCCGCTTGCCCAACTCGGCTTCGGCTCCGGCAATCATGCGGGCTGGGATTTCATCGAGCCCGAGTTCCAATAAAAAGTCAGACATAACGTTGATTCTTTCTGCAAACAAGTTCGAATAAGAGCAGCCTCTAGCTTCTAGCTCTTAGCTCGTTTTGCCGCTCGCTGAGGCATGAAATTGAATTCGGTCATTCAAAGCTAGGAGCTGGAAGCTAAGAGCTGGAGTTTGCTTCTACCTGCTGTACGTGAACCTTGGCCACGCCCACCGCGAGGTTGCGAATCCGGCCGATCATGCCCACGCGCTCGGTCACGCTGATGGCGCCCCGCGCATCCAGCACGTTGAAAAGGTTGGAACACTTCAGCGCCAATTCGTAGGTGGAGATGAGCGGGAACCGCTTCTTCTCCTGGACGGTCGAGTTTTCATCCCCAAGAAGCTTGTTAGCCTTGGCCAGCAGCGCCTGCGCTTCCGCTTCGTAGCTATTGAAGTGCGCCCAGAGGCGATCGACGTCGGCTTCTTCAAAGTTATAGACAGAGTATTGCAGCTCCTCGGCCACGCGCACATCGCCATAAGTGACTTCGGCTCCCGTATCGGGGTCGCGCGCCCACACCACGTCGTAGACCGAGTCAACATCCTGCAGGAAAGCGCAGAGCCGCTCCAATCCATAGGTCAGCTCGGCGCAGATGGGGTCGAGATCAAGCCCTCCGCACTGCTGGAAGTAGGTGAACTGGGTGATCTCCATCCCGTCCATCATCACCTGCCAACCGACACCCCAGGCGCCCACCGTAGGACCCTCCCAGTTGTCTTCTTCAAACTTGAGGTCATGCTTTGAAAGATCGATCCCGATGGCCTGCAGAGATTCAAGGTACAACTCCTGCACGTTGACCGGCGGCGGCTTGAGGATGAGCTGGAACTGTGTGTGCTTGAAGAGCCGGTTGGGGTTTTCGCCATAGCGGCCGTCGGCAGGCCGCCGCGAAGGCTGCGCGTAGCCCACCCGGTAGTGCTTGGGCCCCAGCACACGCAGAAAGGTCTCCGGCGCCATGGTGCCTGCACCCACTTCAACGTCGAATGGCTGTTGCAAAATGCATCCGCGCGCAGCCCAAAAGCTCTGCAGGCGGAACAGCAGTTCCTGAAAGGTGAGGGCGGTGGGCTTAACGGGCGATCGGAGTTCGGATGAAGGCACGGATAACTCTCTCTCAATGGGACTCAGGCAATTTTATCAGCAGGGGCGCGCGTGTTCAGTTCTTGACCTCTCGCTTCTCCCCCTGTTGCTCGTTGGCGGCAATATCCCTTATGCGCCCGCATCAGATGCTCTTTCGACCCTGCGGCTCACGGCTGGACGATTGAAAGGGACCGCTCTGAGGGCGGAGACCATTCGTTTTCAAACAGAGCCTTGGAAAGGCTTGATTGGCGAATGATGCTTTGGAGGGTGCCGCGCCGGGGGAGATTGTGTAACGGAACGGGAACGGTAGTTCCTTCCCCCCGCAGTTGCATGACGCGATGGCTTCCGTGCTGGCGCACCGCTACAAATCCATGCTGTTCCAGAATCTTGCAGACTTCGGATCCGGAAAGGACCCGCAGATTACCCAACGGGCACCTCAACCTGCGTGACGAAAACCTCGCTGTGCATCCGCTGCGCAACCTCAGAGGTTGAGGCGGCCTCGAAAAAGAGCGTGAGGGCTTCCACGAGATTGACGCGCGCCTCCTCGATGGTTGAGCCCTGGCTTGCGATGTCGAGCTCGGGACATAAGGCGACGAAGCCGTCGTCTTCGCGCTCGATGATGGCCGTCATTCGCTGGGGGTTCGGCATACCCGGATTCTACGCCATCCGCGTGTGACCGGGTACACGCGTATTCAGCCGCCAATTCGACTGAGCGCCTCGGCGGTGCGCAGCCGGCGTTCCAGGTGGCGTTCAAGGGCCTGCAGCGTGAAGCGGCGCAGGTCCTGTCCACGGCGGCGCGGCCAGGGTTCGGCGGCAAAGGCCGAGACGGGAGCGCGGAGCATGCGCTGGGCAAGCTGCCAGCAGTCGGCGGAGAGCGGGCTGGCGCTGCCGTTGCGGTGCACGGCGCAGAACAGGCCATCCGCCAGGCTATTGAATGTAATCTCCGCTGCATGCAATGCTTCGCCGCAGGCAGTGCAGTGGGCCATGTCCGGCAGCAGGCCCATGAGGCGCGTCATCCAGAGCGAGAAGTAGGTAAGGGGCATCCAGGGCTGCTCCACCGTGGTCTGGTCCAGCACGGCGAGCAGCAGCCGAAATACAGTCTCCTGCGGATCGTGCTCGGGGAGCGCCTCGTCCAGCAGCTCGGCGAAGAAGCTGAGCACAGCCATGCGGACTTGGTCGACCGGCGCTGAAAGCGGCGAGCGGATGATTTCAAGCTGGTCCAGGCGCACCAGTTCCTGGCGGGGCCGCTCAGCAAAAAAGGCGCGGGCCACGGTCATGGGCTCAAGGGCTCCTCCGAAGCGCTTGCGGCTCTTGAGCGCGGATTTGGCCACGCCTTTCATGCGCCCGTAGTCGCGCGTGAAAAAGCTCACGATCAGGTCGGCCTCATTGACCGGCCAGGTGCGCAGAACCACAGCTTCAGAGGTAAGCACACTCATGCGACTACTATCTTCGCATTGCGCGATGGCTGGCAAAGCCAGGAAATCGGAGAGGGTGTCTCACAGGCTACGAAAAAAGCTGATTTTCGTCGGCGATTGGCAAAAAGAACATACCCCTGGGCTTTTCAGCAGGCTCTAGTGTCCTGAGTCTGAGATTCTTCCCACAATTGAGAGTGTCATTCTGGGTGAACGGGGCCCCAAACGTCTTTCAGTTTGGGGGTGGTGAGCGAAGAATCTGCTTTCTTTCTTCCCTGGTCTCTGTGAAGGACTTCAGACTCACCTCTCTAGCTTGGCTGCCAACCCCGCAGCCTCAAACTGTTCGCCAGCACGCACACCGAGCTCAGGGCCATGGCCGCTGCCGCAATCCAAGGCGTAAGCAGAATGTGGAACGCCGGATAAAGCAGCCCTGCCGCCAGCGGAATCCCAAGCAGGTTGTAGCCCACCGCCCACGCCAGGTTCTGCCGCATCACCCGCAGTGTCTGCCGCGCCAGCTCAAGCGCCGCGGCTATCGCTGAAGGCTCCGCCCGCAGCAGCACCACATCGCCCGCCTCCTGTGCCAGGTCCGCGCCCGTGCCCATGGCGATGCCCGCGTCCGCCTGCGCCAGCGCCGCTGCGTCGTTGATCCCGTCGCCCACCATCGCCACCTTCAATCCGTTCTGCTGCAATGACCGAATCCGCGTCAGCTTGCCTGCTGGATCGAGCCCCGCCTGCACTTCGTCAATGCCGGCCTGCCGCGCAATCGGCATCGCCGCAGCCTCCACATCCCCGGTCAGCATCAGCACCCGCATCGGCTTGTGCTTCGATCCCATCCGCCTCAGCGCCGCCACCGCCTCGGCCGCATCCGGCCTCAGCGCGTCGCGCGCGTCAAAGTAGCCAGCCGGCAAATGATTCAGCGCCATCCACAGCCGCGTCACGCCCGGCTCCGAAGGCGCAACCTCCTTCGCCACAGGAATGTAAAAGTCGTGAAACAAGGCCTCATTGCCAAGCACGCAATCAACGGCGCCGCCAGGGCCCTCCACCTTTGCCGTCAGCCCCCGTCCCGGAAAATTCTGCACGTCCACGGCCGGCTCCCACTTCAGTCCCAGCTCCTGCGCGCGGTCTACAATCGCGTGCGCAAGGGGATGATTCGACCGCACCTCCATGGACGCCGCCAGCCTCAGCAGTTCGTTCTCATCGGTTCCTGGGAAATCAGCCCCGTGCCCCATTCTTGCGGCTTTTTCCTGCCGCAAGGGTGGCAGAGTACCAACTACGTGAACACCCGTCAGCACCGGCCTTCCCACCGTCAGTGTTCCCGTCTTATCCAGCACCACCACGTCCAGGTGCGCCAGCCGTTCCAGCGCCTCGCCGCCTTTGAACAGCACCCCAAGCTGCGCCCCGCGTCCCACCGCCACCGTCAGCGCGGCCGGTACAGCAAGCCCCATGGCGCACGGGCAGGCAATCACCAGCACCGCCACCGTGTTCGCCAGAGCCAGCGGCAACGAGTGTGCGGCCATCAGCCATACCGCAAAAGTGAGAGCCGCCAGTCCCAGCACCACCGGAACAAAAATCGCGCTTGCCCGGTCCGCCAGCCGCTCCATCGGCGCGCGCGAGCTCTGCGCCTGCGTCACCATCCGTGTAATCTGCGCCAGCACCGTCGCCTCGCCCAGCGACTCCGCCTTGCAAGTCACCGCGCCGTCGTAATTGAGTGACCCAGCCAGAACCTTCCCGCCCACCTCGCGCGGCAGCGGCGTCGGCTCGCCGGTCAGCATCGATTCATCCACCGTGGTCCGGCCTTCAACAATCGTCGCGTCCACAGGGAACCGCTCGCCCGGCTGCACCAGGATGCTGTCCCCCGGCTCAATCTCCTCGAGCGGCACCACCGATTCCACCCCATCGCGTACCCGCCGCGCCGTCGCCGGCCGCAGCCGCGAAAGCGAATCGAGCGCCGCCAACGCGCGCCGCTTGGCCCGAGCCTCAAGCGCCTTGCCCATCAGCAGAAATCCAATAATCAGCAGGACTGCGTCAAAGTAAACTTGGCGATCGCGCGCCGGCCAGATCGTCGCATAGGCCGAGTACGTAAACGCCACCCCCGTTCCCAGGCTCACCAGCGTGTTCATGTTGGTGGTTCCGTGGCGCAACCCGCGCAGCGCGCTCATGTAGATGCCGTGACCCGCCCATCCCATCGCAATCGCAGTCAAAACCAGCAGAGACCACCGCAGGCCGTCCTGCGGCAGCGCATAGAGCCACGGTGCGAGCCGCATGAATCCGTGATCCAATGCCCCCATGTCGGATCCCAGCGGCATGGCCAGCAGCATGGCCAGAGCCCCTGCGCCCAGCGTCACCCAGGCCTTCAGCTCGGATTCGGATTCATGTTCCCGCGCCTGTTTTCCTTGATCTGCCTCACCCGCCCTGGGCAGCACCGCATCGTATCCCGCTCCCCGAATCGCATCCACCAACTGCTGCGGCGCAGTCACCGCCGGGTCAAACACCACGCTCGCCTGGTGCGCCATCAAATCCACATGTGCCTGCTCCACGCCGGCCGTCCCCTGCAAAGCCTGCTCCACATGATGCTGGCAGGCAGCGCACGTCATCCCCAGCACCGGCAGCGTAAGCGATTCTGTCGCGGGCGCAGCCAATTACTGGTCCAGCCGTGCGGTATAGCC
>Ga0302143_1000281_pt1 | contig 10099 bp, 7 predicted proteins | sample I_Bog_E2_1_FD_198555 | JGI IMG/M metagenome (GOLD analysis project Ga0302143, IMG submission 198555) | Peat permafrost microbial communities from Stordalen Mire near Abisko, Sweden - I_Bog_E2_1 | ecosystem: Environmental > Terrestrial > Soil > Wetlands > Peat | place: Sweden: Abisko, Stordalen...
TGCGATAGATGCGCGCGTATCTCTTCTTGAGAAGTAATCTTGCGCGGGTCCTTCTGCCCCGCATCAACTGCATCATTTCTCTGCTCAGACCCGGTACACTCAAGATGACACTCCTATCGCTAGCCTGGTTCACTACAAATGCTTTCGCACGCCCTGTCCATTCCGTGAAGGTCGACCGCTCTACTTCGTACCCTCTATTTGCGATAGCCTGTCTTTCAGTTGCTGTATTGCTGTGCGCTGCGCCTTGATTTTGGTCTCGAATGCATGGACGCGCCGTCGGTGGGCCTCCACCGGTACGAACTCTGCGCCGTTGAATTTAACAATTTGCTCTCCGCGCGGCGTCGCGCTTTGCACCTCGACAACAGATACGCCCGATTCCCCGATTGACGCCACGTCGTCGCCGTCAACAGGGAATAACGGCTGCGACGACTCTCTTCCGGCCTCTATATGGTCTGCGACTTGCTGTCTTCGTCTGGCCTCTGCCAAATTGCCAAAGAGACTGTCGAACCTTAGAACGAGCTCATTGTGTTTATCGATGGCGAACCGTGCACGCTGGTAAGCCGTGTTGCGCTGGCCGATCAGAATCGCGGCGGCTCGAGCAAAACAATCTTGCCGAGCATCCCACCGCTCATTGAGCCACCAGATATAAACGAGAGCTGCAAGAAAGCTAACTGCCGTAATCATGCCGAACCACCAGACCCAACTGTCGATGGTGTACTGCACCGCAGTATCCTGCCACCCGTACAATAGGCGTCCGTAATCCCGGTTGCACGGGTTGACTGCGTGCCGCATTCCTTCCTCGATGGAGGGCCTTTGGCTGAACCGCTGATTGTTACCAGATGGGTCAGTTGGTTGCGTCGGATGCGCGAGTTGTTGCGCCTGCTGGCTATGACCGGGAAGCAGGCGCGGAGTCTGTGCCGCCGCGAACACCACTACCAAAAAGAGCACGGGCGCCATCGCCAAACGCTTGCGTACTTGCATTCGTCTTTCTCCTCTTCGGGGACACACTGTTGTTGCTTGCCGCCTCGGCGTCAATCAGACGCAGGTCGAGCGCCAAGGAATCTACCCTTGGCGTCTTGAGTACCGGTAGCCATTCCGGCAGTGACGCCAACTGCGAATTATTTCCAAGAGGAACATGGATGTGCTTCACGATAACGCCCATACTCCTGTCCGGCAGCAGCGCCATCATTTGGCCAGTCGGCAGAATCTTCACCTGATGATCCTGGACGCGAGTGTCGAAGGCTTCCTGCCTTGTCCCCGTTCCCTCCTCGGTATACGGGCTCCTGTCCAGAATGGTGCCTTTCTCGACGCGCACACTCAACCGTTCAGTCGGAACGCTGGCAGACGCCTGTTGAAAGGCCTTCGCCGTTCCCTCGTTGCTGATCTTCATCATGAACTTCGTGTTCGGTGCGCTGGCAACGTCGGAAGCAAACGACTCGCTTACGTCCATGGACAACTGCTCTATGCTTTGGAATGAGAATATGAAAGCGGCATTCGCTTGCCGCGCGGTGTGGATGATGTCCTTGAATCCCTGGTAGGAGTACAGCCCGAACTCATCCAGCACAATCGAAATGAACGGGTGCTTTTGGTTCAGACAGTAGGCGTCGTATCGAGACGCAATCATGAACTGCATATTGCGCATGAGAATTCTGCCCAACGCCTTGTACGGTTGGCTGTCGGTACCCAGGTTCATGCTGACGATCAGAATCTGCTTCTTCTCGACTATCTCTTCGAACGTGACGAGGTTCTCGCACGAGCCTGTGATCAGCGCCAACGAATCGCCAACGAACGGCATCATGCTGTTCAGCAGGCCGCGGATCTTCGTGAGCCAATCCTTGTCGTCATAGTTACCCTTGAGTGTTGTGGCTGCAAGCAGAAAGGCGTTCTTTTTATGCTGGGGGAGGTCAGGGCTTGTCATTACCTGAGCCTGGAAGTTCTCGATGAGCCGGTTCATCAATTCCGGTTGCTGGCAGGCAACCAGCACATCCCAAAACGTAAACTGCTTACCCGTATGCTCCAGGATCACGGTGACTGCATTCAGAAATGCGCGTTGGTGCTCGGAAAAGAATTCGTCTTTTGCCTGGGCGGCGCCGAGCGAATCGAAGACGGTTCCTACGCGTTGCTGGAGTTTGCCATCCGAGGCATAGAAGGGGTTGTACTTCTCGGAAATATCCGGATGCGTCGGGTCGATCACCCGCACGTCCGTTCCTCGACCGGCGGCGAACGCCAAATTCCAGATCTTCAGTACAAGTTCCTTGTCGCCTTTCCCGTCAAAGTAAACGACGGGATGGCCACGACGAATGTCCTGGTCGATGATGGTGAGCAACAGGTTCGTCTTGCCGGCGCCGCTCTGGCCGGGAAGGTTGGCTTGCATGGAGCGCTGGTCGTTCGTCCAATAAACTGGTGTGCCGTCATTCTCATAACCCAGAAATGTGACGCCTTGCCGTTCCGCTTCCTGTGCTGCCTTGCGAGCATTTCGCCGCGACACACACAACCGTGGCCGGGGCCATTGCTTCGCCAGCAACTGCGGAAGCTCGAAGTAGTAGCGGACTACCACAATCAGGTAGAAAATTGGCAGACCCAGGAAGGCCATGATCGCAATCGTTTGCGGAAGGCGCAACAGTAGTCCGCGGTTTGCAACCCACACGACACCGGCCAGTAGGATCAGGAATAGCCAGGTGAAGACCATCATCGCTTCGCGGTGCTCTTCTTGTGGCGACCGGACGCGTTCCACTCTTTCCACGTCTTTTCCTCTTGTGTTTTAGGGATTGTGCTTCCGGAACAGGACCAGCATTACCAAGACGATCGTCACTACTAACGCTCCGAACAGCAGGTGGAAGAATTCGACGCGAATGGGGAACGGTTTGGCGTCGGCAGGCGCGTCTGGCCGACGAAAGTGACGCCGAAGGAAATTCGCCGCGCTACCCTCTGCGTTCTCGGCGTACATCATAGAAAACTCTTCCTTCAATGTCTCCGGGTTGAAGTCACGCGTGAGCTGCGCAAGTCTTCGAAGCCAGACGCTCGGTCGCTTGCACATCTCGTTTACCCAAGCCTCGGCCTGGTTCTCATTTGCTGGGGTCGGGTCATCGGGGGTGTGCGGATCAAACACGGGGATAGGAAAAGCCAGTTCGCTGGCTTGGCCGGCCCGAGTGATGGCCTGTTCTAAGGGAGTACAGGCCGGATCAGCAGGTAAAGCCAGTGCCGCCGCTTTCGTGTTTGCAGCAACTCGTGCTCTTGTCGTGGAATCGGATAGAGGCTTCGGTTCAGGATCAGAAAATGGCAACTGCATCGATCTCTGCCCCTAGGTCCGCAGCGAACGTCCAGCGGAAGATGGCCGGGGTGACACCCGGCTTGGAGAGAGCCTCGACCCAATCCATTGTCGTATCCGGCGGCATGTCCGTGATGTCGAGCGTAGAACCGTGGGTGACAACCGGAGTCTGCTGGTACTTCCTGAACTCCTTGAACACATCGGCCCCGATTTGGTGGTTCACGTTTTGGTACGCAATGTCGCCGCCAAACGCCGGATCTATCTTCATTACGGCGGCGTTCTGCAGCCGGTAGGTGTGCGAGGTATTGTTGGTCGCGCTCAACCGGACATAATAGTTGTGCGCGTCTTCGCTCACCTGCACTACCCGAACGACAACCGAATGCTTTTTGGGGTGGATGCCGCTCGTGTCAACGCTGCGCGAAGCCAGTATGAGGCTGGCAAAAAGTCGGTCGTGCTCTGTCTGGACTTCACTTGGAGAGGGAACAAGGGGAGGTGGAGGGGGTGCTGGCGAATTTTCTTTCACTAGCCACGACATGGCGCCCGGCTCCGAGGCCGCCGCAATCTCGTAGAGATAGGTGGTCCGGTGGGTGAAGACCACCATATTGGTGTCGACACCAGTTCGCTGCGGCTCGATGAGGATGTTGTTGCCGTGCCACTCGACATGGACCTGAGCCGAGCCCAATGCGACGTTTTCTACCGGCTCGGGAACCTGGACAACCGATACATGGTGAAGTGCCGTCGCTATAACCTCAACTTTGGTCTGGGCGTGGAGCGGTCCGGCCGCCAAGAGCGCCGCCGCGAGGAAGGTGACGCAGTCAAGAGACGGACGTATGGTAGATATACGGTTGCTCATAGCCCGCATCGTAGGCCGAAGGATAACTCAAGGGGAATGCCTAGATGACGAAAAAGTGCAATGTCCCCCAAAAAGCTGAGCGCTCCGTGAACGTCGTACCCCGAAGGGATACTGTTCACGAAGCGCTCCGTCTGTTAGAGGTTGTCGTTATCCAGATCGTAGACCTCGGGATCCTCTTCTCCCGCGACGATCTCTGGCATTTCGGGGTTAACCCGCCGCCAAACCCGGACAATGCGAACGTTGCCGTCCGCGGCATTCTCTTTCTCCTCTACCCGCTTGTAGCGAGAGATCCAAGTCGAATCCTGATTGACTCGGATGAGGATATCTTTTGTTGCGTTTAGGACAAGCTTCCAATTCTCGACTGCCTCGTCCACAAGTACGCGTTCTCCGCCTGTCTGTTCCGCTACCGCATCCGCAAACTGCTGCGGAAAGGCATGGTACAGAATCGACCCGGAGCCTTTTCCCTGGGAAACAACATGGTTCAGCGCTGCTGCCCAGTGCATCCGCTCTTCGTCAGGCTTTCCTGCCCCCCAAACGCAAATGGCTTGGCGGATTTCAGAGGAGAAAACCCGATGCTTCCTCTTTGCAACCTCCAGATTGGCTTCGGCCTCGCGTAGTCGGGCGTACGCGGTCATAATTTCGACCTTGTCCCCCCCACTCTTTGCGGCCCTAACCTCTGCTTGTGCTGCGGTCAGAGCATCTTTTCTCAGCCCTAGCCAGGCAGAGATCCGACACATTGTTGAGCCGAAGAACTCATTCATCCTGCGGCATTCGAGTAGCATGCCCTCGGTGAGTCTTTTCCCGCCCGCTAGGCCGGAGAACATCCAGGCAAAATGGGCTATTGGCTTCGCTTCGCCGATCATTTTCATCAGCTCGGGGCAAAGGACGTTGTACATCCTGGCAACGAGATCTGACTCACTGAGGGGCGTTAGCTTCTTGGGCAGTTCATCGACGGACTTCAGCTTCTTGTCGATGGTCAGCCACCACGGTTTGCCAACCTTGTCCGCAATCTCGGTGACGCGGTTCATGTTGGCTTGAGTGTTGTGCTTCAGGCTGTCTATTTCGGACTGAAGCTCGGGGACTAGTTCGTAGGCGAACTCAGGCATGCCGGCCGCCAATGCTGAGGACATCGTATTGGTAATGACACCAACGCGATTGCCCATTGCCTTGAATGCCAGCGTGGTGATATTGCGCCACGGAGAATGCTCCCGCTCGTGTTTGCCCTTTTCCGGCTGCTTCTGTTCTTTCATCCCGAAGCGGTACTCCACAAACTTGGGGTACTGTTCCGAGTTGATGACCGCGATTCCGTCGCCGTCATAGTCGCCGCCGAAGGTTTTTGCCCTGTCTGCGCGGAGCGTGTAGGTTCCATGCAGACTGAGTTGCGTCGCATGCAACTTCTTCGCGAGGTTGAAGGAGAGCCCGCGTTGAATCAGCAGGCCAATTGCTGTTTCGCGGGGGAGGCTCTTCATAGGAAGAAGATCTTCTGCCATGCGAACAGGAAAGCGGACGCAGAGGTTCCGATCACCAGGCTGGTCTGTGATGCAAAAGTGGTACGGAATCCAATCGGACCCCGCATACACTTTCCCATCTTCAACAGCAAGGTAGCCATCATCCACGAGCATCCGACCAGGCATTCTCATACCGCCGCCGGTGAGCATCTTGTAGGCCCACTGTGCAAGCAGTTGCTTAATGCCGCGGTGAATGTGGGGGTGGCGCGACATCGAACCATCCCGATCTGCCGAGAGACACGCTTCAACGACCCTGTAGAAGCCGGCATCGCTGTTTGCGCTGCCGATCTGCTCAAGCAACTCCCTGTGCTCTTCGGTATCGAACCCGTTCTTCAGGGTTGCGATCTCACGCAGGCACTGTCCGATGATCTCTTCGTCGATTACCGGCCAGGATGCGTGTTGAAGAACCGTATAGGAGCCTTTTGTTTTAGTGTCCGTGCGCGATACATCACGTACACCAAGGACTACCGGACCCTCGAATACCTTCCCGACCAAGTCTGACCGAGACGGCTTGATTGCGGATTCTGGGATCACGATGTCAGCGTTGATGTCAGGGTGCTGGGCCACTTCGTCCGGCATCACCTTGAAGGTGCCCTTCGCCTGTGCCAGCTCAAAAGCAAGCCGGAACTGGTAAAGCGCCCCGCCATCGATCTTCATTTGGTCGAACAGCGACTGGCTAACCCAGCCGCGGCTGTCATTTGTGCCCAATTCGTGGTCATTTACAACCTTGACTCGGGCATGGGTTTCAATGAGCCCTTTCTCGCACTCGGACACCAGAATGCCGAAGTACGAAATGGCTGCTTCTGGCCACCGCTGGTACTGACGGGCGAGGCAAGTCTCCCACTTCTCTTCTGCGAAGTAGAACTTGCCATCCTTCGCGCCACCGGTTGCTCCAACGAGGCGGTAGCGGCGTCCCTTCCAAACGAGGGCAGCCAGGGTGTCTCTGACGGAGAATTCTTCAATTTCCGTCATCCGGCCTGGGACCTGGACGAGAGCCAGTTCGATGCCGGGGAAAAGGCGGCCAGCCAGCATACGGGTTGCGTAAGGAGAGGTAAGGCGTTCGCCTCTCGCTGCCGCTTCCTTCTTCTGGTCATGGACCTTCCCGTTGCGGTCGATGCGAAGCATGAGGACGCCAGGGTCAACTTCGCCAACATACAGGTTCGTTTCGCCGGACAGCGGCCAAAGAGCATAGCGCTGTCCATTGAACATACACCTGTTGATGGTCTTGTTGACGAGCTTCCGCTGCTTGTCGTCTTCGGGTGCCGGCGCAGAGATTATCGCCAGCTCGGCCCCTTTCTCATACCGCTCTTGCCATTGCTGGTCGAGAACGGAGAGTGGAGCGTGGTCTTGTGCCTTGCGAACCGAACCATCAAGCTCGATCGTAAGGTGGAGTAGCTGTTTTGACATTGGGGTCTCCGAAAAAACAAAGGAGACCCATGCATCTAGCCGCGGGCCAGTTGCTGGTCTCCTTTGATCAAGGCCAACCAGACTGGTCAGCGGTTTCACAAGTACCCTCACAAAGCGCTGAGGGAGCGGTGAAGAACTGTGGAAACAGAGAAACTCTGATTAACACAGCCCTTGCAAACCCGTGAACCGCGCGGCGCGGCCTATCAGGCCGAAACACCGCTGACTGAAGACCGTGCCTTCCATCGAGCAGATGGGGACCGCAACTTCTTCAATCGCATTAAAGGATAGCCCACCCCGAAGTACGAGGCAAGAGTTAGCGAATGGGATTTGAAGGATCAGGCAAATGATCTGAACGTGCAGGGTCAGCCCAAATCTCCTTCGTTGGCTCCGTGTGACTCTCGACTGGTGTTCGCGCGCGCTTGCGAGCGACCTGATCGGGATTGAGCCGGTCAAGTTTTCAGTCCGAAAATGTAAGTCATTTATTTTAAGCGTCTAAAAACTAGTGCAGGCGGCCGGAGTCGGTCGCACTCCGCTCTTTCAAACCACGTAACTTACTGATTCTACGAATGTCAAATCAGTAAGGATTGGCATGATTGTCAAATCTCGGCACAAAACGGGTACAAAACGCTCAGGATCCGGAATTTGCGCAACCGCTCAGAACCCACACTTCCCAATCTTGTTTCATTGCTCAAGCACTCTGAAGTGCTCTACCACCTTTTATACATGATGGGCATCCTGGTCGTCCGGGGCCTTTGGAACAGTGCCCGATCTTTTCAATGGCCATCCCGGGTCTCAGAATCATGACCCGGGATAGCCATCATCAGCGCTATTGCTGATCTCTTTGCTGGTCCACCCGCCCGCTTTTTGACCCGAGGAATTGGGCGTATTTCTGCTGAGTCTACCCGTGGGGCGGAGGGTTAACTGCCGCCACACTAATCGAGAATGCTGCTGAGCGACGCAAGCGAATTTCAGCCGAGCTCGGGGTGGCCGAGAACTTGGCTGACTGCTTCTGTCAGTTCATCGGTGGTCATCAGCCCGTAGTGAATGCATTCAGCAAGTTCCTGAAGTGGTACTGGTGGAGAATCGATCAAGAGAAGGCGGCTGCGGGATGGCTCTCTCAGGATGACACCCTGTACTACACTGCCAGACTTCTTGACCTTCGAGAAATCAGCGGGGTCCTTCGTGACCGCTATCGCTTCTTGCTCGTTGACGAGTATCAGGACACGAACTCCTGGCAGCACCGCGTCATCGAGGCTCTCAGAAGACCAGGCGCCACATTCCGGGTTGGCCCTTCCCTCTGGCATCGAGGTCGATGACCTGAAGCTCGAGCATTTGTCCCGTCCGCGAAACCCGCTGATCGCGGAGGCTTTTTGCCGGCGAGGACTGTTGAGCGCTGGGGACGCGGCAACCAGAAGACCGTTGAACTATGCCTCCGTGCAGGCCATCCCGAACCTCAGTTCACCGAGGTGCCAGTGGTAGAGGTTGGGGCTCATCACAGCCCAAAGGGATTTTTTTATGGGCCTTGTCGCGAAAAATCGTCTTGAACAGCACTATATATATAAATCCTACCGGTGTGTCCGAGGCGTCCCGAATCGCCAACCCGGTCGCTATTGCAAGTTGCCGCTCAGAGTCCCTTTCAAGGGGTAGCTTCAGACAGGGAGCCGAGCGACGCTCATCTCGTTCAAGCTTCCGACTGCTCCACCATTGGCAACTCCAGCCAAAGAGAACACGTCACGGATACAAGAGCGGATTCGCAACGGGAGTTGTGGCAAGCGTGGCTCTCTCACCGAATTTTCGGCAAGCCTTCAGCAGAGTCTCGTCTTCTGCTCCTCTCTGACGAAGAACCTGACGCAGCGACTCCACCCAATCAACAGTCCTCGGTTGCATATCACCTTCTGGGTGACAAGGCGAGCCGGTAGCCAGTAACGTCGGCTCAGGCATCCGGAGAGCCCGCCACTGGGTTACGGGCCTCTCGCGTCGTTGTCCAGACTTGTTTGCTCACTGGCAAGTGGCACGTAACACGGATCCATGATGGGAGCTGTATGAGTCGAGAGGCTCACGTACAGTTCTGCGAGCGGATCGGGGTGTGATTCCCTGGGGCGACTCCCCCGGCCACTTGGAATTCCCAGCACACCTCTGCCTCGACACGGCAGAGGTCGCCATCCGTGGGGTTGCTGAAGTGAAGGCGGTTCCACAAATTAGAACGGACAGAAGGATATTGAGGGGTTCTGGATGGGGTGCCGAAGAAGTGATGGTGCAACGCGCCTTCTGAGAACCGCTATTCCAATCCTTGAGCTTCGCGCCTTACCGGCCACTGCGATTCTTGCGCGTCCTTCTGGGCTCATCTTCCGCTTTTGTTAGCGGGAGCGACGGTAGCCTTGGCGAGGCGTCCCGGGCCCTTCTTTGCTGCTGGCGCCCCGCCAATCGCGGCACGAGCTTGTTGTAGTCGGTCTATTTCGGCGTCGATGAGGGCAAGAAGGGTTGTGCTCACGCTCATCAGTGTAGTGCAGCAGCGGTCTAGGTGTTGGTGACTTGTTCGTTCCCTCTCGTTCATATTCAGCCGCAACTTTTGAGTGTCCTCCTGACTGGATACTCTTCAATTTCATTATTAGGCGGTCAATCTCGCCGTCGAATTCAGATACCGTCATGCAGGTTTGGCTAATGTACTCGTTCCCGGTGGAGAGCTTAATCATCGTCGTCGCGACCGCGAATGAACCTGCTTCCCTTGATCCGTCCATCATCACGAGACCTGGCCGCTTTGACAGACCCATATGCTTCGGTCCGCCGAATCCACCGATGCGGGCCTGCTAGATTCATCTCCTCGATCTGATGGAAGTGTTCCAAAGTGAGCGGACCTTTTGATGTGGAGAGGATCAGACTATCTCTCACGGTGCACGCAGAATCGCACCTGCTGCAAGAGCTGCAGCTTGAGTGTAGTCTGCCCCGGGGGAAATCTCCCAGCTCGCCACGGCACTAGCCGCTCATCACAACGAAGGCAGGAGAAATTTCAAGGAAGGGAAATCATGAATACACAAGATGCGATATTCAACGGAGATCAGAACA
>Ga0302143_1000318_pt1 | contig 9600 bp, 7 predicted proteins | sample I_Bog_E2_1_FD_198555 | JGI IMG/M metagenome (GOLD analysis project Ga0302143, IMG submission 198555) | Peat permafrost microbial communities from Stordalen Mire near Abisko, Sweden - I_Bog_E2_1 | ecosystem: Environmental > Terrestrial > Soil > Wetlands > Peat | place: Sweden: Abisko, Stordalen...
TGTCTTGACCTGCTCGACGCCGACAATGCCAACCGTGAGCTGATACTCACCGATATGGCCGGCCTGTTGCGCTCGGCCGGCGAGCGGGTGGTGGCCATTGAGGCCGCCGATGCGGGTGAAGTTCTGGGCGCGAACACTATCGCGGAGCTGGTTGCCCTGGACGCCACCCTCCGCGCCAACACTGCAAACCGGCTGATGGCGGAGGGTGTGACCATCTTCCGGCCTGAGACTTCGGTGATCGACGCCGAAGTAGAGATTGCTGCCGACACGGTGATCGAGCCGTTTGTGCAGTTGCTGGGCCGCGTAAAGATAGGCACAGGCTGCCGAATCCGATCCTACACGGTGATTGAAAACTGCCAATTGGGCAATAATGTACTGGTTCGGCAAAGCTGCGTGCTGGCCGAGAGCGCGATTGCGGACGGCGCGCGTATTGGCCCCTTTGCGCATGTGCGTCCGGGTTGCGAAATCGGCGAAGACGCCCATGTAGGCAACTTTGTGGAGACCAAAAAGGTGAAGCTGGGCAAAGGCGCGAAGGCCAACCACCTGACTTACCTGGGCGATGCCGAGGTGGGCGAGCGGACCAACATCGGCGCGGGAACCATCACCTGCAACTACGACGGTGTTGGCAAGCACATGACGCACATTGGCAAAGAGGCCTTTATTGGCAGCAATTCCACGCTGGTGGCGCCGGTGACGGTGGGGGATGCGGCCTACGTCGGCGCCGGCTCCTGCATCACCAAAGACGCTCCCGCGGGTTCGCTGGCCGTGGGTCGGGCTCATCAGTTCGTCAAGGAGGGGTGGGCCATTGCGCGGCGCGCAGCTCGGCAAAAGGGCTGACCCTATAGGCTCATCCTGCATCAAAATTGATGCGGTTTTGACAAATTTTGCTATAGTTGGCGGGACGCGGGAATACGTTTCCGGGGGTGGGGATTCAATCGTTTTTTGGGGCGGTTTTTCTTTTATTTACAGAAAGTGCGAAGATTACCGATAGGGTACTGATGGCGGCATTCTCTTCTGCGTTGAGGCTTGTAAGCCACTAACAGAATCACGATCGCTCGATGAGAGGATGCCTTTGCGGCCGTTTCAAGCTGGCAAGGTCATGAGAGGGTGAGGGCTTGATATTGAATCTGGCAGGGTTGGAAGTGCTGATCGGAGCCGCAGTGTCCCTGGAAACAAACGCTCGCGCGGATGCGAGACTGCAACGGACGGCACGGATATTGGTGGTGGATGGCGAAGCTCATGTTCGGGCAATGATCGGCGCCACACTGGAGAGCCAGGGGTATCAGGTGCAGATGACCTCGTGCGGCCGCGACGCCATAAAAATGGCGAAAGAGAATGACTTTGACCTGGTGCTGACCGAAGTGGTGATCCACGACGGCAGCGGCATTGCCCTGATGGAACAGATACGTGGGCAGAAACCGCAGCTTCCCGTGGTGATGGTCACGGCGATTCATGACATCACCGTGGCCATTGACTCCATGCACCGCGGCGCTTATGACTATGTGCTCAAGCCCTTCGAGCGCGGGCATCTGCTGGGCACGGTTCAGCGCGCACTGGAGTACCGGCAGGCCCTGCAGGAGAACCACAGCTACCAGCAGAACCTGGAGATGGCGGTGCGGGCCAGGACCGAACTGCTGCGTCAGGCCATGGAAGATATCGAGCAGTCGTACGACATCACGCTGGAGGCGCTGGGCGACGCGCTGGACCTGAAGGACTCCGAAACCGAGGGACACTCCAAACGGGTGACGGCGTACACCATTGCGCTGGCGCGGGCCATGGGCGCGCCATCTGCGGAGATCAAGATGATTGCGCGCGGCGCCTTCCTGCATGACATCGGCAAGATGGCGGTTTCTGACGATATACTGCGCAAGCCCGGTCCGCTGACCGCGGAAGAGCAGACCTTCATGCGCCGCCATTGCGCCAGCGGCTACGATATGCTGCACAAGATTCCATTCCTGCGCGAAGCGGCCGAGATTGTTTTCACTCATCAGGAGCACTACGATGGAGGCGGTTACCCGTCCGGGCTGCGCGGCAGCGAGATTCCCATTGGAGCACGCATCTTTGCCATCTCCGACGCGCTTGACGCCATGACCAGCGAACGGCCTTACCGCAAAGCGCGCAGCTTCGAGGATGCCAGCAAAGAGATTCAGCGCTGCTCGGGAACGCAGTTCGACCCTACGGTAGTGGAGGTCTTTCTCAAGGTTCCCATTGAAGTCTGGCAAGAACTGCGCACGCAGATCGGCGAACAGAGCAAGCGGCTTTCGACATTCGACATCGTGAACAGACCCATCCGGAAAGAGAAATAGAATTCATCTTCGGAGTAGAAGCCATGAATCCACTCTCCAAGGAAGAAGCAGCTTCCCGTCTCGGCGCTTTGCCCGGCTGGCAAATCGAGGCTGGGGAATTGACGAAAACTTTTAAGTTTGACGATTTCGTTGCCGCGCTGGCCTTCGTCAACCGCTTAGGCGAGCGGGCCGAAAAGGCCAGCCACCACCCGGATATCGACATCCGCTATAACAAAGTGCGCCTGGGCCTGGTTACGCACGATGCCGGGGGCCTGACGGGCAAGGATTTCGAGCTTGCGGCTGCCGCGGACAAGCTGGTCTGACAGAGGAACGCCGGCCACGCGGATCAGGTTTGGGCTTTGTTGCCGGATTGGACCACAAGATCCTGAAATTTGGATTTTTGGCCGCATCCGTCTGGTAAACAGTAGGAGCAGTTGTTCAGCGCTACCGGAGAGCCCGCAGCTCTTTGGCTAGTGCTGGAGCGTCCACGATTACCCCGAGCTATGGCCGGACATAGGACTGGCGCAAGAGATCTACCGCTCTTAAATAAGTGCATGTTTTTGAGCAGCTTACCATAAATAGATAGACTTGCCTGGGTGCCCGTTTTGGGATTGGCCTCATGGGAGTGTCGCGCATTGGGACACTGAACGCCCTCGAAGCACCGATTGTGCGACAGTTCAAAATAATTTCGATTTTTGTATTTGACATCGTCTCAATCTATGCTATGGTGTATATATTCCAGTGATGGAGAGACCTTCTCCGAACTGGAAGTAGTTTGCGTCACTGGCCTCCCGGCACGAACAGCAAGACCGTTCGTGCCGCCTTTTTTTGCGCTAAAGTGGGTCCACGCACACTTCGCGGCCCCGTCGCCACTATGGGCTTCGATTTTTCCTGCTTCCCGGCTAAAATAATGACGTCAGGGGATCTATATGAAGAATGACTGGATGAAGAGCCGTTGGGTTTTGGGTCTGGCTGTCTTCGCCGTGACCACGATCAGCTTTGCGCAGTGGTCGAACCCTGCCGACGATGTTCCCGCCTATCATCCCTCCGCGCCGCTCAAGGTGAGCGCCCTGGCCCCGATTCTCTCCGGGAGCAAGTTGACCGGCGAACACTTCCGCTATCCCTGGCAAGTGCACGCTTACCTGCTGGCAGCCAAAGTTGGGAGCGTGATCTACCAGTTGCCGTGCAATTGCCGCTGTGATCGCTCGCTGGGGCACACCAGCCTGCGCAGTTGCTACGAGACCACGCACTCAACCGAGTGCGACACCTGCGCCAAGGAGGGTTTCTTCGCCTACCAGCAGACCAAGTTGGGCAAGACGCCGGCCCAGATTCGCGCCGCAATCGCGCGGCATGAGTACGAGAGCATCGATCTGGAAAAGCAATAGACGCGCGGGAAAGCCGGAATTGACATAGAATGGAAGCAGCAGCACGAGCCAGTTGAACGGGCTCGCACCCAGATGGGGGCGTCACGGTTTCGACGGGATCGATTGCGGCTGAGGAGTCATGTCGGGGGGTGGGCACCCGTAATCGCTTACAAAAACAAAGTTGCCGACTACAGTCTGCCACTTGCAGCTTAATTAAATAAGCTGCCGTCTTCCACGGCTTCGCCTATGGGCTGTGAGCGGACGTCATACAGTAGGCTGGCGTGAACGGCTCGGTCCGTGTTGTTTGCGCGAGATCATCGGACTAGCTTTCGGCACATCTTGTCCGCTCTGAGTGCCGGGAGCGAAACCAAAGGAACCGGACAAAGCATGAACACTCCTGGCTGACAGCGATTTCGGACGCGGGTTCGACTCCCGCCGCCTCCACCATTTAACCATCCAAGAAAATCCAAGAACATCCGAAAGCCAGCGTAAATGCTGGCTTTTTCAACGTTTTATAGTCCATTGACGGACAACCCCGTCTGTTGACATCCGGGGGCAACTGGGGGCAACATTAGGGGCAAGCGCGTTCCAATGAAACGGAGTTGCCCCCATTATGCCTCTTACCAATACTGCGATCCGAAACGTCAAACCCGGCAACAAACCCATCAGGCTGTTCGATGAGCGCGGACTATACCTGGAAGTATCACCAACCGGCGGCAAATGGTGGCGGTTGAAATTTCGGTTTGAAGGCAAAGAGAAGCGGCTCTCCCTTGGCGTCTATCCGGACGTGCCCCTGAAAGATGCGCGTGACCGCCGGGACACAGCGCGCAAGCTACTGGCCGACGGCATCGACCCCAGCGAAAACCGCAAGGCTCAGAAGTTGGCCCACGCAGACAGTGCGGCAAACAGCTTTGAGGTCGTGGCGCGGGAGTGGCTTTCAAAGTATTTAGCGATCTGGGCCGCAAACCACGGCGACCGCATCATTCGGCGCTTCGAACGCGACATTTTTCCGTGGATAGGCGGGCGTCCAATTGCTGAAATAACTGCACCCGAGGTACTGACAGTTGTGCGCCGAATCGAAAACCGGGGCGCACTCGAAACCGCACATCGTACCTTGAGCAACTGTGGACAGGTATTCCGCTATGCAATCGCAACCGGACGCGCCAAACATGACCCTTCGGGCGATCTTCGCGGCGCACTTCCCCCGGTGACGAGTACGCACTTGGCAGCAACGACAGATCCGAAACAGGTTGCTGAGATTCTGCGTGCAATGGATGGCTACGAAGGCACACTTACGGTGCGCTGCGCCCTGCGGCTTGCGCCATTGGTATTTGTGCGCCCAGGCGAATTGCGTAAAGCAGAATGGGCTGACATAGACTTGGATGCGGCAGAGTGGCGCTACACCGTGACCAAGACCAACACCCCGCATATTGTCCCCCTCGCCAAACAAGCCTTGGACATCTTGCGCGAACTGCATCCTCTCACGGGGCGTGGGCGCTATGTCTTTCCGAGCGCGCGGAGCAACCAGCGACCGATGTGCGATAACGCAATTCTCGCTGCCATGCGACGCATGGGCATCGAAAAGGATGAAATGTGCGGGCACGGTTTCCGGGCAGTGGCACGGACGATTCTTGATGAAGTGCTCGGCGTCCGGCCTGACTTCATCGAGCACCAACTCGCCCATGCCGTGCGCGATCCAAATGGGCGCGCCTACAACCGTACAGCGCATCTGCCTGAGCGCAAGAAAATGATGCAACAGTGGGCTGATTACCTGGACAAGCTGAAGGCTGGTGCTGAAGTGATCTCGATACGCAAAGAGGCTTAGCCCGCCGGGTTCATTGAGCCTGTATGTTCACACCAGAACCGCGCAATCTCCTGAATACCGTCTCCTTTGCCTCATCCCACCACGATGGGCTCCACTCCAGAGCGGGTGTCGCCAGAACACCCGCTCCCGGCTATGGGCTCAGCTGGCTTGGGCAAGTTGCTCGGTCTCTTCTGCAAAGAGCGCGTCGAGGATGGATGCGGAGGCTTGCTGGATGAGGGGGATCGCCCATCCTTGAAACGGGAGCGAAGCGGCAAGTGGAAAGGACGGAGCGCAGCGGAGGGCTGCACAAGCGAAGCGCGGAAGCCTGGGGAAACCCCTTGCGGGCGCGAGCGGGGCAGAGCCCCCTTAGCTGCTTTTGCCCCTGTTGTTGCTTCTGGGGAACCGACGGGCACCGGAGGAAGTGGCCAGGAGTCCGGTTGTGCAACGCAAGGTGTTAATCTAGAATGGTTTCCGCGCAAAGATGCATCGACAATCTCTTATGAATCGCCAGCGTTTCTGGTCGATTCCGGTGCATGATCGCAGTTTTCTGGAAGAATAGGCCGGAACCAAATTGAGTCCACTCATGATCGGATGGCTTGAGCACTTCGTCGCCGCCGGTTTAGGCCGCGTCAACGAGAGGCACTTGTGGTTCCTGGCACTTTCCCTCTTCTCGACGCCTTGGCAAGTCGCTGCGCGCAGTGCATCCCACGCAATCAACCGATTGGAGATATTCTCGTGACCATTAATGAACTCCTTGCCAATTCAAAGAGTCAGTTCTCGCTCGATGTCTTCAGCGAAAGAAGTAAGGCTGCTGTCGAAGCCGATATAACCGAAAAGGGCGGCAAGTACTATTTGAAATGCCTCGCGCGCGGCAAGGATGTCGTCGCCAAGCCCGAGGAAATCATCCGCCAACTCTGGCTTCATCGCCTTCAGTACGACTTCAAGTACCCCCTCTCCCGCCTCACGGTCGAATACCCAATTACCTTCGGACGCGACTCCTCAAAGCGCGCGGACATTGTTGTATTTGATCCGGACCGCCCTACAGTTCCATACATCATCGTTGAGGTAAAACAGCCGACGGAAAAGGGCGGTAAGGATCAACTCAAGAGCTACTGCCATGCGACAGGTGCGCCGCTTGCACTCTGGAGCGATGGACTTCGGCAAGTAGTCTGGCACCGCAAGAATCCAAACTACTTCGTCGTCATCCCGGAACTGCCCACTGCAAATCAGACAATTGAGGACATCGCCGGGCAGCCATGGACGATTGAGACACTTATAGAGAAAGAAAGACAACGCGAAGCTGAAGGCATAAAGGCGCGGTCACTTCGGCAAATCATCGAAGATCTTGAAGATGAAGTCCTTGCCAATGCCGGAGTCGATGTATTCGAGGAGGTTTTCAAGCTCATTTTCACCAAGCTCTACGACGAACTTGCATGTCACCGCAAATGGAAGGGGCAGAAGTTCCTTCGGTTCCGTAATCAGAACACGGCCGCTCAATTGAAGGTTTCAATCCAGGATCTCTTCGACGAAGCAAAGGCCAAATGGGGAGGCGTCTTCCTTCCCGACGAGAGAATCAAGCTCACTCCCGACCACCTTCAAGTCTGCATCGGCTCCTTGGAGGAATGGAAGCTGTTCAACTCAAATCTTGATGTTGTGGATGACGCCTTCGAATACCTGGTCAATAAATCGTCCAAGGGCGAGAAGGGCCAATACTTCACGCCGCGCTGGGTCATCGATATGTGTGTCCGAATGCTAAACCCTAAGGAAGACGAGACGCTCATCGACCCAGCCTGCGGCTCAGCTGGCTTCCCCGTTCATTCCATTTTTCATGTTTGGAAGGCCATTCTTAAGGACGAAGGTCTCCCACAGTCCAATCTCTTTACTATGGACGAGAAGCCACCGCGTTGTACCGAATATGCACGCGACAAGGTCTTCGGCATCGACTTCGACGACAAGAGTGTCCGCGTCGCCCGCTGCCTCAATCTGATCGCCGGAGATGGCGAGACGAATGTCCTCCATCTGAATGCCCTTGATTGGAAGAAATGGGATGAGACCACCAAGCAAGAAGAGTGGGCAGACACGTATCACGACGGCTGGAAGAAGCTGCGCAAGCTCCAGGCCAGCAAAGGCGACTACCGCAACTTCAAGTTCGACCTCCTCATGGCCAATCCACCGTTTGCTGGGGATATAAAGCAAAGCGACATGCTTGCTCCCTATGACTTGGCGCACAAGCTCAATAAGGATGGATCACTCGGAAAGCTAGAAAGCGCCGTCGGGCGCGACCTGCTCTTCATCGAGCGCAATCTCGACTTCCTCCGCCCCGGCGGACGCATGGCCATCGTCCTCCCTCAGGGTCGTTTCAACAACAGCAGCGACCAGCGGGTTCGGCAGTTCATCGCCGAGCGCTGCCGCATCCTCGCAGTCGTCGGCCTCGATCAGAACACCTTTAAGCCCCACACTGGAACTAAAACCAGCGTCCTCTTTGTGCAGAAGTGGAACAACGATCCGAATGTCGGTCCGATGTGCCAGAAAGTGGATGACTATAACATCTTCTTCGCTACCCAGCGCAAGCAGAGCAAGGACACCAGCGGCGACAAGATCATCGCGCCAGGCAATGACGGAAAGCTCCTCCGCGACGCGCACGGCCATTGGGTCATTCAGCACGACCTCTACAACCACGATGGGCTCACACATGATGGCATCGCGGAAGCATTCGAGGAATTCGCCAAGAAGGAAGAACTAAGTTTTTTCGTGTAGGCCCCTTCGATTCGGCGCGCTTCGCGCGCCTCTTGGAGGGGCTGGAAATCAGCATCGTGCCGCTGTCAGAAGCGATGGCAAGTGCAATAACGCGACGCATTGACCCGGAGTATTTCCAAAAACAGTACCTTGCCGACCAAACACTTGTCAGGTCACGCGCGAAGAGTTTCCAGTCCTTCGCTCGTCTGGGCCTAGCAGTTGACGGGAGTGCATTTTATCCCGCAATCGAAGAATACTACGGCACTGGCGAACTGCCGTTCTTGCGCGTAGCAGATGTGGACTCTGTTATTGACTTTGAAAACTGCTTACGGATTCCCTCTGAGCTGTGCAACCGATTCCCGACTCTTGCACGCGTTCATGATGGGGATATTGTCCTGACAAAAGGCGGCTCCGTCGCCCGCGTCGGCTTGGTGACCGAAGAGGCAGCAGCAAGTCGTGACCTGATCTTCCTCAATAGCTCCATCCTTTCCAACAGAGATCGACTCTTTCTCTACATCTATGCTCAAACAGCATTCTTCAACAGACAGTTGCTCCGTTCCAGCTCGCAGACGGCACAGCCGCACCTCACCATTACACTCGTGCGCAATCTTCCAACGTTTCGCGCGGGAAATGATCTGAAATCCGGTTGTGCGAAGTTGGTTGAGATGGCCTATACGGCTCGTGCCGAGGCGCTCGCCAAAGGAAAGCAGGCAGAAGCAATTCTTACTTCTGCCCTCGGTCTTGCGGAATGGGAGCCATCCGAACCACTAACTTACACAGCACGAGCCTCTTTGGCCTTCGCGGCCCGAAGATTGGATTCTGAGTATTTCGCACCACGCGTCGCTGACCTAATCAACCGTCTTAGCTCTGGCGAAAGATGCGTTCGCGATGCAGCGCCACCGCGCCGTGAACGGTTCGCTCCGTCAGGGAACGGGACCTTTCGCTACATGGAAATCAGTGATTTGCGTAGTGATGGATCCGCCATAACCGAAGTGGTACCAATGCAAGATGCTCCAAGTCGAGCAACTTGGTACGCCCGAAAGGGCGATCTTGTCACTTCGACCGTGCGACCCAACCGTCGTCTCTCCGCGCTCGTGTCCCCTGAGCAGGATGGATGCGTAGCCAGCAGTGGCTTCGTTGTCCGACATCGATTATGTTGGCCAGTTTGTGAAGTCGTGGCTTGCGTTCAACGCGTGGTATCGGAGTGCCTACACAGAAACGCAGGACCGAAAGATCATCACCGAGATAAAGTGGCAGGGAAATCCGGTTCTGAGCAAGCTTCGCCCGATGCTCGAAACCGCAAGCGAGGAGGCAGAGCAGTTTCGCGCGGAGATTGGTATGCTCCACAATCGATTGGAAGGATATGAAATCCACTCGGGTAAAGGGGAAGAAAAGGCTCGAATCAGCTTGA
>Ga0302143_1000346_pt1 | contig 9295 bp, 9 predicted proteins | sample I_Bog_E2_1_FD_198555 | JGI IMG/M metagenome (GOLD analysis project Ga0302143, IMG submission 198555) | Peat permafrost microbial communities from Stordalen Mire near Abisko, Sweden - I_Bog_E2_1 | ecosystem: Environmental > Terrestrial > Soil > Wetlands > Peat | place: Sweden: Abisko, Stordalen...
GTAAAAGAACTGAGAGGGAGATCCGGGCGTCCCCGCCCGGCCGCCAATTTGCTGGACGGGCAAGACGCCCGTCGCTCCACCGTTAGACCGAAGGCCGATTCTACCCGCCCGCTTCGATCTTGGCTGTGATCAAGCCCACCTTGTCGACGCCGGCCGAATGCGCGATATCGATCACGCTGGCCACGTCGGCAAACGGCACGTTGTCGTCGCCCTTCACGAACATGACCTTTTCGGCGCGCGTCTTGAAAATATCTTCCAACCGGCCCTGCAGCGTTTCCCAGGTGGCTTCGTCCTGATTGATCTTCAGTCCCGGAGGATTCCCCGCGCCGTGGTCGATCAACTGCACGACGATCGTGCGATCCGTCGGAGGCGGCGTCTTCTGATTCGGTGGCGGAGGCTGCGGCACCAACGCCTCCAAACCTTTCGGCGTCAGCGGCGTGATCACCATGAAAATGATCAGCAGCACCAGCAGCACGTCAATCAGCGGCGTGACGTTCATGTTCGCGCTTTGGCCCCCTTTGGGGCCGACTGCCATACTCATACTCGATCTCCTGTATTGCTACTGCTGTATTGCGCTACCCTGCTATTGTCCGCCCGTTGGCGCGGCGGCGGCTGGCGGCGGCGCAAACGATCCGGATTTTTTTTGCTCGGTCAAAAGTCCCAACTGGTCGACACCGGCGGCGCGAACATCGTCCACCACTACCACCACCCAGCCGAACTTCGCCCGCGCGTCGGCCTTGAGAAAGACGGTTTTGTCGGTGCGGTTCGCCAGCTTATCCTTGATTTTCTGCGTCAGATCGTCCGGATTGATAGGATCGGTCCCGAAGAAAACCTTGTTGTCGCGAGTGATCGCTACCTGCAGCGCGTCTTCCTTGTCGGCGTCGTGCATATCGATCGGACTGTTGACTTGGGCCATGTCCACTTGTTTGCCGTGTTGCAACATCGGCGTGACCACCATGAAAATGATGAGCAGCACCAACATCACGTCCACCATCGGTGTGACGTTAATGTCGGAACTGACGTTCGCCCCTTCGTTCCGCTTTGCTAATGCCATGGAATTCCGTCTCCTGCCTTGCCCGTACCTGGCTACCCCTCCCGAAATTTGCTATAGGGAGTGCCGGGCGTCCCCGCCCGGCCCCTATCAGCAACTCATGGGTAGCAACCAGCCAGTAGGTCCGAAGCCGAAGGTCCAAGTCCTGAGACCTGGCACCTAAGACCCGAGACCTGCTCTTACGACCGCCGCATGCTCCGGCGCTTCAGGAAGTAATCGATCAGTTCGCTCGACGAGTTGTCCATCTCTACATCGAACGCTTCCACGCGACCGGTCAAGTAGTTGAACATCATGACGGCCGGAATCGCCACGAACAGGCCGACTGCGGTGGTCACGAGCGCTTCGGAAATGCCGCCCGCCACTGCTGCCAGGCCGGTTGCCTTTTCCTTGGCAATGCCGTTGAACGCGTTCAGAATGCCGACCACCGTTCCGAACAGTCCCACGAAGGGAGCCGTCGAACCGATCGTCGCCAGACCGCCCAGGCCACGCTTCAGTTCCGCGTGCACGATGGCTTCGGTGCGCTCTAACGCGCGCTTCGAAGCTTCAATCGTCTCGCCCGGAATCTCGCCCGGGCTGTCCTGATGCGCCTTGAATTCCATCAAGCCCGCCGTGACTACCTTCGCCAGGTGGCTTTTCTTGTTGCGCTCGGCGACTTTAATCGCTTCGTCAATCTTGCCTTCGCGCAGCGCGCCAGCCACAGCCGGAGCGAACGAGCGGGACTGATTGCGGGCGGCGTTAAAAGCCATCCAGCGGTCGATCATCACGCCGATCGACCACCCCGACATGATGAACAGAATGATAACCACGACTTTCGCTAGAATGCCCATCTGCTTCCAGAGCGAAATCGGGTCCCAACCGACCGAGCCCTCGTCAAAGAGCCAGGCGGCGAAAAGGTGAAAATTACAGAGCGCGACTGCTGCCAGGTTCACTACCATGAGTTGCTTCTCCTCCTCAGAACTGTTTAGAACTCTTTACCAACTGCTTCTTGAAAATCCTGCCGAGACGGAGCTTGCTCCGTTTCAGTCTGTGGCAAAAGACGCGCGCTAGCCGCGTCTCTGCGGAAAAACCGAAGTCCCGACCCCCCTCGCCAAGCGAGAATCAGACCTCTTCCGCAGCCGCACAATCAGAATCGTTTGATGCAAGAAATCGATCATAGGCGGAACTGCCCGCAGTGCCCTGAGCACCATCTCTCCCCGTCCACCGGAAAATCACGCAGGACAGGGATGGCCTTAAACCGCCCCCAAAAACCAGGTTTCAAGGTTTCAGAGTTTCAAAAAGGCAAATTGATCACCGCCCGTGAAACTCGAAAACCTCGCCGCAACCTTTAGATCACCCTGAAACTTTGCAACCTTGAAACTCTGAAACTTTGAAACCTTAGCTTCTAGCCTCCGGACAAGCTAAAGTTCACCACCACCTGCGTCTCCACCGCCACCGGTTCGCCATTCAGCAGGTAGGGCTTGTAACGCCACTGCTTCACGGCCTCAATCGCCGCCGGCGCCAGCATCGGGTGCCCGCTGATCAACTGCAGGTTCTGGATCGTGCCGTCCTTGCTGATTTCCGCCTGTAGCACAACCTGGCCCTGAATTCGGGCCTGCTTTGCCAGTTGCGGATAGTTGGGCTGAACCTTGCGGATCAAAAGGCCGGTCGACACACCCGACGACACGCGCACGCGTTGCGGGGTCGCGACTTTGGGAACGGCCACCGGCGTCGAACTAATAATGCCGCCGATCACGCCGCCCGCCGACCCTCCCGGCACGCCTCCCGGAACACCGCCCGGGACGCCCCCGCCCAGATCCGGCGGTGCTTCCTCTTCCTTGATCATCTGAATCTTGTCTGGAATCTTGGTTGGCGTCCGCAGTTGGCCGTTGTTGATCTCGCTCTGTATTTTCACCACTTTAACCGGAGCCGCCGCCGGTGGCGGAGGTGGCGGGGGTGGCGGAGGCGGCGCTACCAGAAAGGTCATAAGGTTCCCCTTAGGCAGCGCATCGGTATAGATCAGAGGGATCAGAATCAGAATCCCGATGAGGCCGACCTGTAGCGCGAACGACAAAATCGTGGTGCTCAACCGCCGTTTGGCCTTGAATCTGTTCCCTGACTCAATGAGACTGTCTTCAAACATAGGCTTCTCCTACCAGACCGTACGAGAGATTAGACACCGGCCACATCCTCTTTGCTCCCGCCAGCCGATCTGCCAACCCTGCCTCTCTGGGCAGTGAAGATTCTACGCCAAAAAACCGGCCTTAGACCTTAACTTTTTCCTTCGGCTGCGTCCCGCCGTTGCCCGATCGCAGCGGCATGGCAATCGGCGTCTTGCCCTTCTCGCCCCGCCATTCCTGGTACGCCACCAGAATCGGAGCCGCAATCGCAATCGAAGAATACGTCCCGATCAGAATGCCGACCACCAACGCAAAGCTGAAACCGCGCAGCACCTCGCCGCCAAAAAGAAACAGAGCAAGCACGGTAAGGAAAGTCAGGCCTGCTGTCAAGATCGTTCTGCTTAAAGTTTGATTAATACTTTTGTTGACAATGTCCGCCAACCGGTCCCGCCGCAGCAGTTTGATGTTTTCCCGTATGCGGTCAAAGACCACGATGGTGTCGTTATTCGAATATCCGATCAGCGTCAGGATCGCCGCAATCACTGTCAGCGAAATCTCCCAGTTCAGCAGAGAGAACGCGCCCACCGTAATCAGCGTGTCGTGGAATACCGTCAAAACCGCGGCCACTCCGTAGATCCATTCAAAGCGGAAGCCCAGGTAGATCAGCATTCCGCCCAGCGAATACAGTGTCGCCAGGATCGCCTGCTTGCGCAGTTGTTGTCCCACCTGCGGCCCCACGATCTCGACATTGCGGATGCCAAAGTCCGAGACAAAAAAATTATCCGACAGCGAGGTAACCACGGCGGGATCGGCCGCCGTCTTCAGTTCCTCGATCGACCCCAGCACGCCGCCTTTCGTCTTGTCGCGATAGTCGACAATGGCCTGCGCGATGGCCGTGTAGCGCGGGTTGGCCTCAGTGCCGGAACCGAGCTGCAGCGGATCCTTCTCCAATAGATAATTTTTAATGGCCAGTGAGCTGGTGTTGTTGAGATCCTGCTTGCCCGCCACCGCGTTGCTTTCGAGCGCCTGTTTGATCTGGTCCTTGCCCTTGCTCAAGTCCTGCTCGCTGGTCTCCTGAATGTCGAGCCCGATCAGCACTTCGTTGTTGCCCGGCGCTCCATACCGCTGCACGCGCGCGTTCTTCAGCCCGGCGCGTTCGATTTCGTTATGGATCGCGGACGGATCGGGGGTATGCGCGTACTTCACATACACGAGCGTGCCCCCGCGGAAGTCGACGCCCAGCGGGATGCCGTGCCAAAACGCCATGGATAGCAGTCCGGCCACGCTGAAGATCAGCGAGAAGGTGAGGAAGTACCACTTCTTCCCAAGAAAATCGATGTTTGTATTTCTAAAGAATTCCATTAAAACCCCAAGTTTCAAGGTTTCAAGGTTTCAGGGTTTCAAGGTTGTAAGGGCTACAGATCGCACTCACTTTGAAACCTTGAAACTTTGAAACCTTGAAACCTTCTAAATGCTCAACGCTTCACCACGCTGTTTCCGAGACAGCACCCAATCGAAAATCACCCGCGACACAAACACCGCTGTAAACAAGTTTGCCAGCAAACCAAAAACCAGCGTCGTGGCGAAACCCTTGACCGGCCCGGTTCCAAAAATAAACAGAATCGCCGCCGACACAATCGTCGTGACGTGCGTATCGACGATCGTGATCCAGGCGTGACTGAAGCCCTGCTCCACCGCCGACGGCGGCGTCTTCCCGTTCCTTAGTTCTTCCCGGATGCGCTCAAAAATCAGCACGTTCGAATCCACGCCCATGCCAACCGTCAGAATGACGCCGGCAATCCCCGGCAGCGTCAGCACCGCGCCAAAGTAACCCATGAACCCCAGCAGAATAATCAGGTTCAGGATCAGCGCGATGTCGGCATTCACGCCCGCCCACCGGTAATAAATCAACATAAAGATGAGGACGGCCAGCATGCCGTAGACCGCCGCCTGCACTCCGGAGCGAATCGAATCCGCGCCCAGCGACGGCCCCACCGTCCGCTCTTCCAGATACTTGATTCCCGCCGGCAAAGCGCCCGAGCGCAGCGTCATCGAAAGATCCTGCGTCTCTTGCGGCGTAAACCGGCCGCTGATGACGCCGTTCTCGCCGATCGTGTCCTTGATCACCGCAACTTCCTGCACCTTATTATCGAGCACCACCGCCAGCGAGTCGCCGACGTGCGCGGAAGTGAAGGCGCGGAATTTCCGCCCACCCTCGCTGGTCAGAATGAAGCGTACGTCCGCTTGCCCATTTTCGTCGGTGCCCGGTTCCGCCGTCCGAAGATCGCGCCCGGTGACCGCCGAGGCGCGCGTGATGATGTACCACGATTCGCCGCTTTCCGTATCGCGCTTCGATCCGATGCTCTTGCCCGGCATCAAAATCGCGTCCGGAGGCAGCACGCCGCCATGCGCCTGTAACGCCGCCTGCTCGCTCGAGTACGACGTCTGTCCATCCAGCGATTGCTTGATTTCCAGCATCGCCGTGGATTGCATGATTTCCTTCACCCGCGCCGGATCATCCACGCCCGGAAGTTGCACCAGAATCTGATACTGCCCCAGTCCATGCTCCTGAATTACCGGTTCGCTCACGCCCAATTGGTCAATGCGATTGCGGATCGTCTCGATGGCTTGCGAGACGGCGCGATTTTTCAAATCCGAGAGGCTTTGCGCCTTCATCGCCACCGTCCACGAATTCTCCGCACCCGACGTGGCGCCGTACTCCGGCAGTCGGTCGGAAACAATGCTCTTGAAATCGCTGGTCTGGTCGGGAGTAATGCCCTTCACCACGATCGCTTCCGGATGATTGATCGGATCGGGCTTGGCGATCTCGGCGTAATTGATCTTGCGCGTCCGCATGTCTTCCTTGAGCCGCGCAATCGCGTTGTCGGAATCCACATTGACTGCGTCGTTCACCTGCACCTGCAGGATCAAGTGCGTTCCGCCGCGCAGATCGAGCCCCAAATGAATGCGGTCGGCGATCGAAGCCAGAATGCCCTTGCCCGACCACTCTTTCGGAATGCCGAAAATCCCCGCCAGAAACACCAGCAGGATGCCGACGATCGCCACTAACTTCCAGCCAAGATTCTTATTCATGAAAATCCAGTCGTTTGTCGCTGGTCGTCAGTCGTTAGCCAAAACCACGGCGGTCAAAATCCCGGCCGCTCCGCGAGCGGCCAACGACGAGCGACCAACGACTAAGATTTCGTTCCTTCCTCCGCCGTCGTCACCGTAACCACCGATGCGCGGCTGACTTCAAGCTTCAAATTGTCCGGCGGCACCCGCAAAACCACCGCATCGTCCTTGAGGCTGATGATCGTCCCGCGCAAGCCCCCGCTGGTCACGATCTTGTCCCCGTTCTTCAATTCGCCCAGCATCGCCTGCCACTTCTTCTGTTTGCGCTGCTGCGGCAGAATCAGCAAAAAGTAAAAAATCGCGAAAATAAACAGCAACGGCGCCAGTTGGAGCAGGCCGATCCCACCGGATGTCTGCAACCACAACGCCAATGCGCCGCGCCCGCCCGTTAAAATGATTTCCACCGCCAAGTTCATCCTCTGCAATGAATTACAAACCCAAACCGCAGCCGCCCAGGAAAGCCTTTTCAGGCCCGACGGACGGGAATCGGCACAACTTTGCTTCTTTCGCCGCCGTACCTTCTCCGCTTATTCTGCGCGCAATTGCGGGGATTGTCTTCTTCTAGGACCGGAGATCTTCAGCCTGCAGGCCAGAACCGGCAATGCCGCATCCCATTTTCCGATCGGGATGGCACAGAAAGAAACGGACCTTATCCCTAAGCTCAATAGAATGCCGGACTGCTAGCAAGGTGTCAAGGTCGATACGCCGAAATTGTCGGCGCTCCAGGAGAAAGAACCGTGAGAAAGGACCGTGAGTGGGATTCCACAACCGCCGACTGCATTGGCATTTGACTTTCATTCGTAGCGCCACAGCGTTGCATTGAAAAAATCCCTGCACCAACTCAAAAAAAGTGGCCCCTTGCGGGGCCAGTCTTTTCAAAGAGGTTAAAGGGCGGGAATCAGAGGAAACTCATTTTGGCGCCGATCCGGGGAGTGGAGCGGACGGGGTGAAGTGGCGTAAACATCGAGAGTGAAGTTGTTCCAACGTTGAACCTCTTTAGTATAACGAGAATAAGCATTTGCCGAACCAAAGCCGATGCCGCCGCCAACGTGAAGATGCCATTTCTGGAACCTATTCAAAATCAAGATGTTAGGGTGAATCCCCTAGGGAAGCAGCTCCGCCCCAGATCACGAGCCAATGTGATCTCAGATGCACAATGCTGCACTTTCGCAGAAGTTCCGAGCAGAAGGCAGAGGCTCGAAGTCGCGTGCTAGCGGGCCTACGCCCCGCTTGGACAGCGCCACCTCGACCCCGCGCAAAAAGTATAAAGCCCCCTCGAAAGGGGGCTCTGGATAACCCATCCGCGCTTCTAGCTGTCGCCCGCCACCGTCCGCACCTTCCCCGGCAGGAAGTGGTACGGCGGCCATGGACCCGTCACCACCATCTCGCAGTTCTTGAGCTGCTTGGCGGCCGTGCTGTAGCGGTTCTGATATTTTTCAATCGACTTGGTGTCGATCAGGTGCGCAATGTCGAGCAGCATTCCGTCGGCGTCAACCTTCTTGCAGCTGACCTCTTCCTCCAGCGGATTAAACAGCTTGTGTACCTGCACCGACAGCGCCCGAGCCTTCGTCTGCCGTTCCCGCTCGCGCGAGGCCTTCTCGCGCAACTTCAGCAGATATTCGCGCCCCACCGTATCCGGCAGGACGATCTCTTCCATGTGTCCGCGCAGCGACCCGTCCCGCACCGTCAGCTTGATGCGCATTTCCGACTTGCCGCGCAGACGCGCCACGCTGTCGCAGAAAGTTCGCCGGTTCGACCGCACCGCCTGCCGGATCGCGTCTTCCGTATCGAAGATCGTCCCGAAGCGGAAGGGAAGCACCGTTGCGGTCCGGAAACTCTGGCTCACCACCCGAGCGTGCTCCAGCACCGACTTTTCGTCGAGTTTGGAGCTAGCACGGTCATATTCGCTGACAATCACCGCGAATTCCCCGCTCGGATAGCTCATCACCGGGGCTGAGTTGACACCTTGAATTCCATCAAGAAGAAAGGGACGACGGGCGCGAACACCATTGGCTAGGGTCGGGTGTTCCGTGAGGCAGTACGCGTACCACGACATGCATTCTCTCCGAATTGCACCGGGGCGTTGGGCACCCCTTTAGATTTTTAGACTTAGGGCTGCGCTGCTACCTGGGATTTTTGTTTTTTGAAAAACAGATGACGCGAACTTCCGCGTCCAAACCCATAGTACTGCCGAGTGGACTTATTTGCAACCTTTCTTACAAGAGCCGCATCGCACCGCGTCTCAATCTGCTACCAACTCCATTTCATCGCGCTAGCAGGGCCTTTTCAGCCATTCCGCCAGTGACGAAAGCGCCGCGCGAATTGCACAAAAACTGTATTTGCCGGACTCACCCGGCGCCAGACCCGTAAGGGGCGACCAAGCTAGCCCAGCGCTAGCGCTGGGAACATTGGAATGAATGATTAAAGTCCCGTAGGGACGACCCAAGCAACTCCGACCCAAGCAACTCAAAGCTTCACTGCACCTTCCCATACTCCGCCGTCGCTTCCTTCAAGATGGGACCATCCGAATCGGCGTCCTTCCACAGCGCCAGGAACTCCTTATACGCCGTCCGCGCCCGCACCCGCGCGGCATCGGCATCCGCTCCCTGCCCCTGTCCTTGTGACGTCCTCGACTGCAATGCGTTCGCCCGTGCCACTCCCAGTCGCGCTAGCGCCCCCGTCCAGCAGTTCCACACCAGCCCGCCATGATCCAGAATCTTCTGAAACTCGGCCGCGGCGGCATCGCCCTTCCCGTCCGCCAGATACGCTTCCCCGCGCACATACGCGGGATACAGGCACGAACCGTTGATTCCAAACTGAATCGTCCCCATCTCAAGCGCCGCGCTAGCGGACTGCAAGGCCGCCAGAGCCTCGGGAGCCCGCTTCCTGTTCAACGACAACTGCCCCTCGATCGCCGGCACCCAGACGGCCTGCATCTGCGTATCCAGCGGATAGCGGTGCTTCAGGTCCGATTCCAAAGACTCGGCGCGCCCGCTATCGCCCGCCAGCGCAAAAG
>Ga0302143_1000372_pt1 | contig 8995 bp, 4 predicted proteins | sample I_Bog_E2_1_FD_198555 | JGI IMG/M metagenome (GOLD analysis project Ga0302143, IMG submission 198555) | Peat permafrost microbial communities from Stordalen Mire near Abisko, Sweden - I_Bog_E2_1 | ecosystem: Environmental > Terrestrial > Soil > Wetlands > Peat | place: Sweden: Abisko, Stordalen...
CAAGCCATGCCGAGTGAATTGGACGCACATCTCTCTTGCGGCATGAATCGGTGTCGCTGGTCTTGCAAGGATCGGCAACGACCAGTAACGGCGAAGATTGGAAACGGAGTAGTTTCCATCGAGCATTACACACTAACGCAACTTTAACGTTGATTGCCGGCTCGTTTGAATTGTTAAAGTTCAATTCGAAGATGCGAATTCATACGATGGATCCATGATTCCAGCTGACTGCCTCAGTCCAGCGGGTAGCCTCACTGTGAAATAACGGTTTACGCCTTGACTATGCCTGGGGTCTTTCGCCAGCCTTGCTGACGCAGTCGCAGCCGTTCTACAAAGGCTGTCAAGTTACAGACTAGCTTCAGCAGCAAAAGGGAATCTCCGATGAACAACTCGCTACATGAGCCTTTGATGCGTTCTCTATCTCTGTTGAAGAGTAAACTTGCGGGCCTGCCGTTTATGGTCATCCTCCTGTGCACAACAAGTTTTGCCCAAGCTGGAGTGTCCACAGGCTCCAATCCGCCGGCCCAGCCAACCGGGCTGGCCGCGACCTTTCAGCCGGGTGCCAATCCTCTGGTGATCACTCCCGGCACGGTTGGCTTGACTTGGACCGCAAGTTCCACCTCCGGGGTCACTTACAACATCTTCCGCAGCACGGCCAATGGGTTTGCGCCCGCCGCGGCGAATCAAATCGCCACCGGCCTGACAGCCGCGACGGTCAGCTACACGGATAGCACCGTAACCGCGAGCGTCCTCTACTACTACCTTGTTCAGGCGGTCAGCGCGGGCGGCACCATCGATTCCAACCAGGCCAGCGTGGTTGTGCCGGCGATCCAAAGCATTCTGCAGGATGTGGTCGACATCAACGCCGGCGACACCGGGACAAATACAATTGCAAGCACTCTGACCCCCTCCGTCTACTGGCTGCCGGATGGCGCGCCCAATGGCGCGTTTACAGTCACGGGCGGCGGAAGCGAAGGGGATGGGGCTCCCTCAATCCCAGCCGGCCTGACCGATGCAGCTCCGCTGGCCGTCTACCAGACGATGCACAACGGCACCTTCACATATGCAATTCCGAATCTGACGCCAAATGGCAACTATATCGTCAATCTTCACTTCGATGAAGACTATTTCCAGAGTGCGGGAAGCCGTGTATTCAATGTATTGATTAACGGCACAGTCGTGCTGCCGAACTTTGATATTTACGTTGCGGCAGGCGCAGCTCATACAGCAAACGTTCAATCGATTCCAGCAACTGCGGATAACACAGGTACGATCACTGTTTCAACCGCCGCAATTGCAAATAACCCGATTCTCGCCGGTATCGAAGTAGGCAACGGCGGTTATCCCGGCAATCCGCAGGGACCCAACCCGCCCGCGGCACCGACAGGCTTGACAGCTACGGCATTATCCGCGGCTCAGGTGAATTTGAGCTGGAATCCGAGCATCACCGCGAATGTCACCTACAGCGTCTTTCGCAGCACGACTGCAGGCTTTACGCCTTCGTCACTGACGCAAATTGCGTCGGGACTGGCGGCTACGACGTATCAGGACACTGCCGTCAGCGGCAACACCACCTATTACTACCTCGTGCAGGCGATTGCATCCGATGGCGTGAGCAATGCCACCTCCAATCAGGCCTCCGTTTTGACACCGCTCGCCGGCGGCGTAATTGAGAACACCGTCATCGCCATTGATGCCGGATTGAATTCAAGCTTCGTACTTCCGTACGGCATCTCCAACGCCGCATTCCCTGACAACCCGAATGTTGCGGGTAGCTTCATCTGGCAACAGGATGGCACGAATGCGGCATTGAACATCACGGAGACGGGCGGATCTCCCGCCGCGAATGTGGTGGGTATTACGCTTCCCAGCGGCATCCAGCTCCCGTATAGCACTGAATTTGTATTGCAGACGAATCGGACGGGCGCGTCCACTTGGAATATTGGCAACCTCATCATCGGACAGACCTACATTGTCGACCTCTTCTTTGAAGAGAGCTACTTCACAACTCCAGGCCAGCGCGTCTTCAACGTAACCCTCAATGGCATTCCGGCGCTGACGAATTTCGACATCGAGAACGTCACGGGTGGGGCGAACATCGGCACGGTGCAGTCCTTCGCAATTGAGGCTGTTTCGTCGACAGCCGATTCAACCGGGCACATTGTGGTTTCAACAATAGCTGTCGCGAATGCCCCCTTGATCTGCGGCATTCAGATCGGCACGGGCATTGTGGGCGTAGTTCCTGAAGCGCCTGCTTCACTAACGGCCACTGCGGTCTCGGACAGCGAAATCGATCTGAGCTGGCCGGCCAGCGTCACTCCCAACGTCACCTACAACGTGTATGGAAGCACCACTTCCGGCTTCACTCCTGGAGCGGGAAATCTGCTTCAGTCCGATGTGACGGGGTTGAGCTATCGGCACATCAACCTGACGCCGGAAACTCCGTATTACTACGCTCTGCAGGCGGTAAACCCAAACAACGGTCAACCCATCACTTCGGGATTTGCTACAGCTTCTGCCACAACAATGCCCCCGCCCTGCTCTCAGGCGCCAACGGCCCCTGGAGTGGTTTCCGCAACTGCGGTCTCCTCCACCGAGATCGACCTGACCTGGGCGCCCAGCACGGCTCCCGTGGGCTGCATTGTTACCTACAACGTCTATCGCGGGACAGCCTCTGAAGCCGAGAGTGCGACTGCGTTGAATGGCAGTCCCTTGTTTCCATCCTTCTATGCGGACACCACTTTGACGGCAGGCACACCGTATTATTACTACGCAGTGGCATCCGACAGCGCCGGCCCTTCGATAGCATCCGGTGAAGGAACCGCAACCACGCTGCCCGCCGGTAACTCTCTGTGGACCCTGGCCTGGGGAGATGACTTCGCCGGTGCGGCCAACACCACCTACGACCACACCAAGTGGTGGAATGAAGTCGCGGAAAACACCGGCAACAAGTGGGGCGACAACACCATTCAGTCCACCAGCGATAGCCTCCAGAATGTCTACCTGGACGGCAACGGCCACCTGGTGGAAGCAATGACCTATACCGCCAATCCAGCCGCTGGACAAACCAACTACACCTCGGCACGTTTGCATAGCATTGAGAACATTGGATACGGAAAGATCGATGCCAACGTTCAAAACCCCGCCGGTCAAGGCTTGGGCGCTGCATTCTGGGCTTTGGGAACGGACACTTTCAACTTCAGCAACGGCACGGTAAATAATCCAATCTCCACCACGAATCCGCCCACTGCCGGCGCAGTGCCATGGCCGAACTGCGGCGAGCTGGACATGATGGAGCTTCAGTCTTCCAGCCCGGCGCACAATGGCTCCACCATTCACGGCTTTGAGACCGATACCGCCACCAACTACGAGTACGATGGCCTGAGCGTTCCGATGGATCTTCCTGCCGGAGAGCCGAACTTCGATCAGGCATTCCACACCATCACGACCCTTTGGGGCCCCTATCACGTTCAGTACTTCATGGACGGTGTGCAGTATGGCGATGTGAACCTTGCGAACCTTGGCGCGTCCGATATTTGGCCGCTGATGGGACCGTCGGACAACTACACCATCAACCTGATCATCAGTTCAGGCGTAGGTGGAAATGGCGGGACCCCCGGCACGACAGGCTTCCCGGCTGACTACACCTTCGATTACGTTCACTATTCGACGTTGACTGCCGGTGTGCCCGCAGCTCCCACGGCACTGACCGTAAGCCAGGTATACAGCAACGCGGTGCAATTGAGTTGGACGGCCAGTCAGACGCCGAACGTGACGTACAACATCTATGAGAGCACGACTCCGAATGCCACGCTGGATTTGAGCACTCTGATCGAGCAGAACGCCAGCGGAACCACATTCATGGCTGGCGCCCTGAATCCTGGAACGACCTATTACTTCACGGTTCTGGCCTCGAACTGGGGCGGTGAATCGGCTGCCACCAGCGGTAACGTGGTCACGGCCACAACCTCGCCCACAGGAAACAGCACGGGCATCCTGCTGAGTGCAGGCGGCTATGCCGTCGGTAACTACCTGAACTCGCAGTATGTGACGGGCGGCAACACCAATTACCACTACGGCGCCCCGGTCGTTATTCCCCCAACAGTGACCAACCCCGCTCCGGAGGAGGTTTACACTACCGAACGCTGGGGAGCGGCCGCTTGGAACATTCCCCACCTGATTCCGGGCGCGGTATACACCGTGCGTTTGCATTTTTCGGAGACTACGCATACGGCGGCCAATCAACGCGCCTTCAGCGTAGCTATCAACGGCAATACCGTTCTCACCAACTTCGACATTTATGCGGTTACTGGCGGCCAGTTTACAGTCACCACGCAAAGCTTCCAGGTGCCGGCGGATGGAAACGGTGCAATTGGAATTCAAACCCTCGCCGGAACGTCCACAGTCGCCGGAATCGATGAGAACCCAACCATCAGTGCGATCGACGTGACGCCTGTTCCGCCCCCGCCGGCAGCGCCGACCGCCCTGATTGCAACAACTGCTTCCTCCAGCGAAATCGATCTGAGCTGGACGCCAAGCACAACAACCGGTGCGGAGTATCTGGTCTTCCGCAGTAACGCAAGCGGATTCGCGCCTTCGGCGGGCAATCAGATTACCTCCACCCCAATTTCCACTTCCACATTCGCCGATACCACTGCTGCGGCGGCCACAACGTACTACTATCTGGTGGAAGCGACCAACGCCAACGGGACCTCTGCAGCTTCCAATCAGGCCAACGCAACCACGATCATCGCCGCGCCGGTTGCGCCGACAGGCCTTACTGCAACCGCAATTTCAGCCACACAGATCAATCTGAGCTGGACGGCCAGTATAACTACCGGAGTGCATTATCTGATCTTCCGCAGCACGACCAGCGGGTTCACTCCCTCGGCCGGCAATCAGTTGATGTCTTTCGGAATCACAGGCACAACTTGGAACGACAAGACAGTGCAGCCCTCAACAACCTACTACTACCTGGTGGAAGCCACCAACGTTGGCGGCGCTTCCGCACCCTCGAATCAGGCCACGGCAACGATAAATAGCGCGGTGCTGACTTCTCCCACGCCTGGGCCAGGCACCATCCTTGGCGCCAGCAATGTAACCTTCCAGTGGACCGCCGGGATTGATGTCAGCGATTACCAGCTCAACCTCAGCGCCGTAGCTGCGGGCGGCAGCGACCTGTTCTTGTACAAGGGCACGGCCACTTCCACCATCGTTCCCACCCTGCCCGCAAACGGCGAAACGGTCTACGCAACGCTGTATTCAAAGATCAACGGAGTCTGGCAGTCCAACGCCTACCTCTATACCGAAAGCGGCACGCTCACTCCAGCGGTACTCACTTCTCCAACGCCTGGGCTGAGCACCATACTGGGCACCGGCAATGTGCTCTTCCAGTGGACCGCAGGAAGTCCGGCATCCGATTACCAACTCAGCCTCAGCGTAATTGCCCCCGGCGGCAGCGACCTGTTCTTGTACAAAGGCACGGCTCTCTCCACGACTGTTCCAACGCTGCCCGCAAACGGTGTAACCGTCTACGCCACGCTTTATTCAAAGATCGAGGGAGTCTGGCTGTCGAACGCCTACGTCTATACCGAAAGCGGCACGCTCACTCCGGCGGTACTCACCACTCCAACGCCTGGCCTGAGCACCATACTGGGCACCAGCAATGTGCTCTTCCAGTGGACCGCAGGAAGTCCGGCCTCCGATTACCAACTCAACCTCAGCGCCGTCGCGGCCGGGGACAGTGACCTGTACCTCTACAAAGGCACAGCCCTGACAACAACCGCACCAACCCTTCCCGCGAACGGAGTCAAGGTGTATGCGAGGCTCTACTCAAAGATCGACGGAGTCTGGCTCTTCAACGATTACGTGTATACCGAGCAGTAGTGGAGCCGAAAACCTCGCGCCGCGCTCAATTTGCGCAGGGCGGGCGACTGGCTAAAAGACACTGGCCGCGCCGCCGTTCCGGTACAACGATCGCCCGCCTGCAGCTTAACAGCGGAACACTGTCGGCCACTCGCGACGGAACTCCAAACCTGCTCGAAGCAGGTCATCTTCTCTCTCCAGCGCTATCTGAAACACCACCAGGAAATGAGTTCCGGGCGGATGACCGGCTACACGGACAGAACTCGAAAACCGACGTTATGTCCGGATTGCCGACTCGAACGAAGCCGCTGGCGCGGCGGACATTGCCTCGATGCGGAGCGATTAGCGGCGGTGGCTAAGGTAGTTTGGTTCACAAGGAAGGAGTTCCTTGTGACCAACTTACGCAAGCGGATGCTGGAAGAGCTTCAGCGGCGCAACTACTGCGAGAGTACGATCCGTGGCTATCTACGTGCCGTCGAGCAGTTCGCTGGACACTTTGGAAAATCCCCAGACAAGTTAGGGCCAGATGAGCTTAGAAGCTATCAAGCCTATCTGCTCACAGAACGCAAGCTGGCCGTGGGAAGCGTGGTGGCGCGCGTTCTTGCGCCGGTTCTGCCAACATGTGCTGCCCAGAGGCTTCGTCCGCATCCGCCACTTCGGCTATCTCGCCAGCGCCCACCGCACCTCTCTCCTCGCGCTCGCTCGGCAGCAGCTCGATTGCCCGCCCCTACCAAGTTCACATCTCACCAACTCCCCGATGGCCATCTGGCGGTGCCCGCGTTGCGGAGCCAACATGAACATCGGGCCCAACCTCACCGCGCAACAACTGGCGTATCGATGCAAGCTGACCGACTCCTCCTGATGCCTGCCCCATCCAAGGGCTCGCGAAGATGTGATCGCACGTCCCGGCCCACCTGTGTCTTCAGTGCGAAGTTGCGACCTAATAACCAATTCCTGCATGCACGTAGTTCCCGAAATCACTCGTCCCTGAGAGGTCTATCTCCGTTGCCGCCTTATCCAGCCAGAGTTTTCCAGCCTCTTTGTCCCATCCATCGAAGCCAATTCTCGCCTCTAGCTCCATAGCAGCGCCCACCACTGCCAGCGCCTTCCTTCAAGTCCCCTTATCGAAAATGCCTCGGAGCATCTCTTGCTCACCTACCATCCTGCCCCGAGCCATTTCCGATCGAGGCTAACGACTATTCGGCCATGTGGATCGCGTTCTATTGTCGGTGAGTGAGTTGACGACTTCGCGCTCTTCGAAAGCGAGGGAAGAGATCACACAGTCAAGAACCACTTGGAAAGAGTATTGACACTCCTAGACTGTCATAGACAATCGCTCATCAGCTCAGCCGAAATTTCCAACACGTCTTGGCTGAATCTTCCGGGACGGGTCAAGACATCGGTTCACCATTTCTTAACTGGCTGGGTTTTTCGGAGGCGGTCACATGGTCCCGAAGCAGATCGGGCCGTTTACGGAAACTTATTGAAATTGGTGGAAATTAAGTGCTTTCGGTTGACATGTTTACCGCGCTGGCACCAAATTCTGTTGAACCCTGGGGCTTTTGGGTGCTCTGACAGCTACAAAATCGACTACACGGCGCAGGGGAACCGCTGTTTTAAGAAACCGTTCTACCGGCTCCCTGCCAAGTATCACAAAGCTATCTGTATCACTTTGTAGGGCTAGTCCTCACCTGATTCCTGATAAGTTTTCTTCACAGATTCATCCAAGGCGATCGATGATTTCGCCGAACCGGGTCTTCCTCAGATCTGGATGGAGTTTTGGCGAGGAGCCGGTCTGTGACGGGTTGACGAAGAAAGTGCTTGCACTTCCTTAGTGGATTCGTAGTACAGTCATCTTCGGCACCTACGAACTAGAGCACTCAGCCTGCTTCCCCGCCTTCACGTGCGCGCCAGGCCATGTGCCTGCAATACTCTCCTCTTTTCCCCGGTTAGCGTTCGTCCCGCTTGCGTTGGACATTCTACGAACGAAGACTATCTTCGCGAGGAGAGCCATGGAACTTGAAGTCGCAGTAGTTGGCGGCGGCGTGTCGGGTGCTTACAGCGCCTGGCGCTTGCAAGAGGCGCAGGGACAGACCGATCGAATCGCCCTGTTTGAATACAGCAACCGAATCGGGGGCCGGCTGTTCAGTGTGACCATGCAGGGCCTTCCGAATGTGAAGGCCGAAGTCGGCGGCATGCGCTACATCGACAAAGCGCATCCGGTAGTGACCAGCATTGTGAATCACCTGGGCCTGGCCACGCGAGACTTTCCGATGGGTTCGAAGCAGAACGGGGCTAACTGCAATCTGTTCTACCTGCGGGGCAAGCATCTCAGGCTCCACGAGCTCGCCGATCCGGCCAAGGTTCCGTACAACATGGGGTGGCCGGAGCGGGGCATGGGACCGACGCAACTCCAGGTGCAGGTGATGAACAACCTCTATCCGAACTTCGGCAGCCTGAGCCTGTGCGATCAGATGAAGGTCCATGTCTTCGGGCAGCCGATGTACAAGTTCGGCTTCTGGAACCTCCTCTATCGGGTACTGAGCAACGAAGGCTACCAGTTCATGAAAGACGCTGGAGGCTATGAGGCCAACGTGGCCAACGCCAGTGCCGTCACGCAACTTCCCGCGACCGAGTACGGTGACGACACGCCGTTCCTGACGCTCGTGGATGGCTACGATCAGCTTCCCATCACGCTGGTGAATCAGTTTGTGGAGATGCCGGGAAAGCTGGCCGGAAACGAGCGGCTCTTCATGAATCACCGGCTGGCGCGGATCGAGTTGGGTACGGGTGATTACCCGTACACGCTGTATTTTGAGCCGACGCTGACCCAGAAGCACAAGACCGCCCTGCGGCACGGGGCACAGTCGCTGGTGGTACGTGCGAAGAAGGTAATTCTGGCCATGCCGCGGCGGTCGCTGGAATTGATCGAGAGTGAGTTCTTCCAGGACGAATGGCTGCAGGAGAACATTCCATCGGTGCTGATTCAAAGCGCATTCAAGTTGTTCCTGGCGTACGAGCGTCCATGGTGGCGGGCGCTGGGGCTGGTGGCGGGGCGGTCGGTGACGGATTTGCCGGTGCGGCAGGTGTACTACTTCGGCACGGAGGCGGAGCAGCCGGGCGGCAAGCC
>Ga0302143_1000377_pt1 | contig 8943 bp, 9 predicted proteins | sample I_Bog_E2_1_FD_198555 | JGI IMG/M metagenome (GOLD analysis project Ga0302143, IMG submission 198555) | Peat permafrost microbial communities from Stordalen Mire near Abisko, Sweden - I_Bog_E2_1 | ecosystem: Environmental > Terrestrial > Soil > Wetlands > Peat | place: Sweden: Abisko, Stordalen...
GGAGTTGTGCAGCTCGTCAAATCGCTCTTTGGTGAGGTGTTCGCCGGTCTCGGGCAGCATCAGGCTGTCATAGCCGATGCCCAGCCTCTGCTGCCATCCTGGGCTGAAGACCGCGGAGTTGATGGCGGTCATGCCGGCGATGTAGGGGTAGGCCTCGGTGGTGACGTCGAGGCCGCGGGCGCGCGCGCCTTCGATCATCGAGAGGCATTCCATCGCGTCCTGAGCGCAGGAACTGTTGATGTGCACGATGTGCAGCGAGGCGCCGGAGATGGCGGCCGCGCCAATGACTTCACCGACCGATTCAATGGAGGAGCCGGGCTCAGCGCGGCCGGCACTGCGTATGTGCGTATACACAGGTACGGTGCGTGCGGCTGCGAGGCGGAAGACGTCAATGACCTCCTCGCGCGTGGCGCCAGGGACGTACTGGATGCCCATGCCGACAGCCAGTCCGCCGGCGTCAAGCTCGGAGCGCAGGCGCTGCTTCATTTTATCGAGTTGCCCGGGCGTGGCGGGCTGATTGGTGGCATCGCCGCTCTTGGGCAGGATGTCGCCTGGGGGCAGCGGTGCGCCGAAGGCGAGTGCGCGCGCGGCAACGTGGCTGGCGGCGGTGCCGTAGTTGATCAGCGATGCGCCTTGCCTGGCTTTGAGGAACGCAGCGACGTCGGGTGCGCCGATCTCAAGCTCGAGGGCCGTCGTGACGCCGTCGAGCGCCTTGACGCGCTGGCTGGCAAGGTCCTGGCCGTGCTGGTGGAGATCAATGAAGCCGGGTGCAACGACGAGGCCAGTTGCGGAGACTACGCGACGGCCGGTCAAATGATCCGCGGTAATGCGCACGATTTTTCCGTCGCGTATGCCGACGTTTCGCACAGCATCGAGGCTGGTCTCGGGATCCATGACGCGGCCGCCTTCGAGGACGAGGTCGTATTGCTGAGCGGAGACGAAAGTGGCCGAGAACGCGAGGAGGGAGAGAGAGAAGATCAGTTTGCGCATGGAGACTCCGGATAGAGGCGAGTTTATATCAGTGGGCTGGTCGTTTTTCGCTTAAGAAATCCGTCGCGAGGCCGTATTGGGGTGGATATAATTGCGAAATCCTCCGCACCATGAAAGAGAACCCTGTTGACCCCCATGAAGACTTTCAAAGTATTCGGCGAGCCGGTTGAAATCCTTGTCTCCGGAGAGATGACCGGCGGTCTCTCCACCACGCTGATTCAGACGTCGCCTCCGGGCGGCGGTCCGCCGCCGCACTCGCATGTGAACGAGGATGAAACCTTTTATGTTCTCGAAGGAGATTATGAGCTTCTGGCGGATGGGCAATGGATAAAGGTCGCAGCCGGCGAGTGTGCTCATGCCTTGCGCGGCTCGTTCCACACCTTTCGCAACGCGGGTACAACCACGGGCAGAATGCTGGTGTTTGTTGCGCCTGGAGGACTGGACAAATACCTCGAAGAGCTTTCCGCATTCAGAGTGCCGGACGATATGGCGGCGATTCTGGCGCTGTCGGAACGGTATGGGATCGCCTTTGCCTAGAGCGGGCCAGGGTGGATTGACAGCAAAGCGCCCCAGCCACGGCCGAGGCGTTTTCAGACTGCGGACACAGGCCTAGTCCAGAGTGAATCTGAGGAAAGGTCGTGGGGCTAAAGCCCCATCTCTCTCATTTTGAGTGGCTTGCGGCACGACTGAAGTCGTGCCCTTTCGCACCTTAATGTTAATAGCTGAACCTTTGAACAGGAAAAACGCCCCGGCTATAGCCGGGGCGTTTTGTTCTCCTGAACCGATTGCGATTTTTATGCCATCGCGGGGACGGGCCCCTGAACAAGGCCCGGTGTGCTGATGGGTGCGGCTGCCGGGGCTGCAGCCGCCGCCTGGGCATGGGCGCTGCGGGTGAGGCGGTGGACGAAGTGGTACGGAGGCCAGGGGCCGGAGATCTGCATCTGGCACTCGCGCATCATGGCGCTGGTACTGGCGTACTTGTTCTGGTAGCGCTCGACTGACTTGCGATCAATGAGATGGGCGATGTCCAGCACCATCTTGCCGCTCTCCGTGAGCCGGCAACTGACCTCTTCATCGAGGGGCACGAACAGCCGGTGCATCTGGAAGCTGACGGCACGGGCGCGGGTCTGGCGCTCGCGGGTACGCGTCGCGTTCTCGCGCAGGTTGCTCAGATACTCGCGGCCTACGGTTTCGGTGGGCGCCTGCTTCTCGAATTCCTTGCTGCAGCAGTCGTCGACAAAGATCTTCAGATGCATCTCGGTCTTGCCGCGCAGCTTGTCAATGTTGCCCAGGAACTGCCGCTGGTTGGAGCGGATGGACTTGCGCAGGCTTTCGTCGTCGGTGAAGACGGTGCCGAAGCGGAAGGGCAGCACGGTGGAGTGCTGGAAACAGTCGGCGATGACCCGCGCGTGATCCACGCCGGATTTCTGATTGAGGGTCTCCGCGGGGTTGTGTTCGCTGACGATGACCGCGAGGTCACTGGCGGGATAAAGGAAAACCTGATTGCCGCTTACTCCGAGGACCGACTCCATCGGAACTGGCTTGCGATGACGTGCTATTTCTGGAAAAGCTTGTTTTTCACCGATGCAGTAGGCATACCATGCCATGACGATATACTCCGTCTGCGTGCGCTGGTAAGCGCCGCTGGTTGGTGGAGCTTAATGAACTTGGGAACAACTGCATTGTTTGCGCAGAGGCTGGCCATAGTACGTATTTGGTTGGACTGAACCACTCCGAATACTAGCCCTCTGAAAAGACGACTGGCAATATCCCACATCACGAACTGTCGTAAGATGAGCCAATTGATACAAGTTCGTATTTACGTAAGGAATAAAGCAGTTGACGGCATGAAAACAAATACCAAAAGGGGCACCAGACCGTTCGGGGATTCCGGCCTGGGTCAGCTCTGAGCTGACTATCTTATTGATTTCAATCAGAAAGCATTGTTTTCAGACGGCATGGAGGGCGAGCAGACCCTTGGCTGCGCCGCTCAGGGCAGCAGGTGCCGGAGCTGGAGGAAGAGGAGAATGTTCAGGAGCACCGAGACGCCCAGCAAGGCAAGCCCGATATACGCAAAGATGTTCACTTTTGTGCCGACGGACTTCAGGTCCTCAAGAAGCTCCTGCTGCTCAAGGGTGTTGCGGTCAGTGGCTTCGCGGACCTGCTGGAGCTGGTCTTCGACTTTTTTGAGCGATGTGTTCTGCTCGACGATCTGGTCACGAAGCTCGCGATGCTGCACCTGCAGCCTGGCCATGCCGCTCTCAATGGGGACGAGATTAACCGGCGGCGGGGGCGGGGTGGTTTGAGGGCGCGGGGCCATCAGGTTGGAGACAGCGGCGCCGACGTTGCCGTCGAGTAGCGGCAGAACACGCTGCACCAGCGGCATGGCCGCGCGGAACACATTTACAGCGCGTTGAAAGGTGGAGGGCTGCTGGGTCCGCGTCGCGGTTGAAAGGGATGTGGGTGAAACAGGAGCTGGGGAAGCAGGTTTGGAAGGGGCTGGGCGCGGCGGCGGGGGCGGGGCGAGATGCTCCCATTCGGCATCAACGGTCTTGTGCCCGAGGATGCCTACGCCCATGGGCAACGCCGAACCTTTGGGCAGCAACGAACCTGCGGGCAGCAGCGGTTTGAATGCGGGTGCGGGCGGAGCCAGTGGTTCCAATTGGGTTGGCGGGTCAGGAGGGGCGGATGGCGCCGCCGGGGCAGACGATTCGACGTGTGCTGTGCCGCCTGCTTCGCGCGTTTGCCGCTCCTCGGGGCTGGGCGCCCGCAGGCCCGGATCATTCCAGTCAAAACCCTTTAAGTCGTTCATGGGCGTCCTTCTAGTGCGGTTCCAGGACACGTATACCCTCGCTGGCTTTTCTGCGAGGTCGCCGCTTCTTCGACCCACGCGACAAAGACCTGTCGCAAGGGGCCCGTGTCTTCCACCCATGCGACGAAGACCTGTCGCATGGGGCCCGTGTCTTCCACCCATGCGACGAAGACCTGTCGCATGGGGCCCGGACTTCGGGTCGCGTCGACTTGAGTGCATTGCCTTGGGGTACGGCAATCCTGGAACCGCTATACCTTCACTTCACTATAAGGTAACAGCGCATTGCGGGGGCGGTCTGTGTGGATCGCTTGGCCTGAGAGAATCGGCGCGGGTGGTTCGGGTATTCTCAAGAGTCGATTGTTCCTGTTTGGGAGAAGCGTGTGAATCCAGTTCTTGCTCGCGCGCTGCGCAGCCTGCAGCGCAACATTCTGGCCGGCGTGATCACCATCGGGCCGCTGTTTGTGACCTACCTGATCTTCAGCTTCCTGCTCGGCTCGTTGGCCAGGGCGGGGCTGCCGGTGATTCAGCTGTTTGCAGCGTTCTTTCCGGCGGGGTGGCTGAGCGATCCGTGGATGCAGTCGCTGATGGCGGTGGGACTCACGCTGTTTGTGCTGTATGTGGTGGGGCGGTTGACCTCGCTGGTGGTGGGGCGGCAGGCCTTCAGCCTGTTTGAGTCGCTGCTGGAGCGTTTGCCGTTTGTGGCCAAGGTGTACAGCTCGGTGCGGCAACTGATTGACACGATGATGGCCAAGAAGGAGAGCAGCCAGCGCGTGGTGCTGGTGGACTTTCCTATTCAGGGACAGAAGAGCATCGGGTTTCTGACGCGTACCATGACCGATGAAACCACCGGCGCTCTGCTGGCCGCGGTGCTGCTGCCGAACGCCATCAATCCGACTTCGGCGTTTCTGCAGATTTTACCGATTGACCGCGTAACGGAGACCGGCCTGAATATGGAGCAGGCCATGAGCATGCTGATGACCGGCGGCGCGGTGGGGCCGGATACGATTTTGTTTAACAAGCGGGTGCTACCGGCAGAGGAAAGAGCCACGCCGCCTGCGCCCATGGCTTGACCTTGGCAAGAGGCTTATTCTTCGCGGCGCGCCAGATGTCGTGTTTGTTCTGAAGATTGAGCCATAGTTGCGGGGAGGCGCCGAAGTATTTGCCGAGGCGCATGGCGGTATTCGCAGTGATCGACCGCTTGCCGCGGACCAGGTCATTCACGCGTGGCGCGGAGACGTGCAGGTCCTTGGCCAGCCTGTAGCTTGAGAGGCCAAGCGGTTCCATGAATTCCGTCTTTAGTATGTCGCCTGGATGGATCGAGTATGCGAACGGGGTTTTTGTCATATTGCGCCCTGATCCGCCGGCTCTTCGCTGGATAGTTCTTCTCCTGCGTGCTCGCTCTCTACGGTGATCTTGCGCAGGCTTACGTGCTCAAAACGCGCCCAGATCAGGCCTACGGGAACGATGCTGAGGAAAGTAACCAGCAGCAGCGTTGCGGCGCAAGCTGTGGCTGCTTCCGCCGATGCGCCAAGAACTCCAGCGAGGGCAACGACAACAAGGCCGATCTGCGAGAACCAGCCGATGACCGGAAGTTGCAGGACGCTGGCGCCGCCGCTGGCGATCATCAGCAGAACGCACTTGGGCGCGGTAATGTCTGCCAGTTCAGGGCTGGCTACGAAGGCCTTGCAGACGATGTAGTAGGCGAAGGTGATCATGAGCCACATGCCAACTGAAAGAGAAGCCGTGGTTGCGAATTCACCGAAGGAGCGCATGGTGTCGAGGCCGGAACGGAAGGTGCGAATCTTGTTGCCGATGGCGATGCTGAAGCTTTTCGAGACCGGAGCCAGCGCGTGTTCGAAGAAGGAGGCAACTGCTCCGCCGGCCCAGCGCACCAGGATAAGAAACAGCGCGCCGCAGAGAGTGAGCGCCAATCCGCCATAGCGTGCGATGAAGACGGCCAGTTCGCGATGAGTGACCGCCAGGTGCGCGAGCGGCCCGGAGTGGGCCGTGGCTTTGATGATTTCATCGGTGGGAACACCGATCATGGCGACGGAAAAAATCAACGCCATGGAACCGGCGTCAAAGAGTCGCTCCACGATGTAGACGGCGATCTGCGAGCTGAGCGGGAGGCCGGTGCGGCGGGCGACGAGGTAGGGACGAACCAGGTCGGCTACGCGGCCGATTAGAGCGACAGCGGTGAAGCCGATGACCTGCGTACCGAGCAGGGAGAGCGCGGGCAGTTTTTTGTGATGCTTGAGAAGTTGCGCCCAGCGCACGGCGCGGACCACGTAGGCGAGATAGATGCAGCCGATGCCGAGTGCGATCTTGCGCCAGTCGGCACGCGCAAGCTGGGAGCGAAATACGGCGAAGTCGAAGTGAATCCTGTCGCGTCCCCAATAAAGTAATGCCGCCAGCGCCAGCAGCACTACCAAAGCGAGGATCAATTGTTTCTTCTTCAAGAGCTCTCCGTTCCGCAGAGGGCGGGTCTTATCTTGGCTATTTTCTCATGGCGGGATTGGAGCGCAGGACTACCGGCCGGTGGCGGACTGCGGGGCGGATGCGGAGGCGACGGTCTGGCGGGCCTGGGCCTCACGCGCCAGGACGCGGCGGTTGAACTCGTGAATCACGCGCGCCACGTAGGCCTGCGTCTCGCGGTAGGGGGGAATGCCGTGGTACTTGTCCACTGCCAGGGGGCCGGCGTTGTAGGCGGCGAGGGCAAGGGCGAGCTGGTCGTGATAGCGGGTGAGCAGCCCATCGAGATAGGCCGTGCCTCCGCGGACGTTCTGCTCCGGCTTGAAGCTGTCCTCAACGCCGAGCGCGGCTGCGGTGCCGGGCATCAACTGCATCAGGCCGCGTGCGCCGGTGCGGCTGACGGCGCGCGCGTTGCCGCCGCTCTCCGCCTTGACCAGGCTGGCCAGCAGGTCCACGTCGAGGTTGTGTTCGCCGCCGGCTTTCACCAGCATCTCGTGCAGATCGGCGGGGTTGAGGCTGGTGTCGGAGCGAGTGGAGGGGCCGGCGGTTGCGGGGGCGGCCAGGTTTGCTTTTGCCGGTGGGTCTTGCGGGCTCGCGTCCGTGGGTTGCGGCTGCGGGTCGGGAACCTGCTGGACTGCGGCGATTTCTGTCGGCGCGAACTCGATGTAGTTGTCCTGGCCTGTGGTCAGATAGAGGCGGACGCGGCCTTCAACCTCCGCGTGGTGGTGGCACTGCATCTCGAAGCCGTTGCGGAGGGTGATGCTTTCGGCGGCGCGGGCCGGCGGGGCAAGGCTTGCCAAAGCCGCCAGAGCCGTTGCCGTGATCAGATGTCTACCGCGCATTCCGAGTTCCACTTTCTAATCCTAAACTTTCCGTCAGGCTCTTGCCTTGGAAACTTTGGCAACTGCCCTTTCAAGAATGACGGCGACGCCCTCCCGATCGTTCGGAGGGGCCTGCTTCCAGCCGCGCATTTTGGCCATGGTGCGCAGTTCCTGGGCCGCATTGCTCATGATCACGCCTTGGCCGGCCCACTCCAGCATGTCTACGTCGTTCCAGTTGTCGCCGATGGCCATGGTGGCCTTGCGGTCCACGCCGAGGCGGTTGGCGAGCCGCTCGAGAGCCCAGCCCTTGGAGACGCCGGGAGGGAGCAGATCGAGTATGGAGAGGTCGCGGGCAGGATATTCGGTGCGGACGCACTCGCAGCTTGTGCTCCAATGGCTGGCCTTGAGGGCGGTTTCGGCCAATTTCATTTTAGCCAGGCCGCCGGTTACCATGCCCTGAATTGGGTTTTCGCCGTCCGGTAGCGCATCTTCCAGCGGCTTTACCACCTCGATGGCATTGCGGTTGGCCTCGACCCAGAGGGAGATGCGGCCGTGAGCCTGTTCCAGATCTTCGAGGACCAGTTCGCCGCGGCCGGGGCGGTCGAAAGTGAAGACGACGGCGCCGAACTCGCGCAGCAGGCCGCACAGGCCGCGGGCTACGCGCGCTTCAAGATGGCAGCGGTCGATTGACTCCCCGCCGAGGGTGCGGGTGACTGCGCCGTTGGACGTGATCAGGGGCGTGTCTGCGCGCAGGCCGTGGCCTTCAAGCAGCGGGACAGTGTAGTTGGTGCGGCGGCCGGTGGCGATGGCGACTGTGATTCCGGCCTGCTGGGCGGCCCGAAGCGCCTGCGCGGTGCGCGGAACGAGGGTCTGGGCAAAGGTGGGCAGGAGGGTGCCGTCCAAGTCAATTGCCACCAGGCGAACGGGGGGGTGCATGGGTTTAGTTTATCGTCTGGCGGGGTATGCCGAGGCTGCCCAGCATTTGACAGGGATTGGAGCCGGGGCAGTGAACGACCTGGAGGGCTAAACGACCTGGCGATTTTCTTTACCTGCCCCCCCTCTCCCTTCTGAAAATAAGTGGCTTGTTTTCATGTGGATAGGGATTAGGCCGCGCCAGATATGTGAGAACAAACGATTTCTTCGCAGATAATAGAAAACAAAGGGCTTAGGGTGGTTGGCCAGGGTTTAGCCGTTTCCGCAGGGCTATAAGAAGATTGTGCTCCAAAGTGGGTTAATTGTACGCAAATTTCCAGGATGTTTTTTGGCGGTGGGTCATGCCTCCCCAGCGGCCAATCCGGTAAGCTTTGAGGTATGGAACGAATGTGCAGCAACTGCCACGCCGAGGTGAGGCTGGAACCTGAGGCGGATTGGTGCCCGGCTTGCGGAGGGGCGCTGATTGAACGGGTGGCTGTGGCAGAACTTGATCGGCCCGGCGGGCAAGCGGCGGAGGTGGATCATCGCGGGATTGTGCTGCCGCGGAGGCATGCGCTGGGCGGGATTATTACGCCGCAGTGAGGATAGGTTACAGGTTACAGATTACAGGTGATAGTGAATGACGGAAGTCTAGGCTGACGTGTCGAGGCCGACGGCTTCGGCGAGGCGCGCCTGACGGTCGTCGAAGGTCCAGAATTTTTGGGCTTTGAGTTCCAGGGCGCAGGCGACGTGGAGTGTGTCGAGGGTGCGGACGCCGAGGGTGGGGCCAAAGCGACGCGCGAGTTCTACGCATGTTTCCCAGGCGCGATGAGGAAATGGAGTGGATTGCCACACTCCGGCTCCGCAGTCGCTCTCGAAAGTCCTCCATGCTGTCTGTGTTTCTGCGAGGGAGATACGCCCAATGAATGCTTGGCG
>Ga0302143_1000388_pt1 | contig 8823 bp, 9 predicted proteins | sample I_Bog_E2_1_FD_198555 | JGI IMG/M metagenome (GOLD analysis project Ga0302143, IMG submission 198555) | Peat permafrost microbial communities from Stordalen Mire near Abisko, Sweden - I_Bog_E2_1 | ecosystem: Environmental > Terrestrial > Soil > Wetlands > Peat | place: Sweden: Abisko, Stordalen...
AGCGAAAGGCCTTCCCGTCGATGATCGGGGCAAGGCGACCAGCGCGACTTTCTTTTCGTCGGAGCCGACCACGATCTCGGCGGACCAGACATATTCGCGTAGATTCTCCGACAAAATGACCTCGACAGTTCCCATCGACTGCTCGGCTTTGGCGGATTGCACGCCTTCGATTTGCAGCTCTGCTTCGAGAGCGCCGCGCACTTCGCGTGCGGCTTTGTCGTCGAGCGAGGAACGGTTCGTGACTTCGAGAGCGAAAGCGCCGGGGCCGGAGGCTGCCGCGATTTTGCGCGCCAGTTGGCGGGCGGTGTCTCCCAGCGGCGAAGCGCATAAAGAAAATGGAAGAAAAACAGCCGCAAGTACGAAGGAAGTCAGCCAACCAAACCGCAGACCGCTGGAAGCTCGCGCTCGCATGTGTGGAATGGGCTGATTATAGCGCGGGATGAGGGATGGGCTGTTCATCTCATTAGTTGTGGGCCACTGGCCTGCATCGTTATTTTCAAGCAGGGACGGACGAATGCGGCCGTCCCTACGCAACCCGGACCCGCGTCTATTGCGGATGTCTTCCATCGCCTTCCACGTCTTCCGCCTGGCTTACGTGGCCGGGTGCGCCCATGCCGCGCAACACGTCGTTGGTGAAGAAAAACTTGCCGTCGGCTGGGACCATCATGATCTGGAGTTTGTCGGAGAGACGCTCGGCGACGATTTTGTTGATCAACAGCGGATTCTGCTTCAGGATCGCGGCCTCGCTCGCCATGCGCTCGGCGTCGGCAGCGGCGGTCAGGCGGATGCGCTCGGCTTCGGCTTGCGCCAGCAGCTTGCGGCGTTCTCCCTCGGCCTTGCTGTCGATGAGCTTGGCTTCGCCGGCCGCCTCGGCATTCTTCACCGTCGCTTCCTTGCGCGCTTCGGCTTCGAGTTTCGATTGCTCGATCTGCTCCTTTTTCAGAGGCAGCGTGTACTGCATGGCGTCGGCCTCGCTTTTCGCTTGCAACACACGGACGGCGGCTTGTCCCTCGGCCTGTTTCACTTGTTGCACTTTGGAGGCATCGGCGTCGGCTTCAGCGATCTTCACCTGCTTCTGGTGGATTTCGGTCTCCACGCCCATTCGGTCGTTCTCTTGTTCCTTCAGCAGCAGCGATTCGAGGCCCTTGGCATACTCCTGCGGCAGTTCGATGTCGCGCAGCATGACTTCTTTGACCACGATGCCGTCGGCGCCCAGCCGTTTGCGAATCATCTCGGCGGAGCGCTGCCGAACTTCTTCGCGTTTGGCGGAGAACACTTCGCGCACCGTATAGCCCGGCACCAGTTCACGCCACGCGGTGGCGACGACAGGCGGGACGATTTCCCTTTCCAGAGGCTGCGGCAGGTTGGCCTCAATGTAGTCGAGGCGCTTGGGGTCGATCTGGTAGCGGACGGTGATGGCGAGGCCGAGCGTGAGACCCTCCTTGGCCTGTACGCGCAGCGCGTCGCCTTTCGCCGCGCCCTTGGCCGGCGCATCTTCGCCGATGCCGGTGGTGAACAGCTGGTCGCGCGTGTTGAAAAGTTCGACGCGCTCGACCAGCGGCACCACGAAGTGCACGCCCGGATACAGCGTCCCCGCCAGCGTGCCTTTAGTCTGGCTCACGCGCACGCCAGCCATTCCGCTCGGCACGATGACGATTCCCGCCGAGACCAGCAGCGGCACCCACGCCAGCATCACGAGCGCAACCGATGTACGCCAGCGCATCGCTGGAGCAAGTCCGGGCGCGCCTGCCTCAGGGTCCGGGTTGAAACGCCGGCGCTGCCAGGCAATCAGCAGGTACGCGTCATAGGAGAGAATTCCGGCGGCGATCGCGAACATCGCGATCCCCACGCTCAACAGCAAATGCTTCAGCAACAGCATGGTAATGCTCCTTTCAATTCTTCGGGTCTTGCTTGCGAGCTTCCGGGCGGCGCGCGAACGCCACCCGTACAATCTGTCCAAATATGAGTTCTTCAATCAGCAAAGACGCGGCCAGCGAGAATGTCAGACCGCCGACGATCACCAGGCCTTGCAGCATCGTTTCCATGATTGCCTCCATGCTCTCGCGAGAGAGGAAGGCAAGCCGGAGGCCAGACCCAGACGATTGAAAAGAATGAAGTTAAGATGGGTCGCGAGCGGACTGGCGTGTCTTCCGCCACGCGCCCGTGTCCGCGACGACACGACTGCGCTGCAATCGTTTTATCAACCCCTCGCGCACTCCTAACGACCAGCGACCACGACCCCGACGAACCATGAAACTTCGCCCCTGCTCCCGCATCCTATTTCTGTGTTAAGGTCTGCTCTCTAGAGGGACGCTCATGATCACTCGACTCGACGACCAGGAACTCAAGCGGAAGAGTCGCCGCCAGTTGCTCAAGCTTGCTCCCATCGCCGTCCTGGGAGCGTTCGCGATCCCGAAGCTGAGGGACCGTCTGGTTGAGGAAGGAGTTCGCTTCAGCGATTGGGCCTCCGGCGCGACGTTTCGTTCGCAGCATCTCGCCCAGACATTTTCGAATTCCGAAGTTGTGCCGTTCGAAAAGTTCCCCTACAACGGCTACGACGTTCTCGACCCCGAGGTGGATTTGGAGAAGTGGACGCTGACGGTCGAAGGCGACGTGCAGCATCCGGGCGAATACACGCTGGCCCAGATTCAGGCGCTGCCGAAGCTCAGCCAAAATACGCGCCATATCTGCGTGGAGGGCTGGGACGTGGTCGGCTCGTTTGGCGGCACGCGTATCTCCGACTTCCTGAAGCTGGTGGGAGCGAACACGGGTGCGAACTTTCTCGAAGTCGAATGCGCGGACGATTATTACGAGTCCATCGACATGGCGTCGGCGCTGCATCCGCAGTCGCTGATGTGCTACGAGATGTATGGGCAGCCGCTCGACCGCAAACACGGAGCGCCGCTGCGCCTGCAAATGCCGACCAAGCTCGGATACAAGCAGGCCAAGTATCTCGACACCGTTCGCGTCACCAATATTCTGAAGCCCGGCAAAACCGGCTACTGGGAAGACCAGGGCTACAGCTGGTACGGAGGCCTGTGATGCCGAACGACGAGAATGGCAATAACAATAACAATAACGAAGCAAAAAAAGATTCCGTCCCGCAGCCCGATCCCGTGCCAACCGCCGAGGCCGGTCCGGTGGAAGCCACCGTGGCAAGAATGGAGATGGTTGCCGACCAGACCGCTCCACAGGAGTCGGCTCCTTCGGCGCCAGTAGCCATTGAGTTAACCGCGGAAGAAGATCCCTCGCTCGTGCGTGCCGCCTACGAGCATCCGCTGCCGATTCGGATCACGCACTGGGTGAACGCCATCAGCTTGTTCGTGATGGTGACCAGCGGCCTGCGCATCTTCCGCGCCTTTCCCAGTTTCGGGCCGAAGATTCCGGAACAAGTCCTGCTCACGATACCCAGATATGTCACGCTCGGCGGATGGCTCGGCGGCGCCTTGCAGTGGCATTTCACCTTCATGTGGTTCTTTGTCGCCAGCGGCGTGCTGTATGTGGCGTATCAGGTCTTCAGCGGCCACTATCGCACCATGCTGTTCCTGCCTCGCGATGTGGCCGGCGTGTGGCCGATGGCCAGACACTATTTTTTCTTCGGCCCCAAACCGGCGGCGGCGGGCCAATACAACCCGCTGCAAAAGCTGGCCTACACCTCCACCATTGGGTTCGGCGTGCTGTCGTTGCTCACGGGCCTTGTCCTGTTCAAGCCCGCACAGTTTTCTGGGCTGGCGTTTCTATTCGGAGGGTTTCACCTCACCCGCATCTGGCACTTCGCCGCGATGTGCGGATTCCTCGCCTTCATCCCCGGTCACCTGATCATGGTTCTGCTGCATGGCTGGTCGAATTTCTACTCCATGCTTTCCGGCTGGAAACGCGAACCCGAGTACCAGGAGTAGCGAAGAATAGATAGGGAGCGGGGAAAAACGGCAAAGAAAATGGAAAGCCGGGCGTTCCCGCCCGGCGGCCAGACTGTTGGACAGGCAATACGCCCCCGGCGTATCAACAAAGACGTTTACGGTGAATACTCCAACATCGGGTCTTGCGGCGGTCTAGTGCTTCATGCTGTCGTCCGGCTTCATTTGGTCTTTCTTCATGTTGTCGTCTTTCTGCATGGCATCCCCGCTCTTCTTCGCTTTCTTGGACTTCTTCTTCTTGGCGTCTTTCGCCATGTCGTCCTTCTTCATGGTGTCGCCCGACTTTGACTTGTCGTTCTGCATTTGATCGTTCTTCATGTTGTCCTGCTTCATGGCATCGCCCGATTGCCCGAACGCCAACGCACCGAACAGCATGGTGACTGACATCAGTTTTACAAACATGTTCTTCATAAACACATCTCCTGTGGTTGAATTGTGATGGATTCGTCGCCCCAATTCCGCGGGGCCGTCCATTAAGATGCAGTCGCGCGAAGAAAGTTACACGCCATGGCGCTGGGGATTCACCACCGGGCAGCGGGCCCAATGTCCAGCACCAACCTCGACCAGCGGCGGAGGCTCGACAGCACAAGCGGCAACGCGGTACGCACAGCGCGGTTCGAACGCACATCCGGCGGGGGGGTGCGCAAGGGATGGAACCGCGCCTTCAATGGTCGCGAGCGGAATTGTGCGATCTGTAGCCAGCGTGGGAATCGCGCGCAGCAGCCCTTGCGTATAAGGATGAGCGGCCGCGTGAAAGATGGCGGCCTTCGCGCCGAGTTCGACCAGATTGCCGGCATACATCACGGCCACGCGGTCCGCCACATGCGAAACCACCGCCAGGTCGTGCGAGATGAAGAGCATCGCCAATCCAAATTTGTGGCGGAGTTCATTGAGCAGATCGAGAATCTGCTGTTGGATGGTGACGTCAAGCGCCGTCGTAGGCTCGTCGGCAATCAGCAACTGCGGACGGTTGACGATGGCCATGGCGATCATCACGCGCTGCCGCATGCCTCCCGAGAGCTGGTGCGGGTAACTGCGGGCGCGCTGCTCGGGCTCGGGGATGGCAACTTCGCGCATGCCCTCGACCGCTCGCCGCCAAGCTTCAGCCTTGGAAACGCTGTGGTGCGCCAGCACCGCCTCCGCAATCTGATCGCCGACGCGCATGACTGGGTTCAGCGCAGTCATCGGCTCCTGAAAAATCATGGCGATGCGCGAGCCGCGAAGCTGACGCAGTTGATCGGCCGCCAAACTGGTGAGGCGCGTGGGCGCGCCGTCCCCGTTCTGAAAGATGATTTCACCCGTGACGGCTGCCGCCAGCGGCAGCAGGCCCATGATCGCCAGCGACGTTACGGATTTTCCCGAGCCCGACTCGCCAACCAAGCCCAGCACTTCGCCGGGGGCGATGGAGAAGGAAAGGCTGCGCACCGCCGCCGCGCCCGTCATTGTCGTGCCCAGCCCGGCCGGATGAGCGGACGAAAGCGCCCGTCCAGCGAGCGACTGCGGGAACTCGATGGTCAGGTCGCGGACGTCGAGCAGCGGTCGCACGAACAGTATGGTATCAGCGACCGGCGTCTCGCCCTTGCAACAGTTCGGCGGCTGGGCGGGGACGCCCGGCTCTCCACTACTTCTTGGGACGAGACTCCGGCGGCGCCAATCCGGCAACGCGGTAATACACCACCAGTTGCCCATAGTGTTCGCCCGAGTGCTCCAGTAGGCCCCAAGCCATGTCGGAGACGCGCGTCTGCTGGTTCGCGAACGGATCGACGACCAGGTCGTTCAGCCCTTTATCACCTTTTTTCTTGATCGCGGCCGCACCGTCGGCGAACGCTTTCTTCACGAACTCCACCACCGCAGCTTTCGTCTTGTACTGCTCGCGTTTGGGATCTTCTTCCGCGGGCGGCTTCAACCCCATCGCGGGATTGGTGAAGAAATAATTCGCATTCGCCGCATGCAGCAATTGCTCGGCAAAACTCCGCTCCGCCGGCACCGGCTTGAAGTCGTACTTGTCCTCGGGAAAATCCTCCGCCATCGCGATCAGCTTGCGCCCGATGTCGTTCCAGTTCTCTAGCAGAACCTGCGACGGCCCCAAAGCCGGTTTCGGCGGCGCTTCTTTCTTCATCGCGACCTGCGCGAAAGCGAGCGCGCCAAGAATCAATACCGCAAAGACTACTCCTGCGATTCTCTTTTTCATTTTGTCCCTCCTTAGGCAGCGCGATGGCCGGCCTGCGGCCATCGTCGCTAGTCCAACCCAGCTCTCTCCAGCATTTCCAGAAACTGCTTCTGGGTACGCATATCGATCGACTGCGCCACTAGTTTGCCTTCACGGTCGTAGACAAAACTCTTCGGAATTCCCTCCACCACAAACATGCCGTTTACTTTTCTTCCCGGGTCGAGCAGCACGGGGAACGAAACCTTGTGTTCGAGGATAAACGGCTTGACCTCTTTCGCCTTTTCATCGGAGATGCCGAGCACGACGAATCCCTTTGCCCCAAAGCGCTCGTAAAGCGTCTCCAGATCCGGCATCTCCTTGCGGCAGGGTGGACACCATGTGGCCCAGAAATTTACCAGCACCACTTTCCCGCGCAACTCCGAGAACGTCCAGCTCTTGCCCGAAAGATCCTTCAGTGTAAAGTCGGGATGCTCCCGCTGGTGGTCATCGGCTTCCAGTCGCGCCATGGCGGCACGAAACTGACCCTCGTCATTGTCAAAGGGAAGCGCCTCCACATGCTCGTACCGCACCAGGGAGGCCAGTTCAACATACGGAGAAGCTGGTTGTCTCGTGGCGCTCGCGCCCGCGTCCGCTTTTGGCTGTACCCAATGCACTGGCCGTTCACGCAAAGTCTCAGCCAAAGTCGTCGCCACTTCCTGCAGCGCGTCGTGACCGAAATCGCCCTCCGTGGACAGCCCCGCCAATCCCTCCGCCAGGCGCAGTTTGTTCTCAGTCGGCGGCAGGTTCCGGATCTTCAGCGCCAGATCTTTTGTGGTTCCCGCTCGAACGTCGTCGGGGAGAGCGCGCAGCCCGTGAATCTGGTCGGCGATCGGCTTTTCGTCCGCGCTCCAGACCACTTCCTTCTTATGCTGTGCTTGGCCGACGAATGGTGCGAAAGCCGCGATTGCAGCCAACATTGTTGTGGCCAGGACAAAGACAAAGCTCATCCGAGCAAGCGAAGTACGGGGTGTCATAGCCACCAAGCTTAGCAAACTACAGGCTAGCTCGCGCACCCGCCGCCCTGCCGCACAACGGGCTTGCAAGTTTGCTTACAAAGTCGTTTGGTGCGAATATTATGACGTTCCGGGACGCCTCGTCGCCGTAGGTTTTGGCTTGACATCGACTCGAAGGCGCGATACGAATACTGATCTTCGGATTTTCAGCAATTCCGTTGGGCTTGATTTGCTAACTGCCGGTTCCAGCCAAACCGCCGGATGAAGGCGGACGGGAATAGCTGGCGAGTGTGGGGTTCATGTTGCAACAATTTGCCGCGCGACTGCGCGATTACGCTGAACTGACCAAGGCACGCATTACCACTTTGATCGTCCTAACGGCGTGGTGCGGCTACTTTTTTGGCGCGCGCCGCATGGGCGTTTCGTCGTGGTCGCTGGGATTGTTTCATGCCCTGTTCGGGGTGGCGCTGGTTTCCAGCGGCACGGCGGCCCTGAATGAAGTTCTCGAATCGAAGGTGGATGCGCGCATGCGCCGCACCGCGCTCCGGCCCCTGCCCGCGGGACGCATGACCAGGGCCCACGCGGCCATCGTAGGGTTGGCGCTAACTCTCGGCGGCTCCGCGTATCTCGCCGTCTACGCCAACTTGCTCACCGGATTATTGGTCTTCTTGACCGCCCTGGTCTATCTGGCGGCGTACACTCCGCTGAAGAAAGTTTCGCCCGTGTGCACGTTTGTGGGCGCGTTTCCGGGAGCGATGCCGGTGGTGCTCGGCTGGACGGCGGTGCGCGGAAAGCTGGAGATCGAAACGCTGATTCTGTTTGCCATCATGTTCGTGTGGCAATTCCCGCATTTTCTCTCGATCGCATGGCTCTATCGCGAGGATTACGCCCAGGGCGACATCCGCATGCTGCCGGTGGTGGATTCCGACGGAAAGTCAACCGTGTGGCGGATCTTGGCGTATTCGGCAGTCCTGATTCCAGTGAGCCTGATGCCGGTCGCATTGGGCATGGCCGGACGCGTGTATCTGGTGGGCGCCATTCTGATGGGGGCGGCGTTGTTCCGGGTATCGATGGGGATGGCCTCGCAGCAGTTGCCGGCCACGGCAGCCGCTTCGAAACCATCGGCGCGGCGATTGCTGCGGGCGACGATTGTTTATTTGCCCGCGCTGTTTGCGTTGATGATGGTGAACTCGGGGAGTTAGCAAACTTCTGGTTTAAGCCGCCGAATCCCGCCAGCACTGAATCAGAGCTTTCCCGGACGATTGGGCGAAGGCAATCCGCGATTATTCCAATTCCAATTCTATCTTCTTCGCTGCCAGGTCAAGCTTCACAATCCGAAACTTGCAAATCTGCCCCGCCCGCAACGAATCCGGTTTCGCCTCGGCGGCGGGAGCGCCGCTTTTCCAGCGTGTCTGCAGCATCGAACCGAGCGAAGACAAATCGGGTTTGGATGAAGATGAAGATGCCGCTTCCGCGCCCTTGCCTTCTTTCGCCGCACGTTCCGCTGTACGCTCAACGATCCGGCACGTAGCCCGCACGCCTTCGCCCAACTCCACACGCGCGTTGGCTCCGGAGACCTCGGTCAGTCGACCCGTCACCAGATCGCCTTCTTTGTGCTCGGCCAGGTATTCATCTAGTCTGGTTGGAACCAGTTGTTTCATGCTTAGCCGGATGTTCCGCTTCTCGACATCGAGCGCCAGCACCTGCGCCTTGACCACTTGTCCTTGCCGCAGCACCTCCTGCG
>Ga0302143_1000390_pt1 | contig 8805 bp, 10 predicted proteins | sample I_Bog_E2_1_FD_198555 | JGI IMG/M metagenome (GOLD analysis project Ga0302143, IMG submission 198555) | Peat permafrost microbial communities from Stordalen Mire near Abisko, Sweden - I_Bog_E2_1 | ecosystem: Environmental > Terrestrial > Soil > Wetlands > Peat | place: Sweden: Abisko, Stordalen...
ACGATCAGCAGGCCGAAAACCTGGTTGCGCCGGTAGACGCGGGTCTGTTCCACCCGTCGCGCCTGCTCGGCCACTTGCTCAAGATACGGCTTGATGCGGGTTTGAACCATCGCGCGGGCCTTCGTTCACCAGTTGCCAGTATAGGCGAGCGGCAGTTCTGCCCATTTCGCGCGGCGGTTTGACTTCACCCGGCTCCATTGCCGACCATAGGCTGTCAGGGGATTGGAAGGGCAATGAAAGTTCTCATCTTGGGTTCGGGGGGCCGCGAACATGCGCTGGCCTGGGCGGTTCAAAAAAGCAGTCGAGTCAAAGAGGTGGTTTGCGCGCCGGGAAACGGGGGAATCGCCCAGATTGCGCGCTCGGTTCCGGTCAGCTTGAAAGACCTGGACGCGATGGTGAAAGTGGTGGAAGCCGAGCAGCCTGACCTGACCATTGTGGGGCCGGAATTGCCGCTTTCACTGGGCATTGTGGACGTGCTGCAGACACGCGGTTTCCGCGTCTTCGGGCCCACGCGCGCAGCGGCGAAGCTCGAGAGCAGCAAGGCTTTCGCCAAGCGGTTCCTGCAGCGGCACAACATTCCCACGGCCAACTACGCGGTGTGCACCACGTCGGACGAGCTTGAAAAGGCAATCGAGATCTTTCACGCGCCGATTGTGGTGAAGGCGGATGGCCTGGCGGCCGGCAAGGGCGTCATCATCTGCCCGTCGCGGCAGACGGCCCTGGAGGCGGCTCATGGTCTCTTCAGCGGCAAGCTGCTGGGCGAGGCGGAGCAGCAGATCGTCCTGGAGGAGTTTCTGGAGGGCGACGAGATCAGCTTTCTCTGCCTCTCCGACGGCAAGCATGTGGCGCCGCTTGTGCCGGCGCAGGATCACAAGCGGATCGGCGAGGGCGACACGGGGGCGAACACGGGCGGCATGGGCGTCTACTCTACCGATTCCATGCTCGACGAGGGCATGAAGGAGTGGATTCTGCGGCACATTGCCGAGCCGACGGTGAAGGGCATGGCGGAGGAAGGCACCCCTTTTGTCGGGGTGCTTTACGTGGGTCTGATGATGACCGCACGCGGGCCGCAGGTGCTTGAGTTCAATGCCCGCTTCGGCGATCCGGAGACGCAGGCGATCCTGATGCGCCTGGAGAGCGACCTGGTAGATGCGCTGGAAGCCTGCATCGACGGCCGGCTGGCGGAGATTGAATTCCGCTGGAGCCCCGGCGCGTCAGCTTGCGTGATGGCCAGTTCGTCGGGCTATCCGGGCGGCTACCAGACGGGATTTCCCATCACCGGCCTCAGCGCGGCGGCGCAGGTTCCGGGCGTGCAGGTGTTCCACTCCGGCTCAGCGCAGATGGGCGGCCAGATTCTCACCGCCGGCGGTCGCGTGCTGGCCACTACCGCCGCGGCTCCGTCGCTGGAAGAGGCTCTTGCACGCGCCTACCAGGCGATGGCGCTGATTGATTTTGAAGGGATCTACTACCGGAATGACATCGGCCATCGCGCCCTGGGAAAGAAATGAGGAGGGAATCATGACTGCTGCAATTACGCTCGCGGAGCTTCTGGCCTGGAACCAGGAGGCGTCAAATTTCTGGAAGGCTCACCTGGAGGCCAACCCGGCCCTGCTGGAGCTGCCCTGCGGCATCGGCGGAACCGCCAACGTACAGGAGTTTGTGCGCCACATCTGGGGCGTGGAGCTGGTCTGGGCGCAGCGCATTGCCGGCCTGCCGCAGACTGACAGGAAAGACATGCCCACCGGCCCGCTGGATGCGCTCTTCGACCTGCACCTGAAAGCCGTGGAAATCTTCCGCGGGCTCATCGACGACCCAAGTACGAAATGGGACGATACGCTGACGCTGGATTTTGCCTGGCTACCCCCGGAGGCCCGTACCTTTTCCATTCGCAAGGGCACGGCGCACACGCTGTTTCACAGCCAGCGCCACTGGGCGCAACTGTCCACGCTGGTGCGAGCAGCCGGCTTCCCTTCGGGATTCAAGGGAGATCTGCTGATGAGCTCGGCGCTATCCTAGCTGCGCGCTCGCTTCGGTCTGCGATTTTTGAAAGCAGGAGCGGCACAGCACGGGCCTGCCCTGGGTGGGCTTGAAGGGAACCGTCGTCTCCGCGCCGCACTCCGAACACGTGGTACGGGTCTCAGAGCGAACCCTGGAGCCGCCGCGGGCGCGCTTCGCCTTGCACTGCTTGCAGCGCTTGGGGTCGTTGGTGAACTGCTTGTCGTGGAAGAAGAGTTGTTCGCCGGCGGTGAAGATAAATTCGTCGCCGCAATCGATGCATTTCAGTACTTTGTCGGTAAATTCCATGGCCGGCTTCCCCAAAGACGGGGAGATACTGAATCGGCCATGACCCCCGAATTACTCGCCGGTTCCGATTCCCTGTCTTCGTGCTTCTTTCACAACAAGGGCCCGGACCGCACAACTTCGCGGCGAATACCCAAGCCTGCCCGGGGAACCGGAAGACCTGGGTTGAAATCTCATGCACCGTACGTGCAAAACGATGAAGCCAAATGAAAGAATCGCGACCGGCCGCCCTGTCTTATCTGGGTTGTCGGGTGGCTCTCGCTCAGTCTGAGCTAAAGCCACCGGGACGGCCTGGGTCACGATTCTGTTGGTGTTAGTCCTGCTCTTTACGAGCCTTCTTGCGATTCCGCTTACGAGCTAAAGCCGCCTTGACACGCTTCTTTTCGCCAGGTTTCAGGTAGTAGGAGTGACGCTTGACTTCCTTGATGATGTCCTCCTGCTGTACCTTCCGTTTGAACCGGCGCAGCGCGTTTTCGAGCGGTTCGCCTTCTTGAATACGAACCTCTGCCAAAAAATCCCACCTCCAAACCTGCCATGGGGCCTCTCTAGGATACTGTAAATACGCCGATTTTGGTAATTCCGTGTAACTGAATCATAGGGAGTTGCACCGATTCCGGGTCGTTTTTGGCTTGCTGGTCCCATTTCCAGCGTCGACAGCCCCGCCGGTTGCTCCTTTACACTTTATTTGTGGGAGCCGGCGGGCTCCGACGGGAGGGTTCACCAACATGATCCGCAGCTACCGGGGGCGCCTGCCCCAGATCGCCGAAGGTTGCTACATCGATGTCTCGGCGCAGGTGCTTGGAGACGTGACGCTGGGGGCGCACTCCTCGGTGTGGATGAACGCGGTGCTGCGCGGCGATGTGAATACGATCCGCGTGGGCGCCAACTCCAACGTGCAGGACTGCGCGGTGCTGCACGGCCAGCGCAATTTGTATCCGGTCATCGTCGGCGATTGGGTCACCATCGGCCACAATGCCACGGTGCACGGCTGCGTGGTGGAAGACGAGTGCCTGATCGGGATTGGCGCGCGTGTGCTGAACGACTGCCGCATCGGTGCGGGGTCAATTATCGCCGCCGGATCGGTGGTGCCGGAGCACACCGTGGTGCCCCCGAGGACGCTGTGGGCCGGGGTACCCGCCAAAATGCGCCGCGAACTCAGCGACAAGGACCGCGCCCTGATACTGGAATATGCAAAGAACTACCTGGACTACACGGAGTTCTACCTCAACGAACCGCCTGTCGAGCACCCGATGCTTCCCGATCTCTGATCCCTGACCCCTGGTCCCGGACCCTGATCCCGGACCCCCGATCTCTGACAACTTTTTCTACACCGGCAGCGGGTTGCGCTCAGTGAACTGGTGCTGGTGCCAGTAGGGGTAGATGGCGGGTTGCGCGCTGGCCTTGTCGAGCGCGGCCACCTGCTCCGCGGTCAGATTCCAGCCCTCGGCGGCCAGGTTTTGCCGCAACTGCTGCTCATTACGCGCGCCGATGACGACCGAGGATACCGTGGGCCGCTGCAGGAGCCAGTTGAGCGCCACCTGCGGGACCGACTTGCCGGTTTCGGCAGCCACCTTATCCAGCGCGTCCACCACCGTGTAAAGGTGCTCGTCGGAAACCTGCGGGCCCATGTCGCCTGTCTTGTGCAGGCGGCTCACTTTGGGCAGCGGCTTGCCGCGGCGGACTTTACCGGTCAGCCGTCCCCAGCCCAGCGGACTCCACACCAGCGCGCCAACCTTCTGGTCGAGACCCAGCGGCATCAGCTCCCACTCGTAGTCTCGGCCGATGAGCGAATAATAGACTTGATGCCCGACAAAGCGGGTCCACCCATAGCGCTCGGCCACGGCCAGCGACTTCATCAGGTGCCATCCGGAAAAGTTGGAGCAGGCAATGTAGCGCACCTTGCCTTCGCGGACAAAGGTGTTCAGCGTGTCCTGCACTTCTTCAACCGGGGTGAGCGCGTCAAAGCCGTGCAGGTGGTAGATGTCCACGTAGTCGGTGCCGAGCCGGCGCAGGCATCCTTCGAGCGCGCGGCGCAGGTGGTAACGCGAGGAGCCAACGTCATTGGGCCCGGTTCCGAAGCGGAAGGTAGTTTTGGTGGAGATGAGCGCCTGATCGCGCTTGCCTTTGAGCGCCTTGCCCAACACCTCTTCCGACTTGCCGTCGGAGTAGATGTCTGCGGTATCAAAGAGGTTGACGCCGGCCTCGAAGCAGATGTCGATCAGGCGCTTGGCCTCGGCCGCCTGGGTCGAACCCCATTCCTTGAAAAACTCGGTTGCGCCGCCAAAGGTGCCGGTGCCAAAGCTGAGAGCGGGAACTTTGAGGCCGGAGCCTCCCAGAAGACGATATTCCATGCTGGTTTGGATGCGGTGCGGGTGGCGAGGATGCAGGAGCGGAAAGGAATGCAGATCGCCGCTTGCAATCCAACTATATTGTAGCTACAATTAAATTTGCTTGTCTGGGATGAGGCAAGACGAAAGTCGAATCTGGAGAAGCACGGACTTGACTTCACTGATGCGCACCGTGTCTACGACAACCCGGACAAGTGCACCTATCAATCGAATCGCAAGGGTGAGCGCCGCTTGATGGACCTTGCGTTTGCGGTTGTGAATGGCAGGCTGCTGGCGCTGATTTACCCGGAGCGCGGGAACGACATCCGCGTGATCTCGTTCCGGCCCGCATCGAGAGAGGAGCGCGAACAGCATGAAAGAGACATCATCTGAAACCAGCTGGGAACGCGTTCTGGCATTCAAAGAGGGCGACAAGATTCCCTACGAGGCCGAAGACGGCCCCTATGATCCGAACGACGCCGAAGCCACACGCGCCTGGCTTGCCCAGGCCGACCTCATCCGAAACGGCAAGGTGGTTCGCCGAGGGAAGCGCGGGCTGCAAAAGGCGCCGACCAAGAAGCTGGTCTCTCTGCGCCTGTCGCCCGAGGTGATTGACCACTTCAAGTCGAGCGGCCCCGGCTGGCAGACGCGCATCGACAGCACGCTGCTTGAGTCAATAAAGCGCAGAACATGAAGCGTTTTTGAACAAAGCGACGAGCCCGGAATTGCAAATCTAATCCCGCGCCGCCATGACGGCCCAGAAGATGCATACAGCCCAAGCCAGCAGCATCAGCAGCGGCCCGCCAAAGAACCAGACCGGGATCGATACCATGGACATCACCAGGGTTCCAAGCGGGGTGCTGTAAATCATTCCGGGCGGCCCCAGGAGAAACGCCAGCAGTCCAGCGACCCATACGTTCTTCGAGGTCAGCCGGTCCGATGGAAATATGGCCGGGACGACGGATGCCGTCTGCGCGGCGGCGGCTTCAGGCGAGGGCTTATCTGCTGGCCGCATTGGATTTGCGGGCTCCGCGGAAGCCATCGGCGCCCCGCATCCGCGACAAAATCCGTCCACGTCGCGCGATGAAGATCCGCATTGATTGCAAAACACCACTTTGGCACTCCCAGTGAATTCATCCGCACCCTGATTCGCCAGGACAAGGAGCAGCGCCTTTCGCGGCTTCAGGTCGTTCTGCTGGATGCTCTTCAGACGAGGGAACTTGGAGTCGCGCAGGAAGAACTGAATGGACGCGGCCCGGTAGAGGCTTTGCCGGAAAAGCTCAACTCAAAATAATCCGTTCAAAGAAGCTTGAGAAACTCGTCTACCGACAGTCCCGAATCTCGAATCAGCGAACGTAGTGTTCCAGGGGCCAACTCAGAATGAAGCGGCACGGTGAGGTTCGTCCGGACGCCCGGCTTGGTAAGGATCAAATGGCTTCCAGCTTGGCCACGGGCTAGCCACCCAGCCTTTTCAAAGGCCTTCACCGCTTCTTTGCCCGAGATGTTGCCGAGTCTTCCCAGCGCCCACCCCCAGGCTTCATTCTCTAATTGTTTGGGTCCAAACTCGCGCAAGAACTTAAATTTATTTCATTGAGGAAATTTAATTTGGACGCTTGTGTTGTATAAATCCACTTTGGGAAATGGATTGCGGAGATCCCCGGGGATTGCGATGCGGGGAGGCCTCATACAGCTACAAGGACAGGCAGTTGCCCCGCGGGCAGCGAATCCGCTGCCTTTTGGTCTTCTGCCCAAAGCCATCCAGTAATTGCCTCGCGGATATTGACCAGAGCCTCTTTTTCATCCCTGCCCTGGCTCACGCAGCCTGGCAATGCAGGGCACTCGGCCACAATCCAACCATCTTCTTCGGGGTGCAGGACGACATGAAACATCATGGCTAGGCTCCTTTGCCACCCGGTAGCTTGAATCTGCTGCCGGGTCCACGTATTACCTACCGCATCGAGCACATTTTATCCAATACCAGCCTACCACCAACGAACATTTAGACTGGAGAGGTTATGAGCACACTCAAAGCCGTTCGCGGCACACGCGACTTGCTGCCGCCGGAAACGGCGCTCTGGAACCGCATCGAAGCCACCGCGCGCCAGGTCTTTGCCCGCTACAACTTCGGCGAGATTCGCACCCCCCTCTTTGAAGACACGGCGCTGTTTGCGCGCGGCGTGGGCGAAGAGACCGACATCGTCTCCAAGGAGATGTACACCTGGGAAGACCGGGCGCGGGCGCAGAGCGAGAAGACACAGTCATTGACCTTGCGACCGGAGAACACGGCGGGCGTGGTGCGCGCCTACATTGAGCACGGGCTGGGCGAGAGCGGGCAGTTGCAGAAGCTCTATTACATCGGCCCGCAGTTCCGGCGCGAGCGGCCGCAGAAGGGGCGCTACCGGCAGTTTTCGCAGATCGGCGCAGAGGTGATCGGGCCGCCGTCGGCAGGCAGCGAAAGCCCGCTGCGCGACGCCGAGGTGCTGGAGATGCTGGCCACGCTGCTGGATGAGCTGGGCATCAGCGGCTGGACGCTGGAACTGAACTCGGTTGGGTCGCCGGCTGATCGCGCCCGGTATAACGAGGTGCTGCGTGCGGCACTTGTTCCCCTGGCTCCGCAGATGTGCGTGGACTGCCAGCGCCGCGCGGTGACCAATCCCTTGCGCGTGCTGGACTGCAAGGTGCCCGCCGACCAGCCGATCATCGACACGCTGCCGAAGATGGCGGATTCTCTCGACGAGGACTCGCAAAAACACTTTGCCGCCGTGCTCGCGGCGCTGGACGCGTCCGGCGTGCCCTACACGCGCAATCACCGCCTGGTGCGTGGCCTGGACTACTACACGCGCACCACCTTCGAGTTCACGCACGGAGGCCTTGGCGCCCAGAACGCCCTGCTCGGCGGCGGACGCTATGACGGCCTGAGCGAGGCCATCGGCGGACCGCGCGCGCCGGGCATTGGCTTTGCCATGGGCGAGGACCGGCTGGTGCTGACCCTGCAGGCTCTTGAAGCGGCCCAGACGCAAGAGAAGGTGGATGCGTTTATCGCGCCGCTGGGCGAGGGACTGAACGCCGCCGGGCTTGCCCTGGCCCGCGAACTGCGCCGGGCCGGACTGCGCATTGAACTGGGCGAAGGCAGCTTCCGACTCAAGAAATCCTTCGAAGCGGCCGACAAGACCGCGCGCCGCATCGTCATCCTGGGCGAGGACGAGCTTCAATCCGGTATTCTGACGGTGAAGACCTTCGCCACGGGAATACAGACCAAGGTCAATCGCGGGGAGCTGGCGGCTTATCTCAGTCAATGAGTTGAAATCTCCGCTCTCTCGGGACCATAAGCGAATAAAGGACATGTTGTGCTCGATTTTCTAGGTAGCCTCACACGAACGCATCTTTGCGGCGAATTGCGCGCCGCCAACGCCGGTCAATCCGTTGTCGTCATGGGCTGGGTGAACCGGCGCCGCGACCACGGGAACCTCATCTTCCTCGATCTGCGCGATCGCACCGGCATCTGCCAGATTGTTCTGGACAAGGAGCTGACCCCGGACGGCCATCTCAAGGGGGAACAGGTTCGGCCCGAATACGTTGTCGCCGCCGTGGGCAAGGTGAGCCTGCGCGACGCCGACGCCATCAATCCCAAGATGCCCACCGGCGAGATCGAGATTGAGGCCACGCAGCTTCTGGTGTTGAACGACGCCCGCCTGGCGCCGTTTTCGCCTTCTGAAGAAGCGATCCAGAACGAAGAGACGCGCCTCAAATACCGCTACGTGGACCTGCGCCGCCCGGAGATGCAACACAACTTCTGGCTGCGCCATGAGATCACGCTGGCCATTCGCGAGAGCCTCAGCAAGCAGGGATTTCTTGAGATTGAAACGCCCATCCTGACCAAGAGCACGCCCGAGGGCGCGCGCGATTTCCTGGTCCCCAGCCGCGTGCATCCGGGCGAGTTTTACGCGCTGCCGCAGTCGCCGCAGATCTTCAAGCAGATTCTGATGATCTCCGGCTTCGACCGCTATTTCCAGATCGCCCGCTGCTTCCGCGACGAGGATCTGCGCGCCGATCGCCAGCTTGAGTTCACGCAAGTGGATCTGGAGATGAGCTTCCCGCATCAGGAGACGGTCTTTGGCGTGGTGGAGCAGTTCCTGTCGGCGGCCTTCGGCGCAGCCGGCGTCACGCTGCCCACGCC
>Ga0302143_1000392_pt1 | contig 8795 bp, 10 predicted proteins | sample I_Bog_E2_1_FD_198555 | JGI IMG/M metagenome (GOLD analysis project Ga0302143, IMG submission 198555) | Peat permafrost microbial communities from Stordalen Mire near Abisko, Sweden - I_Bog_E2_1 | ecosystem: Environmental > Terrestrial > Soil > Wetlands > Peat | place: Sweden: Abisko, Stordalen...
AGCGCCAGAACGCGGAGCAGTGGCTCGGTTCGACCGATCTCCAACTGAAACAACTGGCCGGACGCAATCTCAACCCACAACAGCAGGAGACCCTGGGACAGATTCGCAATTACATGGAAGGAGCCCGTGGAGCCCTGCAGGAAGGCGACGTGCGACGCGCCAGCACGCTGGCCGAGAAGGCACATTTGCTGGCGGACGATCTGCTGAAGCACTAGACAAGGTCTCAGGTGGCAGGTCTCAGGGAAGCCCCGAGACTGTCGGGTTCTGCGACCTTTTCCCATTGCGCCGCTCTATGTGATGTTATAATGTATCACATGACGAAAGCCTCGGTTCGGGATCTGCGCTACGAATTCAAAAAGATCGAACGCCTTCTGCTGCAGGGCGAAGAGATCCAAATCACCAAGCGCAAGCGTGTGATCGCCCGCCTGGTGCCGGAAAGCGCGGAAGCCGTGAAAAAGATGCCGGATTTCCGTGCCCGGATGCGCGCTATCTTCGGCGACAAGGTGCTGGCGGTTAGCGGCGCCGACCTGATATCCGCCGATCGGGATCGGTATTGAAAATCTACGCCGAACCCAGTTTCCTCGTATCGCTTTACATACCGGACGCGAATTCCGCGGCAGCCCTGCGCACAATGGAGGCCTCTCAGGGGAGCCTTTTTATAACGGCTTTGGGTGAACTGGAGGTTGTCAACGCTTTTAAGTTGCGGCTCTTCCGTAGAGAAGCTTTGCCGGCAGCCGAAAAATCTGCACTGGCTAATTTCGAGAGAGACATGCGCGACGGGATTCTACAACTCAGAGGCTTAACGGACTTGGTCTTTGAGCGGGCACGCCAATTGTCTCGACAAACGACGGCCAAACTCGGCACCCGGACGGCGGATCTGCTGCATGTGGCGGCAGCGCTCGAACTGGGTGCGGATTACCTCTATAGCTTTGACCAACAGCAGCGGAAGCTTGCTCAGACCCTGCACCTCAAGCTGAACTAAAAAGGTGTCCGGTCGCAGGTGTCACGGAAATCTCAAGCATCGGCTTCCGAGGCCCAGGAATCTTAACGCCTAAGACCTGCTCTGCTACTCACTCGTGAAGTAATCCACCGTCACCGGGTTCTCGAACAGGGAGTAATCGCGGGTCACGACCGTGATGCCGCTGTCGGTGACGAAGTAGCGCTCGCGGTCGGCATCGGCATCGTAGCCGATGGTCGTGCCTTCGGGAATATGCACGTCGCGGTCGATGATGGCTTTGCGGATGCGGCAACTGCGTCCCACGTTGACGTGCGAGAACAGAATGCTGTTCTCGATCTCCGAGTAGGAGTTCACGCGCACATTCGGCGAGAGCACGCAATTCTGGACGGAACCTCCCGAAATAATACAGCCCGACGAAACCAGGGAATCGAGCGCGCGGCCCATGCGGTCGGTGTCGGAAAACACGAACTTCGCCGGTGGATACTGGCGCTGGTGGGTGCGAATCGGCCAAGCCTCATCGTAGAGATTGAAGACCGGAGAGACCGAAACCAGATCCAGGTTGGCTTCGTAGTAGGCTTCGAGCGTGCCCACGTCTCGCCAGTAGAGAGCTTCCTTCTTGTTTTCGTCGACAAAATTGAACGCGAACACGCGGTAGTCGCCGAGCATCCTGGGCAGAATGTCCTTGCCAAAGTCGTGACTGGAATTAAGGTCCTCGGCATCCTTGAGCAGCACCGGAATCAGAACATCGGTGTTGAAGATGTAGATGCCCATCGAGGCTGAAATTTTGGTCGGATCGTAGGGCGATCGCAGTTCGGTCTGCTTCGGTTTTTCGAGGAAGCCGGTAATGCGATGGTCGTGGGCGATATCGACCACGCCAAAATGACGGCAGTCGGCTGGGTCGGTGGTCAGGGTGGCGACGGTGACGTCGGCGCCGGCGTCCTGGTGCTGCTTGAGCATGCGCTCGTAATTCATTTTGTAGATGTGGTCGCCGGAGAGGATGATCACGTACTTTGGTTGCTCGGAGCCAATGGAATAGATGTTCTGATAGACGGCGTCGGCCGTCCCCATGTACCAGTTCTCGCTGACCCGCTTCATGGGGGGCAGAATCTCGATGAACTCTCCGATTTCTCGGCCGAAGATGTTCCAGCCTTCGCGGATCTGGCGATTGAGCGAAAGCGCCTTGTATTGGGTCAGGATATAAACGCGGCGCAGTCCGGAGTTGACGCAGTTGGAAAGCGTGATGTCGATGATGCGGTAGATGCCGCCAAAGGTGACGGCCGGCTTGGCGCGGTCGCGGGTCAGCGGATAGAGGCGTTCGCCAGCTCCTCCCGCGAGCAAGATCCCGAGCGTATCTTTCATCGATCGACCGCCATTGCCGCACCGTAGAGATGCAGCGTACAACGCATACGCTGACAAGCCTCAACGCGAAATACTAGCACAGGCGACGCGTGCGAAACGGTGCCCTAGGACACAAAAGTTAACCGAGGAAAAGGCGGCGTGACGCACCGCCCTGGGAGCAGGTCGTAAAACAAGCAGTCGCGAGCCAGTCGACCGCAGCGCCTGCCAAAAAATGGCGGCTGAAAGCTGAGAGCTGACGGCTCTTAGCAGTGCACGATCTTGTCGCTCTTGATGCCGCGTGTGGCGTTGCGCGAGTCGACCACCAGTTTGGCCTCGTTGACGATCTTCTTGTAATCGTAATCGCTGTGGTCGGTTACGATGAGCACGCAGTCGTACTGGCCGAGATTCTCAAGCGGAGTGCATTTCATCTGCAAATCGTACTTGCGGCCGCGCCCGACAAAAGGGAAGTAGGGGTCGTTATAGCAGACCGTGGCGCCCTCCTTTTGCAGCAGTTCGATGATGGTGAGCGCCGGCGACTCGCGCAGATCGTCGATGTCTTTCTTGTACGCGACGCCCAGAACCAGCACCTTCGATCCGTTGATGGCCTTCTTCTGCTGGTTGAGCGCGGAGATGGTCGACGCGATCACGTTGTAGGGCATGGCCACGTTGATCTCGCCCGCCAGTTCGATGAAACGCGTGTGGAAGTCGAACTCCTTTGCCTTCCAAGAGAGATAAAAGGGATCGACGGGAATGCAGTGTCCGCCCAGACCCGGCCCGGGATAGAACGGATGAAAGCCGAACGGCTTGGTCGCGGCCGCGTCGATGATCTCCCAGATGTTGAGATCCATGCGCAGGCACAGCATTTTGAGCTCGTTGACCAGCGCAATGTTGACGCAGCGGTAGATGTTCTCGAGCAGTTTGGTCATTTCCGCAGCCGCTGGCGATGAGACCGGAACGGTGCGGCGAAAGATCGCGCCGTAAAGTGCGGCGGCAATTTCGCCGGCTTGCGGGTCGAGTCCGCCAATCACCTTGGGAATATCGTGGCGAGCCACCTGGGTGTTGCCGGGATCTTCGCGTTCGGGCGAGAACGCCACCCATATCTCATTATCCCGGGCCGCGCCCAGGCGGGAGGCCGTCAAGCCTGCCTTGTTTTCTTTCTCGAGAATCGGAACCAGAACTTCTTCGGTGGTGCCAGGGTAAGTCGTGCTCTCCAGGATGACGATCTGGCCGGCGCGCAAATGCGGCGCGACGGCATGCGCCGTGTTGGTGATGTAGCTGAGGTCGGGCTCGTGATATTCGTTGAGCGGCGTCGGGACGCAGATGATAATCGCATCCATGGCGCTGATCTGCGCATAGTTGGCCGTGGCTTTGAAGCCGTTGGCTTTGGCGGCCGCGATCTCCTCGGGCGTAATACGGACAATATAGGTGCCGCCGCTCGCGAGGGTGTCGATCTTTCGCTGATCGATATCGAACCCGGTGACGGCAAATTTCTGCTCGCTGTAGAGCAACGCCAATGGCAATCCGACGTAGCCAAGTCCGATGATCCCCACCTTGGCTTGGCGCGCACCAATGCGGCTTTTCAAGTCGGTGAAAAGAGAAGAAGCAATGAGTTGAGTATTCATAGGGTTCATTCCAATCTTAACATTGCAGGTTTCGCTCACGGTGCCGAAACCTGCTCATATTCCCGTGTTTCATTGTATTGTCGCTCGACTTTATGCAATGTTTACAACGCGATTGCACTCCACATTACCCCCGTAACCGAGTTTCGCCGGCCCGGGTTCCCTAGTACCATGCGAAGGTAGTATGCGGAGCGTGATGCGAGCCTTCCGATCGCCAATTCTGTTGTTCCTGCCAGTTCTCGCGATTGCCGCGGCCAGCCAGGCGGCGCGCTTTCTGGTTGTGGACCATCCGGAAAAGTCCGACGCCATTGTGGTGCTCGCCGGCGAAACTCAGTCCGTCCCGACCACGGTATCGAATTGCTGCGGCAGGGAATGGCCTCGCATCTGTTGCTGGACGCCGAAATGCGAGATCGGATCTACGACACCCAACTGATCGACATCGCGCGGAGTTTTGCGAGCCGCCTTCCGGAAGCCAACCGCGTCTCGGTATGCCCGATCTTTGGCTTCTCCACTTTCGCCGAAGTTAACGACGTCAGCCGATGCCTACAGTCGCTGGGCGCGCATCGGGTGCTGATCGTGACCTCCGACTTTCACACCCGCCGCGCTTTGATGATCTTTCGCCATCGCCTGCCGCAATACGAGTTCAACGCCGCCGCAGCCACCAATGCCTCCGAGTTCGGCTATGCCTGGTGGAGCAACCGCGAATGGGCCAAGACGACGTTTGACGAGTGGACCAAGATGGTCTGGTGGCAGATGGTGGATCGTTGGCGGTAGGCAACAGGTTCTCAGTTCCCAGTTCTCGGTTCTCAGTCAAGACCGAAGGATTCCCGGCTTTGGGTACTGAGAACGTTTCCCCCTGTGTGCGATACTTTGAAAGCTACCCAAAATCCAGGAGGCTTCATGTCCCAAGTCACGATTACGGTGCGACCGAACGGTCCTTTCCGCATCGACGACCCGAACGGGGTGGTCGAAATGGTCGACGCCGATGGCAACAAGTTCGACCTGACCGGCAAGACCGGGTTCTCCCTCTGCCGCTGCGGAGCGTCCGCCAACCGTCCTTTCTGCGACGGAAGCCACAAGACCGCCTGCCCGCCGCCCAACCCGCCAGCCAAACTCGGTTAGCTGCATCGGGTTCGGCGCTCCATTGGCGCTCCATTGAAAATAAGCGACCTCTGTGCGAAGCCCGCCAATTTGGCGGCTGAGGTCGCGTTCGTGCTGCCATCAGGGCTAGAACCTCTGGTGCGGCTTGCCCGTTCTGGAACTGCTAGACTTTGGTCAGAGTCCAATGCCACGTCTCTTTTATGTCGGAGCCCTGCTTACCCTGGCGGCGTCGCTGTCCGCGCCCGCGCAGACCGTGCCGCCGCTCAACTCCGCGCCCGCTCACGTCGAGGGCGTGGTGGTGCATGCCGCCGATAAAGGCAACGCCCTGACGGTTGAGATCCAAACCTCGGGAGCGCCCGTCGCGCCCGACACTCAGGCCATCACCGGCCCCGATCGCATCATCATCGATTTTCCCGGAGCGCTTCCGGCTGCCGAATTGCGCAGCCTGGCTGCCCGTCCTCTGGTCGTCGATCAAGGAGCGCTCAGGGGAATTCGCGCTGGGTTGTTTTTCAAGAACCCTCCGATTACCCGCGTGGTGCTCGATCTCTCGGAGCCGCAGGCGTATCGGATTTTGACCAACGGGAAAACGATTGTAGTCACGCTGAGTCCAGAAAAGTCAGGTACGGCCAAGCAAGATCTGGCGAAACATGATTCGGCTAAACAAGATTTGTCTAAACAAGATTTGGCGAAACAAGGCCTGGCGAAGCAAAGCGCGGTTCCGCCGACTCCAGTCGCCGCCACCAAAGCCCGAACTCACGAGGCCCAGCCTAAGCCAGCCGCAAGGTTCGTGCCCGCCGCCACGATCGCGCTCGCCGCGACACCAGCGCCCGCGGCTACATTGAAGACTACCTTGCTGGACCCAGGTACAAAGATCGCAGTCGCCAAGGTTGCTCCCGCAGTTTCTCTTTTGATGCCACCGCCGCTTCCCGCCGTCACGGAAGAGCCACGGCCGCCGCAGTCGCCCGTTTTCGTATCCTATGTCAAGGGGATGCTGCACATTCGCGCGGAGAAAGCCACGCTCGCACAGGTGTTGTTTGAAGTGCAGCGCCAGACCCAGGCCGATATTCCCATTCCCGCCGGCGCCGAGCAGGAAGAAGTGGTCGCCGACATCGGTCCCGCTCCCGCGCGCGACGTGCTTGGAGCGCTGCTGAACGGCTCCAACTATAACTTTATTTTTATTGGCAATGAAGAAAGCCTGGAGCGAGTCATCCTGACGCGCCGCGACCCCAACCAGTTCTAGCTCCGCCTGCTATTGCGAGATCAGCCGCACGGCCACGGGAGACGCGCCGTTGCCAAGAATCGGCTGTCCGTTGGCGTTGGTCCCGCAACCCGCCATGTTGATGATGGTCGCGGGGATCTGGTTGGATCCCGGCAGGGGCAGCGCCGCTGATTGAGGGTTCAGGAACACCTGCAGAAAGCCGATCACGGTGACGGTGGGGTTGGCTGTGGTCGGAGTGGATGACCCGCCCGGGTAGTCAATCACTGGAATCGTCACGAGGGAATCGCTGACCATGACATCTTTCCCAACCGCGCTCGCAATGGGGTTTTGGATGCCTGCCAGAAACTGGAATGGGGAACTGGCGTAATTGATGTCGATGCTGTCGCTGTCTCCGGCCGCGCTGACATAGTGAATGAGGCACTCCGCCGCCTGGACTGTGTCGGCATCGCGACCTCCGACCGCGTTGGTGGGAGTGTAGGGGGTTACATCAATGTTGACCTGCGCGGTCGCGCCGCACGAAATGGGTTGTTGAACGCAACCGGCGACAGCAAGCTGATACCCATTGGTGCTGAAGCCGCTGCTGCAAGCGGGCAGCGCTTGCGTGGGGGCAGGAAAGTCGGCGGCATCGATCGCTCCGGGATAATATTCTCCGGCCGCGGGCGCGGGCAGGTTGGGGCCGACAACGCCCGGACTGCAATCCCCGCAGTCGGCATAGAGGCCATATGGATTGCCAGTGGGATACGGCCAGCCTTTGCCAAGCAAAGTTGCATGCCTAATGCGGCCAGACCGCGGTGAAAATATCTCTTTGTTTGCGCCGGTAATAGTCCCCGTGGGATCGATGTTCGGTAGTAGCCACGGCTTCACACAGATGGGGGCAACCGGCGTTGTACTTGCCCCAACCAAGGCACTTGATTCCGAAGGGTTGTAAGCTTCCGCCGTGGCGGATGCCCCTACCGTGACGAATTTCGTTCCCCAGATGCGCGCGAAAAATGTTGGCAGATTGGTTATCTGAACTTTTATGGTGAAGGTCGGGTTGCTATTGGTTCCACCGGGGTTAGCGGGAATCGTGACCTGGGCCGAGGTGAGAGTTACTCCCCCCACTGTGTTCTGCTCAGCGACTTGAAGAGCAACGGCTTGGGCAACCGTCCACGCACTCGACATGGACGCGCCGGTAGTATCCGAGGTCGCACCTGAGTTGGCGAGTACGCGTGCCGCGGCCAGTGCCGCGCTATCGGCCGCCAGTTGCGCCTCGCTACGGGCGGTGTAGATCGTCACCAAGTCGATGGAAAGCGCCGCCATCGCTCCCACCACTCCCAGCATGAACACTGCGACCAGCGTGATGATGAACCCTTGCTCGTTCTTCCGCCCCAGCGCGTTCTTCCGTCGACGCATTCACCCTCACATCTGGTTTTGGACCGTAGCGCTCTCGTTCAGCTTCGTGGTCGCTGCATAGCTTGCGCCCGGGCTTAACAATTGAATCACACTATTAAATCGCCAGTGATACGGGTACGTGACCGTTACGATGGTGCCGACGACTGCTGGCGACGTCGAGGTGATGACCTTCCCACGGTTAATGGTGATGACCAGATCATCGGGACATCCGGACATAGTGTAAGTCCACTTGAGGAGAACGGGGCCGGTCACGTTGCCCGGAGGGCTGCAGTTTCCCTTATTCGCATTCGGCAGGATTCCAGTGCCCGCCAGCGAGTTGAAAACTGCGGTTACCACCGGTTGCAGGGAACTGGGACCGGGGGGGGTGAGGATACCCGTCGCGATGTCGCTCATGGGTTGAGCGCCGGCAATAATGGCGCCTTCCTGCGCGGCCTGCTCGATTTTCTGTTTCTGATTGAATGCGCCGCTGAAATCGAAAATGCCCACGATGAACACCACCAGAAGCGGCAGCGAGATGGCAAACTCCAGCAACGCCGCACCCTGCTCATCCCTGAAAGACCATTTTTCGAAGAACGTGAGAATTCGAAGACGAAGCATCTAGTTCTCCATCCTGCTCGCCGCTTGTGCCGACAAAATGATTTGTTGCATGTTCAAGGAAGTGAACGGCAGATTGAACTGGAATGGATATTGAAAGCTCACCACGGTACCGCACTGTGGGGGCGTGGCCGTGGGGTTCAGTTGCACATTTTGGCAGACATAGATATTGGCAGTCGATGAACACGCTCCAGCGGGTGGCGACGGTGGTGGGCACGCGGTACAGGGTTGCCCGGGCCCACAATTTGGAGGATTGGTCGGCAGTTGGATCTGGCCGGGGAGAAGGTTGTCCGCCTGCATCACCGCGAATATCGCATTATCCGCCGTGGCAACGCTCGGGGGGGCATTTCCGCCCGTGCATGTGGCGCACGAATCTCGCGCCGCGACGATCGCTCCCTGCTGCGCCGCCTGCTGGATGGTCGAGTAGATGTTGAAGGCTCGTCCAAACCAGATGATGCCCAGCAAGAGCATAAACACCAACGGCAGGACCATCGCAGCCTCGGCGATCTCCGACCCGTCGGCGCTGCGGAGCTTACACGCAATTTGTTTTAAGTTAGGCAAACAGCAGATCCTT
>Ga0302143_1000420_pt1 | contig 8539 bp, 8 predicted proteins | sample I_Bog_E2_1_FD_198555 | JGI IMG/M metagenome (GOLD analysis project Ga0302143, IMG submission 198555) | Peat permafrost microbial communities from Stordalen Mire near Abisko, Sweden - I_Bog_E2_1 | ecosystem: Environmental > Terrestrial > Soil > Wetlands > Peat | place: Sweden: Abisko, Stordalen...
AGGCGCAGCGCACAGCAATACAGCAACTGAAAGACAGGCTATCGCAAATAGAGGGTACGAAGTAGAGCGGTCGACTTTCACGGAATGGACAGGGCGTGCGAAAGCATTTGTAGTGAACCAGGCTAGCGATAGGAGTGCCATCTTGGGTGTACCGGGTCTGAGCAGAGAAATGATGCAGTTGATGCGGGGCAGAAGGACCCGCGCAAGATTACTTCTCAAGAAGAGATACGCGCGCATCTATCGCATTCGGCGGTTCGCCAATCGCCGAATCGACAGCATCGAGGATTTGGTCGCGTTCCAAGCCGTGCGCCTCGCGGTCGACCCTCGGATCAAGCTCGCGAATATAGCACGCTCCCGTGAGAGCTGCGCAGCCACCCGCATTCATGCCAACTCAGCCCTAGCCCGAACTGGAAAGGCAAACGGGATAAGGAGTTCGCTTTCTCTTCCTGGGCCCACCACCGCGGTCTCTCTGGACCTGCGATGATTGTCCACTGCATTGAACTTGGTTCTCACTGGTGGACTCGGATCACCAGCGACAACGACGGAAATTTCGTCCCTGTAAGGTCCGCGTTCTTCAACAGTACAGCACTCCCGCGCGGCGCCAGTGGCACACATTGGTTGAGATGTTGGACGATCCCCGGCATCGTCCGTTTCAACGTTGCCGGTTTTCCGCGCGCAACAATGCCGACGCACCTGCAGAACATCAGCGCGTTCTCCGAGGGACTGGACACCCAGCGTGGGGGGAATCGACTGCTGTTTCGTTGCGCGGCTCGTCGTGATGCACCGATTGATGCCTACCTGGTTGTCGTCCGCAGCATGATGTGCGGCCGGATTGCCTTTGGCTCTAAATGGAAGTCGGAGGGTGTCCGGGTCGTTTGCGCGAGTGCCAACAAGGGCGATCAAGAGACGCTTGTGCTGATGCCGCCCAATGGCGTCATCCAAACTGACGAAGGCAAATGGCGGATCGGGTGGAAGAATGAGCGGAAATCCCAGAGGCGCGCGCGGCTTGTCCTGTCCTCTGGGCACCTGAGCTCCGTTATGTAATAGCGACACCTTGGAGAATCGCCATGAGCGAATTGCCAAATCCACACTTGGATGTACTCGGTGAAGACGACACACTCGGCGCGACGGCCGAGGCCGTACTACCGTCTGCGCACCTGGCGCCCGACCAGAGATTGCTTTTAAGCGCAGCAATGCCCCCTGCGAAGATGAGAAAGGTAAGTACCACTGGAGGCCTCACCGCGCGGGAATACCATGTGCTTCGAATCCTGGACTGCTACGGGTGGTGTACACCAGAAATGGTACGGCGCATTGCCAACTTCCATGGAGTGCCTTGGACGAGTGAAGGCAGATTGACCTACCGGCTGCTTCGCAGGCTAAAGGAACTTGGGTTTGTCGTGAGCCGCAAACTGCATGACGGGACAAAGACCATCGCCAATGCCGCAACGCCAAACGGGATGGCGTACATTCGTTCGCACGGCGATGCTTTGCTCTGTGACACGAATGCGGTTAAGGATCCAGCCAGCGTCTTTCATTTCATTGGCCTGAACAACATCATGCTCCAGTTTATGAGCCAGTTCCCCACACGCTATTGGCTGTCGGATTTTCAGGTGCGTTCGGACAACAGCTGTATTGGCGCGAATGGTCTGGCAAAAGACTACGACTCGGTCGGCGAACTAGCCCTGTCAACTGGCCATGTACGCATCGCGGTCGAGTATGAAAGATGGCAGCAGAGTTCGCACCGATATCTCAAGTTGTGCGCGTGTCTGGCGTCCGAGAAGTACCTGCACATGGTCATCTACTTTCTCGGCAAACCCGAATTGCTCCGATCTGCAGCGCCACATTTCAAGAGATTGGGCGGATTCGTCTACTTCGTTGATTATGGCCAGTTCCTGGCGAAAGGGGCGGATGTGTACGCACATTACTGGTATCTCGGCCATCTTTACGAGGCCCCATTGCGCGACGTTCTCGACCACGCGAGCCGAAAGCAGCGCTTGGATTATTTTCCGATTCATCAACTGACGCTCAGGATGGGAAAGTGATCCATTGTCTAAATGAAGTACACATTGAGTACAAACCGCTTGATTTCGGAAGGGAAAGATGAGCCCTCTACTATGGGCTCCGAAGTACCTGATATAGCAATTAGTTAGAGTTTCTCCGATAACGGTCTCCCAGGGTCTTCTTGAGAGACGGAATCGTTGTAAAACCCCTATAAAGCAACTTCTGCCCGCATTACTGCCCAGGACTCTACCCGCTTTGGATTGCTCAGCCGTGTGCGCTCTGACGCAGTTCGGCTGAAGCAGTTCCGTGCCATTTATCGGCTTCTTTGCCACCGCCACGAGTAGCTGTTGTGGTTCTTGCCCGTGCAGCTGCGCACAGACGTGCATCCGCGTTGCGCCAAGTTGCTGACCTCTGACGCAGTTCGGCTGAAGCAGTTCCGTGCCATTCATCGGCTTCTTTGCCATCGCCACGAGTAGCTGTTGTGGTTCTTGCCCGTGCAGCTGTGCACAGACGTGCATCCGCGTTGCGCCAAGTTGCTGCGCTCTGACGCAGTTCGGCTGGAGCAGTTTCGTGCCATCCATCCGCTTCTTTGCCGCCGCCACGAGTAGCTGTTGTGGTTCTTGCCTGTTCAGCTGCGCACGGACGTGCATTCGCGTTGCGCCGAGTTGCTGCGCTCTGACGCAGTTCGGCTGAAGCAGTTCCGTGCCATTCGTCGGCTTCTTTGCCACCGCCACAAATCGCTGTTGCGGTTCTTGCCCGTGCAGCTGCGGACGGCGATGCCCCAATATGCTTTGCTCGGCGAACTGGCTACTTTGTGTTCCTTTTGGCCCCTTCACACCGCCGCCTGGCACTGTTGTGGGTGTTGTCCGTGCAATCGCGTGCGGATGTGCACTTATATTGGACCAAGTTGCAGCGCCGTGACGCAGTTCATCTGACCGCGTCCCGCGGCTTCCCGGCGCATCTCTGTTACCTCCACGAGTGGCTGTTGCGAATCTTTTCCGTGCAACTGCACACTGCTTTGCAATCGAGTTCGGCAGTGTTCCGCGCGAGGACCGCGTCAACTTGCCATCCAAACCAAGCTCCGAATTTCCACCAAAGGTGGGGGGTGCGACACACCACTCAATCCGGTTTGCCTTCCTGGCCGATCGTCATAACTTTCATTTGAAGGAGAGCTTCATGCGTCGCGGAACAACGAGAAACATCTGGAACCGGTTCGAGCAGCAACAGAATGCCCTGCTTCGGGCGTGCTTCAACGAGAAGGCCCGTGACAACTGCGCGTAAGGCGGCAGTGGCTGTGACGGCAGTTCCCGCCCGGTAGAGGCACACAACGTCTGGCTGGTTCGGCAATACGGGAATCTCCACCGAAGGTGGGGGTGGCGTGGAAACACTCTGCCGTATGCCCACCCTCCTTCACCTTTGCCGCTTGCCGCTAAACTGCATTTGCAATCTGACGGCTGCGGAGTGCTGGACTCAGGAGATATATGAAGTTCATCAGTACACGCGATACGCGCACAGCTGCAGAGGCTAGCGCGCGAAAGGCTTTCGCCCGGCATCGGGGGGAGCTTTATTTGGAAGCCGCCGAGAAGTACCGGGCTGTCGGCGACGAGACAAATGCCCACGCGGCAGCGACCGAGGGACTGCGCCTAACCGCCGGACCTTTCTATCTTGCAGTGAGAGACAAGCTGCAGGACTTCCTTTCGACTGTGCCATCTGTAGCCTGACGGACCCCGACCATCATCCCGACCAAGGGTGGGCGCGATGTTGCCGGCTTCCTTATTTCTTTTTCGCACTTCCTTCCTTCCGCCATTTCTTTACTGCGGCAGTCTTGCCACGCGGCTTCCGGCAAAGAGCCTACCAATTCAGCGCCAACCTGTGACTATTGCGGCGTGACGCCGACGCTGCGGATACTGCACTCTGCGGCCGGCTGAAACATCGGCACGTACTGTGAGTGCGGTCCCTAAAGCCACGAGTCTGGCTACTACAAATCTTCGGACCCCGCTCAGGCAGCTCTGCGCGATGGGAAGCATTCACGATGAGGGCCGGATCCTCGCAGGAGTGATGAGCAATTTGCTCAACGCGAAACGCCTTCTTGTCCTTTCATCCACCACACAGTGACAGGGGAATCTCTTACCAGAGATGCGTGGCGACACTCGTCCTGCACTTTCTTCCGCGGCAATACCACACCACAACTACACGCCCGGTTTGCCGTCTTGGCAGATCGCCAACCACGTTTCATCTCAAGGAGAGCGCTATGCGTAAAGGAACAAGAAGGTATGACTGGAACCGGTTTGAGCAGGCACAAAACACACTGCTTCGGGCGTGCTTCAACGAACAGTCCGCTGAGGCCGCTGCGCGCAAAGTCGCCTTGGCAGCGGCGGCAGCTTCCGTCCGGTAGCGGCACAGACCCTTTGGCCGGTTCGGCAATACGGGAATCCCCACCAGAAGTGGGGGTGGCGTGGAAACACTCAGCCGTATGCCGAACCTGCGCCATTCTTGCTGGGGCACTACTCCAGCACACCCCCCCCTTACAAGATACATGTGCAAATCTCAACGGCCGACGCTTCTGCATGAGGCGGCCACAAGGAGTTCACCGTGCAAACCATCGAAGCCAAAGTGAGCGCCAGGATACTCAGCAAAGCCGACCGGCTGTTCACCAATAGGCTCAGCCAGATCTTCGTCGAGCTGCTCCAGAATGCTCGCCGCGCAGGCGCGTCCCTGGTCACAGTCACGACCAGCCCGTCACCCACCGACTCAACCTCCCTCATCACCTTCACGGACAATGGCTCCGGCATCGAGGACTTCAATAAGCTGCTCCACCTGGGCGAGTCTGGATGGGACCAAGCCGTCGAGCGCGCGGAAGATCCGGCGGGCATGGGGCTGTTTGCGCTGCTGCACACCGGTGTGGTTGTGAGGAGCCGCGGGAAAACCGCGACCATCACCACCGATGCGTTTCTGGGGAAGGAAGCGGTACAGGTCCACGACCAGGATTCTGTTGACCCGAAAACAGGAACGACGGTGGTCTTCGCCCGCGAGGAGGCACAAGCCGCAATCCTGGATGTCCTCCTCCGCGTCGCTCGCTTCGGCCCGGTTGACGTCAAGGTCAATGGAGAACTGCTGAAGCGTGAGGACTTTCTCGCCAACGCCGTGTACATCAAGGAGGTGGATGGCGTACGCATCGGCGTATTCGTCGGCCATTCCGAACCGTTGGAGTCTGTCAACTTTCACGGCAATCTCATCCGCGTCAACCTGTCGGAGACCGCACTCGGCAAGATTGTGGTCTCGCCGACGCACAACGACCTGCTGTCTGTCGGGGTGCGCCTCGACATCACCTCCACCGCCAGCCTCCACTTGAAGTTGCCCGACCGCACAGACCTTGTTTACGACGAGGCGTACCACACAATGCGGAAACAGGTGCGCAGAACGATCCTCGAGTACTTGGCGAGCGAAGGCGTCCAGCACATCGCATCGTATGCGGTGTACAAGGAAGCACTGCAACTCGACATTCCCATCCAACCGGCCGTCCCGTACCTGCAGCCATTCTTCGTCTCCGCCCGGGACAGCAATTCAGGCCAAGAGCCGTTCAATGGCGACCGGGGCGATTACCTGGCTACGATTCACGACCCGGCTAAGTGCGCTCTCGTGTGTCTGGATGACTACCACGCCGACTCGACTCCCTTCACGTTCGACCTGGGTTCCAGGGACCGCCAGCTTCCAACAGGGCTTGTGCCTGTGCGGGAGAACTCCGGCTTCAAAGGCTATTCCTGGTACGACAATCTAGCCTGCTGCCGCAACTTTAAGCTCACCATCGACGGCAAACCCGCCGAAGATGCAGCCCACCCATTGGCAGTAACGATCGTGAATGGTATCCAACTGTCATTCGACCTGGAGCGTGCAGGCGCCATCGAACAGGTTGCATGGAACCTGCCCTTCGCGGGCTGGGGCGAGGAAGACGAAAACGAAGCCAGCCTTTTCATCACGCGCGACAGCGAGTGGGCGCAAACCAGTTCGCCTTACCAACCGTTCTCCCTTATCGATGTCGCTCAACATCTCGCCTTCGATCCGAGCGACGACTTCGAAGCGGACAGTTACGAAACTCAGGAGCAATACTTCAAGCAGCGCTATGAGGAAGCCATCATCGAAGCTATCGGCGGTGCTCTTGCCGCCGCGCGCCTGGCATTGTCGCGCGCTCTCGGCTGGGACCTTACCAGGGCTCTCGACGCCGCCCACTTGTCCGAGGTCCGGTTCGTCAGGACAGAAGACGGGAAGTGGAAGGTGGACCTTCCCACCGCACCCTAACTTAAAACTGATGGACTGAGCTGGCCGCTAAAACAAGGCGGCCGGCTTACATCCTCCGACCTTACTCGCGAATCTCAGTTCAAACTCTGGAGACCGTTGTGTTCACACCCAAAAACATTCGTACTACCTACCTCCCCAACGGGCTGGCCATTCTCACCGAGCGCATGGAGCATACCCGCTGCGTTTCCATGGGCGTCTGGCTCAAAACTGGCGCCCGCCATGATGCACCGGAACTCAATGGTCTCTCCCACTTCGTTGAGCACATGGTTTTCAATGGCACGATCTCACGGTCTGCTCGGCGCATCGCCTTGGACAGTGATGAGCTCGGTGGGTTCATCAACGCCTTCACCGGGTACGAGACGGTTGCATTCTCTGTTACCGTTCTCGATACCCACGTGGCCCCGGGGCTGGACCTTCTTGCGGACATCCTCTTGAATCCGGAATTCGTTTCCTCAGCGATCGAGCGCGAGCGTGCAGTCGTCATTGAGGAGATCAACGAGAATCAAGATGACCCGGGCCGTCTTTGCCAGGACGCATTTGTTCGCACCCTATGGAAGGACCACCCACTCTCCCTGCCCATCGGCGGCACGCCGGAAACGCTTAGCTCTTTCACCCGCGACGCACTTGTGCACTTTGCGCAGGAGCATTTCACAGGCCACAATATGGTGTTCGCCGCTGCCGGAAATATTGAGCACGACGACATGGTGTCTATGGTGGAGAAGTGCTTTGGCCACGCTCCGGCCGGCACTTCCCTTCCCGGAGCCACGTGCCCTGCACCATTTGCTGGAAGGACGCTAGTCGACAAGCCGACAGAACAAGTGCAACTGGTCATCGGTGTCCCTGCTCCCCAACTCACCGATGCCCAGTACTTCACCGCGCTGACGGCAGCGACCTTACTGGGGGGAGGAAGCAGTTCCCGCTTATTCCAGTCCGTCCGCGAAGAGCGCGGCCTGGCGTACACCATCGCTGCGGAGTATATGGCGTTTCAGGACACTGGATACTTCAGCGTTTATTCCGGTACTTCCCGCGCCCAGGTTGAGCCCGTTCTAAACCTCATCCTCCAGGAGCTGCACCGGCTGAAGACGGAGCCCGTCTCACCTGGCGATCTTGGGAGAGTAAAGGGAACGCTGATCAGCAGCAGCATTCTAGGGTTGGAAACAAGCTCTGCCCGAGTAGCCGCGATGGCGGGTCAGTTCCTGACATTGAGTCGTACCGTTGGCATGGAAGAAAGACAGGCGCTCATCGAAAGTGTCACCGAAGATCAGGTGATGCTGCTCGCGAATGAGCGGTTCGACTCGGATCGGCTGGCCGTCGCGCTGGTGGGAGACGTGCACGGTTTGGAACTCGTGTCCAACAGTCTCAGTTGCTAACCGACTTTATGCTCTTAATTGGCGGGCCCCGGAGCATCTGCTAGTCGCGCTTTGCGCCAAACGGCTCCCGTGTTGCACAGCCTAAGCGTTCTGTTCTCTGCTGGCCGGCCCTGAACCCATCAGGCCCGGTGTCCAATCTGCTTTTGCCATGCATTCACCCCCAGTCATTTCAATCGATCCGACAGCTTCTTGCGTGTCTGCATCCCACTCGGGGCCAAAGCGTGATTCCTTTTTCCAATCCTGCGGTTGGTCTACGCGGCCGATCGTGCATCCTTCCACCCTGCACAAGGAGAGTGTGCCATGTCGTTACTGTATCGTTCGCCTTTTGGGCCTCGGCATCCCGAACCGCTCGTGACCCGAACAACCTTTCCGTCCATTCCGTCGGTGCTTTTGGCACCAACGTTGCGGGCCTTCCCGCCAACGTTCCCGCAACCGAACCGGTCTTGGAATTGGTTCTAGCCTCCTAGCCTCACCAATCTGGGTGGCGGCGCACGCCCAAACGGACGGCGCTGCCCCCTGCCGAGAATCCCATGTCTCCAATATCTTCTCTCGCACATTTGAAAGCGCGTCCCCGTCGTCTCGTGTGTATCGCCCTGCTGCTCGTAGGACTGTGCATCGTTGGCGTCGGCATTGTTTCTGCCGTACGCTTTTCCAGCAAACACTCCATCGGCCTCCTGCTCCTTTGGGAGGCGATCACGTGGGCCGCGGCGATTTGGCAGATGGTCCGTTTGTGCTTTTGCACGCACCAAACCACCGGCTCCTGTCGATTGCGAGGTCATTAGTGCTAGACGCCGAGAACCGCGCACAGTTCGAGCGTGGTGTGGGCATGGCCCTATCCGCGCTTGTGAGCATCCCTGTCCTGCCCATCGATC
>Ga0302143_1000424_pt1 | contig 8478 bp, 5 predicted proteins | sample I_Bog_E2_1_FD_198555 | JGI IMG/M metagenome (GOLD analysis project Ga0302143, IMG submission 198555) | Peat permafrost microbial communities from Stordalen Mire near Abisko, Sweden - I_Bog_E2_1 | ecosystem: Environmental > Terrestrial > Soil > Wetlands > Peat | place: Sweden: Abisko, Stordalen...
CGTCTCGGTTGGCGATGGCAAACAGCGGCGTCGCCAGCGTGATGACCACAGCACTCATCTCGGGATGAATGTTGCAGAAAATGTAGCTGATGCCGGGCCGGTCGAAGCGCACCATCCGCGAAGTGCCCGCTTCATAAAGACCCAGATCAAAGCGCTTGCCTTCAAACAGCGAAAAAACGTTGTGAAAAAAAGGATCGCGATTGGGAAACTCCACCAGCGACCCAGCCGGAACGACCAGGATGTGCGGCTCGAAACTCTTGTTTTTCTGCACCAGTCGCAGGTTTGGCAGCGGAATCGCTGCTGGGTTAATGGATGAACTTGGCGTCGCTGCCGCTTCGCCGGCCGATCCCGTCATTGGCGCGGCGATTGGCGTCAGCCACACCACCGTGCCGGGAATGGCCGCATGCCGCGTGTTGCCTGCAACCTCGACGCGGCCATGTACCGACGCGGTCGACGCTGGCAGCGTTGCTGACGCTTGTGTCGCGGCCGTTTGCGCATGCAGCCCAAGCGCGCCAGCGTACACCATCGCGAACGCGAGTACGAATTTTCTATGGCTCGTCATCGAAACAATCGTCGCTTCGCCCGTCCCCAATCGCTCAAAAAAGTACTCCCATCATCAGATTCAGATGACCAGCACTGTTCGCTGGGCCAGTCAGCGAATCCGTTGTCAGGTGTCGATATTCTGCGGAAAACAGCAGGTCCGATCGCGGACGATAGATCATGTTCACAAAACTACCCTGATTTCTCGCCAGCGAAGCATTCGCGCCGCTGTATATATAAGGATAGGAGAAATACTCCAGATCGGAGGCATAGGGATTATCCAGCCCAAATGCCGCGTTGAATTCCCATTTGTTCTTGGGCCGATATTTGAGCTGTGCCCAGCCGCCAACCGAATTCAATCCTCGCACTTCCGTACCCGGCGAATTCGCAGGCCCGGAAAATAACGCGGATTGTCCGAATGCGCCGTAGAGCCCACCCAATCCCTTGCCGCGATAGAGCTTTCCACTCAAGGAAAACTGACTGCTCAACGGCAACTCAATGTCGGTCATTGCGGCCCAGGCATCGACATTCTGTCCATAACCATAATCCTGCCGGTTGTAGTATCCTCCGACGCCCAACCGCAACGGTTGTCCGTCCACGCCATGCGTCCATGCGATTCGCGCGGCATACGCTGGTTGCCGCGATTCCTCCCCCGGACCAGCCAGCCGTGAATAACCTGAGTACGGCGCTTCGCCGGTTAATGGATCTAGAATTCCTCCCTGCAATAGCAGACTCGATTGTTCACCCAATCCCACTCTGTGCTCCACCCGTATCTGCGGAACCCAAGCCCACAGGTTTCCCGCGCCAGAGAGAGCCGGGATCGCCAGCGAAGCAAACGACGTTGGCGAAGTTGGCGAGAAGAAGATCGCATCCTGCCCGACAACAACCGAAGTGTCTGTCCAGTCCATCCGCATCGTGGCCGTTCGCAACCGCATCAACCCCGAGTCGACTCCGTTCGGAACGGAAGGAAATCCGCCGGCGAGGTCGAGCTGCAAATCCGCCCTCGTCTTCGCGCCCGCGACGGTTGGCCCGAAAGCCTCAAACCCGAGTTCGGACTGTCGCAGGGTCGCGCCGAAGCTCCCCCCGGAATCGCCCGCCGGCCGCGCATACGCATACATGGGGAAATCGATGTTATCCACCACACCTTGATTGCTGAACAGGTTCATCAAGACGATGCCCGACACGCGTAACCGGTACTTCGACGCACTCTCGACTTTGGTCTGATACTGATCGTCGACCTTTCCGCTCAGCAACTGGTATTCCTCTTCCAAAGTGGCCGCGCGCTCACCGGACTTCCGATCTTCAGGCTGCAATCCCGGCTGCTGATCTTGCGGAGGGTTGTTTGGCAGCACGTTCGACAAAGTGGTTGCCGAGCTTGCCACCGCGTTCCTCAAGACGGCGTCTCGCGGCGCTGCGCCAGAGCGTACTTCATCGAGTGCCCTCCGCAGTTCGGAGGTTTCGGCGCGGGACTGCTGCCAGTCAGAACGCATTCCGTCAACCGCGGCCCGTAACTCGCGAACTTGCTCCCGAAGCTGGCGAATGGATTCGTCGACTAGATCGGCCGACTGGGGTGACAGGGAATTCTGCTCGGAGCGGTTTACCGATTGCTGTGCAATGCCGGATGTGGTCCATAACAGCACGCACGTCAGCACACCCCACCGGAACCATTCGAACCAATGCTTATCACTCATCTCGCCCTCCGCCATTGTTCGCACTTCTCTTCCCTAGCCAGTGTGCCGCACTGCCAGACTATTCTCCGTTGCTGGATTCAGCGGGATCTTCACACAAAATGTCGTTCCCTTCACCGACGTTTGCTCGACGGTAACGTCGCCGCCGTGATCCTGCAGAATCTTCTGCACCACGGTCAATCCCATGCCGGTTCCATTTTCTTTGCCATGACTCACAAAAGGCTCGAACAAGTGGTCGCGCACAGCGTCGGCAATTCCGGGGCCGTTATCTTCGATGCGAATTTCCAGACTTTCTCCCTGACGGCGCAACCCAATCTCGATCTTCCCGGCTTCCGCCGGGACGGCTTCGCACGCGTTTAGCAACAAGTTCAGCAACGCGCGCTCCAGCTTTTTGAAATCGAACCAGCCTTCGGTCGAGCCTTCCGCGGAAATGTGAATCCGTATGGGTTGGAATTCGGGATGCGCCTTGACCCCCTGCACGGCGCGATCGACCGCCGAGCGCACGTCGCCATAGCTCGGACGCACGGACTCTCGCGTGCGCGAAAATTCCAGCAGCGACTCAAGCAGATCGGTCATCTGGTTGACCGCAATCCGTATCTCGGCGTAAAGATCTTCGCGCTGCCTTGGCGTCAGGTTGCTTTCGCAAAGAAATTCCGCGTTGGCTACGACCGCAGCCAGCGAATGGCGCAAATCGTGCGAGATCGAACTCGCCATCCGCCCGATCGTCGCCAGCCGTTCGGCATCCAGGAGTTCGCGCTGCGCTCTCTGGAGGTTCTTTCGCATGCGGTCGAAGGTTCCGGTCACTTCCGCAACTTCGTCGCTCCCACGGACGTGCAGCGGGTACGCATAATCTCCCTGATCCAGCGCGCGGACTCCCGCTACCAGATTCCCGAGCGGACGCGTAAAGGTGTGGGAGATCAGGGAGACCAGCAGACTCCCGGCCAGCACCGCCGCCAGTCCTAGCGCCAGCAGGAGCTCGTTCAGGTTTCTGAGGAATGCGGTTGCCTGATCGAAAGACTTCAACACCCACAAATTCAGCGCCGGGGCGCCCGGCATCGGCAAATCCACGGACGTCGCCAAGAAGCGTTCCTCGCCCAACCGTATCTGATCCCCTTGGGGCGGTCCGCCTGCGGCTGTTCTGGGCGGTACTCGGAGCAGCTCCGTTTCCTGGGCAGGCTTCAGCGTGCTGCGCACAATCACATCGCCATAACGAAAAGCAACTTCGCTCGCGGCCACGCGGCTCAAGTCTCGCACAACATGGTCGTCAATTTCGTAACCGAGCAGCAGATATCCCAGAACCTGGTGTCCACTGGCGGGGCCAAAATAAATGTCCTGGAGGAAAACTTCGTAAAGATGGCCTTGCACGTACCACCAGTGACGCGGCCCTTCGCGCGAGGCCACGTTCTGAACGAATGCGGGGAAAAAATTCTGCCCCTCGCCAACCGTAACCTCCTGCGAGGTGGCTTGCAGCGCCATGACCTTGCCCGAGGCATCGGCCAGTAGCAGCAAGTCGCTGCCCGCGAGGCGCCACAAGTCCCGCGAAGCGTCCTGGATAGTCCCGGGATCGTGAGTGGTCATGAGCGCGCGCACGATCGGCAGGTCGGCGAGCAGTGCCGCCGAGCGCTCCAGCGTGACTTCCCTTTGCTGTTGAAAACTGCGGAATGCGGAAACAGAATTTTCGAGGTCGCGCTGGATTCCGAGGCGCACTTCCTGCTGCACGTTGTGCCGCACCACCAGCAAAGTTGTGAACGTCAATGCCGCCGAAACCGCAACCATGGAGAGCAGGAACTTGGTCCGTAACCGAATTCCGCCCATGGTCAGATCCTCAAAGCGATTACAGGAAGTAAGTTATAAAAGGTCAAAGGTGAGAGCTCAGATTGAAGAGGTCGAAGATCACAACGGTTTCACCTCTGCAATCTGACCTCTTACCTCCGACCTGGTTTTACCTCTGACATCGTTCTACTACGGCACAAATTTATACCCGGAACTGTGTACCGTGCGGAAGTGCAAAGGATTCGCCGGATCCTTCTCTAACTTCTGCCGCAACCGCAGGATGTGATTATCCACCGTCCGCGTGCTGGGATAATTCTTGTAGCCCCAAACGTGGTTCAGCAATTCCTCGCGCGAGAGGACGCGCTCCGCGTTCTGAATCATGAACTTCAGCACCTTGAACTCTTGCGACGTCAATTGCACCAGTTTCCCTTCCCGCCATAACTCCATCTTCGTGAAATCGACCTTCACATCGCTAAATTGGAAAGTCTCGGTCAGAGCCGGCCGCGTCGAGCGCCGCATCGCCGTGCGCACTCGCGCCAGAAGTTCGCGCGGACTGAACGGCTTGGTCACGTAGTCGTGCGCGCCCAACTCAAGCAAGAGCACTTTGTCCATCACTTCGGTCTTCGCACTGAGAATGATAATCGGCAACGAAGGCGCTGCCTGGCTAATCTCCCGGCACACATCTTGCCCGGGAGTCCCTGGCAAACTCAAGTCCAGCACGAGCACGGACGGAGCCGCTGCCCAGAACATCTCCAGACCGGCGGCGCCGTTGCCTGCAACATCGACGGCGAACCCTTCGGCTTCGAATAATCGTGTGAGAGCTTTTTGCACGGCGCGGTCATCCTCAATCACCAGAATGCGCTCCGAACCGGCCGGTACCGTTGCCACCGCTGCCCCCACTGCTGAGGTAAATCGATTTGCCGCCGCCAATGTCCGCTGGTCAGAGATCATACCTCTAAACTCTAGCCTGATATCGGGTTAATCGGTGGTTTCGGGCTAGAAAGTGACAGGAATTTGACAATTTGTTGACAGGTGAAGGGTTGATCGGAAATCGGATATCCATCATTCTCTCGCGCGATTGAGCCAGCGAATACGACTCGCGGTCGCACACGCCGGCGGTTTCTTAACGGCCCGCAGAAGACTTGCTTGCGTTCCGAGAAACCTTGCTATAATTCCGCAAGGTTTTGTGTCGTCGCCACATGTGGGGTGGAAGCAACGCAAGGAACGATTGCCAAATGACTGAGAAACCAGGGACCGGAAGACGGACGGGCTGGCTGCTGGGATGCGGCTTGCTGATTGGTCTCGTGGCCGCTTTCACCGGGCATCAGAGCGTGAACTACACCTCGACGGATACCTTCTGCAATCAGGCTTGCCATTCGCACCCGCACGCGACGCGATTCTGGGTTCAGTCCGCGCACTATTCCAACCGGCACGGCATTGTGGTTCACTGCACAGAATGCCATTTGCCCCCAGGCGGAATCGAATACCTCGCGGAAAAGGCCCGGCTGGGCACCCACGATGCCTACGCTCAGATGTTCCGCGACGTTTCCAAGGTCGACTGGGCAAGAGAACGCAAACTCGACCGCGCGGTCACCTTCACGTACGACGCGAGCTGCATCCGGTGTCACAGTAACCTGTTCACCGCGGGGCTCTCCAACATTGAGGGCAAGCTGCCTTCCGGGGATCAGGAAACCGATGCCCACCAAGTCCGTGAGATGAAGATTGTCGCGCGCAGAATGGAAGCACACCTCTACTACCAGCGCAATCGGGAACGGTTGCACTGCGTAAACTGCCACCTGTTCGCCGGACATTCCATGGAGAAGAACACTGCTCCTGAAGCCATGGCCGCAGTCGAGGATTCCCGGTTCCCACTCGCTGCCTCGGGCTTTCACGACTATACGGAAGCGGTTCCGGGCGTGGCCGTCAAGTTCCACATGATCGCGGTGGCCGGTGGAACGCTCGCCGCGGGCAGCCCGGAACTGGGCGCTTGCCGCTTACGGGACGCGGGACCTGTGCACGCGGTGAACGTGAGCCCGTTCTGGATGGCGCAGGCAACGATCAGCGACCACGACCTCGAATTATTTTCCGCCCAGCGCAAATTGCAGGAGAAGCCCATCGCAGTTACGGCGCAGATCGCCGAGGCCTATGCGCAATGGTTGTCGCAGGCAACTGGGAAACAATACCGCCTTCCCACAGAAGCCGAGTTGGAATATGCCTGTGTCGCGGGAGGAACCATGCCGGCCTGGGACCGAACGGACAGCCGTGCGGATTCGCATGTTCCTGGCACGGCTGTGGTCAATGCCTGGGACTTCTTCGACCTGCCCGACAGCACACCCGAGTTTCGACTGGACGGTCCCGAGGAATCGGATGGCACACGCTCGAACTTTGAACTTGTCCGCGCCGGCGCCAGTTTCCGGGTGGTAAGGGAACCTGTGGAGAAACCGGCTACCCGCGCCAGCATCGGGCCCAGCATCGGGCAATGAAGGCGTCGAAGCAACAGAAAGAGCTGAGATCTATGAAGGATCCGCGCGATCACGAACTGGGGATGGACCGCACCATTACCCGCCGCGATTTTCTGAACGGAGTCGCGGTTGGGATTGGTAGCATGGCCCTCGGTTCCATCCTGACTGGGTGTACGCGGCGCGGCGAGTCGGATTCCAGCGCGGCACAGGATGGCGCGGGTTACGACCCTCCAGCGGCGAGCGGGATGCGCGGCGACAATGTAGGCTCGTTTGAAGCCGCGCACGGCTTGCGCGACGGAAGTTTTTGGCAAACCGCCGGCACGGCCACTCCCACGGATGCCACCTACGATCTGATCGTGGTGGGCTCGGGCATCAGCGGATTAGCGGCGGCCCATTTCTTCCGCAAGCAGGCTGGCGCCAATGCGCGCATTCTGATTCTCGAAGCGCACGATGACTTTGGCGGGCACGCGCAGCGGAAGGAGTTCCACGCGGGAAACCGGATGCTGCTCGGTTATGGCGCGCAGTCGATTGAAAGTCCATCGCTCTACAGCGCGGAGAGCAAGGGCTTGCTGGCCGACATCGGCGTCGACGTACAAAAATTCTACCGCTATTACGACCAGAGTCTGTTTCCCTCGCTCAAGCTGGGAAGCGGCATGTTCTTCGACCGGGAGACGTTCGGACAGGATCGCTTGGTGACAGGCTTTGGCAAGATTCCGCATGGAGAATTCTTCGCCAAGGCTCCGCTTTCCGAGCAAGCGCGCAGGGATATCGTGCGCCTTTACACGGAAGAAGTGGACTACTTGCCCGGCCTGACGCTGGCCCAGAAACAAGCCGTGTTGGGCAAAACCAGCTACGCTGACTTTCTGGCCAGAATTGTGAAGGTCGCTCCCGAGGTGCTGCCCGTCTTCCAGACCCGCACGCATGATCTGTTCGGTGTGGGCATTGACGCGGTTTCCGCGCTCGCGTGCTTCGAAGAGGGCGACGACTATGGCTATGGGTACCCCGGGCTATATAGCATGGGGTTGGGCCCGAATGGAGATCGTGGCGAGCACAAACCAGATCCTTACATTTTCCACTTTCCCGATGGCAATGCTTCTATTGCTCGCTTGCTGGTGCGGTCTTTTATTCCGGGAGCGATGCCGGGGCACACCATGGAAGACGTGGTCATGGCCCAGGCCGACTACAGTCGTCTCGACCGCGATTCCTCCCCCGTGCGTATCCGCCTGAACAGCACTGCCGTTGGAGTGCGGCACGACGGCGACCCCAACTCGGCAAGCGAAGTGGTAGTAACCTACGCACGCAATCGGCAACTCTTTCAGGTGCGCGGACGCGGTTGCGTGCTGGCTTGCTACAACGGCATGGTCCCCTACCTTTGCCCCCAACTTCCCTCGACGCAGAAAGAAGCGCTGGCTTATGGGGTAAAGACTCCGCTGGTGTACTCGCACATTGCCCTTCGCAATTGGCTCCCATTCCAGAAGCTGGGCGTGCACCAGATCGCAGCCCCGGGATGCTATCACCCGTACGCAGCGATCGATTTTCCAGTGAGCATTGGAGAATACAAATTCCCAAGCCGTCCCGAAGAACCGATGGTCGTGTTCATGGTGCGCACTCCGTGCCAGCCGGGGTTGTCGGAACGGGAACAGCATCGCATTGGGCGGGTGGAGCTTTACGACACGCCCTTTGAGACCTTCGAGCGCAATATTCGCGACCAACTCGCGCGCATGCTGGGCCCGGGAGGCTTTGATCCAGCCGAGGACATCGAGGGCATCACGGTGGGGCGCTGGGCGCACGGCTACGCCTACGAACTGAACTCCTTGTTCGACCCCGACTTCGCCGAGGGTGAAGCACCCAACGTGGTGGGACGAAAACGGTTCGGCCGGATCGCGATTGCCAACTCCGATGCGGGCGCGGTCGCCTACATGAATGTCGCCATCGACGAGGCGTATAGGGCGGTGCGCGATCTCTCTCCACAGCGGAACTGAAGAAGAGGTTCCCAGCTCTTGGAGTTGGACCAT
>Ga0302143_1000437_pt1 | contig 8371 bp, 7 predicted proteins | sample I_Bog_E2_1_FD_198555 | JGI IMG/M metagenome (GOLD analysis project Ga0302143, IMG submission 198555) | Peat permafrost microbial communities from Stordalen Mire near Abisko, Sweden - I_Bog_E2_1 | ecosystem: Environmental > Terrestrial > Soil > Wetlands > Peat | place: Sweden: Abisko, Stordalen...
GAGACGGCCTGCGCACCATCGACCAGCACGCGCGCGCCGTGACGGTGAGCAGCCTCGGTCATCGCCTGCACCGGCAGAATCGTGCCCAGCGCATTCGAGACGTGTGCGATTGAAACCAGGCGTGTCCTGGGTCCAAGTAGCTTCTCGTACTCGTCGAGCAGAATCTGGCCCGAATCATCGACAGGAGCAACGCGCAGCCGCGCGCCCTTTTCCGCGCAGAGCATCTGCCAGGGAACGATGTTGGCGTGATGCTCCATCCAGGTGACGACAATCTCATCGTCCTTCTGGATGTTCTGCCGTCCCCAACTCTGCGCGACCAAGTTGATGGCCTCGGTGGCTCCGCGCACAAAGACGATCTCGCGTGGGGCGCCGGCGTTTAAAAAGCGGCGCGTCTTCTCGCGCGCGGACTCGTAGGCATCGGTCGAACGCGCAGCCAGCTCATGCGCGGCGCGATGCACGTTCGAGTTTTCGTGCTCGTAAAAATAGCTCAGCCGGTCGATGACCGATTGCGGCTTCTGCGTGGTTGCGCCATTGTCCAGCCAGATCAGCGGACGGCCGTTGACCTGCTCACGCAGAATAGGAAAATCGCGTCGAATCGCCTCCACATCGAAGGAATACGACGAGAGGCCGAGATCGCCCAGCAACTCCGGCTGTCCTTCGCCGGGAATGACCGCAGGAACAACATTCAAAGCTTCGAGCGAACGAGGCGAGTTCTGATTTTGCGAAGCGGGCGCGCGAAAATCAGGCTCGTGCGTGACTGTTCCTGGCAACTGAGGCGCGTTGCGATCCAGCGGCGATGCAAAAGGATTGCTGCTCGCGGAACCATTCTTTGCAAGATCCGCCGGAACCGGACCGGGAAGCAAACCAGAAAAGAGCGGACGCGCATCTTCGATAAAAGAAAAAGTCGGAAAAGCCGAGGAATCGACTACGCCAAATGCGCCGGGAACAGTTGGCGTAGGTGGTTGAAAGCCCTGCGGTACTGGAAAATCTTGCGACAACGAAGCGGGAATCGATGCAAATCCATCTTCGCTGGGCGCAGGTTTCCCGCTTGCTTGTGGGTTAGCAGGCTCCGCATCTGAAGCAGCAAAGATCGGACGCGCATCCTGCAAAAAAGCAAACTCCGGCGCTGCGGTAGGCGTAACTCCGCCACCTGGAACTGCTGGAAGCGAAGAGGCAGACGAGCGCGTATCCGGCGCAATGCTTCTCTCCGGCGTGGCGATATAACTTCCATGTTGCGCTTCCGTCACGCTGGCCAACACGCCAGGCACGGCGGGCGCGGTTGGAGCAGGCACAGCCGCGTATGGGTTGCCGGTGAAAGTTGAGTTCGGAGGCAGCACTGCGTGGGCCGCTGTCGCAGCTAGATGCTGTTGTTCGTCCGGCAGCTCGTTGAATATCTCATTGGCCATGCGCGCTAGCTGCGCTGGAGAGAGTACGCCGGGAGCGATGCTATCGCTCCCGCGCAATCCAACAGCCCAGTCAGTCGCATTCGGAGAGACTGGCAACTGCTCACTTGTACTCATGGTATTGACCCACGTTCACGTCTTCCAGCAGGGCAATGGCATCGTCGGTCAGCACGGCCGCCGAGCAGTACAGCGAGACAAGATACGAGGCCAGTGAGCGCTGATCAATGCCCATGAAACGCACCGAAAGTCCGGGGCTTTGTTCACCGGGCAATCCAGGCTGGAAGAGTCCAACCACACCCTGCTTCTTCTCGCCCACGCGCACCAGCAGAATCTTCGTGGTTTGGTCCTTGCTGCGAATGGCGATCTTGTCCGAGGGAATCAGCGGAACGCCGCGCCAGGTGAGGAAAGGCGTACCAAACAAAGTAACTGTCGGAGGAGGAACGCCGCGCCGTGTGCACTCACGCCCAAAAGCCGCAATGGCGCGGGGATGCGCCAGAAACAACGATGGCTCCTTCCAAACCTTCACCAGCAACTCGTCCAGATCGTCCGGCGTCGGCGCGCCTTTGCGAGTCTTGATCTTCTGCGCGTCAGGAACATTATTCAACAGGCCGTAATCGGCATTGTTGACCAACTCGCTCTCCTGCTTTTCCTTTACGCTCTCGATAAGAATGCGCAATTGCTCACGAACCTGATCGTAGGGATTGCTGAGCAGATCGGAAACGCGCGTATGCACATTGAGTACGGCATTGATGCTGCCCAGACGATATTCGCGTGGTGTGTCCTGATAGTCGGCGAAAGTGGTAGGCAGCGGCGACTCATCTTCATGCGCGCAGAGAGACTCGATCACCTTGCTCTCGTCCACTTTATTGACGCGGAATGTGCCAGCCTCAAGTGGCTTCCAATCCAGGAAGCGAACCAGCCAGCGCGGCGTGATGGCTCCAAACTGCGGAGCGGTCTTGGTGACATTGGCAAGTTGAAAAGCGGCTTCTTCGCGCAACGAAACGCGGCTAACTTCTTCTGGCACGGTCGATCTCCTTTTAATGCGATAACATGAAAATCTTAACGGCTGATGGCAGGGTCGCCAATAGATGGATACTTGTTCATCGAGAATCGCAAATCAATACGGACTTCGCTTTCAAGAACAGGAAAATCTGTTGCAAATGTTTGGAGCGCCGGGCGGGAATTGAACCCGCGAATACATGTTTTGCAGACCTGCGCGTTGACCGCTTCGCCACCGGCGCCTATGAAATTCTCAGTACTTCCGTACACTGTGATCCACGCGATCCGACCAGGCATGAATGCCGCCGGTCAGATTCCAGACATGAGTGAAGCCCGCCTTGTGCAAAACCTGCGCGGCTTTCACGCCACGCGGTCCCATCTTGCAAACGGTCACGATGTTCAGGTTCGTATCCAGCTCATTCATCCGCTTCGGCAGCTCCGCAAGCGGGATCAACTGCCCGCCGATATTGGAGATTTCATACTCGAACTCGTCGCGCACATCCAACAGAAACAGATTCTCGCCCGCATCCAACCGCTTCTTCAGTTCCTCAACACGAATCTCAGGAATGCTCATCCCATTCTCCCTTGCCTGAAACCTGTTTGGCGACTGCACTGTCTCCGCAACCGCCTCAATCCCCAAATAAAAAACCCACCTGCCAGTTCAATCTGGCGGTGGGTTTCCAAGAAGCGGCGGCTTGTAAGTTGCTCTAGCCCAGCCATTTCCTCACGCCAGAATGTGTTTGCGCACAGCACATCGCTGCACAACAACACATCGCGGCGGTCATCGGGCTAAAAGAACTCATGGACGAAATCTAACACAGAAGATTTTGGATTGCAACAAGAAAATGCACTGAATCCCTTAGAGTGATAGTTGGTCGTTTAGATCCCCGCGCCCTGGTCCAGCAGCAGCGCTCTCGCTCCATCGTCGTCAAAAAGTCGTATGGATTGCGGCCAGATGAAAACCTTCTCGCCAGGAACCAGCGCTAGCTCCTCGTACCGTCTTCGATCCAACTCCGCAGTTGTCGGCCTGCCGTTTCCCGCAATGCTCAACTCCACGCGAACCTGCGGCCCAGCCGCATGAATCCGCACAACGCTCGCAGAAACAGCCTTAACCTTTGCCGGAAGAGTACGCGAAAGTTCTAGTTCATGCGGTCGCACAAAACCAATTGCGGATTGAATGGATTCTTCCGCGCTGTCTCCGCGCTCTTGCGGCGAAAGATCGGCAAGCAAGCGTCCATGAAATAAATTCACATTGCCCAAAAAGTTGTAGACAAACGGCGAGGCTGGGTGGTCATAAATCGATTGCGGCGTGCCGATCTGCTCCAGCTTGCCGCGATTCAAAATCGCCACGCGGTCGGCCACTTCCAGCGCCTCTTCCTGATCGTGCGTCACCAGCACGGTGGTCACGTGCAACTCATCGTGAATGCGGCGCAGCCAGTCGCGCAGCTCCTTGCGCACCTTGGCGTCGAGCGCGCTGAAGGGTTCGTCGAGCAGTAGCACCTTGGGCTTGACAGCCAATGCGCGCGCCAATGCCACGCGCTGCCGTTGCCCTCCAGAAAGTTGATCGGGATACATCCGTGCAAATGAATCCAATTGCACGAGGCGCAGCAGTTCGGTCACGCGTTCGCGAATCTCACGACGTGGCGGCCTGATCTTTCTCGATTGCACGCGCAGTCCGAAGGCGACATTCTCGAAGATCGTCATGTGGCGAAAGAGCGCGTAATGCTGAAAGACAAAGCCAATGCCGCGCTTCGATGCGCTGTGCTCGGTGGACTCTTCGCCATGCAACAGAATCGATCCGGCGTCGGGCGATTCAAGGCCCGCGATGATGCGCAGCAGCGTCGTCTTGCCCGAGCCGGATGGTCCCAGCAGAGCCACCAGTTCTCCATTCGCAATCGTCAGGCTGACATCGTCCAATGCCTTGAAGGAGCCGTACTGTTTGCCGATATGCTCGACCTGAATGCTCATGATTCGCTTTCCTTCTCTTGCCCGTGTTGATGAACTCCAGTGGCAGATTCAATGGATTTCTTCAGCACCAGCGTAACGATCGCAGCCAGCGTCAACAGCGATGCAGCGGCAAAGGCCGCGGTGAAGTTGTACTCGTTGTAGAGCATCTCCACTTCAAGCGGCAGAGTGGTGGTCAATCCGCGAATGTGACCGGAGACCACCGAGACCGCGCCAAACTCGCCAATCGAACGCGAGGCCGCGAGGATTGTTCCATAAAGCAACGCCCACTTGATGTTGGGCAGCGTCACGCGCCAAAAGACGCTCCAGCCGTTTGCGCCCAGCACCACCGCCGCAATCTCTTCGTCGCTGCCCTGCGCCTGCATGAAGGGAATCAACTCACGCGCCACAAAGGGAAAGGTGACAAAGATCGTTGCCAGCACGATTCCCGGCACGGCAAAAATAATATGCAAATTATGCTCGCTCAGCCACGGGCCGAGCCAGCCATGCAGACCGAAGACCTCGACGTACATCAGGCCCGCGACCACTGGCGAAACAGCCAGTGGCACGTCAATCAGCGTAATCAAAAGGCTCTTGCCGTGAAACTCGAAGCGCGTGATCGCCCAACTGGCGCTGATGCCAAACTGAACATTGAGCGGAACCGCGATGACGGCAACTAGACCCGTGAGACGCAGCGCCGAGAGCACATCCTGCTGACGAAGCGAGTCGCGATACATTGCCCAGCCTTGCGAGAATGCCTGCGTGAAAACAGCCGCCACCGGCAGCAGAAGAAAGACCGCAAGAAATACAAGCGCCGCCGCGATCAGCACCACGCGACCCACGCGCTGCTGCATCGACGGTTGCAGCAATGCGGAAGAGGAGTTTGCGCCACGATTACTCATACTCGCTTCCCCTCTCTGCGCTGCACCCTCCATTGAATGAGATTGACCGCCAGCATGATGATGAATGAGAGCGCCAGCATCGCCGAGGCAATGGCGGCAGCGCCGGTGTAATCGAACTCTTCCAGCTTGGTCACAATCAGCAGCGCGGTGATCTCCGTTCTCATCGGCATATTGCCGGCGATAAAGATCACCGATCCGTACTCGCCCGCCGCGCGCGCAAAGGCCAGCGCGGTTCCTGTCAGCAAAGCAGGAAAGGCCACCGGAGCAATGACGCGCGTGAAGCGCTGCCAGACGTTTGCGCCAAGGCTCGCGGCGGCCTCTTCCATCGCCGGGTCCAGATCTTCCAGCACCGGTTGCACGCTACGCACCACAAAAGGAAAGCCGACGAAAGACATGGCCATCACAATGCCCAGCGGAGTGAAGGCTACATGAATTCCATGCGGCTCAAGATAGCGCCCGATCCATCCACTCTCTGCATAGAGCGCGGTCAGCGAGATGCCCGCGACTGCAGTGGGCAAGGCAAAAGGAAGATCAACAAGAGCATCGACGATGCGTTTTCCGGGAAAGCTGTAACGCGCCAGAACCCACGCCAGCAGCAACCCAAAAGCCGCCGAGAGCAGCGCCGCCACTGCTGCTGAACCCAACGTGACGCGATAGGAAGCCAGTACGCGCGGAGCCGTCACCGTGTGCAGAAACACGCTCCATCCCAGGCGCGACCCATGCAGCAGAATCGCCGCCAGAGGAATCAGCACGATGGCCGTCAGATAGGCCAGCGTGAAACCTATGCTCACGCGAAATCCCGGAAGTGGCGAACTTCGCGTGACAAGGCTCCAGGATTTTTTTCGCTTCGTTTCCGGCATCCTCACCTGTTACTTTCCGTAGATCTGATCAAAGGTTCCGCCATCGCTGAAGTGCTTGGCCTGCGCGTTCTGCCATCCGCCGCATCCTTCAAGAACGGTGAAGGTATTCACCTTGGGAAAGACGCCCGCGTATCTATCGGCAACTGATTTGAGGCGCGGGCGATAGAAATATCTTGCCGCCAGATCCTGCGCCTCAGGAGAGTACAAATATTCGAGATAAGCGCGGGCAACCTTCTCTGTACCATGCTTGCGAGCGACACTGTCAACCACCGCGACCGGCGGCTCGGCAAGAATCGTCTCCGAGGGAACGACAATCTCAAACTTGTCGGAGCCAAATTCCTTCAGCGCCAGCAGCGCCTCGTTCTCCCAAGCGATCAGCACATCGCCCACGCCACGCTGCACAAACGTTGTCGTCGAGCCGCGCGCGCCGGAGTCCAGCACTGGCACATTCGCAAAGAGCTTTTTCATATAATCGCGCGCGCCTTGCTCGTTATTGTTGGACTTGTGCAGCGCATATCCCCAAGCCGCCAGATAATTCCAGCGCGCGCCTCCCGAGGTCTTCGGATTCGGCGTGATGACCTTGATGCCGGGACGGATCAGATCGTCCCAATCGTGAATGTGCTGCGGATTTCCTTTGCGCACCAGCAGCACAATCGTCGAAGTATACGGCGTACTGTTGTTGGGCAGCTTCGACTGCCAATCCTTGTCCAGTAGTCCGCCATTCTGCGCAATGGCGTCGATGTCGTAGGCCAGCGCAAGCGTCACCACATCCGCCTCCAGCCCGTCGATCACCGCGCGCGCCTGCTTGCCCGATCCGCCGTGCGACTGGTTGATCACCACATCCTGCCCGGTGGTCGCCTTCCAGTGTTGCGCAAACAAGCGGTTGTACTCTTCATAAAACTCGCGCGTCGGATCGTACGAGACGTTGAGCAGATGAGTTTGCGCATGAACATAACCTGCCGAAACGCTCAGAGCGAGGACGGCGATGAGGAACGGCCTAATTCTGCTGTACGGGCTTTTCATTCTTTTCTCCATAAGAATTTCGATTGATAAAGAACTTTGGAGCGCCGGGCGGGAGTTGAACCCGCGAATACAGGTTTTGCAGACCTGCGCGTTAGCCGCTTCGCCACCGGCGCAATTTGGAATTGTTGACGGGCTTCAGAAAATTCGGGCGACCGCAAATCTTTGCCGCAAAATCAAAAACCCACCGCGCCGTCTGGCGGGTGGGTCACGGGGGAATCAAGATTCTTGTTTCGGAATCTAGCCCAGCGAACACGCCCGCGCACGGCAGCCCTGACAGCAGCAGCACAGACACATCGCGGGAGTGAAGCAATAGGCCATTGAATCCTTGACCGGTCGAAAGGCAATTCTTGCCGCTAACCGATTATTCGTAGACTAAAGCCAGAGTGAGAGTATGTCAAGCCGTTCATGCGGTAAAAAACGGACCCAAAGGCTGCTAGCATTCGCGTCTTCAGCTCAGTTATACCAAATCCAATATCGGCTCCGACTCTAAATAGTTCATAGTTTGTGTCGCATTGCACGCTCAGGCAGGCTCAATTCGAGCTCGGTCAGCAGCCTCGATCCAGATCCTTTTCTCCATCCCCCCCACGGTTAGATTTGTTGTGGTTCATTCGGCTTCCCATGCTTCCATGCAATGAACCCACTACACTCTCAGGCGCATCTTTCGCGTAAACTATTTTTGCAACAATCGTTTGCAGTGTGGTCTACCACTCTCATATACTAATGCTGTAAGATACGTAACGACAAGGAAATCACATGCCCGCTACAAAGAAAGCCACTGCCCGACCGAAGCGCAAAGTCGTTTCTCCAGTGGAGACGCGCACTCAACTCCGGCTCACAGTTGATTCCAAATTCACCAAGAGCCATTTCAGCCAGCTTTTCGCTGTGCTCAAAATCCGCAGAAAGAACGCCCTCGCGGAACACATCATCATGAATTTCAAAACCAAGGCCGCGCAGGCGCAGCTTGTTGCGTTTTATAACGGACCGTGGCTGAACATTCCATTTCAGAGTATCGACACCGCTTTCGTATTTCCTTCACGTTTGAGATCGCCGATGAACTGGAAAGAGTCGGCGGAGAGATTCTCGGCGGGGTGAATCGGTCCAAGGCATTTCGTGTGATGGTGGCCTATTTTGCCTTCGTCCATAAACTCAAGACTCCAGTTCAACCCACATTCGCATAGTCCCGTCAGGTCATCTTACTGACAGTGGCCGCATATCCGCGATCATGAGCTACCTGCCGCCA
>Ga0302143_1000451_pt1 | contig 8252 bp, 5 predicted proteins | sample I_Bog_E2_1_FD_198555 | JGI IMG/M metagenome (GOLD analysis project Ga0302143, IMG submission 198555) | Peat permafrost microbial communities from Stordalen Mire near Abisko, Sweden - I_Bog_E2_1 | ecosystem: Environmental > Terrestrial > Soil > Wetlands > Peat | place: Sweden: Abisko, Stordalen...
ACCTGGCAGAAAGTTGAGTAAGGTTCGGACTTTGCCTCCTCTCCATGGGCGAGTTCGAAAACCTTGTAGCCACAGGGGGGAAGTTCGACCCACGCGGAAAGCCGCGGCCAGAAGTTGCTCATGCTTGGGGAAGGCCGCCATTGAATGGGATACGTCTGCCCATCCTTCGACTTCAGATGCGTGATGCGTGCCTTGTGCGACGGATTGTCTTCCGTAATGAATTCAAGCAGCGCCTTTCTGCGCCAGGGAAGTGAGTTATAAGCGAAGACGGCGCCCTCCTCAACGTTGCTCAGATCAACGCGCTTGGCCATCGTTTCAAGAGCTTCCACTTTCGCGGTCTGGGCTGTTTCGCAGGCGTAGCCGACGCTGTCTCGCACGTCCCGATAGTCGCCGTAAAGAGAGGTTCCGGCCATCATGTCGTGGAACTGGCAGAACAGAACCTTCCACCAGCTTTCTGCGTATTCCTGACCAGGGTAGGGATGATTGGCGGTTCGATTTGCGATGAGGGAGATGGATTCGGCTTGTCCCAGCCATCGCTCGGCGCGGCGGTTGAGGAATTTGCCTTCAGCGTAGGTGGAGTAGCAGCCCCTCGCGTGGTGTTGCAATCCTCCCTTGATGACTGGCAACGATGCGAAGGCGGGAGATTTTTCAACCTCGTTGAAGAAACTGGCAAGCGTGCTCCAGCGCAGCTCTGGCAGATCGGGCTGGTCGCGCATTTCGATCACCCGCTTGATATTTTCTTTCGTGACTCCGCCGCCGTGGTCTCCGACTCCCAAAAAGAAAGCTCCGTGGTCCAGCCCCTGCGTGAACACGTTGGCGACGGTGTTGACGATCATGCTTCCCGGATCGGAACCAGCCCATGTGTCATAGCTTCCCCAGATTCGCAGTGCGAGAACACGCGATCCGTCAGGTCCTTCCCACCAGAACACAATAGGCAGATTCATGTCCTCCGCTGGAGGGCGCATGAAAACGTAATAGCCATAGCCCGCGTTCTTCAGGATTGTCGGCAGGCCGGCGGCATGCCCAAACGAATCGGGATTGAACCCGATTTTGACATCGACGCCAAGTTTGTCCTGACAGTATGTTTTCCCATAGAGCGAGTGCCGAACAAAGCTCTCAGTGGAAGGGATGTTGCAATCCGGTTCGACAGGCCATCCGCCGACGACTTCCCAGCGTCCTTGACGAACACGTTCACGGATCTCCGCGAACATGGCGGGATCGGCCCGTTCTGTCCAGCGATAATGCACCGCGGAGGAATGCGAATAACAGAAACCAGGTGTCTCATTCATCCGGTTGAGTGCACTGCGAAACGTTGCCAGCACTGCATCCGCGCCATCGCGCCAGGGCCAGAGCCAGGCAGCATCAATGTGTGAGTGGCCGATGATGTGCAGGACCTTCGAACTCTTGCCTGATCCCACCATGCTAGCCAAAGCGGGGACTGCAGCCATCATTCCGATTGCCGCGCCGCCCTGGGCGACAAACTGTCTTCGGGAAATTCCTTGTACCAAATTCTTCATTTCGTTCACACTCCACATCATGCTCATCCTCGCGATAAGACTGAATTAGCATTCTCAATCTGTCGTTTGCAGGGAGAGCTTCGTCTGCATTTTTTCGAGCGAGATACCTTTTGTTTCCGGGTAGTACAAGAGCACCACAAAGAACTGAACCACCATCATGGAGGAGAAGAACATGAATGCTTTGCCGCCCGAGCGCGCAGCCACAATGGGATACGCACCGGAGACGATCGCATTCATGAGCCAATGCGTCAGACTTCCAAGACTGGCGCCTTTGGCGCGAACATCGTTTGGAAAAACTTCACTCAGGTAAACCCAGATAACCGCACCTTGAGAGAAGGAGAAGAACCCAATGAATCCGACCAGCAACCATACAAGGAGCGACTGGTGAATGTGAAGCAGGAAGATCGAAGAAACTCCGCCGAGGCACACAGCCGTTCCGACGGAGCCAATCAACAGCAGGAATTTCCTGCCGAATTTATCGATCACCGACATGGCAACCATGGTGAAGATGAAGTTTGTTGCTCCGACCGCAACCGCCTGGAGGTTACTGGATACGGTGCTGAAGCCTGCTTGAGCGAAGATGTCATTGATGTAATAGAGAATCGCGTTCACGCCGGAGAGTTGGTTGAACATTCCAATGGATATGGCGAGGAAGATTGGAAATCGGTGCGCTCTGGTGAAGAGAACGTTATGAGACTCCGTCTTGTGCTCGTCTCTGGCGTGAATCAGCTCCAGGAACTGGTCGTGGTAGCGATCTCCAGAAACCAGCCGCAGCACGGATTCAGCCTGTAGGTCTCTCCCCTTGTTGACGAGCCAACGCGGACTTTCCGGTATCCGCAAGATCAACAGACCAAAGGCCAGAGCGGGAAGGGCACTGACGCCCAACTTCCATCTCCACTCTGCCGGGCCCAGTGAAGCAAGGCCGATGAGGTAGTTGGACAGATAAGCAATCAGGATGCCGGTGCAAATGTTGAACTGAAAGAGGCCGACGAGGCGTCCGCGCCATTTGCGCGGAGAGATTTCCGCGATATACATGGGCCCGAGCACCGAGGAGCCGCCGATGCCCAGGCCACCGAGCAATCGAAAGGCGATCAAGGCGGTCCAGTTCCAGGCAAATGCGCAGCCGATTGCGGATACAAAGTAGAGGGTGGCCAGGGCCAGGAGAGAGGATTTCCGGCCCCATCGGTCCGCAGGAAAACCTGCAAGCATCGCTCCCAGAATGGTGCCTACCAGCGCGCTGGAGACGGTAAGTCCCAATGAGACGGGCGAAAGACGATAGACCACGGTGAGGCTATGAGTGACACCCGAGATGACCGCCGTGTCAAATCCGAAAAGGAGGCCCCCCATTGCAGCAACCACTGCACTCAACAGGGCAACTGCCTGCAGGCGGCCCGAACTTGGGGCTTTCGCCTTAGTCATCGGATTGGCTCAATTCCATGCGTGTTGTCGCGTTGTGGATACAAATGTGTTGATTCAGGATCATCGACTGCGGCGCTGAACATTGCTCAAAACGTAGAGATTCGGATTGAGTTGTCATGAGGCGACCGCCTCACGAGTGCTGTCCGAGACGGTTGCAGTCACCGCATTCAACGCGACACAAATGGCGGCCACGTCCCCAATTTCTTCGTGAAGGGCCGCAGGAACGATTTGGCAAGCGCGGGCTGTTTGCGCAAGCGCTTCCTGCTTGACCACTGCCCGCGCCGGTGCGAGCAGTGCTTCCCCCATGCGAAGGGCCAGTCCGCCAATCACGATGCGATCCGGATTGAGAAGGTCAATCAGGATCGCCAGGATCTCACCCAACCGCTTCGCCGCGATGTCAACAACGCGTTGTGCAACGCCATCTCCGCGCTGTGCCATTTCCCAGACAAGTTGAGCCGTGTAAGAAGGCGGCATTCCGTCCGATCTTCTTGTTAATGCGGTTGCTTCTCCGTTTTCGGATGCGGCACGGACAACCCTTTCCGCAATTTGCGCCATGCCCCCACCACTCGCCCAACCCTCTGCAGAACCTGCCTTCCCGTATCCAGAGGGCCCTGAACGGCTTAGACGGATATGTCCGATTTCTCCCGCAAGGTTGGATACTCCCCGATAAAGCCGGCCATCAAGGATGAGCCCCGCGCCGAGTCCCGTGCCCATTGTCAGGAAGACCATACTCTGGCAACCTGATCCCGCGCCGAACCAATACTCGGCCAGGGCACCGGCGTTGGCATCGTTTTCAAGAAAGCAGGGGACTTGGAATTCTTCCTCGAGGAGGGACTTGATCGGGACATTCACCCACGTGGGCAGATTGGGGGGCGACTGAATGATTCCATTGACAGGATCCAAGGGACTGCCGCAACTTACGCCAATGGCGTGCAAATCGCGGGCAGAAAGGCCGCGATCGAAGAGCGCCGTCCTCATGCTCGAGACGATGCGCTTCAGAGCAGGCGATGGGCCATTTGCAGGCTCAGTGGGAAAAACAATCCGCCGCAGCACACCCGGCGGAGCCGACGAAAGAACGACTGCCGTCTTGGTACCACCGATGTCCACTCCACCAAACACCTTGCCACGAGCCATGCAGGACTCCAGAATGACGTAAATGAAAACCTCGGATAAGGTTACCCAAAGAGCGTATAGCGTGGAAGGATTCTCGTCAAGTTGGCCGATGGGAGGCCGGAAATCAGGCGTCACACTTGGCCGATTGGGGCAGAGGCAGGAAGGCAGGAGAAGACGGGATGAGGAAGTTCTTTTACTTGGTGGCACTCTTCAGATGGGCTGTACCCGCGGTTCTTGGCCTTTGCGCCGCAGAATGGCTTTTTCAGCAACTGGCCCAGGCGAAATTGCAGACGGCCAGCCGGGGCGCTGGGTACTCGACTCCAGACAGGCTATTGAGCCTTGCATTCCTGGCTACCGAACCTTCTCGGGCAGTTAAATGCGGAAAAGTCCAATGCGATCGTTTTTCCGACATGGTATGGCGGGACCAGCGAGGAATGAGGTTTCGAACTGAAAGCATCAGCCTGCAAAGCTCATCCTGATTCCGCGACTGAGAATGTCGGGTCTGGTCCTTGCGACCCCTGCGGAACAGCCGCAGGATTCCCTTATGACGAGCTCAGTCTTCAGGGTCACTCTGCCCACGTTTGAGGACTCGGGGTGGTCGATTTGGTGACACAGCAGTTCAGTAGCCTGCCGGCCGAGTTCGGAGACAGGCTGACGAATCACTGTGATGGCGGGTTGGACGAGTGTCGCTGCATCAAAATCGTCGAAAGCGATGAGCGCCATCTCATCCGGCAGGCTCAGGGAACGCCTCTGCAACTCGTGCAGAGTGTAAAGTGCAATCAGATCGCTTCCCACGAAAATTGCTGTCGGAGGGGTTGCGGAACTCAAGGCAAAACCAAGTTGGTCTGACAAATTGCCGTTCACGGAACCAACAGGACAGACCTGGACCTGGAGCTTTGCCCGTCTCATTGCCTGGGAGTACCCGGCCACTCTCTCCATACGAGTGAAGATCGGAAAGTCGTCTGTAATGCATAGAATGCTTCTGTGGCCGTGCTCAATCAGATGCTCGGTAGCCTTGGCGGCCGCGGCACGATTGTCAACCACCAGAGAGGCGGCCTCGATGTTCTCAAGCGGTCTGTCAATGGAAACAATGGGAATTCCGCGTCTTGCCACATTCGCGAAATGATCGTTCTGTTTTCCGCACGGCACAACGACCAGTCCGGCGACACTCCGCTGCGCCATGACCCTAGCCACTTCGCGCTCAATCTCTTCCCGGTGACCGGTTGCAGCGATCCACGTTACGTAACCAGCCACACGGGCCGCTTCCTGGACGGCGCTGGCGCAAACCGCGAAAAAAGGGTCTGCCAGATCCGGGAAGATAAGGCCCAGAACGTGCGAGCGCTGGCCTTTCAGCACGCGCGCGGCTTCATTCGGTTCGTAGCCAATCCGTTCAATGGCGGCACGCACCTTGCGCTCCGTTTCGAGAGAGACTTTTCTCGTCCCGTTCACGACGCGAGATACGGACATGACGCCGACCCCGGCTATCTTGGCAACATCAGTAAGGCTCGGCATGGACCTGCTTCCGTGCTGAATAGATATACTCAGCTACCCCTTTTTCCTAGCCGGGAAAGAATTCATCTTCGAGCATCAGGCTTAAGCAATGATAAACCGGCAGGTGAAGCTCCTGCACAAGGTAAGTCTCCTGTGAAGGAACGCGAATTGTCAGATCGCAAACTGACCTCAATGTTCCGCCGCTTTCCCCTGTTAGAGCGATTGTAGACATCCCCCGCCCGCGCGCCGCCCGCGCGGCAAAACAAACGTTTCGAGCGTTGCCTGAAGTACTCATCCCAATCAACACATCGCCCTCTCTTCCCAGTGCCCATGTGAGCTGAGCGAAAGTCAACTCGGGCTCAACGTCGTTGGCGAAGGCTGTGCTCAGTGCCGGAAAGCCAGTGAGGGGGATGATTGGCAGCCCTCCCTGGAGTCGCTCTCCCAGTTCCAAAGGCAAGCGTTCTCTGTCTTCATGCGACAGGTGACGCGGCTTGCAGAATCCCTTCAAGAGTTCCCCTGCCCAGTGTTCCGCATCGGCTGCGCTGCCGCCGTTACCGCAAATCAATACTTTGTTCCTGGCCAGAAACGCGTCGCGGATCATCTTGAAGGCGCGCTCCAAGTCGCCCCGGCACGGATCAAGGAGCGGGAGTCTACGAATCAGGTTATCGAGATGGCATGACGGTGGGCCTGCGGCAGCATCGCTTGTTTCCATGGTTGGATAATATTATCCCAAATCGCTGCTGGTGGAAAGATCGTCGATTTTGCAAACTCACAATGACGCGGAAAAGACGTGACTTGCATCCGTTCCCAAGAAGCAGCATCCGGTTTCCGGGATTGGGAGATAGAGAGACTGCAGTACGGCGCGAACCTGACCAAGACGCTGGAATTGCCCCAAAGATCGGATTTCTGGATGAAAATTGTAGCCGGCATCGAAAGCAATCAGGATGGTAAAACGGTGGTTTCGGGAATCGCTTGTCCGAAGTTGGACTGGGAATCCGCTCTAGTCCCGGATGGGATACGACTCCTGAGCGCGCGTCGAGAGGATTCTTCCTGCGCAATTCTGTAGACCGGCAAAGAGTCTCCTACGCACGAGATAACCCGCATGTTTTCAATTGAATTGAAGTGCTCTGACGCACGCGCTGGTGTCCGGGTTGAAGGACAGCAATCGTGGGTCATCAAAAAAAACTTGACAATCAATTTCCTGTTATGGTCACATGCTGTGTCGAACCTTGGAGAAGGTTATCCGACGCGAAGGCGGCCAGCGGGCCAGCCTTTGAAAGTTTCCCCCCGGTTAAGTGGAATGAAATTTTGAAAACGGTAACGTGAAGGAGGGTTCTTACGCGGAGATAGTTAACGATAAAGGTGGCGTTATCTTGATATGCGTCAGAATCCATGCATGTGCATCAAAAACAGGTTGCAACATCCCAGGAAAGGTGGAATTTATGGAGGCTTCAGGTATCACAAGCAATACCAAACGCAGAACAACGGCCAATCATGGATTGAAACTCCCCGGCCAAGCAACAAGCCGGCGGATGCCGCTTCTACATCCACTCGTCAGATTTGTCATGTTGTCGGCGCTCAAATCCAGTCTTCTGGTGATGATTGCGGTTTTGGCAGGTCTCTTGCTTTCCGCGCCCCTGTCGGCGCAGGTCAAATCCGCGGGGATCGGCGGATCGATTGTCGATTCGACCGGCGCCGTCGTTGGCGGAGCGGAAATCACGGTGACGGAGCAAGCTACCAAGACCTCCGTAAAGGCAATTACAACCAATGCGGGAGACTTCTCTGTCCCGTATCTCTCGGCTGGTGCCTACACGGTTGATGTTCAGCATCCAGGCTTCAAGGCGGAACACGTAACCAACGTCACCTTGACTGAAGGGCAGCAATATCAGCTCAACCTGAAGCTCTCAGTCGGCCAAGCCAATGAGACCGTTACGGTAGCTTCAGAGGCTGCGCAACTGCAGACCGAATCGTCCACCGTGGATGGCACCATTACATCGCAGGTCATTGATTCCATCCCGAACACTACCCAGAATCCTCTTTACTATGCAACCTTGCAGGCGGGCGTTGTGGGCCGCTCTGAGATGTCTAACAGTCAAACCACCCAATCCTTCGGCATCGGCTATGATGGCCGCCGCACTTTCTCCGCCATTGCCGTCAACGGCGGCTCGGCTTTTACCAACGACATCCAGTTAGACGGCTTGTCGGTCCTAGGCTCTGGATGGAACGAGGCGACAGTCATACCCAATACCGATGCGCTCCAGGAAGTGAGAGTCGTCACCAACGACTACGCCGCCGATCTGGGCAGAGGCCAGGCCGTCATTCAAATGGGCACCAAGAGCGGCACCAACAAGCTGAAGGTCTCTCTCTATGATCGCTTCCGCAACGATGGTCTCAATGCCAACACCTTTATCAACAACTACCAGAGCATCCCGCGTCAGGCTTTCAGTGCCAACGATCTTGGCGGGACGATCGGTCTGCCGATTTTTCACGACAAGTTGTTCATCTTCAGCAGCTTCGAAGAACTGTTTCACACTGACACTGCGCAGTGGGAAGGGCAGGTGCCAACCGCCGCTGAGAAAACGGGTGACTTCAGCGCGACTCTGACGCCGGACCAGAATGGCGCTCCAGCGCCGGTCTGGATCTTTAACCCCTACGCCGTGACGGCGTCTCCCTACGCCAACGTGTATGAGCGCGCGGCGTATAACGGAACGG
>Ga0302143_1000463_pt1 | contig 8178 bp, 9 predicted proteins | sample I_Bog_E2_1_FD_198555 | JGI IMG/M metagenome (GOLD analysis project Ga0302143, IMG submission 198555) | Peat permafrost microbial communities from Stordalen Mire near Abisko, Sweden - I_Bog_E2_1 | ecosystem: Environmental > Terrestrial > Soil > Wetlands > Peat | place: Sweden: Abisko, Stordalen...
CCCGCCATTTGACCTGAGCTGGATCGAATGGCACTTCGAGCTGGGCAAAGAGTTTCTCTCGCTCGGCTCCTGCGAGCTTCGCTGTTGCCGCCATACTCAACTCCTTTCGTTGACTCGCGTGATGTAGTAGCCATGTCTGAGCACAGAACATTAAGAGCGCCCCAAGCGGCGCTCTCGGCAGATGCGTGGAAGAGGCGCATCCTAATAGGGAACTTCGTCGCGCGCAATTTCCTGCTCGTTACTGAACCCTTGAGGCGCGTAGCCGTTCCCGCTGTCATCGTGTGCCGGTTCGCTGGCGCCGTTCGAAGCGATGGCCGGGGATAGGAGGTTGATATCCGTCAGGACCACCTCCGAGCGGTACCTGCGCTGCCCCGACTCCCGATCCTCCCAGGAACGGGTGCGGAGGGCGCCCTCGACGTAGATCCGCGAGCCCTTCCTGACGTAGTCCCGGAGGATCTCGCCAATCCTCTGGTGCCCGACGAGGTTGTGCCATTCGGTGCGTTCCTGCCATTCCCCGCGGCTGTCTTTGAAGCGTTCACTCGTGGCCAGTGACAGATTGACCAGGGTTCCGCTCGGCAGAATGTGGACCTGCGGATCCTTTCCGGCATGGCCCATCAAGATGACTTTGTTGACGCACTTGCTCATGCTCTGCTCCTTCCCATCAGGTTGGGTTGTACATATGCTCGATTTCCGGTGAGTCGATGTTCTCTACGCCGCTTGCTTTATGCGAATCGGCCGGCCAAGCGCCGCGCGTATCTCATCCTTTGTGCAGCCGGCCCAGCACTTGTAGAAGCGTGAGTCCTTGATCTGGATTGAAAGGTTGTCGCCTGCCCGATCGCGTCCCACCAGCGTGCAGGATGGACATTTTGCCCACCAATTGCGGCTGTCTCTGCGCGTGGTGCGGACGTGTTCAAGAATCCGGAACTCGCGCTGTCCAGGCGGCGATGCGATTGGAATGTACGGAGCGGCGACGATTGGTTTATACGCTTGCGGGAAACTCATTCCATGAATGAGCGCCTTGAGCCTGGCCTCCGTGAGCTTTGGCAGTCGCTTGAGATAGGCAAGCTGCGCTTCTGGTCGTGGTGTGGTTGCAGGGAACCAGTACCGGAGATTCGTCTTGCGATGGACCCCAAGCGGCGCGCGGAGCGCGTTGCCGTACTCGCCCTCTTCAAGACGATCCTGACGCGGGAAGATCTCAATGCCGTCTTTGAGGCCGCATTTGACCAGAACTCCGAGCCGCAACGCCAGGTTGTGAATGTAGATGCGGAACTCAGAGGCCAGCAGTGGTGTGGCCCCGAATATCCAGAGATGACCGCCGCGGCGCGATTGCTCAAGTGCAGCTTCGACGCCGTCGTGTTTCAACTCCTGCTGCAATTCAATGAGCGACTGCATTGCGCCGTCGAAGTCGGCGTCGACGGCGATCCACTTCGAGCGTTGCGTTTCTGGATTGATCGCGAACAGATTGATGGTGAGATCCCCATTCAAGTGCATTCGCACGACATCCGCATCGAGAAGCTTTGGAGCCTTCGTCAACCAATCTCGCGCCAGATAGTACGGGACCGAACCGTTCGGCAACGGCCTTGTTGCCTGGACTCCGTAGGCGAGCCGGTTCACAAACAAATCGATGAAGTCGTTTGCAGTCTCCCGGCTCACACGGAACTTCAAATACATGGCGCAGCCTCCTCTCTCCATGCGGTGTTGTTGCGCCCCGACTGGATCAGATGGTCGCGGAGCTATGCTGTTCGGGCAGGCTGGTCCGTTCCTTGCGGGCACCGGGAATGATCCTGGCAACAGTGATTGTGTAGAGCCTGACCAGGTAGTCGCCGAGCCGCTGAAGACGATTGGCGACTTGACTGCATACGCTGCCGAGTCTCTCCAAATCACCTTTCTTCTGATCCGGCTTGCGGATCGCCAGATACAAGCCGCCGGTGATTGCAACGGCGGCAACGAAGATCAACAATCCAAAGATCAGCTTCATGGTGTATCGCTCCTTGTTTTGAACTGCATGTATTGCTACTGCGCGGCAAAGCGATGCTTCGCCGGTTGTCGGAATGTGCGAATCAGTTCCCAGGTCGTCATTCCGAAGAACAGAATGATGAATACGGCCATGAAGAAGTAGGCAAGCCTGAGCACACCGAGGTAGATCAGGCCGAGGACAGCGAGCAATGTAAGCTTGCTCATGCGACTCCTTTCAGCACGTTGTGAGCGTGCTTCTTTCTTGCGTGCATCTTGCGAAAAGGCAGATACGCCCACAGCATGAAGATGTTGAGTAGGGTATTGCCCAACGCGAAAATGACGGCGTTCGCGGAGAGGATGCCGTGGATGCCCAGATTGATTGTCTCCAGACCCAGCAGGCTGATGCCCTTGTTCCTGTCGATCCAATCCAGAGTGAATTCTTTGCGCCTGGTGGTCAGCAGATTCTTGAGCCACGGAATCTTGTCGGCTTTCAGGAATGCGCTCCAGGCAAAGATGCCTAGGCCGGCGCCGGCGACAAGATTGCCGGTATTAGACGGAGTCAGAATCATTGGTGTCCTCCCGCTTCTTCTGGTAGGCCTTGTAGATGGCCGATACAGAGAGTGCTACCGCTCGGGCTATGAGCAGCAGCTTGTAGATCAGAGGCACATTTTCACCTCCGTGGACATGGTCTTGCCTTTTGGCCAGACCCGCCTTAGTCCGAGCAGGATTGCGTAATCCATTGCCCGCGTGTTGGCAAGCCAGCGCAGGCCGGCGGCAATCCGTCCGGCCACGAAAGCCTGCGACTTCGTCGGCGTTCCCGCGGCTTTGCGCAGCCGCTCGTCGATGACCGGCAGACACGTCCGCGCAGGCCTCCCGTAGACAAGCAGTTCGCGTGTCTTGCCTCGATCGCGGAGTTTGCCAGCGATGAGGGCAGACCAGAATCCTGCCTCAAACGAAGGCAGGAACCACAGCAGCCATGCCGCCATTGGCTTTCTCCAGTTGGATTGAAAGATGGAAAGACAGACACTATCGGACGACGAAGCGCATCACCCAATCGTGGCCAGCGTGGACTAGACCGGATGCGGCTCCCAGCAGCACGAGGGAAACGATCATGCCGAGTAGAGCAGCTAGCAGCTTGAGGCCGGCCGGGATCTGCGTGTCCGGGACGCACAGGCTATCAAGATCAGCCAAGGCAGGTGCCTGGGCCTTGATGATTGCGATGTCCACGCCCCACTTCATAGCGAAGACCTGAATCCTGGCATCGGCCTTATCGCGCAACACAACGTAAGCTGGCGCCCCCTTGGGCAATCCCTTGGCCCGATGGCCATTGGCTGTTTCGATGATGCGAGCCAGCGACCGCTCCAACGCATTCTGATCCTGATGCCTGTGCCAGCGGTTGACCGTGCTGATGCCGCGGGTTCCCAATGAGCGAAGTCCTTCCCACACTTTGCCGCAACGGTGCATTGGACCGGCGGATTGGTCGATGATCGTCGTGCTCATGTTTTCCTCTCTGTGAAGCAACGATAAAAGCCCAGATGAAACCGGCATGAGTTGACTGCTTCTTGGGTGCCGAAAGCATCCCAAAGATCAGTGCGTTGAATCGGGAATTATTCACTTGGGGACTGTTTGCCTATACTAGAGCGGGAAAACCACTGCCCAAAAACAGCCAAAGTGTGTCGAAAGTATCAAGACTCGATCGGAACTCTAGGGATGTCCCGCCCCCTCGCATACAAAAACCCGAACCTCGATGCAAAACTGGATTCGCAGGAGATTTCGACGGCTATGGCCTCGGGTTGGCGGCGGATAAAAATGCCGGAAATAGCTGAGATGTTTCGCTTGATTGCCGCATTTTCTATCCGCGTTGATCGAAAAACTCGCCGGGCAGTCAAGGAGGCAAACCTGCCCGGCGTCCATCGCGGTGGAGCGCGAAGGAAAAGAATGGCTCGATCACCATCGAGAGAGTTTGCGGTTGAGCCGGCAGAGACTACTTCCGGCCGACTAACCCGGTTGAGTAAGCAAGCATATTGTCGGCAGACCCGATCACTTGGGGCGTCCGCGGCATAGAATGTCTGATCAGGAAGTCCTGAGCTGCAACGAAACGGAAATGGACGTTGCGTGAATACCTTTGTTGAGCGTGTGCGAGCATGGGCGAGGCTCTCCTCAAAGCCTGATTTGCTTGGTTGAATTGTGAAGGGTTTACCGCAGGATGGATGTAGGCTTCGACGGGCAATGTGCGGCGGAACGAGGGATTCAGCGCGGGTTCAATCTTCCTCCCGGCGGTGAATGAATATCCTGGCCTCGACGTGTACCCTGGCCACGGCGGTGATTAAGTCGAGAACTTGACCGCCATATTGCCTAACGATGTTCCCGCCAATAGAAGATGGCGACAATTACCGCAGCGAGCAAGCATTCAGAGAGCAGGAGCGGAATCAGATCGCTATGCTCCCACAGTCAGGTGGAAGCCCATTGAGATGCCACCGAGATCCACGACGAATCCTTCGGGGGGGTGATGATGTAAACATCGCCGGAAGGCATGGCTTTCTCCTTGAACGAGACGCGTTGCGTTGAATGGAAGACCTTGCCCATGTGATTCGTGGGAAGGCGAGACAAAACGCTTGCTAACAAGTGGCGACAACGACGCCCGCTGTGCGCTGCTTGTCGAGAATGACGGAGAGGATCAGCGCGGTAACGACACCGGCAATGACGCGTGCAAGGATGTAGCCAAGGAATTCAAGCATGGCTCTCCCCTCCTCTGGGAGATCCGTTCAAATGTTTGGGATTCGTCGCAGAATCGCGGCACAGAATACACCACAGGTAGAACCACGGCTCATGAGTCGAGCGTTCCTGGCTCGGCAAGATCTTCAACAGCGAGAAGTGCTGGAGACCACTGCCATACCCTGGAGAGACCAGGGTTCTTCGTCCTGCCTGACACAAGAAACCTCACACGCGCACGCAAAGCTCGCTACGCGGGCCACACGCAAAGCCGAATGAGGAACATGAAATCGATAGTGTACTGCCCCTTGGCGGAGTTGCACTTCCTGCAAAGAGGCTGAAGATTGTCAATGCCATCAGAGCCGCCCTTGCTGATAGGCACGATGTGCTCTTTACAGACAGGATTTCTCCAGCTATGTTTAGCGCCACAGCACAAGCACTTGTGGTCGCACTGTTCGAGCAACGCCTGCCATTGCTCTTTTGTGTGTTGCCCCTTCTGTCGGGCAGACCGCAGTTGATCCGCACGAGTTGGACTAAGTGCTTGATTGTCTGCTTGGTTGTGTAGTTTCCTACGAGGCATTCTTCTCCAGGCGTCCTACGCTCCAAGGCTCTGGTCCGCAGCGTGGACAAATGACAGTGACCGTAGTTCTGTCGTGCCCATGTAACCAGTTGATGAGCGACTACCAAACGCTTGTCGAAAGCCTCGCTCACATGCCTGTATCCGAAGCTGAAAGCTTCGGGACATAGCGGCTATTCGCAGCCTTTTTGCTGGCGGCAAGTTGTAAGCGTCAGTTGCATTGTCCTCTCGGCTATTCATGGCCTCGGGGTTGTAAGCCTCGATCAGACAAGAAGTCCCGCTTGGACACACTGACTCAGCCGATTCCCAGGCGAACCCGGTCATCAGGATGGGCATGACCCATCAAGGGCAGCATGAACTCTGCCCTTTCGGCCTTGTTGCACGGGGCCGAACCGGCTGTGTTGTGAAGGAGTGAAATGCTAGAGACCTGAGTCCTCATCAAACTCAAAGCCGCAGGCAGCCAGGGCAGCAACGTGCTGCGACTTGAAGTTCGATTTCAGCTCAGGGACGGCATCCGCGACACGGATGACGCCCTTGTCGGACATCATGTAGGAACCATCAGGGATGATTGGGTTGGGCCGCTGCGATAACTCGCGGCCGTTGCTCAGGTGGAAGATGTGGCCGCCTTCCGCCTTAACCAGCATCTTGTCGCCGCTGGCAAGCTTCTTGCGGGCATAGCCGTTCAGGTCGATGAATTCAACTTGGCCAGTCAATCCCATCTCCTCCTCGGCATCGAGAATGTCGTGGAGTATTTCGTTGATGAGAATGCCATCGCTGACCGACATGGTGAAGCCATCGTCGTCGAGACGTGGTTCCCTATCATCGGTATAGCGAGTGTTCGCGAGGTGAATCCCGATCTTTCGCCGGGTTTCCACGGACCACGGACTTCCACTCACGCTGAAGACCGTTCCTGAAACCGAGAACTGATTTGTGTAGAGGTCGATCAGACCAGGCTGGTGGATCTCCTCCAGCTTGATTCTGCCATCCGGCAACTCCACTTCCATCAATGAGGAGTAGCCGTAAGCAGCACGCTGAAAGGTTTCCGGTTGGATTGTTCCGCCGAATTGTCTCCTCGCGCTGTCGAACTGCTCGCGCCACCAGTAGGTCAGCTCGGCGATGATGCGCAGAATCGCATCATCGACTGGATACCGATCGAGCAGCGCCGTTGCCAGCGGACGCTTGATGAGGTGCTCCAGTTGCCGATTGTCTTCGATCAGTTGATCGCGCCGCAGCCGGAGAGTGGCCAATGCGCGACATAGTTTGGTTTCTACCAGGACGTAGTCGCCGGCTTCCTGGCGATCCCTCGGGATTCTGGAGGCAAAGCACAGTGGGAAAATTGGAGTCTTGAGAGCCTCCATCGCATTGGCGACAAGATCGAGATACGTCGCCTTGTCGCCTTTCTTCATCTGCAGCCAGTCGATCATACGATCGGAATTGGATGCCGCCTTGGCGGTAACAAAATCCGCCTTGATATCGGTGAAGGCCGTAGCTACCTTCACAAATCCAGCCTCGGTGCGCTCGTACTCGCCAACTGCAGCAAGCACATTGTCACCGAGATAGCCGCCAAGAGTCTCCCAACTGGGTGGATTGAAATTCGTCGGCAACACATACCGCTTGGCCTCCAGGCAAGCGCGAATCGCAGGTTTGTGCTCGCCCGACAACAGCGTGTCGATCCAGATGAGGTTGATGATGCGGCCCAGGCTTTCGGAGCCGTGCTCAAACTCCTTCAACTGCTCGAAGAAGACGCATGGCGTCCACTTGTCGCCTATACCCTTCCAGCGAGCCTCATTGAGTTTGGTCTGCCCAGACTTGGCCTTGACCATCTGATCTTTGATTCGCGGCTGAACAGGGTACTGCATCTGACGAAACTTCTCCAGATACTCTGCGCCCCAGAAAACGAACAACATGTCGTCCATGTCTCCGCCGTTTAATTTGCCGAGAATGCTGCCAGCATCAGCGCCGAAGAACACACGCCCCTGTCCCTTGAAGTGCATCAGTTCAGGGAGATGGATGTTGCACACTTCGACGATTTCGCTGGAGTTGGTGTTGGGAGAACGCCCCACGCCAATCGGTCCTTCGGGCGCATCGGGAGCGCATACGCTTGGCAGGCCTTCCCGTATGCCGCTGATGGTGTCCTTTGACAAGTCAGGCAGGCCATTAGGGCCGTCTACCAGCGGATTGGGAAATGCGTATCCTCTGAAGCCATTGGGCAGCAGGATGCGCCCGCGCGCAATATCTACGGACTCCTCCGTTGCATGGTTGAACATACGCCGCATCAATGCCGGCATGGTTTTGCTCTGATGATCCAAGTGAATGGCTCGGATTAACGGCCAGACCGGTTTATCCGTATCGGCAGCCGAATCGACCGCCTTCACTGTTGCAGCAAAGTCGGCAATGATCGCGTCCTCGTCATCGCCAGAGTAAAGCTCGGCTAGCTCGTCCATACGATTCAACCCGGCCTTAACGGCCAGATGCTCCTCGTACAGACCGCTGTTGGTCATGGTTTGCAAATCCATTCGGAACGGATGCAATCCTGTATGCGAAAGCACGCCGAAGTAGACGCTGTGATCCTTGCCGGTGAAGACGACTTCTTTCTTCGAGTCGAAGACGACGAGGTCGTACATCCAGACTTGGGAATTGTCGTGAGCGATGCCTTTGCCTTGTCCCCATGGCCCACCGAAGGTGGCCGTAGTCCCGTCGAAGCCGGGGATGCGGCAGACGCATGAGCCCTCTTTGAGTGCGCGCTGGCGCTCATCGAGCACACTCATATCGAAGTCCAAAACGCTTAAGAGGCACCCGTCTTCCATCTGCACCGCGTACTGCTTTCCCAGCGGAGACTTGGCCCGGTCAATGACCCGGCCTTTCAGCATCAGGGAATGTGCAGAGAAGAATCGGCGCACACGCTTGGCCGCCTTTGGGTCGCTGGAGATATG
>Ga0302143_1000477_pt1 | contig 8075 bp, 8 predicted proteins | sample I_Bog_E2_1_FD_198555 | JGI IMG/M metagenome (GOLD analysis project Ga0302143, IMG submission 198555) | Peat permafrost microbial communities from Stordalen Mire near Abisko, Sweden - I_Bog_E2_1 | ecosystem: Environmental > Terrestrial > Soil > Wetlands > Peat | place: Sweden: Abisko, Stordalen...
GCTCCAACTCGATGAAGATGTTGTCGCGGGTGGGCGAGGGCTGGGTGCGCGGCGGAGGAAAAGCGCCGGAGATCCTTCACCTGGCGAGCCGCCCCGGCTTCGACCGCGCCGTGGATGCCTTTTCACAAGCTGACGTTGTGCTGCTCGGGATGCCGCTCTACACCGACTCGATGCCTGCACTGGTAAAGGCATACATCGAGGCTCTGGCCCCGCGCGTAGCCGCCGCGCAATCCGGGAGCGCGAACCCGACGCTCGCCTTCGTTGTGCAGTCCGGCTTTCCTGAGGCGCTGCATTCGCGCCCGCTGGAACGCTACCTGGAGAAGCTGGCGCGGCGTCTCGGCTCACCCTATGCGGGCACGATTGTGCGCGGTATGGGTGAGTCGCTCCAGTCAATGCCGGACAAAGCAAACAAGAAACTGTGGGCGTGTCTGCAAACACTAGGTGAGCAATTGGCTCGCGAGGGCCGTTTCGGCGAGACGGAATTGAAGGCGGTAGCAGGCACGGAGCGATTTTCCGGTTTTACTGCGGCACTGCTTTCGGTGGCCGTCAAGCTGCCCATTGTGCAGTTCTACTGGAACAGCCAACTGAAGAAAAATGGTGCGTGGGAGCGCCGTTTTGACGCGCCCTACGGGCCAGCCTTCAGGCCGTAGAGAGGCCGATTCGCACTTGGACGGCAATCGCTATTCGCTATTCCCTGCCCCGCCTTTTCGCCAGCCGCGCGACCACGGCCAGTTCCCGCAGAACCTGATGGAGCGGGCGGGCCGGCGTGCCCCACAGCACGGTTCCTGGTTTCAGGCCCTCGTTGGTAACGGTTTTGCCGCTCAGCACGCCGGCCTGGCCGCCGAGAATCACGCCGGGACCGATATGCGCATGGTCGCCGATGCCCACCTGCCCGGCGATTACCGCGCCGTTGCCCACCGTGCAGGAGCCGCTGATGCCCACCCCCGACACCAGAATCACGTCTTCGCCGATCTCGCAGTTGTGGCCGATGTGAACCAGGTTGTCGAACTTCGTTCCACGGCCGATCTTCGTTGCTTTGAGCGCGCCGCGGTCGATGGTCGTGTTGGCGCCGATCTCGACGTCATCTTCGATGAGCAGCGTGCCCTGCTGCGGAAACTGCGTGTAAGCGCCGGTGGCGGGGTTGCGCACGTAGCCGAAGCCATCCGCGCCCAACACCACGCCCGCATGGACAATGACGCGATTCAGCAGCGTGGTTCCGGAATAAAGGACGGCGCGGGGATAGATACGGCAATCGTCGCCGATGTGGACGCCCTCGCCGATGACCGCTCCAGCCTCGATGCGTGTTCCCTTGCCGATGCTGGCGCTGTCGCCAACCACCGCGCAGGGGCCGATGCTGACGCCTTCGCCCAACTTCACATTCGCGCCAACAACGGCTGCGGGATGCACTCCGGTGGCAGGCGGCGCAGGCTTGAGCAGCTTGCCTGCCCACGCAAACCACAAGCGCGGCTGCTCGGCCTCCACGACGCACTTGCCTTCCGGATACGCTTCAGCCAGCCCAGCACGCAGAAGAACCACGCCCGCACCGCTGGCCAGCGCCTTGGTGGCCGATGGTGTGTCCTCGGCAAAGACCAATTCCGTAGTCGAGGCCAGAGCGGAAGAGTTCACGCCGGTGACCACGAACTCAGGATCGCCTTGCGCCAGTTTTCCATTCAGAATTTTGACCAGTTCGCCTAGCTTCATGCGTCTCTCCATTTAGTTGGCGTCGAGCGTTTCGATGTAGCCCTTGATACATTGAACCTGCTTTTCGCTCAGCACCCGGTACTCTTGCGCCAGGTCGGATAGGGCGTGCAGTTGGGCCTGTTTCACAAGAGCCTCGCCCTGCGGTCCCATTGGTACAGAAGCATTCGACTTCACTAGATTGATATCCGACAGAACAGACCCCCTTGCTCTATCAATTCCGATTCTAAGATGGCCGCTGCGGCGGTTCAGATGGGCTTCAATGTAGGACTGCGAGATGCCAGACAATTCCTCACCCCGCACCGATGCCGCTGCTTCTTCATCGGTAGAGGGTAACTGTCTCCCAATGTTCTCAACGACGGCATTAAAACCAGCGCTGCTGACATCCGGGCGGGCTGCGAGAATATCGGAGTCGCGCTTGATCTCCAACGCGGCCCCGAGCATCTCATCCTCGATTTCATCAAGTCTCTGCTTTGAACCAACGCGCGACCCGTCGGCGTAGACGATAGCAACTATTCGAATGAAAGTAGGAATGCTGTGATTCTGAATTGCAGCCGGAAAGTCTCTCCAGCCAAACGTTACTGACCTGGTTGCTCCAGGCTCAATTTCCCCCTGTCCAACAACAAAAGCGTCGATACCTGTTTCATTTCCGTCAGGCGCATTGGCGTCGAGATAGACAATCGGCTTATCGGATACGTTCTTGAGTGTGAAGCGCAGAACCCCGCCGGCGACCTGATCCACGCCGACAAGTTGAACAGAGTTGGGCGGAGAATCAATGGTCCAGTCAGCAAACGCGATGGAAGGCATTCCGCAGCAAACCATGAGTCCGATCACTGCTGCGGGGAGATGCTGACAGTATATCCGCATGATTCCTCCTTTGAATAACCGGAAGATTCCATCGAGTCAGTATATTCCCGCTTCGCCCGCCGGCCGCGTCTTCCAGCGGCGGTGAATCCACAGCCACTGGTCAGGATAACGCCGAATCCAGCTCTCGATGGCGCTGGTGCACTGCTGCGTTGCGGCGACAATATCAGCATCCGCATCGCCGCTCTGCTCGAATTCAAGCTGCGAGCCAAAGTGGAGCACGTAGCGGCGCTCAGCCTGCTCCCACAGCATGAAGCCCGGCAAAACGGCCGCGCCGGTTTTCAGAGCCACCCGTGCCACGCCCGAGGCAGCGCAAGCCTGTTTGCCGAAAAACTCCACAAAAACACCCTGCGGCGGGGTCATGTTGGTGTCCATCAGGATGCCCACGGTCTCGCCCCTACGCATGGCGGTCAGCAGGCCGCGCGCAAAATCGTCCTTGCACAGGACGCGATTGCCGTGCAGGCAGCGGATGCCGTTCACAAACTCGTCGAGCCGGCGGTTGTCCAGTGGCCGCGCAACCATGCTCATGGGATAGCCCATCAGGGAGTGATAGAAGCTGGAGAGTTCCCACGCGCCCAGGTGGCCGGTAACGATCAGAACGCCGTTGCCGCGCGCTTTTGCCGCGAGATAGTTGTCAAGGCCCTCGGTGCGAATCCAATCGCGGGTATTTTCAGGGGTGTAGCGGGTCATGCGGCAGAACTCGGCAAGCTGCCGCCCGAGGGAACGGAATACGCCGCGGAGAATTTGCCGGCGCTCGCGTGCTGCGCGCTCCGGGAATGCCAGCTCAAGATTGCGCTCACCCACGCGGCGCAGGCGGCCAAGCACGCAATACGCGGCCCACGCAATCCCGCCGGCAACAAGACGCGCCACACCGCGAGGCAACCACCCCAGAGGGCGCGCCACAATCATCACTAACCAGAACTCGAGCTTCTCTCGCATCATCAAAGGCAAAATTCAAGTGTAGCCTCTCGACGCGGACTAGATACTGCAAAACGAACGAGGGGCAGCCCGTTGCCGGACCACCCCTCGATGCTGGCGAGCATTGCCGCTATCAGCGGTTCTTGGATCTGACAAAATAATGCGCCACGGTGGTGACAAAAGGCACCGCGCCCTGAGGAACCGGCACGTCGCCCTTGAGAATCGACTCGAAGGTTTGCGATTGCCCGAAGTAGATCTCGGTGTCCTCGTCGTTTTGGCTTACGCTGGTGCCGTCCAGGCTGATGCCGGCAAAGACGCCTTTGTTGCGCGAGTAGCTGAGCAGCTCGGCGTTCATCTTCCAGTCAGTGGCGGCCTGTCCACTGCGGCCCACAGGGCCGGCCGCTGCGGAGGCATCGCCTCCGATCTTGAATTTGTTCTTCAGCAGATCCTGAAAGCCGCGATCATTCACGGCCACCAGCACAAGGTCAGTGGACTGGCCGCCGATCTGGAAGCCGAACGAGCCGCCAGCCATGCGAATAAATACCGGCGCGCTCCAGCCGTGGCCAGTGCGACAGGTTACCACGCCCTGCCCATACTGCCCGCCCCATACAAAAGCGCCTTTCTTCAATCCGGGCACTACGCCCACACAGGTCGCCTGGTCGAGAATATCCATGGGAATGCTGTTATCAGGGGTGCCCATGATTTCGTCCAGAACGGCCTTGGCGGCATCGACGCGCTCCTGCAGGTTCCCGCGCGTGGAACCCGCGAAGCCGGCGATGGGAAGCAAGCAACAGAGGCATAGCAAAACAAGGGTCTTTTTCATATTTTTGTCCTTTTCCCTCCGCGGCCAGGGAGCCGCATGAGTGGTCGAGTCGTCGAAGATGAATCGACGAAGTTGAGTCGTCAGAATTCAGTGCCGCGCAATTCGGCCTCCACGGCGCTGAAGCCCACAGAACCCAAGAGGCGCCGGCGTTCCTGGCCCGGGTCTCCCAAGACAGCTATAACATACCAGCCCCGGCGCGCACGCTCAAGCCTTTAGACGGATGGGTCGCGAATGAGTTTGAATGACTTTTTGTTGGGGTTGAAGCTCGACCTATTTTGACGAATTGTGTACGGACCGGAGGCGCTTACCCTTCAGCGAAAAAAATGGGGCAAGCCGAAGAGACTTGCCCTGACTTGCGTATGTAAAGTTGAATTACGGATGAAACCGGCCGGAGAGGCACTGACCCCGAAAGCCGCCGTGAGCGGCAAAAAAAGAGGAGTTCCCGGACTCATGGAGGATATGCCGTCCGGGAACTCCTATTCCCCAAATCTTTCGTTGCTTCTATAACAACAGTCTGCGGGAAACGATGCACCAATGTATGTTCAATAGCGCTCAAAACTACAAATATTTATGGAAATGTAGCCGCGCCTGTTTACCTAAAAGGCAAACAGGCGCATGGGTACGGGGGAGGGGAAGAACCAGAGATCACGGGCGAAAGTATGAATTGGAAGAAATGAAAAAAGAGGAGTTCCCAGGCGTCATGTAAAACACGCCGCCTGGGAACTCCTTTCCCCAGATCTGCGTTGTTTCTAAGAAAGAGTTTGGAGGAAAAGGTCAATATTGCACAAGATTACAGAACACGTATGTAGATAAGTAACCTGTTTTGTTTACTTATCAGTAACGGGAGGCGGAACAAACGCCACGCTCCGGCGGCGCTCTCCCTTGCGGCGATCCGTGATGCCGCTGGAATGGAGTAGCGCGGGGTCCGAGACGCGCCGGAGCAGGTCGATCCGGTTGTCCGCGCCGGTTTTGCGCAACAACCTGCCAACATGCGCTTCAACGGTGCTCTCTTCAATGCCCAGCTTCCGGGCAATCTCGCGATTGGACTGCGCCGACAGAATCAGCTCGAGCACCTGTAGTTCGCGCTCGGTGAGGCGAGGCGGGCCGTTGGCGAGGCTGGCATCGGAAACCGCCAGCAATTGGTCGATCAGTCTGGAGAGCAGCCGGCGCGGTGCCCAGATGGAGCCGCTGGTGACCTCCTCGATGGCCTGGCGCACCGTTCGAGGGCTGGCCTCCAGATCAAGGTAGGCGCGCGCGCCGGCCCGCACCAAATCCATAATCAGCTTTTCGTTTCCTTCGGGACCAATCACGATCAACCGCATCCCCGGACGTCGCTGGCAAATGGCTTCGACAGTTCGCGCCCCGCCGGGAAGAGCGTTCAGGTCCACGACCAGGAACGTCAGCGCACGGTCGGATAGCAGCTCATCGAGATTTCCGAATACCGGAGCGAGCGGAGCAAGACCCTCCGCGGGTTGCTCCTCGAAGATGCCGGCAAGGCCTTCCAGGCGGAGCGGTTCATCGGAGAGCACGCCGATGCGAATTGGATTATTGTCTCGGAGTGAAGACATCGTGCGCCTCTCGACTCAATGCACCGCTATCTGGCAATAAGGCGAGAAGCACTAACCCCGCGTCATTACGTGAATGAAACCCGCCGTTCTTCAAGCCAGCCCAATCGCTTCCCATCCCAAGCCGGGCGCCCCATCCATCGGACGTCTTTGTTTTTGTCCGATGGGTGGGATCGCACAATTCCTATTTGCTTTGCTCAACTTGCATTCTTGTTTCTTATCAGAGCCTGGGAAGCGTAATTCCCTGCTGCTTCTGGTATTTGCCTTTACGGTCGGCATAGCTGACCTGGCAAGGCTCATCGGCGCGGAAAAACAAAATCTGGCATAGTCCCTCGTTGGCGTAGACCCTGGCCGGCAACGGCGTGGTGTTGGAGATTTCCAAAGTTACAAATCCCTCCCACTCCGGCTCGAACGGCGTCACGTTCACAATGATTCCGCAACGGGCGTAGGTTGACTTCCCCACGCAGAGCGTGAGCACGTCCCTGGGAATGCGAAAATATTCCACGGAACGCGCCAGCGCAAAGGAATTGGGCGGCACAATCACCGAGTCAGCCTGGACGGCGACGAATGACCGCTCGTCAAAGGCCTTGGGGTCGATGATGGCGCTGTTTACGTTGGTGAAAATCTTGAACTCGTTGCTGACGCGCAGGTCATAGCCGTACGAGGAGAGCCCATAGGAGATGACGTTGCCGGCCACTTGCTTTTCGCTGAAAGGCTCTATCATTCGGTGCTGAATGGCCTGTTCCCTGATCCAACGATCGCTCTGAATTGACATACCTCTCCTGTTCCGGGTCTGCACACTGTCCGGAGTTGATTTTGCCTGGGGTTGAGGAACGCTTCGCCGTCTATCTTAGGAAAACTCACGGCAAATTTCAATATACGGCACCGAAGCCGTCCGCTGTCTGCAACATACGGTCTGCTGGGCTGCAAACGCCAATTTCCTTCTGGAAAAAGCGCCCCAAACCGATGGTTGCCGTCCGGGGTATTCCAAAATCGTTCTAAAACCTGTAGCATCACTACCGTAGGTAGTAGTACAGTCAATTCAGTTTCGTCAGCGAGGTGCCCCATTGATTAAGCAGGACATCGTACATCATGTGATTGAGCGCACGGGTCTGCCCCGCACGAAGGCTGAGGCTGCCGTGGATACGGTCTTCGAGGGCCTCAAGCAGGCTCTCACGGCCGGTGAGCGCATCGAGTTGCGCGGCTTTGGCGTCTTCAGCGTCCGTGCGCGCAAGACCGGCATCGGCCGCAACCCCCGCACCGGCACCGAGGTCAGCATTGCGCCCGGCAAGGCGGTTCGCTTCAAACCCGGCAAGGAACTACATGTGATCGAGAACGGCGCGCCGGCAAAGTGAAAACGCAGCCGGCGAGACGGTCAACCCTCTCGGCAAATATCTTGTCGAGGAGGAAGGTTTATGCATGAACGAGATGACCTTCTTTGAAGAGCGGCCGGTTCGCACGGCTTTTCACGATGAGGAGTGGTGGTTTGTTCTTTCAGATATTGTCTCCGCGCTGACGGACTCGCCCGCTCCCTCCGATTACCTGAAGAAACTGCGCCGCCGCGATCCTTCGCTCGCCGAGGTGTTCAAAGGGGGGGGGACAATTTGTCCCCCCCTTGCACTTCCCTTTGAAACGGAGGGGGGCGTGCAAAGGTTCCAGTGCTGGAACGTCCCTGGAGTTCTCCGGCTAATTCAGTCCATCCCTTCCCCAAAAGCGGAGCCATTCAAGCGTTGGCTTGCGAAGGTGGGCTATGAGCGGCTACGGGAGATCGCCGATCCGGCCTTGGGGTTGGAGAGGACGAGAGAGAATTGGCGCAAGCTGGGACGCAGCGAGAAATGGATCACCCAGCGCATGACTGGGCAAGAGACGCGCAACAAACTCACCGACTACTGGGCCGCCCACGAGGTCAAGCAGGGAGAGGAGTTCGCCATCCTCACCAATCTCATTCACGAAGAATGGTCCGGCGTATCGGTCAAGGACCATAAGAACCTGAAAGGGTTGGAAAGCCAGAATCTTCGCGACCACATGAGCTAGGCGGAACTCATCTTCACGGCCCTGGCCGAGCTGTCCACTCGCCAGATTGCGTAGACGGAAGCGGCGGTGGGCCTGCCCGCCAACACGAGGGCTGCAAAGACCGGCGGCGGGATTGCCCATTGCGCACGTGTCGAACTCGAAAGCAAGACCGGTCGAAGGGTTGTCACCGGCGA
>Ga0302143_1000512_pt1 | contig 7841 bp, 7 predicted proteins | sample I_Bog_E2_1_FD_198555 | JGI IMG/M metagenome (GOLD analysis project Ga0302143, IMG submission 198555) | Peat permafrost microbial communities from Stordalen Mire near Abisko, Sweden - I_Bog_E2_1 | ecosystem: Environmental > Terrestrial > Soil > Wetlands > Peat | place: Sweden: Abisko, Stordalen...
ATGCTCCAGCGCCCAGGTCGAATCGTGCGGGATGAACACCGCGTTCAGCCCTGCACCCAGCGCCGGGTTCACATCCGACTTGGGCGAGTTGCCGATCATCCAGGTGGTCTTCTTGTCCCAGCCGTGCTGCGACACCAGTTCCTTGTAGGCCGCAACGTTTTTTTCGGCCAGCACCTCGACGTCGGAGAAGTGCGGCCGCAATCCTGAGCGCTCCAGTTTGTCGGTCTGCTCGTCCACGTTGCCTTTGGTCACCATTACCAGCGTGTGCCGGCGGCTCAACTCGGCGAGCGTCGCGTCCACGCCGGGCAGCAGCTCGATCTCCTGCGTTGCGATGGCCTCTGTAAATGCGACGATGCGCGCATGGCGCTCCGGCGTAATCGGCGCATCGCTCAGTTGTTCGAAGCAGTCCACCAGCGAGCGCCGAAAGCTGGTCACGCCGTAACCATGCGCAGCGATGGTCGCCCGCTCGCAACGGTTCAGGTGCTCGCGCACCTCGTCGGGTGTGTGTACGCGGTGGTCCAGATAGGAGATGAACGCCGTAATCGCGCGCTCAAAGTAGATGTTGTTCTCCCAGAGCGTATCGTCGGCGTCCAGGAGCAGCGTCTGTTGCGTGAGGCGCGTGGTTGGGTCGGTCACACCGGAATTATAGAGGCCCGAAAACCATTGCATCCCGCGCCGCAATGCAGTACTTTGTTGCGACAACGAAACCGCAAGGAGCCGGTCCCATGAGTTCCAAGGACACCATCCGCAGCAGAGCCTACCGATGAGAACCTTCCCGTCGGAGTTCTCCAGCCTGCTCAAGCCGAAGGTCTGGTCGCAGCGTGAAGCCGTGACGCCTATCGCCGGGGATCGCGACCGTCTGCGCTGGTTTCCTCTGGCGCTGCGCCCTGCGGAGGTGAGCGACGGACTCGCACTGCTGGAGCGCGTGATGACGCCGCACTTGCGCCGCGTTCTGGCGCCGGTCGATCCCGCGCTGATCGCCAACCAGAAAGAGAACTATACCGAGGCGCTGCCCAAGACCATCCGTAATGCCAGCGTCGGCCTCAACACCAAGCGCTCGGCCGCCTACGCCTCCGCCGAGCGCATTGGCTTGGTGCGGATGCTCACGTCTGCCTCGCTACACCAGTTTGCCTCTGCCGTCACAGGCTACACGCTGCACCCCGAGCCCTCGCTGCAGATCATCCGTTATGAGGCTGGCGACTACGTCGGGCCCCACAACGACCATCACCCGGAGAACGAGGAGATCCGCCGCGGCTACGTCGACCTGCAGATCACGCTCACCGACCCAGGCGTCGCGCGGCAGTATCTCCTATACGAGGCCGGCGATGGCTACTTCAATCACCGCCAAAACATCGGCATCGCGTCCGGGGTCTCCGTCTCCATGCTGCCGTTCTGGCACCAGGTCACGCCGCTGGAGGTCAAACCAGGCCATCCCGGCGCCCACCGCTGGCTCCTGCTGGTTTCGTTTGATATCGACTTCAAGGCAAAGAACACGCGCTGATAGCCGAAAGGTTTTTGGGGATTCAGGAAGGGAAAGTGGCGGAGAGACAGGGATTCGAACCCTGGATACCTTGCGGTATACACGCTTTCCAAGCGTGCGCCTTCAGCCACTCGGCCATCTCTCCGCTTGGTTGAAGCGGGCAACTCTTCCAAGATATCACCATCGCTCTCAACCCAACCGGCCGGCGTTACGGACAGTGCATCCTCATCAGCGGGTGCGGAGCATTCCATCTCAACCCAGATACTACGTCCGATAACACATATTCTGTATAGTTGCCGAATCCAAAGCCCCTCCCCGTCCTCCAGTCCGTCCGCAAGCCCTCTTTGCTAGACTCCACCCTAACGCGATGCGCATCGTCCAGACCGTCTTCGGCGTCTTCCACCACTTTGCGCTGGCCCGCGAACTGGATCGCCGTGGTCATCTGGAGCGCCTCTACTCGACCTGGCCCTGGGCGCGCCTGCAGCGCGAAGGCCTGCCCCACAGCCTCGTACAGACCTACCCATGGCTGCACATGGCCGAGCTCGCCACCAGCCGCGCCCATCTGCCCGGCCTCGCCGATCATCTTGGCTATGCGAACGCCCTGGCCTTTGACCGCTGGACCCTGCGGCAGCTTCAACAGCTTCCACAGCTCCCGGACGCCCTCATCGCCATCTCCGGCTCCAGCCTGATTACGGGTCAATGGTTACAACAACATAGCGGCATATTCATCTGCGACCGCGGCTCCACCCATCAACGTTTTCAACAAGATATCCTCAGCCAGGAGTACGCCCTCTGGGGCGTCTCCCGCCCTATCTCCGACCCCCGCGACACCGCCCGGGAGGAGGCCATCTACGCTCAGGCGGACGCCATCACCATCCCCTCCAGTATCGCGCTGCGCTCGTTCGTCCAGATGGGCGTCCCAGCGTCCAAGCTGCACCTCATTCCTTATGGTGTCAGTTTGGGGGCTTTCCACCCGACCGGAGCGCCCGATCCCAACACCTTCGACGTCCTCTTCGCCGGTGCGGCTGGGCTGCGGAAAGGAGTTCCCTATCTTCTGCAAGCCTTTTCGCATCTGAAGCATTCAAGAAAGACCTTATGTATCGCTGGAGCTATGCAGCCCGATCTCCGCGACATCCTCTCCCGTTTGCCGACCGCGAACGTCGAGTTCCTCGGCCCTGTACCCCGCGCCCAGCTCGTCGACCTGATGAGCCGCAGCCATGCCCTCGTGCTGCCCTCCATCGAAGACGGCTTCGGCCTTGTCCTCTCAGAGGCCATGGCCTGCGGCTGCCCGCTCATCGCCTCCACCAACACCGGCGGCGAGGACCTCTTCACCGACGGCGTCGAAGGCTTCCTGGTCCCCATCCGCGATCCAGCGGCCATTACTGCGCGGCTGCAACAGCTCGCGGACTCCCCCGCTCTGCGGCAGCAGATGAGTTCGGCCGCGCTCGCCAAGGTGCAGTCCCTCGGTGGCTGGGCCGACTACGGCGACCGTTGGGAGTCCCTGCTCCACACCCTCACCGGCAAGTAGTCAGCCGGCTCCGCCGCCCACAAAGTGCACAATCTCCAGCCGGTCTCCATCCCTGACAGTCGCCTCGGACCACGCTGTCCGTGGCGCGATGGCTCCATTCAGCTCCACGGCGATGCGGTCGGCCTTCAACTCCAGCATTTCCAATAACTTCGCCAGGCTCAGCCCGCCCTGCAAACTCTGGAAGTCGCGCGGCTGGCCGTTGATCTGTATCTTCAAACTGTCGCTCCTCCCCCTCCCCCCGATTTCCCGCAAAAACCGCATAAATAAAGACTTAGCTCCGAATCTACATTGTAGATACAATGTCCAAAAGCCTGAAAACAGGGGATATCGGAACGATAATCCCGCAAGTACCGCAGAAAATTGGAGTTAGCAAGCATTGAGCCGACTCCCACCCCCGCTCAACCGCCATTGATATTGAATCTACTTTACACCCGGTGTCAAGAGTTATCGTCTACCGCAGTGGCCACAAGAGGTCGAGTGGGCCGTTTCCGTGACCAATTTCCGGAGCGCGGCGCAGTGCCTCGGTGACATACTCCTTGGCGCCGCGAACGGCGGTAATGGGGTCGTCGCCGTGCAGCAGACGGCACAGCAGCGCCGAAGAGAACGCGCAGCCGGTTCCGTGGGTTGCGCGAGTCTCGACCCGCTCGGCGGCGAAGAGGTAGACCTCGCCGTTGTGGCCCTCGCCTCCGGGAAGCCGCAACTGGTCTATTGGCCGCGCCTGGTCGCCGCCGGTGGCCACGATCGTCAGATGTGGATAGCTCCTGCCCAGATGGTGCATCGCGGCCTCCGCCTGGCCGAGCGAGGCGACAGGAAGTCCGGTCAGTACGGCCAGCTCCATCCAGTTCGGAGTCATCCATGCGACGACAGGCAGAAGCTGATCGAGAATCGTCTTCAGGCCGTCGGGCTCCAACAACGCGGCTCCTGAGCTGGATCGGAGAACCGGATCGAGGACGATGGGAATTCCCGGCTTGCCGGCCAGAAAGGCCGCCACCTCGGCTGCCACGGCGGCGCTGCCTAACATGCCGAGCTTGATGCCCTGCGCGGGCAGATCGGCCTCCAGCGCGTCCAGGGTCTGGCGCAGGAACCGGGGAGAGACCGCCTCCACGGCGGAGACGCCAAGGGTCGATTGGACCGTCAGAGCGGTGATGGCAGAGACGCCGAAGACGCGGTGAGCCGCGAAGGTCTGCAGGTCGGCTGTAACGCCTGCTCCGCTCGATGGATCGTGACCTGCGATGGTCAGAGCGATCGGCGCGGAGATGTCGTTGCGGCGCTGCATGGTGGGTCTCCGTTCGCTCAGGCAGTTCCTACCTTACCAGCGAACTACCGGAAACCCTGGAAGCACAAGAGCCCTGCAACCGCGTGGGGTTTGCAGGGCTCTTGTTGAGGGCAGACGTGCCTAGCGGCTGATGTGCCCGTTCGTAACCGGCATGTCGCTGAGACGGAGAGCGAGGGCCCTCGCGCCGCCTCCGCCTTTGATAAACTCGCCGAGCTCCAGTTGGACGACGTCGTAACCGGCGTCGAAGAGGCGAGCGGCGAGTTCCCTGCTGATCTCCCCGGTAAAGACGGTTCGGCCGAGGTTCAACGCCGAGCAGGCCATGCGCGTCGCATCCGCTTCGGTGACAGCAATCCGCTTGTCCGCGGGAAAGCCGCGCTCGATCTGGGCCTGCGAAGCCGCGTCAAAGGCTCCCGGGTAATAGAGCAGGTAGCCTCCGTTGAGCGGAGTAAAGCAGGTGTCCAGATGGTAGAAGCGTGGATCGACCAGGTGCAGCGAGGTGACGGGAACGTGCCACGCATCCGCGACATGGCGATGCGCTGCCTTGCAGGTGCGCACTCCATGCGCAGCCCAGAGCGCTGTTCCCGAGTCGTTGAAGCACAGATCGCCTTCCCCTTCGAAGGCGGTCTCGCGCGGCGTCTCCCAGAGCAGGAAGCCCTGACTGGCGAGCCAGCGGCGCGCATACGTGCTTTCGGCGCGGCGCTCGGCCGGATGGAAGCTGGAGATCGCTGCAACGCCGTGATGCACCAGCGCGGCGTGAGCGACATAGACCATATCGGGACAGCCGGGCTCGGGATGGAGCAGACGGACGTCGGCAACGCCGCGCAGGACGTTGTGAAAGCCCTTCCACTGGGCGAAGGCAAGATCGCGGGAGGAGCGGTGAACGTTGCCCGCCATCCATGGATTCAGGACGTAATCCACGTCGTACCACTCCGGCGGGCACATAACGTATGTTGGGCGGGTAAACAGCGGGGTTGAGGCGAAGACTTCAGGTGCTGAAACGGTGATGCTCGTAGCCATGGTGATTTGGTTCCCCTACATTCCGTCAGGGAGTCTCTCCCTGCCGGCACACGTTCGTCAAGTGGGGGAAGTAGCCCTTTCGGTACATTGTTCCTTTGCGGAACAGAGAGTAAGACGCCGCAGACGCAGAAAAGGTCCGCCGATTCGCGAACCTTTTACAGTACCTGCGGATTGTTGGTGGGATGTCCGAAAAGCCTACAGCTTCTCGAAGAAGTCGCAGGCCGAACAGGAGATGTAGACTCCGCCCGGAACGCCGCGCTCGCGGTCCTTGACCCGCTTTACGATGCGTGTGGGTTTGGAGCACTTGGGGCAATCCGTGCTCTTCTGTGTGTCCATGACCTTTTTGCGGTCGCCGGTCTTGGCAATCTTCGCCATTGTCGTAATCTCCCTGATTCCTGATGTGTCGCTTGCCCAGCCGCGCCGAACGCGGTTCGGCCTTGCGTGATCCGTAGGCTGGCTTGAGGGCTGGGCCGAACAGGAGGTAGCGAGGACGAACGCCGGGGTAAAGCTCAACCTAAGTTTACACGATTCCGCACTTGCCGGCAGAGGCTCGAAGCACGGTTCAGGCTTTACTCCCGAGCCGAAGTCTCCAGATGCTGTTGAGGATTGGCGGGGATATTGACGCGGCCTGATGTAGGCGGCGCCTCGGTCTCCTCGCCGGGCCGGCGAAGCGTTGGAGGCCGCGATGAGCCCTGGTCGCCATCGGCGCTGGGTTGGGCGTCCCCGTTGGTGATGGTGCGGGCCAGCAAAGCCGGTTCTGGAACGCCGTCGATCTCATTCTTGTCGTGGACCTCAACGGGCTTTCCGAGCGCTGCGATCTCCAGTCGCGTCACCCGGCCGTTACGGAAGCGCACGAATCGTATCGGCTCGGGAGGTTGGCCGTAGATCCACTCCTCGTAGACCACGCTGCTCTCGTCACTGCCATTGACGTGCTCGCGGTGTTTGGTCAGGGGCTCGCCGACGGAGGCGATGACCATACGACGGTCCATTCCGACCAGGATGTCGTGGTTCTCGACCGCGTCTCGAACCTTGGGAGTGAGGGAGTTGGTGTAGGCTTCTGCGCTGGACTTGGCCTTGAAGTCGACCAGCGGATCGAGCAGCGCCTTGACCTCAGCGGCGGTCAGGTTCGGGACTCCGCCCTCAAAGACCAGGGTGATGCGGCAGCCTGTCGCGATAGGACCCTGAGGCGCCAAGGGAATGTCATTGAGCTCGATATGACTGAGGAAGCGGTGCTTGGCGTAAGGTCCGCCATTGAAGTCCAGAACGATGCGGTCGGGCCTGAACTGCAACGCTGTGATCTCCACACGATCGCCGGGCGAGGCAGACTGACCCTTTTCGTAGAGCATCCGCTTGTAAGCCTCTTCGCGAGGCGTCATATTGCCGTTGGCCTGTAGCTCCAAGCCAGCCCCCAGCGGAAGTTCACGATGGGCGAATCCCTGCTCCGCCTCGAGATTTCGAATTAGATCGAGCCTGCCGCGCTGGTCCATCGGCTCAGTGGGCAGATCGACGTGGGTGGCATGGAACTCGGTGACGACATCTGCGGTCGCAGTCTTTTCGCCGACGACAAACACCTGAGCTCGCAGCACGGAAGGAGCGGCGAGAAGGCAGGTTGCGGCGATAGCTTGTATGAAGGTGCAGGAGCGCATACGGACCACCTCTGCTTGATGGCATTGTGCGCCAAATCGCTGCAGCGGAGCAAGTCTCCGCTTGTGGTGGGTTTCGTGCGCTGAACTAGTCTTCTTCCGCGGCGCGCAGGTGCTCGTCGATCTCAGGGACAGTTGAGGCGTTCGCTGGAGTTGCCGTGGCAATCTGAACCAGAGAAGCAGGCTGGGCCGCGGCCTCGGCTTCCATCGCGGTATGCGCAGCCGGCGGAGCGATGGTCATCGGATAGCCCATGGCAACGATGGGAGCGTGAGTGTAGTCCCATGCGTAGCCGCGTGTGATGCGGTAGAGCATAGCTATGGATGCCGTGATCACGACGAGGGTGAGGGCTGCTCCCTCCGGACCATAGGCTCCTCCGGTGAACCACACAGGACCGGAGACGGTTGTGGTGATCAGACTGCTATAGCTCGGATAACCGGCGATGGGCAAGCCGAACACGACGGCCATGGCCGCGTCCCAGGCAAAGTGGAGTCCCCAACCAACCCAGAGAGCGTGGGTTCGAAGATAGGCTGCGGAGAACCAGACTCCCATGAGAAAGGAGATGGAGATGCTCAACCATGTTGCGTTGGGACGAAAGGCAGAGAGCAGAGCGTACAGGAGAGACAGGAGTATCGTTGCGGCCACAGGCCCTATTGCCGCTATCAGACGAACGAAGAGGTAGCCGCGAAACGCCAGCTCTAAGCCCAGTGTGAAGAATGCCAGCGTAATGAGAGCCAATAACGCGAGTCCCCAGGAGCGCGGAGCGAGCCAGAACTGCGGGTGCAAGGCGCCTGTGATGACCATGGGGGCAATGGCGAGCAGCAACGTGCCCCAACCGAGAGCTGCTCCGCGCAGCCACTCCTGACCGCTGGTGAGACGCTTAGGGAGTGCATTCGCGG
>Ga0302143_1000517_pt1 | contig 7812 bp, 4 predicted proteins | sample I_Bog_E2_1_FD_198555 | JGI IMG/M metagenome (GOLD analysis project Ga0302143, IMG submission 198555) | Peat permafrost microbial communities from Stordalen Mire near Abisko, Sweden - I_Bog_E2_1 | ecosystem: Environmental > Terrestrial > Soil > Wetlands > Peat | place: Sweden: Abisko, Stordalen...
CCTGAGGCGCCGTTCGTGAAATTCGGCGAATTGCTGATAAAAGAACAAACGATCGGGTCTTTCCCGATTGGAAGCCCATTCATCTGCACCACGGCAGCGCCATTAAAGTCCAAGGCAACAGGAGAAGTAGTGATACCGGCGCCCGAGCAGCTTGCCGTTCCAGTCGGGATCGCTCCATTTACGGGCCAAAACTGAATGCTCACAATCACTGGGTTGCCGAACCATGACTCTGCCGGAATTAGCGTAGCCAAGCCATCATCGGGTGTCGTCTGTACCGCGACCGTAGGAGATACGCTGCCGGTGAAATTGCTATCTCCTCCATACGTGGCTTCGAGGTTATGGGTGCCAACGCCCGCCGGGGAAACATTGTTGATCACAGCCACCGAACTGGCACCCGAGTAATCCTCAATGATATTGACACTGCTCATTGGGCCACCGGCAGTGGCCGCTACGATTTCAGGAAGACCATTCGTGTTGAAGTTGCCGACAGAAACTGATTGCGGCCCGTTTGAGTTGTAAGTGCCGAATCCTGGGTAAGTCTGCGGTCCGTTACTCAGGTTGACGATGCTGGTCACTGCATAGCCGAAGCTGCCGTTACTTGGCAATATCTCTACCGTGTTGTCGTAGTTGTTGGCGACCGCTACATCCGGGATGCCGTCCTGATTAAAATCTGCGACAACGACTGAATATGGTCCTCGACCTACAATTACTCCACTCGCGAACGTAAAAGTCCCGTCGCCATTTCCTTGCAGCATGTAAAGTTCGCCGCTGGAATAGTCGGTCACCGCCAGGTCCGGGTGGCCGTCTTGGTTGAAGTCACCAACCGCAATCGCATCGGGCGCTGTACCTACATTGATTGGACTATTTGGGGCCAGCGCGAAGGTTCCGTCGCCTTTGCCTAATAGAATATTTATCAATCCACTTCCGGTGGTCGCAATGGCCAAGTCTGGGATCCCATCGGCGTTGAAGTCTCCAACCGCCACGAAGTCGGACTCGTACGATGAATTGAGATTGCTCCCATCACCTTGAGTAAAGGTTCCATCGCCTTTGCCCAGAAGAACTACAAAGGCTTGACTGTCGCCGCCGAAAAATGCTGGCGCGCACGCTACGATCAAGTCCAGTTTGCCGTCTCTGTTGAAGTCGGCAGGAGCTAATGTAGTGGGGGCATCATCGCACACGCTTGCCGTGGTGGCGCCCAACGTGAAGGTTCCGTCGCCATTGCCGAGCAGTGTTGTGACGTCGCCGTAGTTATCTACGAAGGCCAGGTCTAGCTTTCCATCGCCGTTGAAGTCCCCGGAAGCAATTAGATCGGGAGTGAAAGAGACCTGGATCGGGCTCCCTGCTGCCTGCGCGAACGTTCCATCGCCGTTGCCCAGCATGATGGATATCTCATTGGATGGAGAACTGCCAATGATGGCCATGTCTGGCTTCCCATCCCCATTGAAATCCCCTATCGCTACTGTTTCGCGGTCATAGTCCTCAGTCAACGGGACTGATAGAGTCGACTCGATCGCATACGCGGTCCTTTGTCCTGCAGGATTCAGTTGTCCGGCTGCCAATAGGGAGTTCGCGTTGCTTGTATCCAGGATCGAAACAGCACCAGTTGGAGCAACTGCATTGTTACCCACCCCTATCACAGTTGCTTCGAGCGTGAGATTCCCCGTGGAGCCAAAAAGCGATGGAGCCGGTGACAAGGTCGGATTAACTCCCGTTACCGTCACTTGTGCCGTACTCGACGTACTGAAGGCATAACTCGAGGTCCCGGCAAACACAGCTTTGTAGCTATGGCTACCGACTCCGGGTCGGAGGTTGAGCGATGCGGTGCCAGCACTCGTCAACTGCGCTGTACCAAGCACGTTCACGTCCGTGCAGTACGTAGCCGCGGCGTTGCAGAACTTTACTGTCCCCTTTGTTACCGGCGTCGATCCGGAAACCACAGTTGCCGTCAGAGTGACGACACCGGTCGACGGAACGACAGATGCCGGATTACCACCGGAACTCACCGACAATGCAGTCGTTGAACTCGAGATTGCGGGAAGTGTGTATGTCGCTTGCGCTACGGACGAAGAAGGGTATCCGGAGGCGACGGCGATGGCCTCAAGGGTTTCGGTCGAACTGACCGTGATTGCCCAAGTGTAGACGTTTGAGGAAGTCGTCGGCGTTGTGCCCGCTGTGCCACTGGTCAGCGTGTAGTAGATTGTTGCGTTCCCTGACGTGTCGCCGAGTGAAACGACTTGTGAGCCAGAGTACGTTCCCCCGGGAGGTGTGATTGTAGGAGTGGCCGGCACCGAGGTTATGGTGTAAGTAGAGGTGCCAACCAGACTTGTCGAATTACCGGATAGAGTCGCGATAGCCTTGATCGTTTCGCTTGAGCTCACGGTAACCGGGTTACTGTATCTTGTTGACGAGGTCGTCGGCGTGGTTCCGTCCGTTGTGTAGTAGATCCTCGCGGCACCCAATGCCGGATCCCAGATCGTTACTGCCTGAGAGCCAACAAAGCTGCCCGCTGCGGGAGAAAATACTGGCGTGTCGGTCTGAATCGTGTACACCGCTGTCGCAGTGGCAGAATTTGAATAGCCCGGAACTACCGCCATCGCCTCCATCGTGAAGTTCGCTGTTCCCAATGTCGACGTCAGAGGGCTGCATAGATTGTCCGGGGTTGGAGTTACCGGTGTCCCTGTCGTGCCCCAGGCAAAAGTGCAATAGATAACTGCGTTGGGATTTGAATCGCTGATTGTTAGCAGCTGTTGTGACTGATTTGCGGCATAGTTTCCTGCCGCAGGGGTAAATGTTGGAGTTGGCGCGACCAATACAGTAAACGAAACTCCATTCGTAGAGACGCCGCTCGCCGTAACCACAACGTTGCCTGTGGTCGCACCTGTGGGCACCACCGCCACGATAGACCCCGAACTCCAACTGGAGATTGTCGCCGAAGTCCCATTGAACTTTACGGTTCCCTGCGTGGAGCCAAAATTCGCACCAGTGATTGTCACTGATGCACCGATCGCCCCTGATGTCGGAGAAAGACCTGTGACAGTAGGAGTGGCCAGGACAGTGAACGGTTTGCCGCTCGTTGAAACGCCGCTGGCCGTAACAACCGCATTACCGGTTGTTGCTCCCGATGGCACAATAGCAACGATCGACGAAGCGCTCCAACTGGTGATCGAGGAAGCCGGAGTTAAGTTGAACTGCACCGTACCGGTCCCTTGTGATGATCCGAAGTTCGTTCCCGTGAGCGTGACCGACGTGCCCACTGCTCCTGATGTCGGTAACAAACTGGCGAGCGTCGGGGTTGCAAGCACAGTGAACGACGAGCCATTGCTTGCAACACTGCTTACCGTCACGACGACGTTGCCCGTTGTCGCGCCAGACGGAACCACAGCGACGATTGACGTGGCGCTCCAACTTGTAATCGAAGTCACCGCAGTGGTATTGAATTTCACAGTGCTTGTGCCTTGAGAGGCACCGAAGTTTGTGCCGGTGATCGTCACCTGCGCGCCCACCGCACCTGAGGCTGGCGATAGGTTGGAAATTGTCGGCGTTGCAACTACCGTAAACGACTCCCCATTGCTCGCCACGTTATTTACCTTGACTATGACGTTGCCCGTCGTAGCTCCCGAGGGGACAGTTGCCTTGATTGAAGTGCTGCCCCAGCTAGTGAATGATGTCGCCGCCGTGCCGTTGAAAGTCACAGTACTGCTTCCCTGTGACGTACCGAAGTTCGTGCCCGTGATCGTAACGGAGGTTCCTACTGTTCCGGATGTTGGCGAAAGGCCGGTGATGTTTGGCGTAGCAAGAACGGTGAACGAAACTCCATTCGTAGAGACTCCGCTGGCAGTAACCACGATGTTCCCGGTGGTCGCACCGGTCGGAACGAGTGCCACAATGGATGTGGCACTCCAACTGGTGATCGAGGTAGCCGATGTTCCATTGAACTTCACGCCGCCGGTGCCTTGTGAAGACCCGAAATTCGTCCCCGTAATCGTTACAGAGGTTCCGACTGCCCCCGAGCTAGGCGAAAGGCTGGTGATTGTTGGTATCGAGAGCACGGTAAATGGCACACTGTTCGTGGAGACACCGCTTGCCGTCACGACAACGTTCCCCGTACTCGCACCGGTCGGAACCACGGCCACGATTGACGTGGCATTCCAAGAGCTGATCGAAGTGGCCGCCGTACCGTTGAACTTCACCCCTCCGGTACCCTGCGATACCCCGAAATTCGTTCCCGTGATCGTCACCGATGCACCGACTGCCGCTGAGGTTGGGGCGAGGCTGGTAATGGTTGGCGTTGCAAGAACAGTGAAGGAAACTCCACTTGTAGAAACACCACTTGCAGTGACAACAACGTTCCCGGTGGTCGCACCTGTCGGGACCACTACCACGATTGACGTCGCGCTCCAACTGGTGATCGAGGAAGCCGCCGTACCGTTGAATTTAACGCCGCCGGCTCCTTGCGACGAGCCAAAATTAGTGCCGGTAATCGTAACAGACGCGCCAACTGCGCCGGATGTCGGCGAAACGCTTGTGAGTGTTGGCGTAGCCAGGACCGTGAAAGATTCGCCGTTGCTTGCTGTGCTGCTAACCGTAACGATGACATTCCCTGTTGTTGCTCCTGATGGCACTATCGCCACGATCGATGTGCTGCTCCAACTCGTGATCGAGGAAGCCGGAGTTAAGTTGAACTGCACCGTACCGGTCCCTTGTGATGATCCGAAGTTCGTTCCCGTGAGCGTGACCGACGTGCCCACTGCTCCTGATGTCGGTAACAAACTGGCGAGCGTCGGGGTTGCAAGCACAGTGAACGACGAGCCATTGCTTGCAACACTGCTTACCGTCACGACGACGTTGCCCGTTGTCGCGCCAGACGGAACCACAGCGACGATTGACGTGGCGCTCCAACTTGTAATCGAAGTCACCGCAGTGGTATTGAATTTCACAGTGCTTGTGCCTTGAGAGGCACCGAAGTTTGTGCCGGTGATCGTCACCTGCGCGCCCACCGCACCTGAGGCTGGCGATAGGTTGGAAATTGTCGGCGTTGCAACTACCGTAAACGACTCCCCATTGCTCGCCACGTTATTTACCTTGACTATGACGTTGCCCGTCGTAGCTCCCGAGGGGACAGTTGCCTTGATTGAAGTGCTGCCCCAGCTAGTGAATGATGTCGCCGCCGTGCCGTTGAAAGTCACAGTACTGCTTCCCTGTGACGTACCGAAGTTCGTGCCCGTGATCGTAACGGAGGTTCCTACTGTTCCGGATGTTGGCGAAAGGCCGGTGATGTTTGGCGTAGCAAGAACGGTGAACGAAACTCCATTCGTAGAGACTCCGCTGGCAGTAACCACGATGTTCCCGGTGGTCGCACCGGTCGGAACGAGTGCCACAATGGATGTGGCACTCCAACTGGTGATCGAGGTAGCCGATGTTCCATTGAACTTCACGCCGCCGGTGCCTTGTGAAGACCCGAAATTCGTCCCCGTAATCGTTACAGAGGTTCCGACTGCCCCCGAGCTAGGCGAAAGGCTGGTGATTGTTGGTATCGAGAGCACGGTAAATGGCACACTGTTCGTGGAGACACCGCTTGCCGTCACGACAACGTTCCCCGTACTCGCACCGGTCGGAACCACGGCCACGATTGACGTGGCATTCCAAGAGCTGATCGAAGTGGCCGCCGTACCGTTGAACTTCACCCCTCCGGTACCCTGCGATACCCCGAAATTCGTTCCCGTGATCGTCACCGATGCACCGACTGCCGCTGAGGTTGGGGCGAGGCTGGTAATGGTTGGCGTTGCAAGAACAGTGAAGGAAACTCCACTTGTAGAAACACCACTTGCAGTGACAACAACGTTCCCGGTGGTCGCACCTGTCGGGACCACTACCACGATTGACGTCGCGCTCCAACTGGTGATCGAGGAAGCCGCCGTACCGTTGAATTTAACGCCGCCGGCTCCTTGCGACGAGCCAAAATTAGTGCCGGTAATCGTAACAGACGCGCCAACTGCGCCGGATGTCGGCGAAACGCTTGTGAGTGTTGGCGTAGCCAGGACCGTGAAAGATTCGCCGTTGCTTGCTGTGCTGCTAACCGTAACGATGACATTCCCTGTTGTTGCTCCTGATGGCACTATCGCCACGATCGATGTGCTGCTCCAACTCGTGATCGAGGTAACCGAAGTGCCGTTGAACTTTACGGTGCTCGAGCCCTGCGAAGAACCGAAATTAGTGCCGGTGAGCGTAACCGATGCGCCAACCGCCGCCGAGGTTGGAGCTAGGCTCGATATCGTCGGCGACGCCGCCTCAACTACGACCGGCGCTGACCCTATGGCAAGAGACACGAGGAATATGGACAACAGGAAAGTGCAGAACTTCGCGCGAATCATCTGAGACCCTTCTGCACCGGGAGGACAAAGACGGACTTCACGCGCCTAAACGCACGAGCGCCCGTATCCGGTGACCAGTGCAACTCACACTTCTAGTCAGCTTCACTTGGATGAAGCTTGATCCTGCGTGCATTTGGGGAACAGATTGCAGAGCCTCAGGAGATTGGAAGCAAGTATGCCATGTTTCTTAACGATGTCAAGTAACCATGTTTTGTTTACTTGTTAGTTAACTGGCTTGTTTTTGGTATTTAGGTGGACTTGGGTTTTGAGACTCAATCACAAAGCCACGAATGGAGAAGAGATCGGAAATTGCGGCATGGATTCTTTAATCAGCAACATACGCACTATTGGGACGCGGCACGATCGACATGGCAATTGGCTTAAAACGTCCCATGGTAGCTCTAAGCAAACTTTGCGTTCCATTCGATCCGCATACCCCGTCCGACAAACTCCCTGGCTGCAAGAACCGGTGTATCTGTGGATAACTTCGCCTTCGAAATGTTTCATTTTGCATACGATCCCTGGAAAAGGGCCCGTTTTATTGGGAAAAGACAGCAATTCTTGCGATCCAGGTCGCCGTTCAGTTGTCCTGTTGTACGGGAATCAAACGCTTCGCGCGAGGCTTAGCAACCGGCATGAACAAGAAGAAAGGAGACAGCATTGAACAGTCAACCTAGATTGAGAAATGGAACCAACACGGCCATGGTCAGCTTGGTGCTGATGAGCGATACTCACGGCCACCATCGCGAAGCCGAGGTTCCGTATGGCGACTTGCTTGTCCACGCCGGTGACTTCACCTTCTTCAACGGCAGCACCGTTGCCATTCGAGATTTCAATGACTGGTTGCCGGAGTTACCCCACAGAAGCAAGGTGCTGATCCCGGGCAATCACGATTCCGGTTTTGTTGATCTGGCATACCGTGAGCTCATCACGGCGGCAACTCTTCTAGTCAACGAAGGGACCGTGATGGAGGGGCTCACAATATGGGGCTCCCCGGTCACGCCCAACGACTGGGGAGCTTTTGGACCCGAAACGGCCGAAGAGCGCGAATGCCTGTTCTCGCCCATTCCAGAGGACACGGACATATTAATTACGCACGGTCCTCCGCGGGGAATTCTGGACGGAGCGTCTCGGGAGAAGAAGAACTCTCAGGGTTGCGACCAACTGCTGGCCGCTGTTCGCCGCGTCAAACCTCGGTTGCATGTCTTCGGTCATATCCATCAGCAATACGGCATGGTCGGTTCCGCCGACACCCTCTTCGTGAATGCGGCGCTCGCGGGTCCCGACTACACCGTTGCGAGGCGCCCGATCGAGCTAGAGCTGCAATTGGTTCGCAAACAATAGTTTGGCCCAAGGGCCGAATCTAACTCAAACAAACCCTGAGCTGGGTAACACCATTACCAGTCCCGACTCCCATCAACTTGGTAGAAACTGACTCGCT
>Ga0302143_1000528_pt1 | contig 7727 bp, 9 predicted proteins | sample I_Bog_E2_1_FD_198555 | JGI IMG/M metagenome (GOLD analysis project Ga0302143, IMG submission 198555) | Peat permafrost microbial communities from Stordalen Mire near Abisko, Sweden - I_Bog_E2_1 | ecosystem: Environmental > Terrestrial > Soil > Wetlands > Peat | place: Sweden: Abisko, Stordalen...
TGCGGAGGAGGGCGCGCGACGATTTCTTTGTAACGTGAGCCAGATCACTTTGGCGAGTTAGAAATAACTAAGTATTTCGAAATTACATCGTGAGCCAGATCACTTGTTCAACTTAGATGTAGATAGTGAATGAAGATATTCACAGTGAGCCAGATCACCTAGTTTACTTAGCGCCTGTGGGCCGCCTGGTAAGTGGTGTGATGCTTCTCCCATAGCATGGGAGTAAATGTTCATATTTGCATCAGTCCTGTGAACTGTGTCACATACGCGGAGATAGCTAGCGGCATATCACATGTATCTGTGTGTATCGGCCGTTGAACGGCCCACGGAGCAGAACGATGAACAAGAAATTCAGAAATGCAGCTTTCATTCTTCTAGCCATTTCTTTTACGGGAAGCGCCTTTGCGCAGGTTCCCGGTGCAGACACCTTCAAAGCGAAGTGCGCTATGTGCCATGGAGCGGATGGACTGGCGACGACACCGACGGCGAAGAACTTTAAGGTGGTGTCATTCAAGGACCCGTCGCAAGTGAAGCTGACCGACGCGCAACTGACCGCGGCGACCATGAGCGGCAAAGGCAAGATGCCGGCCTATAAAGACAAGCTGACCGATGCGCAGATCAAGGATGTGATCGGCTATATCCGCACGCTGCAGAAGTAGAACGCATCAGATGCCTGACCGTGCAGCGTGAACCAGGAGAAGGAGGGTAAAAGCCCTGCTTCCCCGCACCTGGAAACGGCAGGGACAAGAGCATTTTCCGAATGAATGTTGGCCTTTGAGCGAGCTCCTGGTCTACAGCAATTTAAGAAGATGCGATTACCGGAGACCAGATGAAAGTAGTTTGCTCCATTATGCCGAAGTTCCTGGTGTTCATTTTGCTTGCGGTTGCGGGGCCGGGTCTGGCGTTTGCGCAGACGGATTGCATTGCGTGTCATGGGGATGCGGGGATGCAGGACGGCGCGGGACACAGCGTGAGCGTGGATGCTCAGAGGTTTCATTCGAGTATTCACGGCAGCCTGGAATGCAGCAACTGTCACACGACGATCAAGGAATATCCTCACCCGGAAAAGGTGACACCGGTGGCGTGTATCACATGCCATGCCGATGAAGCGGCGGGGCTGGTGGGAAGCGTGCATGAGGATGGGAAAGATCACCCCTGTACGAGCTGCCACGGGGATGCGCACGCGATTGTTGCCAAGAGCGACCCAAAGTCGGCCGTATATCCATTAAATATTCCGAAGACCTGCGGGCAGTGTCACGGCACGGAGGGGATGGCGAAGAAGCATGGCCTCGCGAGCGTGTATCCGCTCTACATCGATTCGATTCACGGATTCGCGCTGAGCAAGGAAGGGCTGCTGGTGGCAGCGAATTGCCAGACCTGCCATGGGTCGCACCACATACTGCGGCATACTGATCCGCTGAGCGCCACATATAAGAGCAACATCCCGGACACCTGCGGAAAGTGTCATGCGGGGATTGCGACGGATTACGCGGAGGGTGTGCACGGGAAGGCAATTGCCGCTGGCAAGAAGGATGCGCCGGTTTGTTCGGACTGCCACACGGCCCATGCCATTCTGCAGCCGACGGAGTCTGAGTTCCGCTCGCAATCGACGCCGATTTGCGGGTCATGCCACAAGGAAAAATTCTCAACGTACCGAGATACGTTCCACTCGCAGCTTGGATCGTTGGGCGGCTATGTGGAGACGGCGCGTTGCTGGGACTGCCACGGAGCACACGAGATCCTGCCGGCGTCGGATCCGCGCTCGCCTGTAAATAAGGCAAACCTGGTGAAGACTTGCGGACGGTGCCATGCGGGCGCGAACGAAAGCTTTGTTCAATATCAACCACACGCGAACGCGCATAACCGCAAGCTGAATCCAGCGCTTTATTACATTGGGCTGTTCATGAATCTGCTGCTGGTAAGCGTGCTGACATTCTTCTTGATTCATACGATTCTGTGGCTGATTCGTCAGCGTCTGGAACAGGTGAAGAGAAAGTCGACTGAAGGAGGGAATCATGCCTGATCTGGAGCAAGCGATAGTGGTACCTGCGGAGAAGCAGCGCTTTTTTACGCGCTTCACGGCGGCACAGAGATACATGCACGGGGTGTTGTTCAGCTCATTTCTTGGATTGGCGGCGACAGGACTTCCGATGCGGTTCAGCCAGAGTTTCTGGGCGCGCAAGTTTGCATCGGCGGTGGGCGGGTTCGGCGCGATCATCTTCTTCCATAAGCTTTGCGCGCTGGTGTTGACGGTTGCGTTTCTCATTCATCTGAAAAATATTTTCACGCGCGGGATTGTGAATCGCGAGAAGGGAATCTTCTGGGGGCCGAACTCGATGGTGGCCAACTGGAAGGACGTGAAGGACCTGGTAAACCATATGCGCTGGTTTGTGGGCCTGGGCAAACGGCCGACGTTCGGGCGCTACGCGTACTGGGAGAAGTTCGACTACTGGGCGGTGTTCTGGGGAATGCTGATCATAGGGTTCTCAGGATATGCTATGTGGTTTGCGCCGTTCTTTGCGCGGTTCCTTCCTGGATGGGCACTGAATGCGGTGCTGGTGGTGCACAGCGAAGAAGGATTGCTGGCGATTCTGTTTATCTTCTCGATCCACTTCGTGAATACGCATTTGCGGCCTGATACATTCCCGATGGACATGGTGATTTTTACCGGAGTCGAGAGCGAAGAGGAGTTCAAGCACAAGCGGCCGGAGGAATTTGAGGCGCTTGCGAAGCAGGGCAATCTGGAAGCGCGATTGGGGCCAGCGCCGGCGACGTGGTGGATCAATTTTGCGCGGGTGATTGGATTTACGGCGATTCTGATTGGACTGACCTTGCTGGTACTGACGTTGAGCGCTTATTTCAGTTGATGTAAGAAAGTTCAAACGCGACGATGCGATTGCAACGACGAAGATGTGTGCTTAGACAAGCGGCCCATTCTCATCCGAGAATGGGCCGTTTGCTCTTTGGAGTCTCTCGGTTGGTAGCCACTTAGCGGGGCGGTGTGCGCGGTGATGCATGTGGTTGTGACTGCAGTCACTGCGGTCGAAGTTCAAGAAGCATCTCCTCGATGGCGTGAAAGTTTCTGGATGTTTCATTGTCGCTATTGTTGCTGCCGCGTTATTGTGCCGGGCATCTTCCTTAGGTGCCGAGCAGAAGTTGAATGACAAAGATTGTCTTGGCTGCCACGCGAGTCCAGCACTGACAACGCAGGTGAATGGCAAGACGATCAGCGTCTATGTGGACCCAGCGAAATTGAAGCATTCGATCCATGGGGCAGGGTTCGGCGGGGCCGGGTTTTCTTGCGTGGATTGCCACAAGGATGTGAAGAGTTACATACACGAGACTCCGCCGCAGAAGATCACATGCGCTGGGTGTCATGCCGATGCGCAGGAAGCCTACTCGCACAGCCTGCATGCGAAGCCGGTGAAGGTGGGGGGTGCGTCGGCGGCGAATTGCCAAGATTGTCATGGCGGGGCGCATGAGGTAGTGAGCGCGGACGATGCCCAGTCGCCAGTAAGCCATAAAAACATTCCCTATACATGCGGGCGGTGTCACGGGCAGAAGTTTTTGATGGAAGGCGCGGGACAGAGCTCGCAGGCGTTTGCGTCGTACCAAGAGAGCGTGCACGGGCTGGCCACGGAAAATGGATCGAAGAAGGCGGCGGTGTGCACGGACTGCCATGGCGCGCACGAGATACTGCCGGCGAACGATGCGAAGTCGCCGATCTACAAATTCAATGTTCCGTCAACCTGTGGCAAGTGCCACGCGGCGGTCGATGCGACGTTCATGCAGAGCATTCATGGGCAGGGAATTTCCAAGGGTAACGGTCTTTCGCCGGTGTGCACGGACTGCCACGGGATCCACACGATTAAGTCGCATGCGAATGCGAACTCACCTGCCGCGGAGCAGAATGTTTCGCGAGATATTTGCGCGCGTTGCCACGAGGGCGTGCGGCTGAGCCAGGAGTTCGGCGTGCCGGGAAACCGCGTCACGTCGTACTTCGATAGCTATCATGGGCTGGCGGCGCGGGGCGGTTCAATGTTGGCGGCCAACTGCTCAAGTTGCCATGGCGTGCACAACATTCTGCCTTCGAGCGATCCGAATTCGACGATCAACAAGGCGAATCTGGATGCGACGTGCGGCAAGTGCCACAAGGGTGTGACGCAGAGGTTTACGCTGACGCGGGTGCACTTTGAAGACGGCGGTTACGCCAACGATATTGGGCCGGTGGTGGTGCGCTGGGTGAGGTGGATTTACATCCTGTTGATCATTGCTGTGATCGGCGCGATGTTCATGCACAACGCGATTATCTGGCGGAGCAAGGCAGTGGCGCGGCGCCGGATGATGAACCCGAGCATGACGCGCATGACGACGAGCCAGCGATGGCAGCACCTGATTCTGCTGACGAGCTTCATCGTGCTGGTGATCACGGGGTTTGCGCTGAAGTTTCCCAACTCATGGTTTGCGGAGTTGCTGGGGATGAGCGAGCGGCTGCGGAGTGTCACGCATCGCGTGGCCGGTGTGATTCTGATTGCAGCGGGCGTTTATCACGTGTTCTACCTGATGGCGACGCGCGAGGGACGGAAGCTGGTGTGGGATTTCGCACCGCGACCGAAGGATGCGTTCGACGCATTCGGCACAATGCGCTATTACCTTGGGCTGAGCAGGGTGAAGCCGCGGTTTGGACGATTCAACTACGCGGAGAAGGCCGAATATTGGGCGCTGGTGTGGGGTACGGCGCTGATGTCTGTGACCGGTGTGATGTTGTGGGCCAAGGTGTGGGTGGGCAACATTCTGGCGCGGTGGTGGGTAGATGTGGCGACAGCAGTGCACTTCTACGAGGCGATCCTTGCGACGCTGGCGATCGTGGTTTGGCATTTCTACCAGGTGTTTTTCGATCCGGATGTGTATCCGATGAACTGGGCCTGGTGGGACGGGAAGATGCCGGTGGAACAGTATAAGCACGAGCACGGGCTGGATACGGAGGGGCTGGAGGCGGCTGAACGAGAGGGGAAAGGCAGCGGTTCCGGCGGCGAGAAAGGCGACGGTCCGGGTGGCCGGCTGCCATAGAAGCGACGCGTCATGGAGGGTGATGCGCGGCGGCGCATGATGGGAGCGCTGCCACGCTGAGTAAGAGGTCAGACGCGGAATTCGTCGGGGCGCCAAGTCTTGATGCGTTCCTTGATTTGCTTGCGGGTCAGGTTCTGCTCGAGGGCTTCCTTGGCCAACGCGACAACTTCGTCGTCGGAGGCAAAGCGGAGGCCGATCAACTGACCTTCGGTTAGCTTGTAGATCTGCGCGTGCCATTCGGCGGGAGCCAGTGCCTGGAGGCGGAGACGCTCTTCAAGACGAATGACGCGGTCCTGCACCTTGAGGGCATAGGTGCGTATTTTGAGGACGGGGATCCAGATGGCGATGGAAAGAATCACGAGCCATCCGGTGAAGAGATTCCAATCCCTATATGCAAAAAGTCCCGCCATATAGAGATTGACTGCCAAGACAGTGCCAAGAACCATGTGATACGGCGGATCAATGCGGCCATGGTTCTTAAAGTTTTGCGGTTTGGTTGTGCTCATTGAAAGTTCTCGATTTTCTTCGGCCTAGGGATCTGCCCGGAGAGACTGCGTCTGCGCAGTTCCGATGCCAGCTGCGACGGGGGCCTGAATGTCCGCGCTGGAAAAATCTTGCGGTAGGCGGCTGGATGTTGTCAATGCGGTTCGAATTTCTGTGGACGGTTATGCGACCTCAGCGTTGTGAAAGCAGTGATAATCTGTTTCGACACGCTGCGGAGCTGCGGAGGCGGCAAACCTCAGGTCCGCGAGGAGGCGACCGTGGCTGTATCCATCATACAAATTGGGCTTCCTCTGGATCATCCATCGATTCCGGCAGGGGAGCGCGAGAAGGTGACGAAAAGGCTGAGTGACCTGAAGGATCGGATGACACGCGCCGGTTACAAATACGAAATCACCCACGTCTCCCCAGAGGTTGGCCTCGAAGGGTTCAAACGTCAATTAGAAACGCAGGCTTGCGACGGTGTTCTGATCGGAGGTGGAGTTGCCGGGAACGAGGCGATGTCGTATTTCATGGAACAAATCATCGATGTAACTCATGAAGTGGCTCCCAAAGCGAAGATCATGTTTTACAACCATTCGGTGGACGTGCGTGTGGTTGTTGAGCGCTGGTTTGCTCCCCGCTCTGACTAATCGCCTGGTTTTTTTGCACAAGGTTTTTCTGAGAGAGGTAGACGATGCCACGTATCGCAAAACCGAAACAGAAGACTCCGCACGGGTTTGTTGTAGAAGCGCTAATGCCCTTGAATCCCGAGGTGCGGCGCATGTTTTCCGGGTTCGCCGTTTACCTGGACAACCGCATTGTCTGCATGCTGCGGGAAAGTGCGAAACAGCCGCGAGACAACGGCATGTGGCTTGTGCTTTCGGATGGCACTGACCCGGCGGATCGTGGGCTGCGCCGGGAGTTTCCTTCGCTCCGTCCGATCGAGTTGCTGGGAGGGAAGATCGGCCATTGGCTGCTGATTCCGAGTGACAGCGAGGAGTTCGAGGCAGAGGCACTGCATGCGTGCGAGCTGATGCTGCGGCATGATGCTCGAATCGGACGGGTTCCCCAATCGAGAAGATAGTCGAGGATTTAAGGGCGTGTGGCGCTGACTTGCTTTCATGTTCCCTGTACGAATTACACGGTTGTTAAAACTTTCGCATAACCTCGAATCGAACCGGAACAAGAACAACACGACAAGCGGCTTGGGCATCTTAGCAAGGAAGGAGTTTTCGATGAAAAAACTACACACAATTTTAGCGCTGACAATCCTTTCCACAAGCCTTATGGGCGGAGCAGCATTTGCCCAGGACCATCATGACAACCACGCGTATGTTGAACACAAGGAATGGAAGCGAGGCGCAGTCATCAAGCACGAAGACTGGGAGCGCGCCGAACACGTGGATTGGCACCAATATCACCTTAACGCTCCGCCGGCGGGTTACGAATGGCGGCTGGTTGATGGCCAATACGTTTTGGTGAACAGTTCAAACTTTCAGATCCGCACCATCGTACGCGTCCAGTAAGGCGCGAATTCGCAGCCGTTCAGGCCACGTGCTGATTTGAAGTGGTGGATGAAAAACAACCCTGTGGACAGGTCATCGTTTGCGGGGTTGTTTTTTGGGGCGTGGAATTGAGTGAGGCTCAAAAAATGCTGGTCCGGAGAGGTCGAGCTGTGTGTCAGTGCGTTGCTCCTTCGGATGTCTTCGCTGGCGCGCGAAGTAGAGGCGTGTGCCTGGTCTTGATGGCAGCGCCAAGACATGCCGCAGGAATCATGAGGATGATCCCCGTGATAAAGACCCATCGGGGCGCCGGGTGCGCTTCATGAAAAGGCGCTGCCATCATTACATACAGCGTGAACGCCACTTCAATAGCGCCCATAATTGCCGCGAGAGTAAGCCGGGAGCGGCGTGCGATCGATGCTGTGACGTAGCCGCCGACCATGATAGCGAACGTTGTATAGGCCACCATGAATAGCCTGGCAGGAAGACTCATCGCGAGGGCGGCGGAGTCTGGCAGCGCTGCTGGGAAGAGGTGCAGGAGGAGCGGATCGGCTGCTGCTTCAATTGCGAACGAAATGATGGTGAGCGCTAAAAGTCCCGCGACTACCGCCAGAATGCTGCGAATCATTGGATCTCCTTGTGATTTTGTCTAAGTCGCCGGGGTTAATGGCT
>Ga0302143_1000553_pt1 | contig 7544 bp, 6 predicted proteins | sample I_Bog_E2_1_FD_198555 | JGI IMG/M metagenome (GOLD analysis project Ga0302143, IMG submission 198555) | Peat permafrost microbial communities from Stordalen Mire near Abisko, Sweden - I_Bog_E2_1 | ecosystem: Environmental > Terrestrial > Soil > Wetlands > Peat | place: Sweden: Abisko, Stordalen...
ATTATTATTGATAATAATACTGATTTAATTGACACTCAAAAACAAGTTTATGATTTAATTGATTTTATGAAATTAATATGCTAGGTAAGGAGGAAATAATGAAATTTCTAAGAAAAATATTTTGTAAACTAATAGTATTAATAGCAGTTATAATAGCAATTGGAGTAGGATCTAGATATATCATAAAAGAGAATTTTTTCCCTTATAAGTATCAACAATATGTAGACACATATAGTACCCAATATAATTTGGATCCATTATTCGTATTAGCAGTAATAAAGACTGAAAGTAAATTTGATGATGATGCGCATTCACATAAAAATGCTGTAGGACTTATGCAAATAACTGTTGAAACAGGAGCGTGGGCAGCTAAGGAGATGGGGGATAGTACGTTTTCTAAAGAAGATTTATATAACGAAGAATATAATATTAGAATGGGATGTTGGTATCTTAGAAGGTTAAATGATACTTTCAATAAAGATTTGGATTTAACAATTGCTGCTTATAATGCAGGACCAACTAATGTACAGATGTGGCTTGATAATGAGAAATATTCTTCAGATGGCAAAAGTATAGATTATATACCTTTTGGGGAAACAAAGAAATATGTGGATAAAGTAAATACTTATTATCATGTATATAAATATCTTTATAGTGGAAAAGAAAGTTATTTTGACGTAGATAAAATAGTAGAATTGACGAAAAGTCTTTTGAATGTACACTTTTTAAGTTAATTATTGAATGCAAAACTAATAATTAACTTAAATATTTAATAAAACTTACTTGAAATTTTGATTAAAATGAATTATCATTAAATGGTAATTAATATTTTGCAGGTATGCTGGAATTGGCAGACAGGCACGTTTGAGGGGCGTGTGTTTTATAACGTACGGGTTCAAGTCCCGTTACCTGCACCAAATAAGAAATTTCATTAACCCCAGAAAGGTCCATCAATATCGGACTTTTCTGGGGTTTTGCTATGTTATGAGTTTTTTGAAAATGACCGTAGTTTACCGTTAAAAACATTAAATTACCATCTACCCAGATTATTCATGAACTCAAATTCTATGGTTATTATTATAAGAATTTACATATGATTTGAGTTTATTCAATTTTTATATTAAAACTTTCTTTGCTTTACACAAATGTATTGTGAAACTTACAATACATATATTTACACTTTCAAAAAAGGGTAGACTAATCCCTTGGATTGTTTCAGCAGTACAATATTTCTATATTTTTACAACTAAATAAATTACACCAATAAAGGTATGGATTGAATTTTATTTAGTATCATCCAAAATTCATATTTATATGGACAACTACTACATAACTTAAACTTTAAGTAACGTCCACCCTTTATTATTTTAGCTGCAATCTTAATTATCTTTGTACGAATAGTTTCAATTGTCATAGATTTCATTGATGTTTTATTTAAGCAAAGATTTCTGAACCAGTTGTTGAAATTGTATGCAAGAACAGTTTCTTGAAGTTTGTTTGCATTGGCTACAAAGTCAGAACTGCTCATTTTATCAAAAGATAAACCAAGTTTTCCTTCCTTTATAAAGTTTTCCATGGTACCCCTGTTACAATAAAATTTAACCACATCCCCTGGGAATAATGTCATATTTGTAACAATAAAAGTATAGTTGTATAGCATTTGCCCTTCGGGCTTTTCGAGCTTAACAACAACTCTACGTTCTTTTTTCCAACTGGATGCTTTGTATTTAAATTCACCATAAATAACATGAGATGAAATCACATCCCTTTTACAAAGTGAGTCCATTCTTTCAGCAAATTCACAAGCTAGCTTATAAAGTGTTGAGTTAACTTTTAACCTTATTGCGTAAAGAGTATCTAGCTGTTCTGAAATTTCATATAATTCTGGAGTAGCAAAACCACTATCACCCCTTATAACTCTTGTGATATTAGGATACTTACTTACGTATCTTTTAAGAACAGGGCCAACAAACCTTACAACTTGTCTTGAAGTGTATACATTTCCGGAGCGTAGCTCTGCTTTAATTAAGTCTCCAGTTAGTCCATCAAACATAAGCAATGGATGATATCCGTTTGCTCCATAGTGAGAATTATAATCTGAGCCATACTGGTCTCCATAAGTCTGAAAATTTGTAGAATCTATGTCTAAAATAATATGCTCAGGCATTGATAAAGAATAAATTTTATCCTGTAGCATCTCATTAATTTGTTGATAACTCTTTAATGTTTGAACTGTTACTCTATTATTAAATCTTGAAATAGTAGGTTGAGAAGCCAGTGCTTTTTTCTCTAATATGTTAGTAAAAGTAGGATCGTACCTTAATTCATCAGCATGATCATCGGTAGTATAGCCTGCAATTCGCTGATATATTCTTTGAATCGCTATATCTTCATTTTTATGGGTTCTAGTATCTGCTGAGCTATCTTTAACATAGAGATTTTCTTTAGTAGTTTTACTAAATCCAATCTTTTCATCAAATTCTCTATATAATATAAGACCAGCATCTGAGGTTAAATTTCCACCTTCAAAATTTACTTTTAATTTGCTATTGAAATTTAGTGATTTTTCTAATAAACTACCCATATGAGACTCTCCTTTGTTCGTTGTTTTTTTTAGCAGATTAAATATAACAAATTTGAGTCTCATTTTCTATATCTTTTTATCACTTTTTAGGTGAAAAGTTCAATATCTATAAATCTTAGTATTTTAGCCGTGCAAAGCATGGCTTTTTATAGTTCATGAATAATCCAGGAATAGATAAATTGTGCTTTAAAGTTAATGCTAAAAGAACAACTGAAGGAATACGTGGATACATTGAAAAAAGCAATTATTCTAGCATTGTATATGAAGTTAATAATAGAGTTGTGGGTTTTAATTTTATACATAGTTGTGGTTCTTTTGCTTGGTTTGGTCCTTTTGGTGTACATCCTGAATATCAAGGTAAAGGGATTGGAAAAGCCATAATTAATCATACAATAAAAATTTTAAAAGAAGATTATAAGGTGTCTACAATAGGACTTAATACTATGCCTGAATCACAATATAATGTAGGTTTTTATATGAATCTTGGTTTTACACCACTTAAGCTTTCTTTAAATTTGAAAAAGCAACTTGATTCTTCTGATAGGCCACAATTAACATCTTCAAAGAAATATAGTGTCAATGAGATAGACATAAGTGATGAGAAAAATAATTTAATTTTAAAAGAAAATTTAAAATCTATATCTAATGAAATGTTTAACAATTTTGATTTGACTTCTGAGTTTCACTTAGTAAGGCATGAAACTTTTGGAACTATTTTAGAATTAAAAGCTTGTGAAAAAATCCATGGAATTGTAATATGCCATACGAAATCAATAAGAGAAGATTCTTTAAAAGATTTGAAAATAAAATTGGCTATTATAGATAATAGCATAGATTATAAAGAGGCAATAGATTCTATTATAGAATTTTGTGTAAAATATGCTCAAAATATTAAATATGAAAGTATTTCTATAGATTGTAATACTTACAACACAGAAATCTGCAATCATCTAATGTTAAAGCATAAGTTTAAAATAGAAAAGACTCAAGTTATGATGATTATGGGAGAATTTAATCCATTCAAAAATAAGAATACAATATTATTAACACGATTAGCTGGATAAATTATATAGAATATATTTTTACAAAAGATTATATTTTACAACTGTATTGATAATAAATCAATTTTTGAGGAAAGTAATTTTTGACTTTCATTAATTCGCATTTTAAGAAATGTGTACTACATTATAGTTTGTTACACTTTAAGTATATAGTTAAAATTTATAAACTGCACCCGGTGCAGTTTATAAATTCAAATATTACTATTCACTTATTTTTTCTTTAAGCCATGTATCTATATAGATTCTAAATTCATCTTCAAGCTCCACTGGTATTTTTACAGTGATTGGAACAAATTTATTAGTTTTACTTTCAAGCTGTGCTAATATTTCTTCTTTATCTAGTTTTATATTTAAACTTTGAATTCTATTATTATCTAGAATATCATTATAATTATCATATATATTTTTTTGTAAACTAGAATCAATATGTGCAAGTTTTAATCCTGATTTAATTGACATAGTTCTCTTATCTATTCTTTCCATAAATTCAGGTATCAAATTATTAAGTTTATAATAATTATATATCTGTCTTTCTTTAAGGTTATATTGTTTTGCAATGATTTCTGCTGTTGTTTCACCGAAAGAGTTTCTTTTTTTTCTTCCTAGCTGATTGTATTTTATAACTATGGACTTTGTTTTTTCAATTGTACTTAGCTGTCTTTGTACAAAATTTGTATCTATAATTATAGTTCTTGCTTCGACTTCATTTATTTCATTTTTCTTTTTTATATATGCATAAATCTTTCTGTATTTTTCATCCTTAGTTTGCTCATAAAGCATACTATAAGCTTTAACTCTATTATGCCCTGCAAGTATCATATAATCATTATCATTTTCCCATACAATTATAGGATTCAGTAATCCATTATCAATTATAGATTCTATAAGTTCACCCATTTTATTATCATTTAAAGGAACATAAAAGTTCCATTCTTTTGGTGCAGCCTTTAATTTATCAAGTTCTAACTGGAATATATCCATTCCTGTAGTTATATTTTTGATTTTTTCAGTAGTTAACATTATTTCATTATCTTCATTTTGCTGAGACATTCTTAATCTATTTTTAATCTCTTCACGTCTACTTACTGCTGACAACTTTAATTACCTCCTTTGCTAACTCTCCATATTGTTTTACTATTCTGAGATTTCTTCCAAGATGCATTACTGGTAAACTTTCAAGCTGAGCCTGCTTAATCTTAGTATCAACACCTATTTTTGTATTGAATACTTTATCTCTAAATATTTCGTTTACTATATCTTCACAGGTTTCTGTAATTTTCCTTTCTCTTAAATCGTATTTATTAATTACAATCCCTGCTATGGTTAATTTCTCATTTGTCTTTTTTATTGAATTTATGTATTTTATCAAAGTATCAAGGCCATCTATTGCAAATATACTAAGCTCAATAGGTATTATTACATACTCAGAAACATTCAAAACATTGTAATTAAGTATTCCAAGTACTGGATTTGTATCAAATATAATAAAATCATATAGTCCTTTATTAATAACATCCTTTAACATATGTTTTAAGACACTTTCTCTTTCTATCTTTGTAAATAAAAGCATTTCTGTAGTAGACATTGATAAATCTGATACTATGAAATCTATATTTTCATATTGAGTTTTTTGTATATAATCTAATAAATTATCTTCATTTTCCATGGCAACACCAAGATGTTTTGGACTTTTTTCAAGGCCAAAAGAATGAGTTAAATTCATTTGCATATCAGCATCTATACATAAAACTTTATAATTCATTTCAGAGAGTGCATATGACAAAGAATTGCAAACACTTGTCTTACCAACTCCACCTTTATTGTTTATAATGCTTATAATCTTTGTATCTCTATACTCTGGGTTATATATTTCATCCATATTTAAACCAAGTAAATCAGCTAGTTTTTCAAGAGTTTTAACAGAACTATTACTTCTCTCCGTTTCAAGTGCCTTTATAACACTTAAAGATACACCTATCTTTTCAGCTACTTCTTTTTGTGTTATATCCATTTCAATTCTTCTTTTAATTATTTTATCAAAATAAATTTTGCCTTTCATTTTTAAAACCTCCCAGGATAACTACTTTTTCTCTATTTTATCACAAATATAGAAAAAGTTTAAACTTTTTTTGTGCGAAAGTTTAAACTTTTTTGATATAGAGGCTTAAACCTTTGTTATTTTAGGATTATATGAAGTATTTAAATAATGAGGAAATAAATCTTTATATTTTTCCACAAAGTCTCTGACTCACGCTAGATTTGTTTTACTATAATCCCACAAACTCCATCCAATTACTTTGTTTATAAAGAATTCTGAATAACTTCAATCAAATCCATATTCTTTTTTTCTTTTTGTAAAAGCTGATGGTAAATAAGGATTCTTGTTTCTATTTTTTTATGATAAAATTAGGTTAATAGGATAAAGAAAGGTAGAATTGTTATGAAAATAAGAACAATATCAATTATCGGACTAGGAGCATTAGGAATTTTATTTGGGAATCACTTATCTAAAAGAATGCCAAAGGTAGATTTGAGAATAATCGCTGATAGAGATAGAATAAAGAAATATAAGAGTAATCACGTGTATTGTAATGGCAATCGTTGTGAATTTAACTATATGACACCTGAAGAATTATGTAAACCTGCGGACCTTATTATTTTTACAGTTAAATATGATGGTTTGAACGATGCTATTCAAGCTGTGAAAAATCATGTAGGAGAACAAACAATTATTTTATCTGCATTAAATGGTATTACCAGTGAGGCTGTTATTGGCGAGACCTATGGCATGGATAAAATTTTATATTGTGTTGCACAGGGAATGGATGCAGTGAAGGTAGGAAACAAGCTAACCTATGACCATATGGGTATGTTGTGCTTTGGAGAGGGGGAACCTGGCATTATATCTCCAAAAGTAAAGAAGGTGGCAGAATTTTTCGAAAAGATGGAAGTTCCTTATGAGGCTGTTACTGATATGAATAAGAGGCTGTGGGGTAAATTTATGCTCAATGTTGGTGTAAATCAAACAGTGGCTGTATATGAAAGTAATTATGGTGAAATCCAAAGAAAAGGACAGGTAAGAGATACAATGATTTCAGCTATGAGAGAGGTTATGGTACTGTCTGAGAAAAAAGGTATAAATTTAACGGAAGATGATTTGAACTATTGGTTAAGGATATTAAGCACTTTAAGTCCGACTGGAAAACCATCAATGGGTCAAGATTTAGAAGCAAGACGTTACAGTGAGGTGGAATTATTCTCAGGTACGGTACTTAAGATGAGCGAAAAGTATGGTATTCCAACACCTGTGAATCAGCAGTTGTATGATAGAATTAAATTTATAGAAAGTCAATATTAAATGGCAGAGGTTGAAGAGAGATGATAAATATATATTAAATATTAAACATAAATAATAAAGAAGGAGAATCTCATATGATAGGGATTTTCCTCCTTTTATTTTAGTAGAAGCAGTTTTATAAGTAGTAGAATGCTATTTAAACTTAGTTAAGTAATGAATTTATTTTGTAACTTAATCAATTTATTTGTTTTAGATACAGCTACTTGATAAATCTTAGCAAAGGTGTCGTGGAATACGACACCTTTAAAGACGATGAACAATATGTGGCATTAATACCAGAGGATGATATTTGTATTGCAAAATTACAGATAAGAATCAACCCCTTCTATATTTTTTACTTCTTCATCAAGCAATTGTAACAGTTGCTTAACTGCTTCCTTTGGCTGTTTTCCTAAAACATAATAGATAATCCTGTCTGGTGGGGCATCTTCCATTTTACGAACTTCTACATCAACTGCTTTAGCAATTTTTTCTGCAACTGACACAGGTACTGCAGCCCAGTTATCCTGACTATCTAAGAAATATTCCATCATGGACATTT
>Ga0302143_1000637_pt1 | contig 7134 bp, 7 predicted proteins | sample I_Bog_E2_1_FD_198555 | JGI IMG/M metagenome (GOLD analysis project Ga0302143, IMG submission 198555) | Peat permafrost microbial communities from Stordalen Mire near Abisko, Sweden - I_Bog_E2_1 | ecosystem: Environmental > Terrestrial > Soil > Wetlands > Peat | place: Sweden: Abisko, Stordalen...
CCTTTACCTTGGATTTTCCATTGATATCGACGAGGAAGGCCGTCCATGTCTGAATTGGCAGCAGTATCTGAAGTCACGACAATCCCGCGGCGGAGTACGCCGGAACGCACGCAACCGGAAAGCGCGGGCAGAATCCTCATCATCGACGACGAAGCGGAAATTCGGGAATCGCTCGAAACGCTCCTGCAACTCGAGGGCTACACAGTCGCGGTGGCAGGGAACGGACGTGAAGGGATGGCGCAGATTGGAGAACGTACCTTTGACGTGGTCCTGCTCGACTTGGCGCTCCCCGATAAGAACGGGATGGACGTGCTGGCGGAGATTCGAGTGCTGCACCCGCAGCAGGCCGTCATCATGATCACGGCCTATGGCACGGTGGAGAACGCGGTGCGCGCCATGCAATCCGGAGCCACAAACTTCATCCAGAAGCCGTGGGACAACGAAAAACTGTTGGCCGACGTGCGTGCGGCCGTCGCTCGCCAGAAAGCGGAAGAAGAAAACGTTCAGCTCAAGCGCGCGCTCAAACAGCGTTACAACTTTGAGCACATCGTGGGCAAGAGCGAACCCATGCTCAAGATTTTCGACCTGGTCGCGCAGGTTGCACCCAGCCGCTCGACGGTGTTGCTGCAAGGCGAAAGCGGGACGGGCAAGGAGTTGATCGCCAAGGCGATTCACCTGAATTCCACGCGGCGCGACCGGCCCTTCGTTCCTGTCAACTCCGGATCGACGCCGCCCGACCTGCTGGAATCCACGCTGTTTGGACACGTCAAAGGCGCTTTTACCAGCGCAGTTGTGTCGAAGAAGGGGCTGTTCGAGGTGGCCGACCGGGGCACGCTCTTTCTCGATGAGATCGGCACTATGAGCATGGACACGCAGGCGAAGATCCTGCGCGTGTTGCAGGATCGCAAGTTCATGCACTTGGGCGGCGTGCAGGAAATTCAAGCGGACGTGCGCATCATCGCCGCCACCAACGTGGATCTTCGGCAGATGGTGAAGGAAGGCAAGTTCCGCGAAGATTTGTTCTATCGCCTGAACGTAATCAGCATCGACTTGCCGCCGCTGCGGCAGCGCCGCGAGGATATTCCGCTGCTAGTGCAGCATTTTCTCCAGAAATACTCCGAAGAGAACGAGCGTCCGATTCGCCGCATCGCCACCGAGGCGCTGCGGCCGCTGATGAGTTACTCCTGGCCGGGCAATGTTCGCGAACTGGAGAACACAATCGAACGCGCCGTCGTGCTGTCTTCCGATAGCGACATTGGCGTCGATTTGCTGCCCGACCACGTCGTGGGCCGGGGAAACACGATTGCAACCATCGATGCCAGCGCCGGGACATCGCTGTTCGGCATCATGGAAGACTGCGAACGGCGGATCATCGTCGACATGCTGGAGCAGTCCGGCTGGAACCAGACCGAAGCGGCCGAGCGTTTCCATGTTCCACTCTCGACGCTGAATCAGAAGATCAAACGGCTGGCCATCGAGATCAAGAAGAAGAGCCGGGAGTGAGTGAGATCGGGCCATCGGGTCACCTGAAAACGGCTAGGCCCCTCGGGTTTTCGATCGCCCGATGACCCGATGGTGAGATGACCCGATGCTTTCCCTCTCTGCTATAGTTTCTTGAGCAGCAGTTCCCCCATCCGACATGGCGCTCGAACTCGAACTGATCTCGCCCTTTGAAGTCGCCAAAGAATTTGCGCTGGCGGTTCAGGAATACACGCTGCTCTCAGCGCAGTCCCTCGCGAATTTCTTTCGCCGTCCGCTTTACATGGGAGATATGCTGCAGCAGGCGGACCTGATCGGCGTCGGTTCCCTCCCCATCGTCATTCTCACGGGACTCTCCGTCGGCGCGCTGTTGGCGCTGAACTCCGCCAGCACGTTGCAACGATTTGGCGGGGTCACGCTCATCGGCCAACTCGTGTCGCTCGGCATGGTCACCGAACTGGGGCCGCTGATCACTGGGCTGATGGTGGCGGGGCGCAACGCTTCCGGCATGGCGAGCGAATTGGGCTCCATGATCGTGACCGAGCAGATCGATGCCATGCGCGCCCTGGGCACCGACCCCACCAAGAAGCTGATTACGCCGCGCATCGGGGCCACCGCCTTCATGCTCTTTTTTCTGACCATTATCGCGGACCTGCTCGGGCTGATCGGCGGCTATGGGGTGGCGCATCTGCTGTTCGGGCTCGACACGCAGCAGTATTGGACCTCGGTGTGGCAGACGCTTGTGTTCCGCGATGTGTTCACCGGCCTCATCAAGCCGGTGCTGTTCGGGTTCATCATTTCGACCGTCGGTTGTTATTACGGCATGTCGACGCGCGGCGGGACCCAGGGAGTCGGACGATCCACGACCCAGGCCGTGGTCGCTTCCTCGGTGCTGATTCTAGTGGTGGATTTCTTCGTGACCAAGTTGATCTTCGCGATCTTTGGGTACAGGTAAGTCATGCCCGCTCCCACTCTGCCCAGCGCGAACACGGCGGCCGCGGTGGTGAGTCCCTCCGATTACGCCATTGAGTTCGAGAATGTTTCCATTGCGTTCGATGACAATGTGGTGCTCGACAGCATTTCGTTTCGGTTGGCGCATGGCGAAACCAAGGCGGTGTTCGGCGTCGCCGGTTCTGGCAAGAGCACTCTGCTCAAGCTGGCCATCGGACTGTTGAGGCCCGATAGCGGACGCATCTTCGTACTGGGCGAAGAAGTCACGCGAATGTCGGAGCAGGAACTGTTCGAACTGCGGCGTCGCGTGGGGATCGTGTTCCAGGAAAGCGCCCTCTTCGACTCACTCAAGGTTTATGAGAACGTCGCTTTCCGTCTGATGGAAGAGAAACTCTCCCCCGAGGAAATCGAGCGGCGAGTGCGCGAGGTGCTGCGCTTCGTGGAGTTGGAACGAACTTACGATATGCGTCCCTCCGAACTGTCGGGCGGCATGAGACGGCGCGTGGCCATCGCCCGCGCCATCATCACCGAACCTGAAGTGCTGCTCTACGACTCGCCGACCGGCGGACTCGATCCGGTGACTTCGAACACCATCGTGGAACTCATCATGAAACAGCGTGACGTTGCCAAGACCAGCGCCCTGATGGTGACGCACCGCCTGCAGGACGCCTTCACCATGGCGACTCACGAATTCGATCAAGCCACCAATCAGATGGTGGCTCTGCCGAAAGGCCAACGCGGCGAAGTCGCGATGAGCTTTCTGATACTGAAGGACGCCAAGGTCATCTTCGATGGCGACGCTCACGAGCTGGCTGCTTCGCGCGACGAGTATATTCGGGAATATATCTCGTAGCGATTGCAGAGGTCAGAGGTTCGATTGCAGAGGTTGTCTGCGTCAGAGGCGTTGTAAGCGCTCAATCAAGCTTCAGGCCTTTTCTTCTTTCCCTTCCCCGGCAGCGCTGCCGGATTTTCGTGGATGCGCTCGCGGAATCCGCCTTTCATGCCTCGGGCGAGACCGATTGCCGCTTCGCCAAATTTGTCGCGCAGATGGTCCGCGGCGGCGAGAGCGTTTTTCCAGCGCTCGTCGCGCTTTGGCTCCAGCAGATCGAGTTGGCCGGGACCGGATTCGAAATTTGACGCTTGCACGCCGAGCAAGCGCACCGGAGCGCCCGGCTTCCAGTTGGCGAAAAACAGACGTCGCGTTTGCTCGAAGATGTGGTGATCCATCTGCGTCGGCTGGTCGAGGGAATGCGCTCGCGTGATTGTTGTGAAATCTTTGTAGCGCAATTTCAGCTGCAACGTGCGCGCGAAATATCCGCCTTCGCGCAGGCGCCTTCCCACCATCTCGCTGAGGCGCATCAACGTGGATTGCAGGCGCTCGGCATCGCCTGTGTCCTCGTCGAACGTGTGCTCGTGGCTGATTGATTTCGGGTCGACGTTTTCTCCGACTTCGTTGTCGAACCAGCCTCCTGCGTCTTCACCGCGTGACTTTCCGGCCAGCGCCAGGCCCCATTTCCCAAAGCGATTTTCCAGATCGCGGTCGTCGAGTTTAGCCAGGTCGCCAATTTTCTGGATGCCGATCGCGTGCAACTTCTCTTCCATCACTTTGCCTACACCGGGAATGTCGCCAACCGCGAGCGGCGCGAGGAATTTGGCTTCTCTTCCCGGTAACACCCAGAACACTCCGTTGGGCTTGGCTTTCGCTGAGGATACTTTCGCAATCAGGCGCGAGGTGCCGATTCCGATCGAGCAGTTCAAATGCGTATTCGACTTCATCGAGTCATGCAGACGCTGCGCGGCTTGCAATGGTCTGCCGTGCAAGCGCTCGGTTCCCGTCATGTCGAGATACGCCTCATCGACCGAAGCCATCTCTACCAAGGGAGAGAAGTGCCCAAGCATCTCGTGAACTTTGGCGGAATACTCGCGATAGCGTTCGGGATGTCCGTTGACAAAAATTGCCTTCGGACAAAGCTTCGCGGCGGTGCGCAGGGGCATAGCCGAGTGCACGCCGAATTTTCGGGCGGCGTAGGATGCGGCGGAGACTACTCCGCGCTCGTCGCGCTGTCCGCCGACGACGACTGGCTTGCCTTTCAGGCTCGGGTCGAAAAGTTCTTCGACCGACACGAAGAAGGCGTCCATGTCGACGTGGAAGATGGTGCGCGGCGAAATGCTCATCGGAGTCTTGCAGAAGTGTACCGCTAGAGCACTTGGCCTTTCTTCGGGTCGACTATTTACTAAGGGTGCAATAACCACTTAGGTAGGGTGGTACCCCCTCCACCGGTCTTTTGGAATCAAAGACTTGGAGGTGAATCACGCCAGGTCTTTGAGTTTAAACGGGTTACTCGTAAAGTCTTTATTTCTTAATGAGTTATGAGCGCTCCTAGTATTCCGGGGGTTTTCCTGCTTTCTGCCAGCTTTCGGGTACCCCCCACCCCCCTCCCCCCCTCGATCTATTGGAATCAAGATTTTAGCGGGAAATTCCCGCCAAAATCTTGAGCGGAAAGGAGTTATAGGTAAAATCTTGATTCCTAATGAGTTAGTGCGTTCCCCACATTCTGGTTGCGGACCTCGACTTAGTGGCCGGAGAGCCGCGCGGTTGAAATTCATTGTGTTGATACTTTTAAGTGGGTATCCGCTTGACTCAGGTAAGCCCAATATGTAGTGTGTGGGGATGGTGGAAGAGTATCCACGTAATCTGACGGAGTTGGAGGCGAACTTCACTACCGAGGACGCGTGTCGGGCGTATTTGGCACGACTCCGTTGGCCGACGGGTTTCCGCTGTGCCCACTGCGGATCGGGGAAAGCGTGGCCGGTGCGAAGTCTGAGGGAGTGTGCCGGGTGTGGGTACCAGACTTCGGTCACAGCCGGAACGATCTTCCAGGATACGCGGACTCCTTTGTCAGTGTGGTTTCGCGCCATGTGGTGGATGACCACTCAGAAGAACGGGGCTAGCGCGTTGGGACTGCAACGAGTGCTGGGACTGAAAAGGTATGAGACGGCCTGGACGTTGCTGCATAAATTACGCCGCGCCATGGTAAGGCCGGGGCGTGATTTGCTCACGGGCAGAGTGGAGGTGGATGAGTGCTACATCGGCGGTCTGGAGGAGGGCTTGCCCGGCCGGCTCAATTTGGATAAAGCACTGATTGTCGTTGCCGCTCAAGAAGATGGGCCCGGGATCGGTCGGATTCGGATGCGCCAGATTGTAGACGCCTCGGCCGCAAGCTTGGTGCCCTTTGTGCAGGACTCGGTAGAACCGGGCAGCGTCGTCCACACCGACGGCTGGCTGGGATATCTGCCCGTGGAGAGCAAAGGCTACCAGCACGAGGTCACGTTTCTAAAGGGAAAGAAGAAGACTGCATCGGAGCTGATGCCACGGGTTCACCTCGCGATCTCCTTGCTCAAACGGTGGCTGATGGGAACCCACCAGGGAGCAGTCAGTCATAAGCACTTGGACTACTATCTCGATGAATTCACGTTCCGGTTCAATCGCCGGCGATCAAAGAGTCGAGGTAAGGTCTTCTTTCGTCTGGCGCAGCAAGCTGTGGCCGTCGATCCAGTTACCCATCACCGGATAGTTCACCCGCCCTCAGCGAAGACCAAAGCCAAACCACAATCTGTAGGGGCTACCTGAGTCAGGCGGATACCCACCTTCAGCCATTTTGTTTTTCCCCTTTGTCTCTTGCTGCCGCTGCTCTTGCTGCTCGTGAGGCGGCTGCTCTTGCTGCTCTGCGTTTCCACTTCTCAGCGTGAATTTTCCCGCCGATGATTTCATCACCGATCTGTCTGGCGCGGTGCCCTATCTGTCTAACTAAGGGCGGCTTTACGCATTTCAGCTCAGCTGCCACTTCTGTTGAATTCATACCAACGCGATAACTCAAAAAAAGTATGCTCGTGACCAGAGCAGCGTTTTGTGCGAGGTGCGCTATTTGCGAATCTTTCTCCTCAATCTTTTTTGCAAGCCCCAACAGGTCTGTGCGGTCGGCACCAGCGTTCAATTTCTGAACGTACTCCTCACAGAGCCTGTCGCAAATGGCGATAAGTTTGTCACGTTGACCATTGAGCGCCAACTGAGCCCGAGAAATACGATCTTTGTGTGTTCCATAAAGTGAGTATGTTCTTTGGAAGAAAGCGCGGTTCTCCACCATGCGTGTGACCACTTCGCGGAATGTCTCAGGGGAATTGATCCACGTAGGGACTTTTTTGAGCCCGCTACTACCGCCACGCTTATACGTCGCCATACGATCGTAATCGGAGAACGCAATTCCGGTGGAGACCGCTTCACCGTGCGAGTCGAATGTCGCAGATACGGCTTGCCGCGACTTTAGTTGAATTACTTCCGGAGCGTCAGCCCCTAAGGCAGCATGAGGCGGACAGAAAGTTACAGCAACCATTTGATTTTCCCCACTGTTACTTTGCAACGATTGCTCGGTTAGCTCCTTTTCGCCCGCTGCTCCGCTAATATTCTTGCAGTGCGCTCTCTCAAAAAATCGCAGTAGTCAGCAGACTTCTTCTGGATGTCGAGCAGTGCCCTAAGCATGAGCCGAATTTCGTCCATATCGCATCTCATTTTTGCGATCACTGCATTCTGCTCTTTGATCGCGTTCTGACAAGCGACTGTTGCTTCGATGCGAAGCTGATTTGAATTCTTGATTTCCTTCATGATTTCCTCTCGTGCTCGGGTGACAGTCTCAACAGCCGAGTTCA
>Ga0302143_1000642_pt1 | contig 7103 bp, 5 predicted proteins | sample I_Bog_E2_1_FD_198555 | JGI IMG/M metagenome (GOLD analysis project Ga0302143, IMG submission 198555) | Peat permafrost microbial communities from Stordalen Mire near Abisko, Sweden - I_Bog_E2_1 | ecosystem: Environmental > Terrestrial > Soil > Wetlands > Peat | place: Sweden: Abisko, Stordalen...
CTTCAATCATAAGCTTATCCTCTATCTTTAGGATAAGGAATCCTCTCTGTGCTCCCATATTTTCTAGCATGACCGTCATAAGACGACTAAGCAATCCTTCAAGATTGATTTCACTTGAAATTGCTTGAGAAGCCTTCATTATTGAAAACAAATCAATATTTTGAGCAGTGTCTATAATCTCCTTATTCTCTAAAAATAAATTTGGATATTTATCTTCCAAGTTCTTTACTTTTGCTGCTGCACCCCAAAGCTGATATTTATTTCGTGCTTCGCTTAGATATACTTTTGCAGTATCTATTTTGTTTTCATCCATATAAAATTTTCCTGCTAGTTCATAAGCTAAGGCTTCATCATTTAAATATTCATTTTCCTTAGCTAAATCAATGGATTTATCATAACATTCTTTAGCTTCATAATAATTCCCACTCACTTTGCATAATTCGGCCTGAACTAGATAAAACTTATGTAGAAAATTCATTGGGGCAAGTTTTGACCAAGTCTTCATCATTGCCTGATTGTTATTAACTCTTGCTAAATTCTGATTTTGTTCTTCCTTTGTCAAAGTAAAATGTACAGCTAGTCTTACAAGAGAATCATAAAAATAGAAAATAGCAAGATCTATTGTCCCTCCAAATGCACCTGCATTTTCTTCTATTTTTTGTCCACATTCAATAGCTGCGGAGTAATTTTTGAAGTAATAATTCAACGTCATTTTAGTTAAATAGAATGCCTGTATTCCTTGTATATCCCCAATATCTTGAATAATGGGTAGCATCTTACCTTCATCAAAATAATCACCCTTAAACTCTAAAACATTTCCACATTTATCCTGCAAATTGTGAACGGTTTGTCCAAAAATATTTATCCAAATAATACTTAAACCCTGTTGTATTTTCTGTAATCTTTTTATATTAATATCTATTTCTTTTCCTACTACATCAAGAATCTGACCAGAGTAAAGTGAATTCTTACTATACATAGATGCACAATAACCTGCATATTCAAAGTTACCATTTTCTACTCCAGACCAATATCCTTCAATACATGGCTTTAATGTTTCTCTTATATGTTCTTTCCAATGCTTTACTATAATATTATCTATATCTATTACTAATGACTTATATTGCTTCATATTTGGACTTTCTACAAGATTATTGCTTATTTTCACTAATTTATATGCAAGTTCAATATATTCCTCTAATTTTTCTCCCAGCTCTATATTGTTTATGTGCGAACAAAGAGTATTTGCATAAAATGAATAAACTGCTGGAGCAAAAGGAGTATTACCGTATTTTACAGTTAACTCTGTCATCTTACATGTTATTATATTCCCAAGCATAGAATCTAATTGGTATGCCACAGTGAAGCTACTTAACAAAATTTGCATTGCTGCAAGTTTTATAGGATCTTTCATTGAAGGCAAATTAGTTAACTCTTCTACTTGCATTCCTGATATACTCATCCATGTAACTTTAAAAGCTTCTTCAAAGTCACATGGTTTGGGTTCACTCGGAATATAAATTCCAAGTAATCTAAGAACTGATGCACTTGTTTTCATCGCTTCCTTCAAATTTAACTGAGTTTGATAAGCTTCTATTTTAATTTTATAAACCTTAATTTTATCTATTAATGTTTTTCCATCATTTGATACAATTTCTACAAATTTATCCATTTCATTATACTCATTTATTGAATGTGCTGCCTCTGCAATATCTGAATATAATTGTAAAGTTAACTCATAATAATCTTCCCAAGCATTACTACTTAATAATTTAATTCCTTCATTAAAATAGATATATGCGGAATGATATGCAGAAGATTTTTTTGCCATTATACCTGCCCTCAAATTTAATTCTGCCAATTTAACCTTTTTTGCTTCATCAATGATTATTGTGCTTCCAGCATTAAGTTGCCTAACTATTTCAAACAATTGTTCCGAATTAGTTAAATCATTATAGCTTTTCAAATAAAGTTGCCCTAGCTGTAAATGTATGATACATTTTTCTTCCTCTGATATCATGGAATATACTGCCTGCTGGATACGGTCATGAACAAACTTAAATTTAATGTCTCCTTGAACCTGCTGCAGAATTTCACTTTTATTAACATAAATTAAACCAATTTCAACCGCTTTCTGTAATGAATACAATATGATTTCAGCGGGATTATCAGCAACCAAAGCCAATATCTGCAAATCAAATTTATTTCCAATACATGCTCCATATTTAAGATACTCAATGGTTAATAGATCTAATGTTTTGATTTTACTATCTAACAGATCTATTACATTTTCTGTTATGTTGAGTTTTTTTATCTCGTCAATATCAAAACACCATTTCATTAAATTATAATCAAACCATAGGTACTCGACATCATATAAAGATCTTAAAAATTGTTTAACAAAAAACGGATTGCCCTGTGTCTTATTCCATATACAACTGGCAAGTTCTTGGAGACCTATTAAATCTTGATCAAAACTTACCAGTGTATCTTTTAGAAGCAACTGAACATCATCATTCTGGAGTACTTTTAAATTAATTGTATTAGTTATGATTTTATCTTGAATCAGCTCATCTATTAATGACATGATTGGACCAAGTAAATTAGTATCATTGTCACGATATGCTCCTATGACCAATAAATACTTGTTTGAGTTATCTTTCATCATCATTTTCATATAATTAATTCCAAAGTCGGAATAACATCCACAATAACCTGTCCATTATTTCCAACTGCTTTCAAAATGCTTTCCTTCCATGTTTCCACTTGACTTGAAGATTCCACAAGTAGCTGATTAACAAAATTATCCAATGCTTTAATAATTGCACTGTATGGAATATCATTTTTAAATTGTTCAAATTTACCCATAATAAAATATCCATTTTTTTGCTGAACTGAATTGCAAACTTCTTGAACCAAAGCAGACTTTCCTATTCCTGGTGAACCTGAAATTAAAAGCAATTCTGCTGCACCCGCTGTAACTCTATCAAAGGACTTTATTAATCTCTGAATCTCTTTATCACGACCATATAATTTTTGTTGTATACAAAATTCCCCCGAAAAATCATATTTGCCTAATTCAAAATCCTCATTTAAATTATTTTCTATTTGTATAAGACATTTTTCTAAGTCTCTTTTTAAACCAGACACAGACTTATAACGATCTTCAGGATTTTTTGCAATTAATTTTAATACAATATTAGAAACTACCTTAGGTATATCGAAATTAAATTTTGTAATACTCTCTGGTTCTTTTGCTACGTGACTATAAATAAGCTCCATTGTATCCTTAGACTCAAAAGGTAGCCTTCCAGTCAACATTTCATAAAAAGTTATTCCCAAAGAGTAAAAATCACTCCTATAATCTATAGTTCTGTTCATTCTTCCAGTTTGTTCTGGAGAAATATAATTTAAAGAACCTTCTACAATATTATTGTTTTCCAATATATAATTTTCATTTGATAAATATTCAGCACTACTGAAATCAATAATTTTTATCTCTCCAGTTTTTCGTTCATATAGAATATTTGATGGATTAATAGCCACATAGACAATATTTTCAGCATGAATTTTTTTTAAGGCATTACAAATTCCAATAGAAATTGATAAAAATTCTTTAAGCTTAAACACATGTGATTTATTTAATTTATGTATAGTTTCTCCGCTAAAATATTCTTCAATTATTGCTAGTCCATTATTGTATTTTATTATATCAAGATACTTAATAACATTACTGCTCTTAATTCTATTTCCTATTTCGAACTCCCCTTTAAGCCCTTTCATATCTTCATTACTTTGATATTCTTTATTCATGACCTTTATAATAACATGGTATCCATCAGAAATTCTCTTTCCCCTATAAATCCTTGACCTTACTCCACTATGTAATTCACATATTACTTCATAGTCTTTTAATTTAATATACATCATTTGTTATTCCTTTCTTTATATGGGTTTTCATCAGATATTTAGAACACGCTTAATTTTAGAAAACATTATTATATTTAGAGTTAAGGCACTATCAAAAAAATAACAAGTCAGTATGCTAGTCTATTTTGCGTCATACTGCATCAGTAATATTAGCTAATAGACCACTATGAGCTAACATTATTTCCTTGTCTGGCACAAAATATACATCGCATCTTTGACTTGTTATTTTCTTTCTAGTGTCTAAGCTGAATAAACTTCAATAATAAATAAATTCCACATATTATAAGAAAATCCTTCCTAAATTATAAAACTAAGTAATTAATTGTATTTATTTATAAATTAACAAAAAAAATATAAAACAAACTTGTTTTTGTACATTCACCAGTATTTCCAACCAGTGTTAATCTTAACCAAATCCTTCAAAGCCCTTATACAAATCTTAAATCATAGGTTTAAATTACCACAGATATATTTCTTGTGTGGGAACTTTAAATATGTTATTCAACTTCACGGCAAAAAACAATTAAACAACAAAACAAATATATCTTTCCATAATTATCATATTATTTGTATAATATATTTATAATTCCTTTAATTTAAATATTTGGAATTAATTATAGTTAAATATTATATTGTTATTATACATTTTGTCAATTAATCTCTTTAAATGGTTTAAATTCCCGTATGAATAATTAAAATTCATTAAGCTTTTGTTCAGATATCTCAAATATAATTATATATAAAGAAAGATATTCATAGTTTGTTTATCTTATTTTAATTATTTTTACGTGAAAGTTATTTTTTGAATATCACTTATTAATAAACTTGATATAGCAATTGGAGGCGATTTTATGAAGGATACATTATATCTTGTAATTCCTTGTTATAATGAGGAAGAGGTTTTACACGTAACAGCTAAAAGACTATTAGTAAAGATTACTACTATGATAGAAAATGAAATTATTTCTAAGGATAGTAAAATACTTTTCGTTAATGATGGTTCAAAAGATAAAACTTGGAGCATAATAGAAGAACTCCATAATAAAAATAATATTTTTTCTGGTATTAATCTTTCTAGGAATAGAGGACATCAAAATGCATTACTTGCTGGACTTATGACCGCTAAAGAACTTGCAGATGTAATCATATCACTAGATGCAGATTTACAAGACGATGTGGATGTTATAGATAAATTCGTAGAACAATATTATGATGGAAGTGATATTGTTTATGGTGTAAGATCCTCAAGGCAAACAGATACATTTTTTAAAAGAACAACAGCCTTAACTTTCTATAAATTAATGAATATACTTGGAGTTGATACAGTTTATAATCATGCTGACTATCGTCTTATGAGTAAACGCGCTTTAGAAGGCTTAAGTCAATTTAAAGAAGTTAATTTATTTCTTAGGGGCATGGTTCCTTTAATAGGATATAAATCTTCTATAGTAGAATATGAACGTCATGAAAGATTTGCAGGAGAATCTAAATATCCATTAAAGAAAATGATTGCTTTTGCTTTAGATGGAATTACATCCCTTAGCATAAAGCCTATAAGAATAATTACAGGACTTGGATTTTTCATATTCTTTATTAGTTTTATAGCTTTAACCTACACTTTTATAGTTAAATTTTTCGGAGAGACTGTGACTGGTTGGACTTCCCTAACTCTTTCTATTTGGCTCATTGGTGGTATTCAACTTTTATCCCTTGGAGTTATAGGAGAATATATTGGCAAGATATACAATGAAACTAAGCAAAGACCAAGATTTATTATTTCCGATAAATTAATTACAATGAACAAAAATGATATATAGAAGATGTTTTATGGATATATTAATGAAGATGTTTGCGTGTCATCTTCTTGATTATCTTTTTGTGAATGACTAGCTTTAATTTGTTTCTTCAAACTAGCTGAATACAAAAAAGAAAAAGATCATCTAACTTTATATAGATGATCTAAAGTAAATTATTCCCAACTCTTTTTCACATAAGAAGTAATCTTCACTATCGGTACTAAAACTACAAATAACAGATGAATTACTTCTTTCAAGTGATTTTCTTTACATTTTGTACAATTTATTTAATTTCTTTTTTTAATTCTGATTCGACGTCCTCTATTTTTTCTTCGGTTTCATCTGTACTATAAAAAGCATTACAACTAATTAACACAATACAAAGAAAAATAACTACCGCCAACATATTATTTATCCCCTTTTCATATATAATCCCTTATAATATATATATATGAATTATGTATTCTTTTTGTTCTCGTAATCGTTTAATTTTTCTTCGTATTTTCAAAAAATATACAAGCTATCTATAGGACAAAATGGCTATGCCAACTCCATTCATAGTTATTTTTCTAGAATTTCTCTCTTTTAGCTTAATACATGAATTGATCTAAATCTAGATTTACCAAGCTTTCAAACTTCAAAATTTCTATAATTTTCTGTACGTTAAAGAGCTAGGAAATCTAATCCTAGCTCTCATTATATATTTAAAACATTGATGTAACATTTCCAGTATACTTATCTACGTAGTAGCAATCGTTAATTGAAGTATAACTATCACCATCATTATAACAATGAACTACGTATTTACTTCCATCATCAGATTCTACTTTTATATTACTTGGAACATACTTTCCATTTGCTAGAAGATAATCCTTTACTTTATCAACTGCTTCAATTATTGTAATTGATGTATTAGTATTATTTATAATAGTATTTGTATTAAGCAATTTAACAATTCCTTGTTCTAATTTATAAATATTTCCGTTAGATGAATCATAATAGTATTCACTAATCTCATCTCCTAATGGATCTTCAGAATAAAATTTATATAAACTCGTACCACTTAATTCTAATTTGTTGATGTATCCTTTACTAATATATTTGAGAGTACCAAAATCATTGTAAATATTAATTATATTATACATTGTTTGTATTCCGTCTGGCATAACAGTAGTAGTTTTAGACTCATCTAAAGATCCATTGTCATTTAAATAGTAATATGTACTATTATCATTAATCCAGCCAGTTTCCATAATCCCATTATCATCAAAATAGTACCAATTTCCATCAATCTTATCCCATCCAATTGAATAAGAGCTTTCTTTTGTATACCACCAACCTTGGCTGTTTTGTTTCTATGCTGCATTAACTCCTATT